>JGIcombinedJ21911_10000438_pt1 | contig 13278 bp, 11 predicted proteins | sample BarGraNGADG00211_FD_21911 | JGI IMG/M metagenome (IMG submission 21911)
TATCTTCCATAAAACCTGCATAACTTCCTCTTCAGCTCTTGTTAATTCTCTCATATCCTGGTTTTTAGTTTTTCCTGATTTGTATAATCTCTTGCTTCAATCAAGAATGCAGTAAACAATAGTACCAAATTTACAACGAATAAATTAGTTATGCAACTAAAAGAGTAATTATTTTTATAAGGAAATTTAATTAAATAGCATGTTTTATAATTGTTAGGCCACGAATGTGGCTAAATATGATTAACCCCCGGTGAAACCGCATAGCCGTTAACCTAAGCTTTGGGATGAATGAGATACTGCATAAAAAAGTTTCCCCTCCTTCAAAAGGAGGGGAAATGTATCGAGCATATATTCAATACTTTACATTCTGTTTTGTACTAAACTCTCTCACTATTTTACTATATTTAACTCCTTAAGTTAACGGCTATGGGTGCAACCGGGGGTGGGAGACTTAACCCCTGAGATCAAGCCCTGAAGGGGCTTAATAAGNTAGTATTCAGCTCCTTCAGAGCCTGCAAGAGCANTATACATATCNAGATGNTTGGGTATATTACTATAATTTACATATTATAACTAAATAACAAATATCTATCTGTCTCTTTCTTATAGAATCCCGGAGGGATTCCACAAATAATAGGAAAAAAAGTGTACTTTTAGTTTTTATTTTACAAGAGAACCGGAGACACTATAGATGAAAAAAAGTATATTAAAAATAGCCATTTTCAAGGAAAATCTAAAAATTTCNTTCCGTGCAATAAAATCAAACAAGGTTAGGGCTATCCTTACAATNTGTATTATAGCTATTGGGATTATGGCACTGGTGGGGATTCTTACAGCGATTGATTCGATAAAATCGTCTCTTACAAATCAGTTTACAATGATGGGAGCCAACTCATTCACAATTACTTCCCGTGGAATGAATATTCAGGTTGGCAACGATAGAAGCAGGACAAAAAATTTCTCAAGAATATCTTTCAGGGAGGCAGAAGAGTTTAAAAACCGGTTTAAAGAAGCAGCTTTTGTATCAATTTCTTTTAATGCATCAGGTTTATCAACTGTTAAATACGGGTCGGAGAAAACCAATCCCAATGTAAGCCTTATGGGGGTGGATGAAAACCAGCTTACAGTTGCGGGCTATGAGATTGGAACAGGGAGAAATTTCAGCTCTGATGAAATACAAATGACACGTCATTATGTNATTATAGGATCGGATATTGTTAAGGATCTTTTTGCCACGGGTGTTGACCCTTTAGGAAAAGAGATCACTGTTGCCGGAATGAAGTTAATGATTATGGGAGTTCTGAAAGCAAAGGGTTCAGGTTTCGGTAATCCCGACCGGGTTTGTTTTATGCCTATTACAACTGCCCGGCAGTACTTTTCTCGTCCCAACATGTCATTCAATATTACAATCATGCCAATAAATGCTGTAAATCTGGACGTTATGACAGGGGAAGCGGAAGCTGTTTTCAGGATTGTACGCAATCTTAATCCTAAAGATGAATCGGATTTCAATATTTCAAAAAGCGACAATATTGTCAATATGCTTCTTAAGAACATAAGATATGTAACACTTGCTGCTACAATTATTGGCATCGTTACATTATTCGGAGCTGCAGTAGGTCTGATGAATATTATGCTTGTCTCAGTTACTGAACGGACACGTGAAATAGGTGTAAGGAAAGCTATCGGAGCCAAAACACAGACTATTAAATATCAGTTTCTTTTTGAATCGATAATGATTGGACAGTTGGGTGGTATTTTTGGGATTATTCTTGGTATACTAATCGGAAATGCAGTTTCATCAATGTTGAAGTCAAGTTTTGTTATTCCCTGGGTTTGGGTATTTACCGGAATTGTTGTCTGTTTTATTGTGGGTGTTGTTTCCGGATATGCGCCGGCAGTAAAAGCTGCTAATATTGATCCTATTGAGGCTTTAAGGTACGAATAAATAGTCAGATTATGGAAAAATTTGTAATTCAGGAAGAGTTAAAAAACTGTCCGGGAATAGCGTATTATCCCGGTACNAATAAACTTGAACTGGTCGGACGATCCATCCCTGAAAATCCCGAGCTTATCTTCCGTCGTCTGGAAGACTGGCTTACATTGCATTTTGAGAAGAATAACGGGCTCGATGTCAACATTCAGCTTGAATATATAAACAGCGGATCCTCGAAGTATCTGTATGAAATCCTTAAGAGGTTAACAGGCTATGGAAGGTCAGGTAAGCTGGTTAAGATGTACTGGCTTTATGAAGAGGATGATGAAGGGATGCTGGAGCTTGGNGAACATTACCGCGATACGGCAGGTATACCGCTGGAAATAAATATGATAGTATAAAATCAGAAGGGACGTTGCATGCAACGTCCCTATTATTATTTTACAGTGCTCATGTGAGCAATGAGGTCCAGAAGTTTGCAGGAGTATCCCCACTCATTATCGTACCAGGCTACAATCTTAACAAAGTTATCGTTAAGCGAAATACCTGCTCCGGCATCAAAGATAGATGTGCGTGAATCACCGATAAAGTCGCTTGAGACTACAGCATCTTCGGTATATCCGAGAATTCCTTTAAGCGGACCATCAGCAGCAGCTTTCATAGCTTTTTTAATAGCGTCGTAGCTGGCTGGTTTCTCCAGACGGCATGTCAGGTCAACAACTGAAACATTCAGAGTCGGAACTCTGAAAGACATACCGGTAAGCTTTCCCTTCAGTTCGGGGATTACTTTGGTTACGGCTTTTGCGGCACCTGTTGATGAAGGAATAATGTTACCTGAAGCGGCACGACCACCTCTCCAGTCTTTCTTCGACGGACCATCGACTGTTTTCTGTGTTGCTGTGGTTGAATGAACGGTTGTCATGAGACCTTCAACAATGCCGAAATTGTCATGCAGTACTTTTGTAACAGGAGCGAGACAGTTCGTTGTGCAGGATGCATTTGATACAAATTGCATATCTGACTTGAACTTATCATGGTTAACACCCATTACAAACATGGGGGTATCATCTTTTGAGGGAGCTGACATCACAACATACTTTGCACCTGCTGTGATATGACCCATTGCGCTTTCTTTTGTAAGAAAGAGACCGGTGGATTCNATTACATACTCAGCGCCAACCTCATTCCATNTCAGGGTTGAAGGATCTTTCTCGGCTGTTATNCGGATACNCNGTCCGTTTACAANAAGTTTTCCGTCNTTAACTTCTACTTTACCATCGAACCTGCCGTGAACGGTGTCGTATTTAAGCATATACGCAATATATTCCACTTCGAGGAGGTCGTTGATCCCGACTATTTCTATATCATTCCTCTTCATGGCAGCCCTGAAGGCCAGCCGGCCGATCCTGCCAAAACCATTGATACCTACTTTAATTTTAGACATTTCTATATCATTAAATAGTTAATAAATTTGATTCACAAAAATAGCATTTTCATTGGAAATGTCAAGAGCTAAANCAGATCATTTGTTCTTTTTTCTCCTGAAGATATTTGAAAGTTTATTAGATTCCGGATCAAGAGGGTCTAATATAATTCCGAACCGGTAACTTACAAACAGCGAAAAAAATATTGATTTATTGTCAGAAATGGCCATGATCGGGATCTTCCTAGGAAATGCATTTACCTGGGCTCCAAGCTCTATTGCGTGAATAATCTTATCCTCTTTACTATATTCGAAATTGAATCCTGCTTTGGCATATAACCCGGGCATTATTTTGGTTTCGTTAAGACCTTTTGTAAAAGAGGCTTTACCGAAAATATCCTGTGGTATTGCCATCGAAGCATTAAATCTCTCCTCTTTTACTTCATAATCAAGAGCTGAGATAGGGTATAAGACTTTGTAATAGATAGGTTTATAAATTGCAAAAACAGGTCCTGCCGAGTAGAAATACCTGACAGCAATTCCACCCAGATCAGCCTTTTTGAAAAGTTCATGCTGATGCCCGATACCTGCCCTTAGGAAAAAAGTTGAATTGAGTTTACCATATATGTAAGAACCACCCTGGCTCCATTGACTTGGTTGCTTATATTCCTTAGAGTTTTTCAGGGTTCCTGCATCAAACTCAATCAGAGTTTTATTCCGGTAATCAATCCTTTTGGCTTCGCGATAGCTGACTCCTATTCCATCGCTATTAAGAAGGATGCCNAATGATCTCTCATTACGAAAAAATACCTTTTGCTGCTTGTCTAATTCACCCTGTGCGCACAACGTTATTGTACCAAATAAAACTATTACCGCTAGTATAAGCAGCTTCTTCATTTTTTTGCTAACTTATAAAATTGGATGGTTCAAAAAAGCAATCCGGCAAATCAGACATGCTTGCCTGTCTGCTCAGTGTTAGATCTGGCNTGACCCTTGGAATAAGCAGGACAATCCTTTTTATTACATGAACTTAAGACAAGGGCAGAAACAAATGCAACAAGAAATATAACGGCAATTTTTTTCATATTGAATCAATAATAATTAGGTACAAAAATAAACTTTTCATTCTAAATACAATCTTTGTGCCAAAAATAATGTTTTCTGGAACCAGATGAACCAACTTTGGATCACTTTTTGACCAAGAGATCAATTTCATAGGATGGAAGTCCGAAGTCCGAAGCTTGCTTAACTGAGGTCTTCTACCTTCAGACACCCACTTCCGACTTCCGTCTTCCGTCTTATAATTTATTATATGCTCAACAATTTTTGTTTGAAATTGTTTCTCTACGCAAGGATCTAAACATAAATGTATGAAAATAAAATCAGTTATATTATTATTACTAATCTATTTTGCATGTATGAGCGAAGAATCTTATTCACAGGAAAAGTTGCAATTCAATGATCTCACAAAAGCTGAATCATATGTTATTAATAATAAGGGTACCGAATCTCCATTTGTCGGGAAGCTTACAAATTTTAAGGGGAAAGGCACTTACGTCTGCAAAAAGTGTGGAGCAGCCCTTTATTATTCGTCCGATAAATTTGAATCTGACTGCGGGTGGCCCAGCTTTGACAATGAAATAAAAGGTGCCGTTATCAGGATCCCCGATCCTGACGGTATGAGAACTGAAATCGAATGTGCAAACTGCGGAGCTCATCTGGGACATGTGTTTACCGGTGAGCACTTAACTGCTAAAGATGTTCGTCATTGTGTAAATTCCATCTCACTTGAATTTGTGCCGGCTCAACTTGAAGCAGGTAGATATGGTACTGCGATTTTTGCAGGCGGATGTTTTTGGGGAGTTGAATATTTCATGAAGAAAGCCCCTGGTGTAATTTCAGTTACATCGGGTTATACCGGAGGAACAGTAAAAAATCCGACTTATCAGGAGGTTTGTACCGGAAATACGGGACATGCAGAGGCGGTTAAAATAGTATATGATCCACAAAAAACTACTTACGATAAACTATTAAAGCTTTTCCTTGAGATACACGACCCGACTCAGGTTGGGGGTCAGGGTCCCGACATCGGCGATCAGTACCGGTCAGAAATATTTTATATGAATGAGGATCAGAAAATGATTGCAGAAAATGACTTGAATATCCTGAGATCCAAAGGTTTCAAGATTGCCACAAAAGTTACGAAAGCCTCAGAATTCTATCCGGCTGAAACTTATCACCAGGATTATTATTTCAAAAATGGCAAGACACCTTATTGCCACATCTTTACCAAAAGATTCTGATATTTATTTTAACCACAAAGAACACAAAGGCATAACATCGAAATAAATCCCTTTGTGACCTTTGTGAAAACCCTTAGTGAACTTTGTGGTTAATGGATTTAACAGTATTTAGTGATTGATTTTGTTATTTTTAAGACATTTTAACATATAAAAATATCTTCATTTTTACTGGGAAGTCGGACAAACAATTAACTTTATCAGGTTAAAAGAATTTCTTCCGGGAAAATGAAATTAAATACTTATCGAAATCAGACTTTTGTCAGACGAAGGACAAAAGCAGGCTTTATTATTATTGGTTTTATAATAGCTCTGATATTTCTGAAATCGGGGAAAGCTGTAATATCTTACACATCTTCAGATAAATATTGTGTCTCATGCCATATTCACCCTTTGGCGGATCAGAGCTGGAAGCTTTCAACTCATTATAATAATCAGTCAGGAAACATTGTACATTGTGTCGATTGTCATCTTCCTCCGGAAGGTCATGGATATCTTTTTGCAAAAGCGAAGCACGGATTTAAGGATGTATACGGATATTTCTTCAAGGACAGCGCCAGGATAAACTGGCAGGGGAAAAAACTGCTGGAGAACGCAAAGGGATTTGTCTATGAAAAATCATGCCTCGAATGTCATCAAAATCTTTTTCCTGCAAAATTATCTGTCGATGGAGGTAATGCTCACCTTTTTTATACAACCAGTAAAGAACCATTAGCATGTATTAACTGTCACCTTAATGTTGGACATTTCGACAAATATGCACTTCATGCTCATAATTCCAGTTTTGGTATTGTTCTTACAGCGAATCAGTCTAATTACACAGAACCTGCCAGGGTTGAAAAATTTGAAAACTTCAATGAAAAGATACCCGGGACCAGTGTTTCATTTGATATGATAGCAATACCGGGTGGGAAATTTTTAATGGGCAGCCCTGATAACGAACCCTTACGTAAACCAGACGAGGGTCCCTTGCGGAAAGTGGCTATCTCAAAATTCTGGATTGCAAAAACAGAAGTGACATGGGATGAATATCTGGCCTTTTTCAGAGCAACAGGTTCCCAGGGAAGAACAGAAGGGCAGGTTATAGCAAAAAAGAATGTCGATGCTATCAGTGGAGCTACTCCTCCGTGGGGTGCTCCGGATCAGGGTTGGGGAAAGGGCTCCAGACCTGCAATTACTATGTCGTGGCATGCAGCAAATGTATATTGTCAATGGTTATCTAAGGTCACAGGTAAAAAGTACAGGTTGCCCAATGAAGCTGAATGGGAATATGCATGCAGGGGTGGAACTGAAACCCCTTACTTCTTTGATGGCAATCCGAAAGACTTTACATCTTCCGGTTTGTTAAAGAAAATTTTTGGTCACGATACTGCCAGAATATCTTCGAGGGTAGTCTATAAAGAAAACAGTTTTTCAAAGACCAAAGAACCTCAGTCTGTGAAAGAGAATCCTTTCGGATTGAAAAACATGTCAGGTAATGTTGCAGAATTTTGTTCTGATTACTATTCTCCCGATACTTACAAAGCAGATTCAACACTGGTGATCAATCCAAAGGGACCTGTAAGCGGCCGGGAACATGTTATCAGGGGAGGTTCATTTAAGAGTGATGCCCGAGATGTAAGGAGTGCATCCCGCGATTTCACAAAAACTAAAGCGTGGCTGGTAACAGATCCCCAGATGCCTAAAAGTATCTGGTGGTATTCCGATTGTATCGATGTAGGATTCAGGGTTGTATGTGAATCTGACAGCTCCACGGGACTATAAAAAGAGTATTATAAAAGAAAAAATATGCTGAATATTGACAGAAGAAAATTCATTGGGAAAACAGCTCTAGCAGGTATTGGATTAGCAGGGGCCGGAGCTTTGATAAACGCATGCAGAAGGAAACCCGGTGCTGAAACTCTGGGTCTTCCTCCGATTCTGAACGGTGCACCAAAAGGTAAGAAGCTCAGAGCCGGACTTGTTGGTGCAGGAGCAAGGGGTACTGGTGCTGCAATTAATTTTATCAGTTCAGGTCCTGATCTGGAGATCGTTGCCCTGGCAGATGTTTTCCAGGATAAGATTGATGCATGCCGCGAAAGATTTGCCTCCTTCAAACTTCCAATACCAGCTGAAAACTGTTTTGTTGGTTTTGATGGCTACAAAAAACTGATGGCTCTTCCTGATGTTGATGTTGTGATTCTGGCTACTCCGCCTCAGTTCCGTCCCGAACACTTTCTTGAGGCTGTATTAAATAACAAACATGCATTTCTGGAAAAACCTGTNGCTGTTGATCCTGTTGGTATACGGTCAGTAATTACCTCGGCAAAGAAAGCTGCCGCAATAGGATTATGTGTNGTNACAGGTACCCAGCGTCGTCATCAGGAAGATTATATCGAAACCTATAAACAGGTTGNTGNNGGTGCTATTGGGACAATCACNTCTGCCAAAGCATTCTGGAATCAGGACCATGTATGGTTCCGTGTNCGTGAAAAAGGNTGGAATGATATGGAGTATATGATCCGTAACTGGAACAATTTTTGCTGGTTATGCGGTGATCATATTCTTGACACTCATGTACACAATATCGATGTTATAAACTGGTTCATNGGTAAACATCCTGAAAAAGCAATCGGTTATGGTGGCCGTCACCGGAGAGTAACAGGCGATCAGTACGACTTCTTCAGTATAGATTTTGACTATGGTAATGGTGTCAGCTCACATAGTATGTGTCGTCAGATNGATAGCTGCGCAAACGGGACCGGAGAACTTATTATGGGAACCGAAGGCTATACCAATTGTAATAACACGATATGGGACCTCAAAGGAAATGTAAAATGGCAATTTAATTATCCGAAGGATGAAAACGGGAATGCTATGAATGCAGTTAAGATCTCTCCTTATGTACAGGAACATATGCATCTTGTTCATGCTATACGTACAGGCAATTATGCGAATGAAGCAGAACAGACTGCTATCTCAACCTTAACGGCTATTATGGGAAGGACTGCTGCCTATACCGGTGGTCTGATTACCTGGGAGGATATTTTCAAATCAGACATGGACCTGGGTCCGGCAAAAATTGAGTTTGGTCCCGTTAATATGGTATTCGAAACACCTGTCCCGGGTACACCTGTGGTAATTTAATAATTATCTTATTATAATATCTAACAATATAAGTCCGGGATGACAAGAAACTCATCCAGAAGAGAATTTGGTAAATGCTCAACTGCTGCTGTTGCAGGAGTTATTGTGTTACCACAAACCATACATTCAAGGTCATTTGGTGTGGATGGTATGTTACCTCCCAGTGATTGCATTGCTTTTGTTTTGATAGGACCCGGATCGTAAGATACTTCCCCGATGTGTTTTACGCTGGAACTGGCACTGGATTCTCGATTAATTCGGAGGGCACTTTTAATTGGCTGGGAAGGTCATAATAATGATATTGCCAATTGGCAAGTTTGCCGTGAACTTACCGGTCCTGTTGAGGAACTAAGGGATTAAATGTTTTAATGTAAGAATTCTGTAATGTTTTCACTGGTAATTCCCATATTTAATGAAGAGAAGCTGATAGATGATCTTGTTAAACGTACTATTGCAGCCATTGAATCCTTTACTAAAGAGTATGAGGTGATCTTTGTTGACGATAGCAGCACAGATCAAAGCCTTTCCATAATTCTTAAATGGAGAAAAAAAAATAATAGAATTAAATTATTATCCCTTTCAAAGAATTTCGGACATCAGGCCGCATATACGGCCGGACTTGAACACGCCATGGGCGATATAGTTGCTATGATGGATGGAGACCTGCAGGATCCACCGGAATTGCTTTCAGAAATGTACAGGAAGATTAAAGATGAAGATTTTGATATTGTAAGTGGTATAAAGGTAGGAAGAAAGGGTAATAAAGGCAGAATTTTTTATGCAATTCTTTTCCATCTGTTTTTTAAGAATATTGGTGAAATTAAAAACATGCAGAATTCAGGAAACCTCTCTATGATGAAGCGAGATGCTGTTGATGCCTTGCTGATGATGAAAGAGAAAGTCAGGTACCTTCCTGGTCTGCGAACATTTATAGGATTCAAACAGGGTTACGTAGAATTTATAAGAGAAGACCGTTTCAAAGGAAATCCAAAAATGAGCATTCGTAAGTTATTTGTTCTTGCGGCAGATGCAATTTTTTCGTTCTCAAGGTTTCCAATACGCTTAGGTCTGATTTTGGGGACAATGGGATCTGTCGTATTTATGGGAGCAGGAATATATGTTTTAATTGCCAAAGCGGCAGGATTTTCTGCTCCCGGATGGTCATCCACATTATTAAGCGTCTTTTTCCTGGGATCAATTCAGCTGGTCTTCCTGGGGATTCTTGGAGAATATATCTACAGAAATTACAAGGAATCACAGAAGCGTCCCCTCTATTTTGTAAGGAAATTCTATGATGTCTCTCTGGAAAAATAATGAAAACGGCGGGATTGAAATATTTCTTTTTTACCAGTTCAGCATTTCTTCTCTTTTAATACGACAACCTGATCACAATATTGATCAAATGGTTAATATTGACACTGGCTGATACTTATCATACCACAAACTTCAATATTGCAAAAAAATATCATTAACTTGCAAATACAATTAAATAATTTATAAACTGGTACAAAAATGAACCAAGCATGTTTTACGAATATCACTCTTGAGTGGTATAATCATAAACATGCGGGTTCGATCATTCCATTAAAAAAAAATATTATGATGAAAAAAACATTTTTAGTGTTTTCGATGACTTCGCTCCTTTTGCTGAGTAGTATGAATATGGCAGTTGCGCAGGAACAACCCAAACCAAAGAAAGATACAGTTAATATGGATACCGATGCCAAACCAACTTTTTATAACCCTGTGGAGGATGACAAGAGTGGATCAAAAGGAAAGAGTTCCGTTGCAACAATCGCAATTATTGCAGGTGCTGTAGTTGTAGCAGGTGGAGCAGGATTTTTCCTCCTTAAAAAGAAAAAATAGTAAATATCTGTCCTGTCAGAAACCCGGGATAATGCTATTTATCAGACCTTAACCCAGGTGTTCCCTTCTTTATTGGATTTAACGACTGAGTGTATAAATTTCATTCCTCTTACGCCATCATGAACAGTCGGGAATTCCCCTGGAGTAAATTTTTCACCCCGTATGGATTTTGCAGTACCTTTATAAATGTTCGCAAGAGCTTCGTAGATACCTTCCGGATGTCCGGATGGCATTGTATGACTGCCTTCAGCCAACTGATCATTATAACCATGAGCAGGTTTAAATATTTTAGTTGGTTCTGTATCACTTAACATAGTGAGATAATTCGGATTCTCCTGACCCCATTTAAGGCTGGCTTTTGATCCATACACCGCAATCGAAAGGTTATTTTCTTCTCCTCCACAGACCTGGCTGGCCCTGATAACTCCTTTAATATTTTTACTGAAACGTAATAAAACAGTTCCGTCAAGGTCAAGTTTGATATCTTCCTTTACAGGATTAAGATCGGAGAGCACTTCCTTCACTTCCAGACCTGTTGTGTACTCAATAAGGTTAAACGCATGCACACCGATATCGCCCATACAACTACTGGCCCCGGCATATTTTGGATCGAGTCTCCATACGCCTGTTATCCTGCTTCCCGTTCCATGTATTATTGAATTGATCCAGCCCTGATAGTATTGTGCATCAATTCGCTGGATAGTGCCAAGTATACCTTTTGCAATCAGATCTCTCATCTGTCTGACCATCGGATAACCTGTGTAGGTATGAGTCAGAGCAAAGGTCAACTTTTTCTTTGCAACAAGTTTTTCCAATTCTAGAGCTTCCTTAACAGTTAAGGTCATAGGTTTTTCGCAAATCAGATGAAACCCGGTGCTGAGAAGGCTCTTTGCAAAAGGAAAATGCAACGCATTTGGGGTGACAATGGAAACAACTTCCATTCTTTTATCAGCAGGCAATTTCAGCTCAGTTTTAATTAGTGCATCAACACTTTTATAGCAGCGATCGGCACTTATATTCTCATTCTTTGCGAATAATATGCTCTTCTCATAGTCGACATCAAATACGCCTCCTACAAGTTCAAAATCATTACAAATTCTTGAAGCACGACGGTGAGCATCTCCAATGAATGCACCAATGCCGCCCCCAATCATTCCAAATTTTATTTTTTTCATACTTTTCTAAAGTAATAATTATCATGCTTTCGGTTTACCAATCCTTCCAATGAAGAAAGAAATGAACAATAATATTACAGCCATTATAGCTGCAATAGGTAAACTCTGTTGAACAGTTGATCCCACACTGAGGTTACCAATAAATTTGGGTATTAATGTACCGCCCAGCAATCCAAAAGCGAAGATGACACCAAATATACTACCATAAAGACTTGAATCAAACTTTGCAAAAGTGACGCCAACAATAGTCGGGAAGATAGGTGCTAAAGCAAATCCTGCAATTAATACAGCAATTATACCCAATAATGGACTCTTGGAAATTATCATCAGTAAAATTGCAATTAATGCCAGAAAAGAAGCAAAAATGATCACTTTTGCACCTATAGATGTCAGATTCTTTATTGAGGCAGTAATAAATCTGCCAGCCATCATGGCTAGGCCGAAAAGGCTCAAAACTAGACCTGCTTTTGATATGGCATCAACATTGGAATTCCTGATAAAAAGTTCTTCCATGAGCTTTTTGATCCAAGTACCTATTGAAACCTCCAGAGACATATAGCAAAAAAGAGCAAGTGTAGCAATCAGAACAGCTGGTTTAAAAAGCAATTTAAAGACCATTGATAATTTAAAACCAGTTGGAACTTTTGGGAAGCTCGTTGTTAAAGCAAACAAAAGGAAAATAAGAGAAAGAACCCCGATAATGATTAAAGCAGCACTGTAGCCGAGGTTCAAAGTTTTTAAAATAAAAACAATTAATAAGGGGGTTAAGATATAACCAAGTCCGTAAAATCCATTGCCAAAATTGCTAGCGCGTGCCGGATCTTTACCCTCAAAGAGAACTATCGGCATGAGAGTGTTTCCAACAGTATTCAAAGCCATGGCCCCGACACCTAACAGAATACATGCAGTTAATGCAATCATAAAGCTTGAAGCAAAAGCGAGAATAAACATGCTGAGACCGGTTATTATGAATCCAAGAATAGCGACAGGTTTATATCCTAATTTGTCTACCAGAGGGCCCATAAACAGTTGTACAACACAACTTGTAAGAAAAAGACTCATTACGAGGGTACCGAATTGACCCGTATTAATTCTTAGTGAATTCATCAGTTCGACTGAAATAGAACCAAGAATAATAAAACAAATAGCCAGGGTAAAAACCGCCATTAGAGCTACAATTGCTGTCTTTTTTTTCATTACTTCTAAGTATTTATAAAGTGAATCATTAACAAGTTTGCTGATCATAAAAAATTAAGTGGTATATAAACCGTTATAAAAATAAGTAATTTGAGGTCGAGATTATTAATACTATTTTTCAAAAGCTGCATCAAAAGCAATATTTGAAGNNGGNAAGTCTACTTTACGGACAAACTCACATGCCTCTTTTGCACCGAATTCCCTGTCCATTCCGCTATCTTCCCATTCAACTGATAACGGACCTTTATAGTTGAT
>JGIcombinedJ21911_10000440_pt1 | contig 13257 bp, 9 predicted proteins | sample BarGraNGADG00211_FD_21911 | JGI IMG/M metagenome (IMG submission 21911)
CATGAGTTTATTGATCCTTCTGTTCAGATACCAACTCAGGGAGAGATAACCATGGAAAGGAAGTCAACAAAAACTACTATCCCCTTTGTAAAGAATAATGAATTCGATTATTCCTGGCTGGTCTCATTCATCAATGATGAACACAGGCGGCCGTATACCTGGATGGTATTCGTGATAATAGTAATATTCATAGTTACTTCAGTATCAAATGGGGCAAATCTGACTGATGGCCTCGATGGTCTCGCAACCGGGACCTCGGCAATAATAGGAACAGCGCTGGCAATACTGGCATATGTTTCCAGTAATATTATATATGCCAGGTATCTTCAGATAATGTATATACCGGGAACAGAGGAACTTGTCGTATATGCCAGTGCTTTTATCGGAGCTACAATTGGATTTCTGTGGTATAATTCATTTCCCGCTCAGGTTTTCATGGGCGATACAGGTAGCCTGTCACTGGGAGGTATCATAGCCGTATTTGCAATAATAATAAGAAAGGAGCTTTTAATTCCGATCCTTTGCGGGATATTCCTTGTTGAGAATCTGTCTGTGGTATTGCAGGTTGCATGGTTCAAAAGGACAAAGAGAAAATATGGAGCAGGAAGAAGGATTTTTCTCATGGCTCCGCTTCATCACCATTATCAGAAAAAGGGTTTCCCTGAACCGAAGATTGTCACACGGTTCTGGATTGTGGCAATAATATTGGCAGTAATTAGTATTGTGACGCTCAAGATAAGGTAACCAAATGAATAAGAAGATTGTAATACTGGGGGCAGGAGAGAGCGGTGCAGGATCGGCAGTGCTTGCACAGAAACAGGGATTTGATGTTTTCGTCTCTGACAAGGGTCAGATAAGAGAAAACTATCTGGATATTCTTGAGAAGCACAGGATTAAATGGGAGGAAGGAAATCATAATGAATCAATTATCCTATCCGCCGGTGAAATTATTAAAAGTCCGGGAATACCTGAAAACGCTCCGATAATACTAAAAATCAGAGAGAAGGGAATTCCTGTTATATCGGAAATTGAATTCGCCGGTAGATATGCAAAGGGGATAAAGATTTGCGTTACGGGAAGCAATGGTAAAACGACAGTAACTAACCTTATCTATCATATTCTGAAAAAAGCCGGGAAAAANGTTGCTATGACCGGTAATGTAGGCAACAGTTTTGCGATGGCTGTTGCAGAAGGCTCTTATGATTATTATGTAATTGAACTTAGCAGTTTTCAGCTTGACGGAATGTTTGAATTCAAAGCAGATATTGCTGTATTGATGAATATTACACCTGACCATCTTGACAGATATGATCACAAATTTCAGAACTATATTGATTCAAAGTTCAGAATAACACAAAATCAGAAAAAAGATGAATTTCTGATTTACTGGGACGGAGATCCGATTATCAGAACTGAATTATCGAGGAAGCAATTTGGAATGACTCTGTTGCCTTTTTCTGATGAAACAAAGGAAGGCATGGCAGCTTATGTAGAAAACAATGAATTGATAATTGATTACCCAACTAAAACCACCATTATGACCATTCATGAATTTGCTTTAAAAGGTCGTCACAACACCTACAACTCAATGGCAGCCGCTATTGCCGGCAAAGCTCTTGGTATCCGCAAGGAGGTAATCAGAGAAAGTCTGGCTGATTTTCAGGGGGTGGAACATCGTCTGGAACCGGTTATTACAGTCTGCGGTGTAAACTTCATAAACGATTCAAAAGCAACAAATGTCAATTCAACATGGTATGCAATTGAGTGTATGGAAAATAATATAATATGGATTGTTGGAGGAGTTGATAAAGGGAATGATTATTCTGAGCTTTTTCCGGTAGTTAAAAAGAAGGTNAAAGCTATAGTTTGCCTTGGGAAGGATAATAAAAAAATTATTGAAGCTTTTAAAGATAAAATTTCGACAATTGTAGAAACAACATCAATGGAAGAAGCTGTCAGGTCTTCTTATTACCTGGCAAAGAAGGGTGAGACAGTGCTTTTGTCACCTGCATGTGCAAGTTTTGATCTGTTCAAGAATTATGAAGACAGGGGTCGTCAGTTTAAACAGGCAGTAAGGAATTTATAACTAATTAATTATGCAACAAGGCTGGCTTACAAAGACATTTAAAGGTGACAAGGCAATATGGGGTCTTGTGGCTCTTTTTATGGTCTATTCACTTTTAGCAGTGTATAGCTCTTCTGTAGGTGTAGCTTTTATGAAATATGGCGGCAATACGACATACTTTCTTAAGAGTCAGTTCTTCATGCTCGTTTTAAGTCTGGTTATAATAGTGGTTGTTCATTACCTTCCGTATAGAATCTACTTTTCTATGGCGGGAGTGATTCTTATATTCGCTGTGGGATTGCTGGTGCTGACTTTTGCTTTTGGGGCAAGAGTCAATGAGGCAATGCGGTCGATTGTAATTCCAGGGACAGGATTCAGACTGCAAACATCAGATGTTGCTAAAGTAGCTCTCATCTTGTATCTTGCCAGATCTCTTGCCAAATATCAGAAAGAACTTAATAATTTCATGCTGGTCTCAAAGTATTTTATTCTTCCGGTTTGCATTGTCTGTGGCCTTATATTACCTGAAAACCTCTCTACTTCACTTATGATATTTGGAATGAGCATGATAATAATGTTCATCGGCAGGGTCCCTCTCAAATTCCTGCTGGCTTATATTGGAATGGGGGTGGTCGGGGTTATCCTCTTTGCCATGGTGCTTACTGTAGTTAAAAAGGATAACAGGGTACAGGTCTGGAAAGACAGGATAGAACATTTTTTCACAGCCAAGGGGGATGATGACGGCGACTATCAGGCAAACCAGGCGAAGATAGCAATCTCAACAGGCGGACTATTTGGGAAAGCTCCGGGGAAAAGCACCCAGAGAAACATGCTGCCACAGTCGAACTCTGACTTCATTTTTGCTATTATTATAGAAGAATATGGATTATTGTTCGGCGCCGTCCCGCTGATTCTGGCATACATGATTCTGCTGTTCAGGGGTATCACCATAGCGAAAAAATGCGAAACTGCATTCCCTGCCTTTCTGGTTCTGGGACTGATTGTAATGATCGTCATACAGGCGATGCTTAATATGATGGTAGCAGTAGGGCTGTTCCCGGTAACAGGGCAGACGCTGCCCATGGTTAGCTGGGGAAGGACCTCTGTCCTTGTAATGAGTTTTTCAATTGGTGCAATATTGAGCGTAAGCAGGGTGGTAAACGCAAGAATAAAGAAGGAAGAACTGCCCGAAGAAGAAATTTCTGATGAAGGAGAAAAAATATATGAGCCTGCAAAAGCATAAAAGGGTGATAATCAGCGGTGGCGGTACCGGGGGGCATATTTTCCCTGCTATATCGATTGCCAATGCTCTCAGGAAAATTGATCCCGAGACTGAGATCCTCTTTGTAGGTGCTGAAGGCAGGATGGAAATGGATAAAATTCCTGCTGCAGGATACAAAATCATTGGCCTGCCGGTAGCAGGTCTGTACAGAAGCCTCACTCTGAAAAATTTTTCAGTGCTCATCAAACTTTTAAAGAGCCTTAACAAGGCAAAAAAGGTTATCAGGGAATTTGCACCGGACGTTGTGGTTGGAGTCGGTGGGTATGCAAGCGGCCCGGTTCTCAGACAGGCAGGCAGGATGGGAATTCCCACTCTTATTCAGGAACAGAACAGCTATGCCGGTGTAACAAATAAGCTTCTTGCCAGGAGAGCATCTGTTATTTGTGTTGCATATGACGGTATGGATAAATACTTCCCCTCTGAGAAAATCATCAAGACAGGAAATCCGGTACGTCAGAATTTCGACAACCTTAAGAGTTTGCAGGATGAAGCGCTCTCTTTTTTTAACCTTAAGAAAGAGTTCCCGGTGATACTCGTACTGGGCGGATCACTCGGAGCCGGAAGTATAAATAAAAGTCTGTCAGAAAATATAAGTAAGCTCCGTGACTCAGATTGTCAATGGCTGTGGCAGACTGGCAAATATTACTTTGAAAATGTCAGGGCACTGGTTTCTTTATTATTCACCGGAAATATATCAGTGCACGGGTTTATTAACCGGATGGATTATGCTTATGCTGTGGCGGATATAATCGTATCAAGAGCAGGAGCAGGTACCATCTCTGAATTATGTCTTGTTGGCAAACCTGTAATTCTGGTTCCTTCTCCGAATGTTGCAGAAGATCACCAGACCAGGAACGCTGAAGCTTTATCAAGCCGTGATGCGGCTATATTAATACCTGATAATCAGGCAGCCAAAACTCTCGTAGATGAGGCAATTAAATTAATTTCAGATAAATCGAGAAGAGACATGCTTGCTGAAAACATAGTTAAAATGGCCAACAGGGATGCTGATAAAAGAATAGCTGAAGAAATACTCAGGATTACTGTAGAATGATTGAGTTCAAAAATATAGAAGCAATATATTTTGTCGGGATAGGAGGTATCGGCATGAGTGCTCTTGCCCTGTATTTTGCAAAAGGTGGGTACACAGTTGCAGGATATGACAGGTCGGAAAGCCTGATAACTCATTCACTTGTTGAAAATGGTTGTACAGTCACTTATAAGGATGATTCAGGTGCTCTTCCGGAACTTTTCGGTAATAGTAAATATAAAAACAAGGTTCTTGTAGTTTACACACCGGCTATTCCTGCCGAAAACAGAATTCTTTCATTTTTCAGGGATAATGATTACCGGGTTTATAAACGATCAGAGATCCTTGGTGAAATATCATTAAACACCGACACCCTTGCAGTAGCCGGGACTCATGGCAAGACAACTGTTTCATCGATGATTGCACATTTGCTGAAGCAGTCTTCAATTGATTGTTCTGCTTTTCTTGGAGGTATATCAAAGAACTATAACTCAAATCTTATTTTGGGCGACAGCAGATATACGGTTATGGAAGCTGACGAATTCGACCGGTCTTTTCACAGGCTCAAACCACTTATCGCAGTTGTAACTGCACTTGACGCCGACCATCTGGATATCTATGGAGACCGCAATTCAATGGTGAAAGCTTATAATGAGTTTTGTGAAAAAATCAGGACCGGAGGCACTCTTATAGTGAATAACAGGATACGAAAAGAAATTATCGTCCCCGAAAGTGTTACATGCTTTACCTACGGACTTGAGACAGGTGCTGATTTCCAATCATTCGGTATAAACCATAGCAAAGAATATACCGGTTCAATATTAAAACTCCTTCTACAACAATTGAGGATCTGCATTTTGGATTCCCTGGCATAATTAATATAGAAAATATGACAGCAGCTATTGCTGTCGCTCTGATATGTGGAGTAACGGAACAGGAAATCCGGAAAGCTGTCATTCTCTTCCAGGGAGTAAGGCGAAGGTTTGATATCCGGATAAATTTGCCGGGGCTTGCATTTGTTGATGATTATGCACATCATCCTGAGGAGATAAGGGTCTGCATAATAAATGTTAAAGAATTTTTTAAAGGGCGAAAAATAACCGGGATTTTTCAGCCACATCTTTTTTCCCGTACCCGTGATCATGCGGAAGGTTTTGCTGCAATTCTCGATGAACTGGACGAAGTTATACTTCTCCCCATTTATCCTGCTCGTGAAAAACCTATAGATGGAGTTACATCGGAGATTATTTTCAATAAAATGAAGTCCAAAAGAAAGAGGCTGCTGAAGAAAGAAGATATCCCCGGGAAACTGGATATAAACAAACTTGATGTGTTGCTGACAATAGGTGCCGGAGATATTGATTCACTGGTAATTCCGATTGAGGAAAAGCTTAAAAGCCAAAGAGAGAGATGAGGAAGGTTTTAAAGATATTACTGTTAATTCCTGTATTATACCTTATTGTAATACCGGTTTATCTTGCAAGTTCCACAAATTCAAGAACATGCGGAGGTATAGTTATTGATATAGCGGACTCATCTGATTATCATTTTGTCACTAAAAAACAACTATTGGCTCTTGCTTACGGGAACGCAACAAGGATCGTTGGCAGGCCTGTTAAAGATGTATCGGTTTCGGACATTGAAAGACGAATAAATGTATTGAGAGAATTAAAAAAGGCCGAAGTGTACATGACCGTTGATGGAACTGTACATGTTTTTGTTGAACAGCGTAGTCCGGTTATGAGAGTTATGCCTGATAATGGCGGCGACTATTTCATTGATGAAGACGGAGTTGTTGTGAGGAGACGAAATCTTTATAATCCCAGATTGCATATTATTGAGGGCAACGTGAATATAAGTTCTGCAATGCTTAACGGAGTAAGCGTCCTTGATACAAGTATTAAAAACTCGATTCTAAAAGATATTTATCACCTGGTCAATTATATTAATGACGACANATTCTGGTCGGCGCAGATTGATCAGATCTATGTAGACGGAAANGATGAAATTGATCTTATTCCACGTACAGGTAACCAGCTGGTACATCTGGGGACAGCTGAAAACTATGAAGGAAAACTAAGAAACCTGGAAGCTTTCTACGATAAGGTACTACCGAAAGTAGGCTGGAATAAATATTCGTTGATAAACCTTGAATTTAAAGATCAGATAGTGTGTAAAAGAAGAGATAATCAGAAATAATCATATCTAAGTTATGAACAAAAAAGAACAGTATGTAGCAGCTATTGACATAGGAACCACAAAAATTGTGGCGATTGTCGGTAAGAAAAACGAGAATGGAAAAATTGAAATTCTCGGACTCAGTAAAGCTCCTTCAAAAGGTGTGAAGAGAGGCGTCGTTCTTAATATTGAGGAGACAGTAAATGCCATTCAGACTACCGTAGATGACGTGCAGAAAAGATCAGGGATTCTTTTTTCAGAGGTCTTTGTCGGTATAGCCGGTCAGCATATCAAAAGTATGAAAAACCGAGGCTATATCATTCGGGATGCATATGATGATGAAATTAAAAAGGAAGAAGTCTTCAGACTGATTGAGGATATGCATAAGATTCATATCGACATCGGAGAGGAGATAATTCATGTTATCCCTCAGAATTTCATTGTTGACAATGAGACAGGTGTTAAAAGTCCTATCGGTATGTGCGGAAGGCGGCTGGAAGCTAATTTCCATATAGTCATCGGACAGGTTGCCGCTGCAAAAAACATTGAAAAATGTATCAGGAAGGTAAATCTGACCGTAAAGGATATGATACTTGAACCTCTGGCTTCTTCCGATGCCGTTCTTACCGATGACGAAAAAGAAGCCGGAGTAGTTCTGGTAGATATCGGAGGAGGAACAACAGACGTAGCTGTATATTATGACAATATTATCCGTCATACTGCTGTGATACCTTTTGGAGGGAATGTTGTAACTAAAGATATCAAGGAAGGGTGCGCAATTCTTCAGCGACATGCAGAACAGCTTAAAATTCAGTATGGTTCCGCTCTTGGAGATATTGCTCCGGAAGACAAAGTCGTTTCTATTCCGGGTATCAGCGGACGGGAACCTAAAGAGATATCTTTTAAAAGCCTTGCTTATATAATCCAGTCAAGGATGGAAGAGATTATCGATGCGGTGAATTTTGAAATACAGAATTCAGGGTATGCAGACAAACTGGCTGCCGGAGTTGTTATTACAGGAGGTGGTGCAATGCTTAAACATCTTCCTCAGCTTATGAAGTTCAAGACTGCTATGGATGTAAGAATCGGTCTGCCGAATGAGCATCTTGCAGGAACTGCTAAAAATGAGATAAACCAGCCGATGTATGCTACGAGTGTCGGTTTGATAATGCGCGGTTTTGAGTATCTGGAAACTTACAAGAAGTCATTCAATGCCGGCATTCCGGAAGAATTTGTCAAACCCAAAGTCGCAGTTGACAACCGATACAATGAGGAAGAGGAAGAAGCATTTGTACCTCCTGTTCAGGAAGAGGAGAAAATTTCACTCACTGATAAAATCAAAACTATGCTTTCAAGAATGTTTGAGGTTGAAGATCAGCCTATTAACAAATAAATATGGCTATATATAAATAAGCGGTTCATAACAAATTAAATAAATACACTATGTCAGACGATATAATGAACTTTGATCTGCCCGTAGAGAGATCGTCGATTATAAAAGTTCTTGGAATAGGTGGTGGAGGCAATAATGCTGTCAATCATATGTTTGCAAAAGGTATCACGGATGTGAATTTTGTAATTTGCAATACTGACCATCAGGCTCTGTTAAAAAGCCAGGTACCCATAAAAGTCCAGATCGGAGAATCACTTACCGAAGGCAGAGGCGCCGGAAGTAAGCCGGAAATTGGCAGACAGGCAGCTATTGAGAATATAAATGATGTAATGGATGCGTTATCAGGTAATACAAAAATGGTTTTTATTACCACAGGTATGGGAGGAGGTACTGGTACGGGCGCTACACCAGTAATTGCAAAAGCCTGTAAGGAGGCAGGACTTCTTACGATAGCTGTTGTTACAATCCCATTTAAATCTGAAGGGAAAGTACGTATCCGTCATGCTATCGATGGCGTAACGGAACTTAAGGATTATGTTGATTCATTGCTGGTTATAAACAATGAGAAGCTTAGGGAAATATATGGAAACCAACCNGTTTCCACAGCTTTTGCCAAGGCTGATGACATTCTGACAACTGCAGTGAAAGGAATTGCAGAGATTATTACAGTCACAGGTTATATCAATGTGGATTTTGCTGATGTGGAAACTGTAATGAAAAACTCCGGAGTATCTATTATGGGTATGGGTAAGGCATCAGGCGAAAACAGGGCGATCAAAGCTATTGAAAATGCACTTTCATCACCTTTGTTGAATTCAAATGATNTCACAGGNGCAAAAAGTATTCTGATAAATATTTCCTCGGGAATTGGAGAACATGAGCTCACAATGGATGAACTTGGTGAAATAACAGATTTTATGTACGATGCTGCATCCGATGATGCCTTAATTATCAGAGGATTATCAAAAGATGAAAACCTAAACGAGGAAATCAGTGTGACAATTATTGCAACAGGATTTGAATCTAACAGTATTTTCCAGCCTTATAAACCTAAAAAACCCAGTAAAGTTGAATTGATGACAAATAAAAATACAGTTCCCACCAGGATAATTCCTGAAACAGGAAATGATATATTCTCTGTTCATGAAAAGGGTAAAAAGTCCATTATCACAGATTTTGAAGAAGAATCGCAGGGCGTGATTGATTTCAGTCTTGAACATAATGAGGAGATGAATGAGATCAGAAACAGGAGACCCAGGGAAAATGATGAAAACATCGAAAAGCCTGAAGCAACTATGAGAAAAGTGAAACATATGCAGAATATTATGAAAAGGGAAGGTCTTTCCAACAAAACAATGAAGGAAAACATAGATACTTTTGAAGATGTNCCGGCATATGTCAGAAAAAACCTGGCTCTCGGAATACCGGAAAATGTATCTGANAGCAAATTATCAAAATTTACATTGACATCCGATGATAATGACGAACCTGTCTTAAGAGAGAACAATGCTTATCTGAATGATAATGTAGATTAGAAAGCAGCTCAAAAAGGTCGTTTTATTGTCTAGAGAAGTTTAAGAAGGAGATTCCNAGCGAAGCGCAGCGCAATGAGGAATCTCCCCGGATTTATGTCTTTGCGCAATCCTTTGCGACCTTTGCGGTTAAGTTTTGTTCATATTTTCTATATTTGCATCAGATGATCAGACACATTTCGATTATACTGCTTCTTGCCCTTTCTTCTGGATTAAATGCCCAGAATCCGGCTGCCTTGCNGGCCCGTTCTTCTTCACTTAAGCCCGACTCAATAAAAAAGCCAAGAATATTAAAGGAATATAATCTTTCTGCCGATTATTCTGAAGAGGTTAATACCCCGGTTGATACAATATTTTCTTTATTTAACCGGTTCAGGATTGCAGACAAATACTCACCGGTTAATGCCAGTCTTGGTAATTATGGCCTGCCTTTTTATCAGATCAGCTTTTTTGACAGGATAACGGACCCTGATAAATTCCTTTATACCTACTATTATCCGTTCATGCATCTTCCTTCCAATGCAATATTCATGAACACCCAGATCCCTTTCACTGAATTGAACTGGTCCTTTGCGGGTCCCAGGGAAACATCAGAACAAACATTCAGGGTCAGGCATTCACAAAATGTGAACAGGTTTTTTAACTTCGGATTCATATTCGATATTATATACAGTCTTGGACAATACAATTACCAGAGGTCAGAGGATAAGGACTTCACCTTTTTTTCATCATATACAGGTGCAAAATATAAACTTTACTTCTCGGCAGGTATAAACAACATCAATTCTTACGAAAACGGCGGAATACTCAATGAAACGCAGCTTAACAAGTCGAGTACACTTGAAATTCATACCAAGCTGGGTGGCGCCGATAAAGCACTTAGCGCTCTTAAGAACCGCAACCTGTTACTTATTCAGCGTTTTACTATCAGCAGCAATCCTGTGTTAAAATCAGATACTATACCTCATAAACGATCAGGCTTTTTTGGTCTAAGTGGTACTTTTTCGCATATTTTGGTGATTGAAAGCAATAAACGAAGCTACAAAGACGCTTATCCATTGTCATTGTTTTACGATACGGCAAAAATTAACATAAGCAGAAGAGTTACTAATGACTCCCTCTTTTCGAGAAGCATCAAGAATACCATAAGATTTGATTTTGCAACAGATACCTCAAGAAAGTTCAGACTGGGAGGGGGAATTGGCTTGCGAAATGAATTAATCCGTTATAGTCAGATTGTTCCGACACATATTTTACCTTTAAATGATACAACATCTTCTGAAATAGCCATTTGGCACAGGGGAAACAATGCTTTGGTCGGGAGTTTATATAACAATATCGGAGACAAGTTCCGGTGGATAGCTACAGGAGAATTGTTTTTGACCGGATACAGAGCCGGAGATTTCAATCTTGACGGCATAATATCCAAATCATTCGACTGGAAAAAGGGAAGGGCTTTGTGGTTGATAACCGGGTCAATGATGAACAGGCAACCATCATTCTGGTACGAACAATGGGGAAGTAACCATTTTGAATGGCATAATAATTTTAACAAGGAGTTCAGAATTGATCTTGGATCTTCTTTCTCTTATCCTGCACGGAAGTTAGAATTCAAATTCAATTATGCCATAATAAAGAACTATACAGATTTTGATACTACAGCATTGCCATCACAATATTCCAGCGGACTTTCAGTTGCAGCTATTTCAGTCAGAAAGGATTTAAGAGCCTGGAAATTTCATCTTTCAACCGATGTAATTATTCAAAAAAGCAGCAATGTAAATATACTTGACCTTCCCCTGGCAACTGTTCGATCAGCAGGTTATTTTGAACACCTTTTCAGATTTAAGAAAACCGGAGGAAAACTAAACTTTCAACTTGGGGTTGATGTAACCTATAATACTCTTTATCATCCGTACTCCTATATGCCGGCAACTGGCAGGTTTTACCGTCAGGATCTGGTAAGTGCCGGTGATTATCCTTACGTAAATGTCTTTTTAAATTTTAAAGTTAAGAGAACAAGAGCCTTTATTATGTTCGATCATGTTAATTACGGATTAATGGGAGGGTCGGTACCACCTAACTACGACATGGTGCCCAATTATCCAATGAATATCAGGATGTTACGCTATGGTCTTTCCTGGACTTTTTATGATTAAAAAAAATGTTGTACTTTTGTAATTATTCTTAAAAGTAAATGTTTAACTAAAATTGCATTTTGGTAAAAAAGTCAACCTTCCTGTTAACGATCCTTGTAGCAGTTTTCTTTTCCTGTTCGGATCACCATCACTCCTCTAATAAAATAAATAATAGTACGGTTTCCTTCGATCTTGACTCTATCAGGAAAAGAGGAAAGTTGGTAGCAATAACCGACTTAAATTCAACAAACTATTTTGTTTATAAAGGAGAACCTATGGGATTTACATATGATCTCCTCAAGTCATTTTCAGATAATATAGGAATTGATCTGGAAATCATCGCTGAAAATCATCCCGAACAATCTTACAGAATGCTAAAATCAGGTGAAGCGGATCTTCTTGCTATCGGACTTACGGCTAATTCAACGAGAAAGAATGATGTGCTTCTTACGGAACCGTTTGATGAGACAAGGCAGGTGTTGGTGCAACGAAAACCACATAACTGGAGATCATTAACCTCGGAAGGACTCAATAAAAAACTGATCAGAAACCTGTCTGGGTTAGCCAAAAAAATAGTATACGTGCAGGCAGGATCTACTCATACTGAACAACTTTCTTTAACGGCTAAAGAAATTGGAGATTCAATTAATATCACAGAAGTTCCTTATGATCCTGAAAAACTGATCAAACATGTTGCAAGTGGCGAAATTGAATACACAGTATGTGATGAGAATTTAGCCTTAGTGAATGCAACATACTATCCGGATATTGATGTAAGTACACCTGTGAGCATTTCGCAGAGTATTTCCTGGGGAATAAGGAAGAATAATTCTACAGCTCTTTTAACAGAGCTAAATCGATGGATCACAACATATAAGAAAACAGAGTCATATGCTCAGCTATATGCAAAATATTTTAAAAATTCCCGGTCCAGCGCAATTGTAAAAAGTGATTTTTATGCCCTTAATACAGGCAAAGTCTCACAATTTGATGATCTGATCAGAAAATTCAGCATAAGCATTAAATGGGACTGGAGATTACTGGCTTCACTCATTTGTCAGGAGTCGCGTTTCGACCCCGAAGTTGAATCTTATGCAGGAGCCTATGGTTTAATGCAGGTTATGCCGGTTACCGGTATGAACTTTGGAATTGACATAACATCTTCACCGGAAAGTAATCTTAAGGCCGGTATCCGCTATATTAACTGGCTACATACAATATTTGATCCGAAAATTCCCGATGAAAAGGAAAGGATTAATTTTATTCTTGCATCATACAATGCCGGACCAGGACACGTTCTGGATGCCATGAAACTTGCAGAAAAAAACGGGATGAATCCTCATAAATGGAATGGTAATGTTGCCTTATGGTTGTTGAAAATATCTGAACGTCAATATTATAATGATGTTGTAGTCAAAAACGGATATTTCAGGGGTACCGAATCAGTAAATTTTGTNAGTCAGGTACTCGAGAGGTTTGAGCATTATAAGAATACTATTCCTTAAGAAAAACACTACCCCTTCTGAGGATTATCAGTAATTCGTGAAGAATCATCGCAGTTGCTCCCCAGATAGTGTTTCCTTCATAGTCAAAATATTTAATGTCGAGCATTTCTCCTCTGATTTCAAATGGTTTTACC
>JGIcombinedJ21911_10000471_pt1 | contig 12967 bp, 9 predicted proteins | sample BarGraNGADG00211_FD_21911 | JGI IMG/M metagenome (IMG submission 21911)
AAAACAGATATCCCGGCAGGAGACAAAACAATCACATTCGATTTTATTGCCTGTACCGATGGTGATAATAACAACTATCCGGTGGTAGCGATTGGCACCCAGGTCTGGATGGCAGAAAATCTGAAAACCACAAAATATAGTGACGGAGATTTAATAGGAACTACTACTCCTGCAACATTGAATATATCAGGTGAAAGTACGCCTAAATACCAATGGGCTTATGAGGGTAATGAGAGTAATGTCGCTACCTATGGAAGGTTATATACCTGGTACGCAGTGACTGACAATCGTAATATATGCCCCACCGGTTGGCATGTTCCAACTGATGTCGAAATGTCAATTTTAACCCTTTATCTTACAAATAACGGTTATGGATTTGAGGGCAGTGGAAATGACATAGGTAAATCCATGGCTACCACATTTGGTTGGATTACAAACCCGACACCGGGTTGTATAGGCAACGACCAGGCAAGTAACAACAGCAGTGGATTTACAGGTCCTCCTGGTGGTACCGTTGAATCAGGTTCATTCGGTGGTGTTGGCATTATTGGTGATTGGTGGTTGGCAACAGAGCAAAGTGCAATTAGCGCTTTTAACCTTTTACTGGAATGCAATTATTGGGGTAAAAGTATATTCAGCAACAGAAAATATCAAGGTTTTTCTGTTCGCTGTTTGCGAGGAGATGGAGTACCAATCGTCACAACCACAGCTCCTGCATCAATAACACAAACTACTGCAACAAGTGGAGGTAATGTAATAAGCGATGGTGGAGGAGCAATTACAGCTCGTGGAGTATGTTGGGGCACAACAACAAATCCAACAATTGCTGATAGCCATACTTCAGATGGAACGGGAACAGGTACCTTCAGCAGCGCCCTTACAGGATTAAGTACAAACACTAAATACTACTTAAGGGCCTATGTCACAAATAGTGTAGGTATCGCCTATGGAAATGAAATATTCTTTGCCACAAAAGGAGAATCAGGCACTGTATCTGATATAGATGGAAATATCTATTCAACTATAGCGATTGGTACTCAAACATGGATGGCCGAAAACTTAAAAACTACTAAATTCAATAATGGCGATTTAATAGGAACTACAACTCCTGCAACATTAGATATATCAAGTGAAAGTATGCCAAAATACCAATGGGCTTATGATGGTAATGAAAGCTATGTAGTTACCTATGGCAGATTATATACCTGGTATGCAGTAGATGATAGTCGTAAAGTATGTCCCACGGGCTGGCATGTGCCTACCGATGTCGAATGGACAACTTTAACTGATTATCTTACAAATAATGGTTATGGTTATGATGGAAGTGGAAGTGATATAGCTAAATCTATAGCAGTTACATCGGGTTGGACTACAAACTCTACAGCAGGTAATGTAGGCAACGACCAAGCCAGTAACAACAGCAGCGGATTTACGGCTCTTCCTGGTGGCTGCCGCTATAACGATAATTCATTCACTTTCATTTACACATATGGCGGCTGGTGGGGGGCTACGGAGTTCAATACTGCGCTTGGGTGGCACTATTTCATAACCAACTTTGCTAATCTGGTAGCAAGGACTGGCGACTATAAGCGAGCTGGCTATTCCCTTCGTTGTGTTAAAGACTAACAGACTATTTATATTTTCCCTGAGATAATCTCATTTGAAAAGCATAATTAGAATTTCAGGATTACTCTTTTTGGTGCTTTCAACTTTTTTAGCTCAATCGTGTAAAAAAGATAAGCATACAATACCTGTTATAACAACAACAGATGTTACTGAAATTTCATATACTTCAGCAACCTCAGGCGGAGATCTGACAGACGAAGGAGGAACTACTGTAATAACAAGGGGAGTTTGTTGGGATACAACTTCTGGCCCAACCATTGCAAACAGTATGACAAGTGATAGTTGTGGATCAGGTTCTATTGTCAGTCATCTAACCCAACTTAACCCAAATACACTTTACTATATCAGAGCCTATGCAACAAATATTGTTGGTACTGGCTATGGAAATCAGGTTTCGTTTATCACGAACCAGATCGCAGTACCTGTTTTGACAACTACAGCAATAACTTCAATCACACAAACATCTTCTGTATCAGGAGGAATTATAACCACAGAAAACGGAGGATCTATTACTGCAAGAGGTGTTTGCTGGAATACTGCTCCTGATCCGACAATTTCAGATAGTAAGACTTCTGATGGGAGTGATATTGGAATATATTCAAGTACATTAATTGGATTAACCCAAAACACAACCTATTATGTTCGTGCTTACGCAATTAATAGTGTTGGTACAGGATATGGGAATTCAATCTCGTTCAATACACAAAATTATCCTATAATATTTAATCCAAATCTGACTTATGGGACAGTAACTGATATTGACGGTAATGTGTATAAAACCATAATAATTGGAAGACAGGTCTGGATGGCAGAAAACCTGAAAACTACAAAATATAATGATGGTACTACCTTATCCTGGATTAAAGATGCTTACGCATGGTCAAATTTGAAAGCTCCTGTTTATTGCTGGTACAATAATGATGAAGCAAACTACAAAAATACATATGGGGCATTATACAACTGGTACACAATACATTCAAGAAATTTATGTCCTTCTGGCTGGCATGTACCTACTGATGTAGAATGGAGAACACTCCAAAATTATTTGGGTGGTGTAGGTGTGGCAGGAGACAGATCAAAAGAAATCAGCACAACGCATTGGATAAGTCCTAATGCCGGAGCCACTAATGAAAGAGGTTTTACAGCCCTTCCATGTGGAAGCCGCCATGAAAATGGAACATTCTCTGGCTTTTGGAGTCAAGGAGGGTGGTGGTCTTCTACTGAGACTTTCATTGATGGCCCCATTGGTGTTAGAAATTACTTTGGCTGGGGCTTGATGGTATATTGGAATATCAGTGGTATACTAAATGGAAAATTTAGTAAATATTTGGGTTTGTCTGTGCGTTGTTTGCGGGATGAAGAAGAAGAAGTACCTGCTTTAATACCCACCCTCATTACTATAAAAGCATCCTCGGTAACATTGAATACAGAAAGAAGCGGAGGCAATATACAAAGTGATGGCGGTGCACTTATTTCAGCTTATGGTGTTTGCTGGAGTACATCAGTAAATCCAACAATAGCAGACAATAAAACAACAGTTGAATCAGGAGCAGCAGGAATTTATGCACCAGGAATTTATACAAGTATTTTAAATGGATTGGCTGAATATACGACCTATTTTGTCAGGGCTTATGCATCAAATAGCATAGGTACAGGATATGGGAATGAAATTTCGTTCACGACACAAAATAATCCGGCAATATTTAATCAGGATCTAACTTATAGGACTGTAACTGATATTGAAAGTAATGTGTATAAAACCATAACAATTGGTACTCAGACCTGGATGGCTGAAAACCTGAAAACCACAAAATATAGAAACGGTGATCAAATAATAACGACCAGTCCTGCAGAAAGAACTATTACTGATGAAAGCGACCCAAAATACCAATGGGCATATGGCGGTGATGAGAACTATGCAGCTATTTATGGTAGATTATATACCTGGTTTGCAATAACTGATCCACGTAATGTTTGCCCCACAGGTTGGCATGTATCTACTGATGCAGAATGGGCAACAATGACAACCTATTTGGGTGGCGAAAGTACAGTTAGTGATAAAATAAAAGAGACTGGCACAGCACATTGGTATACCCCAAATACAGGAGCCACAAACGAAACAGGATTTACAGCCCTTCCGGGAGGTCAGCGTTATAACTGGGGCACATTCAGCGACGTTGAAAACGAGAGCTACTGGTGGAGTTCTACGGAACGCAGTCTAACCAGTGCCTGGAGTTGGTTTACCTACAGCTATGACAAAAACATTATGATCAGGTACAGCGGATATAAAAAGATGGCATATTCTGTGCGTTGTGTTAAAGATTAATAGCTTATCTGCCTGAAAAATCCTACTCCGTTTCCATCTGTAATGAATAAAATAAAGTTTTACATACAGCTTCTTCAAAACATGGGTTTTCATTATCTGTTTTTTAGAGGTAGTCACCTTATTTCAATAAAATCAGGACTTTTTAAAAAAAAGTTTCCAACTGACCCACCTTTAGTTGATGCAATTTCTTTAAATGAATGGAAAAATAATTTACCATCATTTTTCTTCTATGGCAAGAATATAAAAGGGTTGCAAAAGCTAAAGCCTGATTGTCTGGAAGATATGTTTAACGATTTATCTGGAGGAACTTACACTTTCTTTGGAAAATCAAAGTATAATCTAGGTAAAGATTTTGATTGGATTACCAATCCGGTTTCGAAATATAAATACGATATAAATCAACATTGGTCAATGATCAATGAACTGTCTGAAGAAAATGGTGATATAAAGTTCGTGTGGGAGAAAGCACGTTTTTCCTTTTTATATGATCTCATTCGCTATGATTATCATTATAATAAAGATAATGCAGAATTAGTTTTTAATGAAATTTTTTCATTTATAAACAAAAATCCGATCAACCAGGGTCCCAATTATATATGCAGCCAGGAGATAAGTTTACGTATTCTTAATTGGACTTTTGCTTTATATTATTACAAAGATTCTGAATTTTTGACTGAGGCTCTCTTCCAAAAAATTCTGAATGCCATTTACTGGCAAATTCATCATGTATTTCATAATATTAATTTTTCAAGGATCGCTGTAAGAAACAACCATGCGGTTACAGAAACTTTATTGTTGTACCTGTCAGGTTTCCTTTTCCCTTTTTTCCCGGATGTCATGAATTGGAGTAAAAAGGGTAAAAAGTGGTTCGAACAGGAGATTGCATATCAAATCTATGATGATGGTACTTATTTACAGTTTTCCAATAACTATCACAGGGTTGTTATTCAGCTTCTAACATGGGGATTTCGTTTAGCTGAACTTAATAATGATAAGTTTAAACCTGAAATATATGCTAAAGCGAAAAGGTCATTAGATTTCTTATTTCAGTCAATGGATCTGTCATCAGGAATGCTGCCAAATTATGGTTCAAACGACGGAGCACTTTTTTTTAAATTAAATGATCAGGATTTCAGAGATTTCCGTCCTCAACTTCAGGCTATCTCATATACTTTGGATAAACAAACTGTTATTGATCTAAACGATTTTCATGGTGAAGATCTTTTCTGGCTGGGTTTGGCTCAAAACATTGGTAATCAAAGTAAAATAAAACAGGAAAAGGGAGTCTTTTCATACCCTGTTGGTGGATTTTATATTATCCGGGAAAATGATTCAATGACCTATTTGCGTTGTGGAAAACATAAAGACAGGCCGGCACAGGCAGATAACTTACATCTGGATATCTGGTATAAAGGGCGAAATGTTTTCAGGGATAACGGTTCATATATGTACAATTCGGAGTCGGAATTATTGAAGTTTTTTATGGGTACCGGATCTCATAATACAGTTATGCTTGATAACTATGATCAGATGTTAAAAGGTACCAGGTTTATCTGGTATGATTGGTCTCAGGCAAAAAGTGGTGAATTAAAAGAATATGCAGATAGGTTTGAATTTTCTGGCTCAATCTCGGCATTTAGGTATTTGGATAAGAGCATTTTACATAGTAGGAGGATAGTTAAGTTAAAAAGGTTTGCCAAATGGATTATTGAAGATGAGATCAGCGGAACAGAAAAATATGTAATGGAACAAATATGGCATTTTGACCCTGAGTTTGTTGATTTAATACGTATTAATGCAGTTGATATTGATGGAAAAACCTTGATTAAGCAGGTAAACGATGGCTGGTATTCATCTTATTATGGCATTAAAGAAGCAACAAGTTATTGGATATTCTCATCTGATAAAAGAAAAATTACTACTGAAATCGAAATTGTTGGATGAAAATACTATTAATTCATCAGTATTTTTTGGAAAAAAAAGATGGCGGTGGATCGAGGTTCAATGAAATGACAAAGAATTGGTCAATGAATGGTCATGAAGTAACAGTATTAGCTGGAATGGTACACTATGCAACTGGTAAAAAGATTAAACGTTATAAAGGTAAATGGACTTATTCTGATAAAGGTTTTTATCCTAATGTTGATGTTATACGTTGTCATGTTTCTGAAAGCTATAACTTAAACTTTCCAGGGAGGTTATGGGCTTATTTTTCATTTGTATTTTCAAGTATTTGGGCAGGTCTGTTTAAAACAGGACGCAACTATGACGTAATTCTGGTTACTTCTCCGCCTCTTTTTGTAGGCATCACAGCTTATGTCTTATCTCGTCTGAAAAGATTACCTTTTATATTCGAAATCAGGGATTTATGGCCAGAATCAGCTATTGATACCGGAGTATTAAGTAATAAATTTATTATTCGGTTTGCCTTTTGGTTTGAACAATTTATATATAGAAAAGCGACTCTTATAAATGTACTTACACCAGCATTTAAGGTAAATCTTATAAAGGAGAAAAAGGTACCCCCGGAAAAAATAGTCTTCATTCCAAATGCTGCTGATTTTCCCCTATCGGAAAAGCTTATGGGAACATTCAATGTGGAGCAATTTCGGAAAGAAAATGAACTGGATGATAAATTTGTCATAACTTACGTTGGAGCTCATGGTGTCGCAAACAAATTGGATCAGTTAATTGATGCTGCAGAAAAATTGCAGGACACTAATGTTTTATTCCTCCTTATTGGAGCAGGTATGAAAAAAAAGGAATTACAAAGTATAGTTATAAACCGAAAAATAAGAAATGTAAAATTCATCGATTCTGTCCCCAAAGAAGAGGTGTTTAAATATATTCTTTCTTCTGAAATGGGAGCTTCAGTATTGAAAAAAGCAGATACATTTAAGACAATCTATTCTAATAAAACATTTGACTATATGTCTTGTAAAAAGCCTGTTCTGTTGGCAATAGATGGTGTATCAAGGCAATTGATTGAAAATGCAAATTGTGGTTACTATGTAGAACCAGAGAATATTGATGATATTGTGTTAACAATCAGACGAATTTTGAGGGAACCTGAACGATTAACGGAACTTGGATTAAATGGATATTCTTTTGCAAAGAGATATTTTGACAGAAATTATCTGGCGCAAGAATATCTGAAAAAGATCGAAAATGTTATTAGTAAAGAATAGTAATGTATAAATCTTTTTTAAAACGAATAATTGATATTGTATTTTCACTTCTTGGATTAATAATTTTAAGTCCAGTTTTTATTTTGCTCACTCTTATATTAACGATTGTTAACAAAGGTAATCCTTTCTTTGTTCAACCTCGNCCCGGTAAAAATGCTAAAACCTTCTCTTTGATAAAATTTAAAACCATGACGGAAAAACGGGACCCGTATGGCAATCTTTTACATGATAACATTCGCTTGACAAAAATTGGTTCAATAGTTCGTAAATCGTCATTGGATGAAATTCCTCAATTGATAAATGTACTTAGAGGGGAAATGAGTCTGGTAGGTCCAAGACCCTTATTGATTGAATATTTGCCTTTGTATAATGAAGAACAGATCAAACGTCATAAAGTGAGACCAGGGATAACTGGCTGGGCACAGGTAAATGGAAGAAATGCAATTTCCTGGGATGATAAATTTAAGTGTGATATATACTATGTTGAACGGATCTCATGTTTTCTTGATTTGAAGATAATATTTTTAACTTTTAAAAAAGTATTGCTCTATGAAAATATTAACTCCTCTGCATCTGTAACAATGGAAAAGTTTCAAGGAAACAGTTAATTTATTAAAGATGTAGTATGATATGAATCAGGATATTTACGCCAGATTGTATCAAAGTTAAAGAATTTTAATTTTACTAAATATGAGCGCCAGAATAAAGCAAATCGAATATTACCTGCCGGAAAAAATAATCAGAAATGAAGACTTAGCTAAAGAGTTTCCTGAATGGGAAGCAAATAAAATTGAAGAAAAAGTTGGAATACAATCACGACATGTTGCTTCAAAGGAAGAAACTGCTGTTGATCTTGCGTATAATGCTGCTGAAAAACTTCTGTCTAAAATTGATAGAACCACAATTGATTTTCTAATTCTTTGTACTCAAAGTCCGGATTATTTTTTGCCCACATCTGCATGTATCTTACAAGACAGATTGAAGTTAAGTAAAAAAATAGGAGCATTTGATTTCAATCTGGGATGTTCAGGTTATATTTACGGTCTGGGGATAGTTAAGGGTCTTATTAATAGCAATATAGCTAAAAAGGTATTATTTATAACCAGTGAAACTTATTCTAAACACATCCATCAATCCGACAAAGTTAGTCGAAGCATTTTTGGTGATGGTGCAACGGCTACTTTAATCGAATATTCGGAAGAGACAGGTATTCATGAGTTTGTTTTTGGTACAGATGGATCTGGAATGAATAATCTGATTGTAAAAAGGGGAGGGATGAGAGATAATAAGTCGGAAGATTTTGATAACCCAAACAATAGTTTATATATGAATGGGCCTGAGATTTTTAATTTTACACTTGATGTTATTCCTGAACTGGTCAAAGATACGATTGCATTGAATAATATTAAAATTGAAGACATTAATTACTTCATATTTCATCAGGCAAATAAATTCATGTTAGATTATTTAAGAAAAAAATTAAAAATCGACCCAGTCTATTTTTATAACAATATCTTGTCGTCAGGTAATACAGTTTCATCGACTATCCCAATAGCCCTGAAAGATTGTTTAGATAATAATTTAGTAAGAAAAAATGATAAGATACTAATAGCTGGTTTCGGAGTTGGGTATTCCTGGGGTGCAACAATTATTACAGTTTAAAAAGTTATAACATATTTTAACAAACAGATATTATGAAAAAAGCAGAGTTTTTGAAAAAGCTGAATGACACATTAGAAATTAGTGATTCTGATCTCACAGAAAAAACTACATTTAATTTAACATCAATTATGAATTTATCCTTAATTGTTTTTCTGGATGAAAATTTTGATTTAAGGGTTAAGGGTAAGGATCTAAAAGAAATTGATTCTGTTGAAAAAATAATAAGTCTTATTGGCGTTGATAAATTTGAAGTTAAATGAATTTATACTCATTGAAAGATAAAACATTTCTAATAACTGGTGCTTCATCAGGTATTGGTGCAGCTTGCTGTAAGTTGTTATCTGAACTTGGTGCTAGTATAATTTTAACTGGAAGAGACTCAGCTAGACTGTCCGAAACAATTCAAAAGATGAAAATTGGTAATCATTATTCTTTTGATTTTGATCTTACTAATATCGTTGATATTGAGGATAGACTAGTTCCTATACTTGCTAAATACAAAAAAGTAGATGGTTTTATTCATTCTGCAGGGATCGATGTCACTTTACCAATTTCCAGTTTAACGATTAAACATTATTTGAATGTTTTCAATACTAATGTTTTTAGCGGATTGGAAATTGCAAGAATACTTTCTAAGAAAATATACATACCTGAAAATGGTTCTAGTTTTGTTTTTATTGCTTCAATTATGGGTGTAGTTGGAGTAAGCGGGAAGGTAGCTTATTCTGCGAGTAAAGGGGCATTGATTTCTGCCTGTCGTTCAATGGCTATAGAATTAGCTTCCAAGAAAATAAGAGTAAATTGTGTCAGCCCTGCAATTGTTAAAACAAAATTAGCAGAGGAACTTTTTTCTACTTTACCTGAAGAATCAGTCAATTCAATTGAAAAATCACATCCCCTGGGTTTAGGAAGAACAAGTGATATAGCATCGGCTTGTTTATATTTACTTTCTGAAGATTCAAGGTGGATAACTGGTTCTAACTTAATTATTGATGGAGGATATTCAATTGTTTAAAATTATATGAAAAAAAAGCTATATCTAGTCGGTGCCGGAGGATTGGGTAGAGAATTGGAATTTTGGATTAACCTGATTCCTCTCAATAAAAGAGATTATGAAATCAATGGATATATTGACGATAACCCAGTGGCTTTGAGTACCTACCCTTCTGATTATAAGATTGTCGGAAATACATTTGATTTTGCATATAATAAAGGAGATTTGGTAATATTATGCATCGCTAATTCGTTAATTAAGGAAAAAATATTTAACCGGTTAAAAAATAAGGTTGAAATTTTTACATTTATATCTCCCTTAGCTAGAGTTTCCAAATTTTCAACTATAGGTAAAGGATCAATTATTACGCCCAACTGCATAATAACCACAAATGTTAAAATTGGTGATTTCGTTTTAGTCAATATAGGCACACAAATAGGTCATGATAGTCAGATCGGAGATTATACTTCATTAATGACAAATGTTGACATTGGTGGCAATTGTAAAATAGGAAATCATGTATTCTTTGGTTCTAATTCTACTTTATTACCCGATAAAAAAGTTAGTAATAATATTAAAATTGGCCTAGGTAGTATTGTAATAAGTAATTTGGGTAAACAGGGTACGTACTTTGGTAATCCGGCAAAACTATTATCTTAATAAAATGAATTCTAAAATCTGGCTTTCATCCCCACACATGGGCGGTAATGAAATGAAATATGTTCAAGAAGCATATGATACCAATTGGGTAGCTCCACTTGGTCCTAATGTGAATGAATTTGAAAAGGAATTGGCAGCATTTTTGAATGCTACAGGTGTTGCAGTATTGAGTTCTGGAACAGCAGCTATTCATTTGGCACTGATNATATTGGGAATTAAGCAGGGAGATGAAGTTATTTGTTCATCATTTACTTTTTCAGCTTCAGCTAATCCAATAATGTATCAGGGAGCAACACCAATATTTATCGATAGTGAATTAGACACATGGAATATGGACCCGGATATACTTGAAACTGCCATAAAAGACCGAATAAAAAAAGGACAAAAACCTAAAGCAATCATTTTAGTTCATCTATATGGAATGCCTGCCAAAACTAAGGAGATTCTGGAAATTTCCAGGCGTTTTGAAATACCGGTTATTGAAGATGCTGCAGAAGCTCTTGGAAGTCGTTTTAATAATAGTTTATGTGGTACATTTGGGTTAATGGGTATTCTTTCGTTCAATGGGAACAAAATAATTACTACTTCAGGAGGTGGGGCATTAGTTTCCAGTAATACAACGTATATAGAAAAAGCTAAGTTTTTGGCTACTCAGGCAAGAGATAAAGCTCCTCACTATCAACATTCCGAAGTTGGTTATAATTATCGAATGAGTAATATTGTTGCAGGAATAGGAAGAGGGCAATTAGAAGTAATAGAAAACCGGATTCTTGCCCGGAGAGAAAATAATAGATTCTATAGAAGATTATTAAGTGATTCTGATTTTATTTCATTCCAGAATGAACCAGAAGGACATTATTCAAATTATTGGCTTACAACTATTATTGTTGAAGATAACAATTACGGAGTTACCAGCGAGAAGTTAAGGCTCCTTATGGAATTGGAGAATATAGAAACACGTCCCTTCTGGAAACCAATGCATCTTCAACCGGTTTTTAAAGGATACCCTGCTTATCTGAATGGAGTTTCTGAAAGATTGTTTAATCATGGACTATGTCTGCCTTCCGGGAGCAATTTATCAGTTGAAGAAAAGGAAAGAATTGTCAATTGCCTCAATACATCCCTTGCATAGTTTTTGTTTTTATCTGTGTAATACATACATAAAAAATGGACTTACTCATTTTTTCGTAGTATTAATACCATTAACGTTCTTTTACATTATGAGTTAAGAATTAATCATCATGAAAGACTTTGTTAAAAAGACTGACTCTTTTCAATTTGAGATGATTGTTATTATTCTGACATTTCTCTTTTATTTGTTCAGACCGGCAATTCCGGTTTTTAAATATCCATTTATTCTTTTATACTTTTACTTGATTATCTGTTCATTCATCAGGTATAAAGGGCAAATTATATCATCATTCAGGGAATTTGTAAAAAATTATTTCCTGGTATTATTTCTTATTTTAATCTTTCTTGTATCATTTATATTATCAAATAAGCTCTACTTAATAATTTTTAAAGATGCTTTCAATGGAATAATTTTGTTATCCATCTTCTTTTTACTGTCTTTGCGTATTGCAACAAGGAATGATCTTAACAGAATAGTTTATCTGTTATTGTTATTAGTAATTGTTTTCTCAATTGTCATCTCAGTTAACGGATTATGTCGTCTATTAGATATTTTTCCGGGAGGAGAAGTTTATCCACTTACTGGAAATTTTGCAGAGTCAGCTACGTCTGCTTTTGAAATTGATAATAATTTTGGAATATTACCAGTTATTTTGGGAATATTAGCTCTTTTTTTCTTCTTGTTTAAAACTGATTTCCTGCTCTACATATTATTTGGTAATTTTTTCTTAATTGTTTATACTTTAAGTATATTCCTGTCGGGTTCCCGAAGAGGATTAATACTATTAAGTATGATTATTTTTTTTCTTGCTTTGACTCAGGTGTCCCGAGTAATTAAATGGAAGAAAACACTGGGAAGAGTGGGTTCAAGGTCAATCTATTTGCTGATAACAATAATTGTGTTGGCTTCTATTTCATGGTATATTACTTTTTATACATCAAACACTTTCAAGAACAAAACTCTTGAAGCCATTGGTTCAAAGAATATCTTAAATACTAAAATAAAAATTACATCTGTTATTAGTAGGTATACTTCAATCTTTAACAAATCTCTTTCATTTATTGATCTTTATAATATAATCTGGACCCCGGAATTTAATTCACTTGATCCCGAAAGTTCCTGGGGAACGAGAAATCATAAGACCATCTATCCTTTGACTGGTAAGAATGTTGAGATAATTCCAAAAGGGGCAAAAGGATATTTAATGGATAGTACCTGTAATTCTTCTTCAGAGAGTACATATTGTGATTCTTTTTCATTGTTAACCAAACTAACTGTTAAAAAGGGTGAAAGATACAGAGCTTCTGTAAATTGTTTTGTTTCAGAAGATTTTGATGCAGACATTGTAAGACTTTCAGTTGGGACTGACTGTATCATTA
>JGIcombinedJ21911_10000478_pt1 | contig 12853 bp, 7 predicted proteins | sample BarGraNGADG00211_FD_21911 | JGI IMG/M metagenome (IMG submission 21911)
TTAAATTAAAACCTAAAACTAATTCGTATGAAGAAACTATTTCTACTGATTGTGTTGTTTGTGTTTATAAGTGGCTACACTTTATTGGCACAGACAATAGTCATTACAGGTACGGTTACCTCTTCTGTTGCAGGGGAAGGTCCAATTCCAGGAGTAACAGTTCAGGTTAAGGGCACTACAGTGGGTGCCATAACAGATCTAAATGGAAAATTTTCACTTTCCGCACCTCAAAGTGCGACCACATTGACATTCTCCTATATTGGGATGAAAACATTTGAGGTTGCTATTTCAGGACGCAAAGTAGTAGATGTCACTATGGAATCAGACCTTGTAGGTTTGAACGAAGTAGTTGTAACTGCCCTGGGAATCTCAAGAGAGAGAAAATCTCTTGGTTATGCCGTGCAGGACGTGAATGGTGATAAAATAAACAACGCGGAAACTGGTAGCGTGCTTTCTGCCCTTACTAGTAAGGTAGCCGGTGTGAACATTACAAGTTCAGCTGGAACTGCAGGTGCATCTTCGTTTATTACTATTCGTGGTCAAAACTCAATTACCGGAAATAATCAACCTTTATTTGTTGTTGATGGAGTTCCTATAGACAACTCAATGAATTATTCGGGAAATCCGGATGATGGTATAAATAACCTTGGAGGTGGTGTTGCTTATTCTAATAGGGCAATAGACCTTAACCCCGATGACGTTGAAACAATATCGGTATTGAAAGGTGGAGCTGCAACTGCCCTTTATGGATTGCGCGCAGGTAATGGCGTTGTTATTATTACTACCAAGAAGGGTGGAGGCGCAGATGGTAAAATGGCTGTAAGTTTCTCTTCGTCAGTTGGTATTGACAAGGTGAATAAAATGCCTGAAATGCAAATGATGTATGCTCAGGGTAGTAATGGTGTATATGGTACTACGACTACCAGCAGCTGGGGACCAAAAATTTCAGATATGCGTTATGATGGCGCTACTGATTATCCCCGTGATAAAAATGGGAGATTAGTTCTGGCAACAGCTCCAACAGCTAATCAGGATTTACTTGCTCAGGCTTACAATAATGCAGATAATTTCTTTCAGACTGGATTAACAATTAATAATAATTTGTCATTGTCAGGTGGAAATAAAGATGCAAATTTTTATTTGTCTATAGCAAATTCATCAGTTAACGGAATTGTCCCTAATAACACTTTTGGAAAAACTTCTGTAAAGTTAACCGGGGAAACCAAATTAGGTTCAAAGGTTAAGGTATCAGGTAGTGCAAATTACATTCGTTCTGGTGGAGAAAGGATGCAACAGGGCTCAAATACCTCTGGTGTTATGCTTGGACTTTTGCGTGAAACTCCATCATTTGATATTAATAATGGTCATGGGAAGGATGGTTACAAATTTGNAGACTCATATATGTATGCTGATGGAACTCAGCGTGCGTATTCACCATCGTATGATAATCCAAACTGGACAGTTAATAAGAATATATTTAAAGATCAGGTTGACAGAATATTAAGTTATGTATCTCTGGTTTATAATCCAATTGCTAACATGACTGTAACTTACAAACTTGGGAATGACTTATATATTGATAGAAGAAGCGGGCATACTGCTTTACTGTCATCAAACATTCCTGATGGACAACAAGAGGANGACCACCATTTCAACAACGACCTCAATTCCGATTTAACTATCAATTATACGAAGGAATTGTTTACAGACTTTTCCACAAATATAACAGTAGGACAAAACATGTTTCAGAGTAGTTATCAACAACTTTATACTCAGGGTACCGGTTTTGTTGTTCCGGATTTTTATCATATTTCGAATACTTCATCACAGTTGGTACGTGAGAGTATTTCAAAATATCGTACTGCTGCTCTGTATGCTGATGTACAATTTTCATACAGAAGTATGGTATATTTAGGCTTTACAGGACGTAATGAATGGTCAACAACATTACCAGAAGCTAATAATAGTTTCTTTTTCCCATCAGCTAGTATTGGTTTTATCTTTACCGAATTGCCAGTCTTAAAAGGAAATAAAATTCTGTCATTTGGAAAACTTAGAGCTTCGTATGCAGAAATTGCTAACCATGCAACACCCTATAACACACAGAATACTTATACTCTGGGTTCAATTTCAGATGGTTGGGCTACAGGTGATTCTTTCCCTTTCAACAACATTGCTGGTTTTAAACTTTCAAATACTCTGGCTAATCCAACAATTACACCTGAAAGACTTATGTCAAGAGAGATTGGTCTCGAGTTAAAATTATTAAACAACAGGATAGGTTTTGACATTACCTACTACAACAACCAAAACAAAGATTTGTTAATTTTTGTTCCTGTAACCGGTAGTTCTGGATTTAATGCCCAATACATGAATGCAGCAACTATGGAAAATAAAGGGATTGAAATTATGGGCAATGTGGTTCCTATAACTACTCCTGATTTTAATTGGTCAATTACTGTAAACTTTACAAAGAATAAGAATAAAGTGTTGACTCTCGCTCCAGGTGTAACTGATATCGGTTTAGGAGGATTTACAGGTAGTACAATAAACGTAGTAGCAGGTGAAGCCTATGGCAGCATGTTTAGTACATCATTTTACAAAGATGATCAGGGTCGTGTAATTATCAATGATGCTGCTGGTGCAGGATATGGTTACCCAATCAAGAAGGATGTTATGGGGTCTTTAGGAGGCATCGCTCCAAATTGGACTATGGGAATTACCAATGAATTATCATACAAAGGAATTGGTTTGTCATTTCTGCTTGATATCAAAAATGGTGGTATTATGTGGGATGGAACCAGATCGAGGATGAATGGTTTCGGTACCTCAAAAGCTACCGAGAACAGAGGCGAAGCTGTAGTTTTCGATGGTATTAAAGGTCACATTACAAATGGAGCACTTGTTACTTCAGGTGTTGTAAACGATATCTCTACAACATATACGCAATATTACTATTCAACTATTGCAGGAGGTGCAAGTCCGGCACAGGAACAGTTTGTTGAAAAAACAGATTGGACTCGTTTACGTGAAGTCACTCTCTCTTATTCACTGGGAAATCTATTAAAGAAAACTTTTATCAAACANTTGAAAGTATACGCTACCGGCCGTAATCTTTGGTTATCAACTCCATATAAGGGGATCGACCCTGAAACCAATTTGTTTGGTGCAACTAATACCCAGGGATTGGATTATTTTAATATGCCAAATACCAAGTCATATGTATTTGGGGTGAAACTTGATTTTTAATTTATAAAATTACTGAAGATGAAAAAAATAGTTTCTTCTATATTGTTANTCACGGTGCTTTTAGGCTCGTGTAAAAAATGGATTGATCCATCAATGAATGTGGATCCAAACAATCCAACAGAAGTTGCCATGGCGCAACTTGTTGCACCTATTGAAGCCAACCTTGCATATATTGTAGGTGGTGAAATGTCAAGGTGGGACTGTGCCTGGATGCAGCAACTCGCCGGACTACAAAGTCAATCAGCAGATATTGATATATATACTATTGGTGAATCGGATGTTACAAATGCATGGAGTTATAACTTGTATGCTCCCGGAATGATCTCAACTAAAACTCTCATGNATAAAGCCGCANCTACCAACTCACCTCATTATGCAGGTATAGCAAAGGTTTTAATGGCTTATCATTTGGGTGTTACTACCGATCAATGGGGTGATATACCTTATTCGGATGCGTTAAAAGGCGCTACGGGTGGATTAAAACCAAAGTATGATACGCAGGAAACAATATACACTTCGATTTTCTCACTTCTTGATGAAGCAATCAGTGATCTTGGCTCTGCTTCCAGTNTATATAGTCCTGATGTNGAAGATTTGATTTATCAAGGNGATTTGGATAAATGGATTAAGACTGCCTATGCTTTAAAAGCGAGATATAACCTTCACCTGGCAAAACAAAAGGGAGCAACATCGTACACTAATGCTTTGGCGGCGATAACTAATGCATATACAAGTAATGCTGATGATTTCAAATTTGTATTCGGTAGCGCTTACAATAACTCTAACCCTGCATACCAGTTTGAGCAGGAACGTACCGGATATGTCGCTGCAAATTCGACTTATATGGGTATGCTTAGTGCAACAAGCGATCCTCGGCAAGCTGTATATTTTGATGGAACCATAGGCTCACAATCTGGTGAATTAAATGCTGATGCAGCTCCAATTGGTCCTGCTTACGCATCATCAGAATCTCCTGTTTATTTAATATCATTTGCTGAAGTTAAATTTATCGAAGCTGAAGCAAGATTTAATTTGAACGCAGCCGATCCATTGGCAGTTACTGCCTATAATGACGGTTTGAAAGCCTCATTACAACGTGAAGGAGTTTATGGAGACGGTACCTGGTACAATAATAATTTAATAACGGCAGGAACAATCACTCTTCAAAAAATCATGAACCAAAAGTATCTGAGTTCATTCCTTCAGCTTGAAACATGGAGTGATTGGCGCAGGACTGGTTTCCCTGTTTTGGTTAAAGCAACTGGAGCAGTTACTACTGAGATACCCCGCAGATTACCTTATCCTGATGATGAGAGATTATATAATGGTGCTAACATGCCTACAGGGCTAACCATTACAAGTCGTGTTTGGTGGGATGCAGCAAAATAGAAATATGATACTTTGATATAACTATGAATTAGAGCCGGTGAAAAGTTTCACCGGCTTTTTCATTGTTCAATTTTCGTGGAAAGTAAATTTTGAATATTAGTCCCGTAGTTCTTAGTGCAGGATAGATATTAATCTAAGATCAAATAGCTGATTATCAACAGACTGACACCTGGCAATTTACTCTTTTTTTACTCTATCTTCAGATTTACCAGCTCAAGCCTTGTAGTTGAAGCCCTTAGCACTTTGATAACGAAATTACCGATCCTTATAACATCATTATTCCCGGGGATACTGCCATGATAAAAGAGGATCATGCCGGCAAGTGTTTCATAATCATCTTCCTCAGGAAGGTTGAAATGGTATTTTTCATTCAGATAATCAATCTCGAAACGGCATGAAAGTATATATTCGTTATATCCTACATTCTTTTCAATAAGATCAGTTGTATCGTGTTCATCTTCTATGTCTCCTACAATCTCTTCAAGAACGTCTTCTATTGTCACCATTCCTGATGTTCCTCCGAATTCGTCAACAACAAGCGCAATATTCTTCTTTTCATTAACAAATAGCTTCAGGAGTTTATTGGCCGGCATCGTTTCCGGAACAATTGCCATTTTGTGTGTCATTGATCTTATCTCAGAAGGATTTTTAAAGATATCTTTCAATTCAAAATAGCCGATTATGTTATCAATTGTCTCCTGGTAAATGAGAATTCTTGAAAGCCGTGTTTCTACGAATTTTTCCTTCAATTGCTCAACAGTACTCCCGGAGTCAACTGCTTCAATTTCGGTTCTTGGAACCATGCATTCCCTCAGTTTTACATTGGAAAAATCAAGAGCATTCTGGAAGATCCTGATATTGTGATGATCCGGTTCCGATTCCTCTTTACTCTGATTGCTCAAATTGACAAAATGATCGAGATCAACCTTGCTGAAAATGAGGTTTTCCTGCTTTTTTACTCCAGGTCTGATTTTGAAAAAAATTCTGATGAAGAGGTTTGAAGCCGCAAGCGTAAATTTGCTGACCGGGTAAAAAAGGAAAAAGAAAAACAGTGTTGGGATACTTAAAAATTTAAGAAAAAAATTTGGAGAGATAAATATAGTCTTTGGAAGAAACTCAGCCACCAGCAGGATAATAGCGGTGGAGATGACGGTATTTAATATCAGGATCAAAAGATCTGAACCGATGATCGGTGAGTAATGTTCCAAGGATTTTAGAGAAAACCAAACCATAAATGACCAGCGAAAAATTATTACCAATAAGCATGGTGGCAATATACTGACCCGGGTTATCTGTAAAAAGTTTGATTATTTTCGATCCGAATACACCCTGCTTCCTGTCCAGTTCAATCCGGAGTCTGTTTGAAGTGACAAATGCAATCTCCATGCCCGAAAAGAACGCAGATAGAATTATCGCCAGAAGTATTATCAGGATAACGTTCATGCATCAAAGTTAGCTCTTTTTTCGCTGATTGTGGCTTATGATAATTACAGTACCGGGAGAGAATTATTTTTCATCCTTTAGATATATTTCAGAAGTCACCTCAAAGATCCTTCTCCTCTTTAGATGCGAATCTGATTCGAAGCCAATTCCCTGGGTTACCTGATCTTCACTGGTTATTTTAACAAACCTGTCAGTGTGGATGAGGTCTTTTTCCTGATTCCAGAATAGAACTTCAGTTTCCAGCTTTTCGTTATTCTCATTTAGGACAACAACACTGTCTCTGAGCTCCCATAAATTATCAGCATTGGTATACTTAGCGTATTTTGAAGTTACTCTCGCAACAGGATTCTTCTGACCATTGTATAAATCTACCTTGATGCCAGATTTGAATTCAGAATATGGATGATCACCATTATCATATCTGTCTACTAGGGGAGCAGACATTATCATCTGAATTCGTCCTGAATCAGATAAAACGGTTTCTAAATCCTTAACAGTTTGTGTGGGAAGTGTCAGGAGGTCTGATTTTGGTATGTAAGAAACTTTATTCTCACATGATAAAACTATCATGCTTAAAATAAAAAGTGTCATTAATAAGAATGACTTTCTGAATTCTGACGATTGACTCTTCATAACAGGCATGTGAGATTTTTAACTATCAGATTAATTAAAGTTCCCTGTACAACTTCTAGTCATACTTGCGCTTAACAAACCAGAAATCATACAGATTAAGGCTGATCCCTATCGTTAAATAATCTTCAGAGTGAAGACTATTGGATGCTGAACCGGATTTCCTCGTAAAATCAATATACAGATTTACTTTAGATGGTGTGCGCGGCATAGGTACACCAATGCCGATGCTCGCACCATATTCATTAATTTGTTCTCCGTTGATAATTAAATAATTATTACCGTAATGGCCACCAATACGATACTCTACTCTCTTTAGAAAGCTGTAATTTGAAAATTTATCCGGGATATACTCAGCCCCGAATAGAACTGATTTGGTATCGGCGGCATAACCAATGGATCCCGGAATCTTGGATGCCGACCATTTTGTAGTTATGAAATCCAGTCCGGTTGTAAATTTGTTTTTCTTTCCAAAGGAAACTCCAAATCTCAAAGTAGCTGGAATAAAAGTTTTGGCTGAGTTATCAGAAACTGATATAATTGTATCACTTACAGGGAAAACTGAGTATTTCAAAGATAGATGGTCGTATTTTGTCTTATAATTATTACCTGAAGTCAAAGATGCGCCAATATTAAAAAAGTAATTATTCTTAAGAGATGCAGTATATTGTATTCCGTAATCAAAGTTAATTCCTTTTATCTGCAGGCTCTCTGTACTATTATCATGAAAAACATTATAATAGTCAGTAATGTCAGAAAATATGATTTGATTAGTTCTTTTTATTTGACCAGACAGGAGAGTCATATTGGCTCCGATAGAAAAATTCTTGCCAATCTGGATTCCGGATCCTATGAAAAATTTAGTAAGCCCCCCATCTCCTGAGTGCATTATGCTGTATGATCCAATCTTTGGATCGTATACAGGATCGGTTGATGCAACTTCTTCCGTTATTTCATAAAAACCGGAACTTACAGGGATGATGCCTGCTGCAAGACCCCATCCTTTGGCAAGAGGGAAACCAATTATAAGATGATGAAAATTTAAATCTTCAGAAGAGTATTTTGATTTATTATCAGAGATGAAATTCCGGCCATAATCAACACCAAAATCAAAAATAAACGAGTTTGTATCAATACTGCAATAAGATGCAGGATTTGAAAAATATATAGAACTGTTATCTCTTATCGCTGTTCCAACACTACCCATCCCTAGACTTTTGAAGGATCCTTCAGGTTCCAGTGTACCAATATTGAACCTTGAATAAGGGGAATTAATAAGTTTCTGACCGGTGGCTGTATAGGCAAAAGAAAACAGCGAGATAAAAATTACAACTATAAGCTTATTTTGCATTGTATTCTAAAATATAATTTAAACCATCGATCACAATATCAGGCATATATGTGACTTTATTGTCAATTTTGTCTTTAAGGTATCCGCTATCCCCACCTGTCAATACAATTTTGAAATGGGTGTGCTTTTTCTCAAACGTGCGAATATACTCATTTATTTCATAAGTAATCCCCGTAATCACACCGGCAGTAATTGCATCAGTCGTATTTCGCCCTGGAAATGTGAAATTTTTATCTGGTGAAACCAGTGGTAGTTTGTCAGTAAATTTGTTTAAAGCCTTGAATCTCATTTTCAATCCCGGTGATATATTACCTCCCTTGTAAATATTTGCAGAAAGAAAATCAAATGTTAATGCTGTACCGGCATCTATAACGAGGATTTCTGTTCCTGCAAACAGATTGAAGGCCCCGGCTACAGCGGCTATCCGATCGGGTCCAAGGGTTTCCGGGGTTTCGTATTCAATTTTGAACGGAAGTCTTGATTTATGCGTAAGAACATGAACAAACGGAATATTTGAAAAGAACAACTCAGACATTAATGGGTGTAACTTTTTCACTGATGAAACAATTACCTTCTGTATCTTAAATCCCGTCAATTCTTTTTCAAGCTCCTCGCAACTCAGCTCATTTATCCGGGATAGAGATAGCCTTTTCTGGCCCTCAAAAACAGCCAGTTTTGTGTTGGTATTTCCTATATCGACAATAAGATTCATAATACAAAAGTAGGAAAAAGCACTTTAATGGCCTAACATTTTACCCCCCAACCGCCCCAGAGGGGGCTAAGAAAAGAGAGTGATTTCAAAGTCCCCCCTTGGGGGATTTAGGGGTAAAAACCTAAAGGGGCAGTGGACCATTCCTATGTGACTCCAGTATCTCATTTAATACCCGGATTGCAGCTTTAACAGATTTAATATCGTTGATCGTGAGACTTAGCTTTGCTGCTTTTTGTTTCATGTTCATCTGCTTTTGCTTTCTGTTTACATAATTCATTATTGAAACAAACAGTGCGCTCCTGTAAAATTGAGAATCAGGGTCTGTTACAAAGTTGGCAATAAGCAGGTTATTTTTCAACAGTATTTTTTCGATACCTATTTTTACGGCAACCCATTTAATTCTTACAATATCGAGAAGTGCCTCAGCGGACGGCGGAATAATTCCAAATCTGTCAATAAGCTTCTTCTCAAATAAACACAATGCTTCTTCAGAATCGATCTCATTCAGCTCTTTGTATAACCTTATCCTTTCTGAAATATTTGAGACATATTCATCGGGGAACATAATTTCCAGGTCGGTATCAATTTGAAAATCGGAGGTAAAAGGTCTGACTGCCTCAGGGTTTTTCTTATCTGCAACGATTTCTCCTTCTGTTGAAGATTCCCTGAACTCTGATTCCCTCAATTCTATCATGGCTTCATTTAATATCCGCTGATAAGTCTCAAATCCCACATCAGCAATAAANCCACTCTGTTCACCGCCAAGAAGGTTTCCCGATCCCCTGATGTCAAGATCCTGCATAGCAATATTAAATCCGCTGCCAAGTTCCGAAAACTCTTCAATTGCTTTGAGCCTTCGCCGGGCTTCATGTGTAAGTGTACTAAGCGGAGGTGCAAGAAGGTAACAAAAAGCTTTCTTATTCGAACGTCCGACTCTTCCCCTGAGTTGATGCAATTCTGACAGGCCAAAGTGGTGAGCATCATTAATGAAAATTGTATTCGCATTTGGAATGTCAAGTCCCGATTCAATAATTGTGGTTGCCAGAAGCACATCATAATCGCCCTGAATGAAATCGTACATCACATTTTCAACATGAGTGCCATCCATCTGCCCATGTACAATTGCGGTTTTAACGTTTGGACAAATCCTGTTGATCTGTGCCTGAATCTGCTTGATGTTTTCAACTCTGTTGTGAATAAAAAATACCTGTCCGTTCCTTGAGACTTCATATTCAATGCCTTCTTTTATAATTTCTTCATTGAAGCCATGTAATTCAGTTACAATCGGCATCCTGTTCGGAGGGGGTGTGTTTATTATTGACAGGTCGCGGGCTCCCATAAGGGAGAACTGTAAAGTACGCGGAATAGGAGTTGCAGTAAGAGTCAGGGTATCAACATTTGCTTTGATCTTCTTAAGTTTCTCTTTTACTGATACGCCGAATCTCTGCTCTTCATCAATTACCAGTAGTCCCAGATCTTTAAATTTTACTTCCTGCCCGACAAGCTTATGGGTACCTATTATTATATCTATTTTACCTTCAGCCAGTTGCATCAGTATCCTTTTCTGGTCAGCAGCTTTTCTATGTCGACTTATATATTCGATGTTACACGGAAATCCCTTGAGCCTCGATGAAAATGTCTTATAATGCTGGAGGGCAAGAATTGTTGTTGGCACAAGTACAGCAGTCTGTTTACTGTCGGAAGCTGATTTGAATGCTGCTCTGATGGCTATTTCTGTTTTACCGAATCCTACATCACCGCAAACGAGTCGGTCCATTGGGTGAGCGGCTTCCATATCACCTTTAACAGCCACTGAGGCAGTCAATTGATCGGGAGTGTCTTCGTAAATAAATGAAGCTTCCAGTTCGCGCTGAAGGTATGAATCGGGTGAAAAAGAAAATCCGGGTGATGCCATTCTCTTTGCATAAAGGTGTATAAGATCTTTGGCAATATCTTTAACTCTGGTTTTAGTGTTCTGCTTCAGTTTCTGCCAAGCACCGGATCCAAGCTTGTAAATTTTTGGCTCCGAGTTATCTTTCCCCTTATATTTTGATATCCGGTATAAGGAGTGAATCCCTACATAGAGGATATCATTATCCCTGTAAACAAGCTTAATTGCTTCCTGTATCTTCCCGTTAACCTCAATTTTTTCGAGTCCGCCAAATTTACCGATTCCATGATCGATATGCACTACATAATCTCCGGGATTAAGCCCGGTAAGCTCTTTTACCGAAATACTTTCTTTTTTTGTAAAATATCCTCTTATCCTGAATTTATGATACCTGTCAAAAATCTGGTGGTCGGTAAATACTGCGATCTTAAGATCATGATCAGTAAATCCACTGTGGAGATTAAGTAATAACGAATTAAAATGTGTTTCAGGATTAATTTCTGCAAAAATATCCCTGAGCCTCTCAATCTGTGATTCACTTTCTGAGATAATATAAGTCACATAACCATCAGCATCGTTAGATAAAAGCTTTCCGCTAAGCAATTCAAAATTTTTGTTAAAAACAGGTTGGGGCTCAGTATGAAACTCAAATATGGCATCAGGTTCAAAAATACTTTGCTTTCCAAACTCAAGCATCCTGAATTTTTTACAATTGTCGAGAAAATGATTCCCAGTCATCACAATCTCTTTCTTGTCGGAAATCTGTCCCGATTCCTCCCTTTGGGTAGTCTGGAAGAAGATATTGTTGATTTTTTCCTTAATATAATCTGCATCCTCAATCCATATCAGCGAGGATGGTGGTAAAAAGTCAGTGAAAGAATCATTGATCTCCTCGATTGATATATCCTGGATGTTAGGGATTATTGAAATCTGTTTGTGAATACTCACCGACAACTGATCATCAGTGTTAAAGGATCTGATTGTTTCAATCTCTTCCCCAAAAAAATCTATACGATAGGGCAGATCAGCAGAGTATGAGAATACGTCAGCAATACTTCCTCTTATTGAATACTGTCCTGGTTCATAAACAAAATCAGTACGTACGAAATTATATTCATGAAGCATCTCCTCCAGAAACTCCAGGGAGATTTTGTCTCCATTGTTCAAATTGAAGGTGTTCTTTTTCAGGTTCCTTCTGCTGACAACTTTTTCCATTGCCGACTCAGGGTAGGTAACAACTATCCCTTTTCTTTTTCCTGAAGCCAGATGATTCAGAACTTCTGTACGAAGAACAATATTAGCAGGTTCTGTCTGTTCATACTGAACTGACCTTTTGTAGGTGGATGGAAAAAAGAAGACTGATTCATCACCAAGAATAGAAACCAGATCATTATAAAAATAGGCAGCATCTTCTTTTTCAGGGATAATTACCACATGAGTTGTCTGAGTTTTATGAAAAACCAGCGACAGTACAATCGCCCTTGATGAACCTGAAAGTCCTTCAATACGGATCTTATCTTTCTTGTCAGCATTAATTGTATTGATAAGAGATGGAAGGACCGGATGTGAATTATATTGAACAGTTATATCGTTTTCTTTCATTAAAATAAGAGCGGCAGCCAAATTATTATCTTAAAAATATTCCGCAAAGATAATGATCTGTCAACAATCTGATATTATTCAAAAGCTAATCATCCGGAGCTGAAACCAGAAATTCTTCTGTCTTTCTTACCATGTTTTTTGATCCTACGTAAAAAGGAGATCGCTGATGCAATGTTGACGGAGTAATATTCAATATGTTCTGCTTACCATCGGAAGCAAGACCTCCGGCCTGTTCAGCAATAAATGCAATGGGATTACATTCATAGACCAGCCTTAGTTTCCCCAGGGGTGCTTTTTCGTTTGCAGGATATAGAAAAATTCCACCGCCGAGTAGATTTCTATGGAAATCCGAAACAAGTGAACCTATGTATCTTGATGTGTATGGTCGGTGGGATTCTTCATCTTTCTCCTGTAAATAGAAAAAATTGTTCCGACCGAGACATTATAATCAATATTTGAGGAACCGTCGAGCGGGTCAATACATACAATATATTTACCTTTCGAAGCAAAGGTTTCAGAAAAAACTATTTCATTTTGATTCTCTTCTGTTGCCACACCACAACACTCACCGCTGGAAAGTAGAGCA
>JGIcombinedJ21911_10000487_pt1 | contig 12750 bp, 10 predicted proteins | sample BarGraNGADG00211_FD_21911 | JGI IMG/M metagenome (IMG submission 21911)
CGCTCGGCGGCCGCCGACCGGGTCGGAATCGGCCGGCACATCGCGTTGTTGTCGCCTGCGCGGCTCGCTCACGCACCTTCAGGTGCGCTCGCTTCGGGTGCTCGCGTTGAGGTCCGGATACGTGGCGCGTAAGCGGCTCGTGGCATGCTGGGCGGCATGATCCTGTCGAGCTTCCGGTGGCGCCTGCCGGCGCCTGTGGGTGTCGACCCGGCTTGTCGACCGATCGCCGCCGAGAGTGGCCTCTCCGAGCGGCTGCTTGCGGTGCTGGCTGCGCGGGGGGTCCGGAGCGCTGAAGAGCTAACGCGGTTCCTCGCGCCCGCCGAGGATGGGCTGCACGATCCGCGGTTGCTCCCCGACGCCGAGGTTGCTCTCCGGCGGGTGGCGTTGGCCCGGACGCGCGGCGAACGCGTCCTGGTGTATGGCGACTTCGACGCGGACGGCCTGACCGGGCTCGCGATCCTCGTCATTGCGCTCCGGCGGCTCGGGTTGGACGTCGAGCCCTACGTACCCGAGCGGCTGGGCGACGGTCACGGGCTGTCGCTGAAAGCCATCGCCAGGGCAGAGGCGGAAGGTCGGACGCTGATCGTGACCGCAGACTGCGGGACGAGCAGCGCGGCGGAGATCGACCTGGCCGCGGACCGAGGCATCGACGTTCTCGTGACCGACCACCACCATGCGGCAACATGGCCCGCGAGGGCCGTGGGCGTCGTCAACCCGCAGCGCGCCGACAGCGACTACCCGGACCACGAACTGACGGGCGCGGGCGTGGCCTGGAAAGTGGCGCATCTCCTGAGTTCGCTGGAGGATTGGCCGACTGGCCCGGACGGCAGCCCGCCGAGCGCGCCGGGAGAGCTGCCTGCGGCGGTGCGCAACCTCTCGGATCTGGCGCTGATCGGGACTGTGGCGGACGTCGCGCCGATCCTGGGCGAGAACCGCTGCATCGCTCGAATCGGCCTCGAACAGCTACGAAGCGCCTCCCGACCCGGTCTGGCCGCGCTCATCGCCAGGGCCGGCCTGAATGCCGAACGCCTGAACCTCGACGACATCGGTTTCGCGCTGGCGCCCCGTCTCAATGCGGCCGGCAGGGTGGGGGAGGCCGCGCGCGCCGAGACGCTCCTTCTGGCGGGGGATCGGGTGGAAGCCGACGCCCTGGCAGCCGAGATCGATGCCGCGAACCGCGAGCGGCGCGAGCTCACCAAGACGGCCGTGGCGGAAGCCAGGATCGCGCTCGGTCTAACGCCGGGCGCCGAGATGACGGCGCTCACCGAGCCTCCGGTGCTCCCCGCCGCGTTGCTAATCCGTGGGGAGTGGCCCGTCGGGATCATCGGTCTCGTGGCCGGTCGCCTCGCCGAAGACCTCGGTCGGCCGAGCGTGGTGGCCACGTTCGCGGATGAAGAGGCCGGCATCCTGCGCGGATCGTGCCGCAGCCCCAAGGGTTTCAACCTGGCCGGGGCGCTCATCGAGTGCGGGGATCTGCTGGACCGCCACGGGGGGCATGCCGCCGCCGCGGGGTTCGACATCGCCGTCGATCGCTGGTCCGAATTCCAGGCTCGATTCCTTGGCCTGGCCGCTCTCGCGGACCTGCCGCCGGGCCGGCCGGAGCTGTGGCTGGACATGGTCGTGCCCGCGCCCTCCGTCGACTACGCTCTCGTCCGCGAACTGGCGATGCTCGAGCCTACCGGTCCGGGCAACCCCGTGCCGCTGCTCGCGGTTACCGGCCTGCGGGTGGTCCGTGCCCGCTCGGCGGCGGGAGGGCATACTCAACTCGTCCTGGGCCGCGGGCGGGACGTCCTCGATGCGGTGGCCTTCCGCCGACCGGACCTGGCAACGATGCTCCGGGCGGGCGACATGGTCGACGTCGTCGCGAGAGCTACCAGCCGCCGTTTCGGGGGCTTCGAGTCGATCCAGCTGGAGGTGCTCGACGTGGCAGCCGAGGGGAGTCAGGTCCGGGTCGAGGAGGGCGCGACCGGGTGAGGGGGTTTCGGAAGCGCGTTGCCACACCACGCGCGCCGCACCCGCCTACGGAGAGAAGCGCCGGCCGTGCGGCGGCCGCTCTATCGGCGATCGCGCTGCTGGTCGCGGGCCTGATCACGCTCGAGTTGTACCGCAACCCGATCCCGCTTCCCGCGAGCCGCCCTGGGGTCACGAGCGAGACGCCGACCTCGACGGTCGTGGGCGAGACGACGGAGCCATCGACCGCCGTCGTATCGAGTCCCAGGATCGCCGTGCCGGGGACCCTCGCGTTCGTCAAGTCTGGGAACCTATGGGTCCAGAGCGGGACGCGGGCGACGCAATTGACCGACTCGAAGGACGGTGCCGCAGCTTCTCAGCCGGCCTGGTCCCCGGACGGGCAGTGGATCTACTACATCGAGAGCCGCACCAAGACCGCGAGCTGGTTCAACCCGGACGATGGCGGGGTCATCAGCGACTACACCCTCAATTGCCCGGTGCTGTGCCGGATCAGGCCCGACGGAACCGGGGGGCAGGACATCCTTTCTAGCCTGGTGAAGAGCGGGTCGCTCGAGAGCTTCTTCTGGATACGCCAGCCCTCGATCTCGCCCGACGGCCTGACTGCCGCCGTGATCTCCGATGGGCCGACGGGTCCGGGGCTCGTCGGGTCGGGCGACACGGTGCTTCATTTCGTCAACCTGCAGACCGGCCAACTGCAGCCGGCCCTGCCGCTTCGCGAGAACCCGCCGCTGGGCCAATCCGATCCCGCCTTTTCGCTGGATGGGACGAAGATCGCTTATGTGATGGAGGGCCGAAACGGAGCCGACGGTGCACCCGCGATCTGGCTCTACGATCTCGAGACGGGGAAGGCGCGGCTTCTTGCAGACGGTTTTCGCGGGCCATCCTGGTCACCCGACGGGAAGTACCCTGCCGCGACGCGTGTGAGCGGCAGCCTGCTCGACGTGGTCATTCTGGATGCGGAAACAGGCAAGCAGGTCGGCCGGGTAACCTATGACGGCTTCTCGTGGGCGCCCGTCTGGTCGCCGGCTGGAGACGAACTCGTCTATTCGCACCTGAGCAGCACGGTCGTGGACTTGTATATGACCCATGTGAGCCGATCCGGCATCGAGCTCGAATTCCAAAGCGAACCCAACCTGGCCGAGTACAGCGGCCTCGACGGAGACTCCAAGGCGGCCTGGTACATCCCCGCTCCCGGATCCGTTTCAGCGCCGATGACGAGCGCCCCGGCCGCGTCCACCGTCCCCTCCGCCACCGAAACCACTGGCGCCTCGTGAGCGGCCCGGAGCAGTACCTCGATCGGCTGGCCGCCCGAACCCTTGCGGTCGGGTCTGTCCTGTGCGTCGGTCTGGACCCTCAGCTCGATGCGCTGCCCGACGGCTTTCGACGCGACCTGGCGGGCATCGAACGTTTCTGCGAAGTCCTCCTCGATGCCACCGTCCCTTACGCCGCCGCCGTCAAGCCGAATCTCGCCTTCTTCGAAGCCTTCGGCTCTGCGGGGATTGCGGCCCTGGAGCGGCTCCGAGGACGCGTTCCGGCGGAGGTTCCGTTCGTGGGTGACGCCAAGCGCGGCGACATCGGGACCACCGCAGCCCGCCAGGCGGCGGCGCTCTTCGACATACTCGGCTGTGACGCCATCACCGCCAACCCGTACCTCGGATCGGAGGCGATCGAGCCCTTGATCTCGCGCGGCGACAGGTTCACTTATGTGCTGTGCCGAACCTCCAACCCGGGCGCCGGCGAGCTCCAGTCGCTCGAAGTTGCGGCCGACGCGCGAACCGGGGCTCCGGCCGAGCCGCTCTACGCCCGTGTCGCGCGGCTGGCACGTCGCTGGGGACCTGGCGGGACCGTGGGCCTCGTCGTCGGGGCTACAGCGCCGGTCGAGCTGGAACGGATCCGCGCCGTCGCGCCCGATCTCGCCATGCTCGTCCCGGGGGTTGGAGCGCAGGGTGGGGAAGGGGAGCCGGTACTGCGCCACGGGCCGGCGACCGAGCCACCCGCCGGCGGCCACCCGGGCGGGGGATTGCTGGTCAACGTTTCGCGCGGGATCGCCGCGGCGGCGCTGCGCGCGACCCCCGGTACGGGCCATGTCGACGTCGGCGAGCTCCTGGCCTCAGCCGCCGCCGACTGGGCCGAGCGACTTCGAGTCGTCGTCTAGCCGCCACGGCTCGCCTCGGCGCTAGACTAACGCCATGCGCAGCAAGGCGAGCGCCACCGACCGCGACGCCGGCCAGGTCACCGACGGGCACGGCCCATCCACGACCGGCGAGCACCGACGCGCGTCGACGGGCCAGCGGGCAAACTCGCAGCGGGTGGTCATTCTCAGCGGGCTCTCGGGCGCCGGCAAGACCGCCGCGACGAAGCTCTTCGAAGACCTCGGCTACATGTGCATGGACAACCTGCCGGGTGAGCTGCTGCCGGAGCTCGCCGAGCTGGTGTCGCGGGACAGGCAACGCTTCGAGAAGGTCGCGATCGTCCTCGACGTCCGTGCCGGCGACGCCCCACTCGCTCTGGCAGCGGTCCGCGGCGCGCTGGAAGGCCGCGGCATCAAGCCCCGCGTCTTCTTCCTCGACGCGCGCGACGACGTGCTCATCCGGCGCTACTCGGAGACGAGGCATCGCCACCCGCTGGCCGGGCAGCGCGGCATAGCGGGGTCGATCGCCGAAGAACGCCGGCTCCTGGAGCCGGTCCGCGCCGACTCGGACGTGGTCATCGATACCTCGGACCTCTCGCTCCGCCAGCTCAAGGAACGCATCTTCTCGCGGCTGGCCGACCCCAACGCCAGCCAGCAGATGGTCTTCCAGCTGATCAGCTTCGGCTTCAAGTACGGCATCCCACTCGAGGCGGATCTCGTCTTCGACGTTCGGTTCATGGTGAATCCGTTCTACGTCGATGAGCTCCGCCATCTCTCGGGCCTGACCGCCGAAGTGCGTGCGTATGTCATGGCCCAGCCCCTGGCGCCGCAGTTCCTCGACTTCCTGGCCCGTTTCCTGGAGCTGACCGTGCCCGGTTTCGAGATTGAGGGCAAGACCCGGCTGACCATCGCCGTCGGCTGCACCGGCGGATACCACCGCTCCATCGTGATCGTCGAGGAGCTTCGCGCCTGGCTCGAGCGACGTGACTACGGCACGGTTTCGGTCTTCCATCGCGAGCTCGAAGCGAAACTGGCCGAGCAACCGTGAGCGAGCAACCGTGAGGGGCCGCGGGACCGGCCCCGGCGGCCGCGGGACCGGTCCGGGCGCGCGCCGCTGGCTGAAGCCCGGCATGGGCATCAAGCGCTGGATCGTCATCGTATTCGTGGGCGAGCTTTGCCTGGCCCTGGCCGGCGCGCTATGGCTGCGGGCGGTCTACCGCGACGTGGACGTGCCCAGTCCCAGCCAGGCCGCCGTTTCGGCCGTGACGCTCCAGTTCCTGCCTTACTGGACGCGCGCCCTGCTATTGGGTCTGGCGGGACTGGCGCTGTTCGGCTACGGGTCGTTGCGCGTCATTCGCGTCCTCGTCGGTCCTTTCCTGTCCTCGGACCCGGACCAGCCGCTCGTCGAAGTCATCTACCAGAAGCGCTTCCTCGCCCGCGGGCCGCGCATCGTCGTGCTCGGCGGCGGGACCGGCTTATCGACCTTGTTGCGCGGCCTCAAGGAGCACAGCAGCAACATCACCGCCGTGGTCACGGTCGCCGACGATGGCGGCTCTTCGGGCCGGTTGCGGGAGGAGCTCGGCATACCCGCCGTCGGCGACATCCGCAACTGCATCGCCGCGCTCGCCGATGCGGAGCCGGTGATGACGAAGCTGCTGCAATACCGCTTTCCGGGCGACGAGCCGGCAAGCCTGGGCGGCCACACCATCGGCAATCTGCTGCTGGCCGCTATGTCTTCCGTGCAGGGCGACGACTTCGAGGAGGCGGTCCGCCAGATGAACCGCGTCCTCGCGGTGCGTGGCCAGGTCGTCCCGGCCACGGGCAAACCGGTGACGCTGCACGCCCGGTTGCTCGACGGCAGTGAAGTGGTGGGCCAGTCCGAGATCGCCCGTTCGACCGGGATCGACCGGGTCTGGCTGACTCCCGAGAGCGTCGCCGCTAGCGAGGACGCGGCTCGTGCCATAGCCGAGGCCGACATGATCGTTATCGGGCCCGGTAGCCTCTATACGAGCATCATGCCGAGCTTGCTGCTGCCCGAAATCGTCGGCGCGGTGTGCGGGTCGGCGGGGCTCCGCCTGTACGTCTGCAACGTTGCGACTCAGCGAGGGGAGACGCAGGGCTTCGATCTGGCCGATCACGTTGGCGCACTGGAGCGGCATACGGCGGCGGGCATGATCGACGTCGTCCTGGCAAACAACCAGTTCGGCGCCCGGCGCCCGGGCGACTACACGGCCCAGCCGGTTCGGCTGCGCTGGCCCCCGGCCGAAACCTCCGCAGCGGCCGCTTCCTCGCCGACACTCGTGCTCGAGGATGTCGTCGATCCCGACAACGCCCACCACCACGACCCCGCTCGGCTGGCAGCGGCCGTGATGCATATCTACGAACGTGAGTCGTTCGGGCGGCGGCGGTCCAGAATCGCCCGCTCTGCGTGATCCGGCGGCGCGGCAGCTGCGATGACCACGCCTGAACGTAACCTCGTGGAGGCGATGCGAGCCGAGCTGGCCGCCATCGATCCGCCCAGGCGTTGCTGTCGCCAGGCCGAGGCGGCGGGTCTCGAGGGAGCTCTCCGGCCGCGCCGGCGGGCGACGGCAAGACTCGTACTTCGCCTGAGGCGATGGAAGGAAGTGCAAGGCGCCGTCCCGCCTCAAGCCGCGGCGGGACCGGTTCCTGCCCCGCCCGCGCCGGCGTTCGAGTGGGCCACGGCCCCCGAGCACTGCCGGGCGGCATNCCTGCGTGGCCGTTTCCTCGCGCATGGGTCGCTCAGCCTCGCCTCCGGTAGGACGCACCTGGAGTTCGTGGTCGCCGCCGACGAGGCTCGGGCGCTCTGCGAGCACCTGAGCGAGATGGGACTCCACGCTTCGTGGCGCCTCCGGCGCGGCCGGGGCGTGGTCACGTGGAAGAGCGCCGAGACCATGGGAACGTTCCTGCGGCTCGTCGGCGGTGGAGCGGCACTACTCGAGCTCGAGGCGCGGCAGGTATCACGCACGGTCCGGGGCGATCTCAATCGCGTCATCAACGCCGAATCGGCCAACCTCCAACGTGCCGTCGCAGCCGCCGCCCGCCAGCTCGAGGCCATCGATTCGCTCGAGGTCGACGGTCGCCTGGCAGCTCAGCCCTACCTGGTCCGGGTGGTTGCGCAGGGGCGCCGCGACATACCGGAAGCCACCTTCACAGAGCTGGCCGAGCGATTGGAGCTCCATCGTTCCGCGGTGCAGCGGGCCCTGGCCCGGATCGAGAGGCTCGCCCTTCATCCCAACGACGGGTAGGGAGGCGGCCCACCGGCGGGCATCAAGAGAGCCCACGCCGGGCCGACTGACATCCAGGCGGGGTCGTTCGGTCGCCGCCCGAGGGGCCGACTGTCCCTCCGGCCTTCCTCTCCGCTCTGTCATCATTCACGGCATGAGACCTGTAATCATTGCCGCCAACTGGAAGATGAACACCACCCCCGCGGACGCTGGAGAGCTGGCCGCGACAATCGCCGCCCGCACCGAGGAGCCGGGCGTCATCCGAGTGATCTGTCCGCCGTTCGTGTGCCTGGCCACGGTGCGCGATGCGCTGGCGGGCAAGAACGTCTTCGTGGGAGCGCAGAACGTGCACCACGAGCTTGCCGGCGCCTACACCGGCGAGACTTCCGCCGCGGCGCTCGCCGGTCTGGCGACGTGGGTCATCCTGGGCCACTCCGAGCGCCGGCGCGACGCTTTCGAGAGCGACGAGCTCATCGGCAAGAAGCTGGCGCGCGCCGTAACATCCGGCCTCCGCCCGATCCTGTGCGTCGGCGAGCTGCTCGCCGAGCGTGAAACGGGACATGCCATCGAAGTGGTCGCCACTCAGCTTCGCGGCGCTCTCGGCGGCAAGGACGTCGACGCACTCCAGGCCGCCGGCTTCGTGATCGCGTATGAGCCGGTCTGGGCGATCGGCACGGGCCGCACGGCATCCGCCGCGGACGCCGCGGCGATGGCCGAGGCTATCCGAGCCACTCTCGCCGCCGACCTGGGCTGGGGCGAGGCCGCGGAAAGCGTCCCCGTGCTGTACGGCGGCAGCGTCACGAGCGCCAACATTGGCGAGTTCCTCGCCGAGCACTCGATCGACGGCGGGCTCGTGGGCGGCGCCTCCCTCAAGCCCGACGAGATGGCCGGCATGGTCGCCAGGGCCGCTCTGACTGTCAGGACTCGTGCGGCGGCCGAAGGAAAGCAGGCATGACGGCCGGCAACTCATCGCCCGGCAACTCGGCCACCGGCAACCCGGCCGCCGGCTCCGGGCGCCCTCGCCCGATCGTCCTCGTCATCCTCGACGGCTTCGGCATCGGCCACAAGCCCGAGATCGATGCCATCGTGAAAGCCCGAATGCCCAACTGGACAGCCTTCCTGGAGCGCTGGCCGCATTGCGCGCTGGAGGCCTCCGAAGGCTTCGTGGGCCTCCCCGACGGCCAGATGGGCAACTCCGAGGTCGGCCATCTGAACCTGGGCACCGGGCAGCCGGTCCTCCAGGACCTGCCCAGGATCGACAAGTCGATCTCGACGGGCGGTTTCTTCGAACGACCGGTGCTGCTCGAGCTGTGCGCTCGGGCGAAGGAATCCGACCACACCCTCCACCTGATCAGCCTCATCGGACCCGGCGGCGTCCACGCCAACGATCGCCATCTCGTAGCTGTGGCCGAGCTGGCCGCCCGCCGGGGAGTGGCGCGGCTTCGCGTGCATGGCCTCCTCGACGGCCGCGACACCCCGCCTCGCTCGGCGATCGATTACGTGCCCGACCTCGAGAAGCGCCTCGCCGCGGCCCATCCCGACGCGAAGATCGCCACCATCGGCGGCCGCTACTACGCCATGGACCGCGACAAGCGCTGGGAGCGGACGAAGAAGGGCTACGACGCCATCGTCCACGGGGCCGCTGACTTCCACGCCCCGTCCGCGGTGGCCGCCGTGGAGCAGGGCTACGCCCGCGGCGAGAACGACGAGTTCATCACTCCCACGGTCGTCGACGGCGTGGACCACGGGACGATCGTCGACGGCGATGCCGTCCTGCACTGCAACTTCCGGGCCGATCGGGCTCGCCAACTGTCGCACGCCCTGGCCGATGCCGAATTCAGCGGCTTCGACCGCTCGGCCGCTGGTCCGGCCCCGAAGGGCATCCTGTACTCGACCATGACCGAGTACGAGGCCGATCTGCCGGTCCGGGTGGTCTTCGGTCCCGAGGTCGTCCCATCACTGGCCGAGGCGGTCAGCAAGGCTGGCTGGACGCAGTTCCACGTGGCCGAGACGGAGAAGTACGCCCACGTGACCTACTTCTTCAACGGCGGGCGCGAGGAGCCATGGCCCGGCGAGGACCGCAAACTCATTCCCAGCCTCAACATCGCGACCTACGACCTGCAGCCGAGCATGGCGGCCGAGGGCGTGTGCGATGCCCTGGTCGCGGCCATCGGGTCGGGCAAGTACGACCTCATCGTGGCCAACTTCGCCAATCCGGACATGGTCGGGCATACCGGCGTCTGGGAGGCGACGATCGCCGCATGCGAAACCGTGGACGTGGCCCTCGGGCGCGTCGCCGAAGCGATCCTGGCGGTGGACGCGGCCGATCCGGCGGCGCCGGGAGCTGTGCTTCTCATCACCGCGGACCACGGCAACGCCGACGAGATGAAGGACGAGGAGGGCAACCCCGTCACCAAGCACTCGCTCAACCCGGTCCCGCTGCTGGGCATCGGCCGCTACATGGACGGCAAGCGCCTCGAGGACGGCCGTCTGGCCGACGTCACGCCCACGATCCTGCAGATCGGGAGTCTCGCGGCATGGCCGGAAGTCACCGGCCACTCGCTTCTGGAGCCGCGCGGTTGACGGACGTTTCGGCCGGGGGCCCGGCGCCGGTTGCCGGCCATTCAGTCAACGAGAGCCATTCAGTCGTGGTGCCGCGACGCTGTGCTACCATGCGCCGGTCCGCTTTCCGGCGAAGATACAACGAGGTTGGTGCAAAACCGTGAACCCCGCGCTTGCGTTCGGCCAAGATCTGCTCGGCATCTTCCTGATGCTGTCCATCCTGATGCAGGCTCGTGGCTCGGGTCTTTCTGCGACGTTCGGCGGCGACTCGTCCGTGTACCGCAGTCGCCGAGGGGTCGAGCGACGCCTGTGGCAGTTCACCATCCTCCTCGCCGTCTTGTTCTGCCTCTTCTCGGAGGCGAGCTTCTTCGTCAAGTAAGGTGCGCGGCTGACCCAGCCGGGTCGGGCTCCGCGCGGCGGCTCCGGCCGCGGTGGCCAGCGGCGTCGTCGGGAAGCCCTCCGTCGTTCCAGGGAGCAGTCGGAAGCCTATGAATCGCCGCGATAGGTTTGTCGTCACAGCCCTGGTCGCCGCCTTCGCGGTCGTGGGCGTGGCGATGGCGCTGCCGGCGACGGCTCCGCTGGCGGCGCCTCAGGTTTCGCTGGCCCCATCGGTTCCGTATCGCGAGGGGATCGTTAGCCACCCGAGCTCGATCACACCGCTCACGGCCCGAACCCAGGCCGACCGTGACCTCGTTGCGTTGTTGTTCCGCGGCCTTCTGCACGCCGGCCCCGATGGCATGCTGCTGCCGGATCTGGCTCGCAGCTGGTCCGTCTCGCAGGACGGCAAGGACTACACGTTCCTGCTCCGCGATGACGCCTACTGGGACGACGGGCAGCCCGTTACGTCCGCTGACGTCGTGTTCACGGTCGGACTGCTCCAGGACAGCTCATACGGCGGCCCGCTCGGGGCATCCTGGCAGCGCATCACCGTCACGGCAGACAGCTCCGACCTCGTCCGCTTCCACCTGCAGGCACCCATGGCGGGATTCCTGCGTCAGGCGACCCTCCCGCTCCTGCCCCAGCGCATCCTGCACGGGATCTCGGTGTCCGACCTCGCGGATTCCGGTTTCAGCTCTCAGCCGGTTGGCGACGGGCCGTTCCAGCTTCTTGAGGTCGACGACTCGCACGCGATCCTGCAGCGCGTCAGGTCGGTGACCCCGGCGCTCGGGCCATTCGCCACCTTCGACTCGTCCCCGACCCCGTCCACGCCGCCCTCGCTCGTAGGCGCCAACGCCGTGAACGACATCGAGATGGTCTTCTTCGACGATTCGGCCACCGCGGCGGCACAATTCCGGGCGGGCAAGCTCGATGCCGTGGGCGGTCTGGCGCCGGAGGCCATCGACTCCGCCATCGCGAGCCCGGGTTCGAGGTTGTTGGCGTATCCGATGGCGAACCTGACCGGAGTCGTCCTCAACCAGCGACCCGGCACGGAATTCCGGGACCCCAACGTCCGGTTGGGTTTGCTCTCCGCGATCGACAGGACGGCGCTGCTCCGGAACGTCCTGGAGGGGCGCGGGAGCGTCGCCGAGGTCCCTGTCCCGGCGTGGTCCAAGACGTGGTTCGATACGACTGCCGTCAAGACGGTCGCGTTCGATACGTCTGCCGCGATGTCGGAGCTGACGGCCGCCGGGTGGAAGCGCAGCGGTTCCGGGTGGACCCTGCCGAAGGTGTCGACGCCATATCAACTCAAGTTGCTGACGCCGGACGAAGCGACGAACCCGGTCGTATACCGGACCGCGGTTGCGGTGGCGGCCGACTGGCGGGCAATTGGCCTCGACGTGACCCTGGTTGCGACTAACTCGGCCGACTACCGGCAGCGACTTGCTGCCGGCCAGTTCTCGGCCGCGGTCGTCGACTTCGAGCTCGGCCTCGATCCGGATCTGAGCCCGATCCTCCAGTCCTCGCAGGCGTCCTCGGGCGGCTCGAATGTCTCCGGGATCCAGGATACGAGCCTCGACCATCTGCTCCAGGTTGCCCAGCAAGCCATATCTGAGGGCGACCGCAAGACCGCCGTTTCCGCCGTCGAAAAGTACGTCTCCACAAACCTGCCGATCCTGTCGTTATGCTTCACGGACTACGATTTCGTGGTCGCCGGCAGGGTCCGCGGCCTCGATTCGAATGAAATTGCGGATCCTTCGGACCGATATTGGGATGTGATAGACTGGCGCCTCGCCAGCGACGGATGACACCGTGGCTGCCTATGCCGAGGTGGCGGAATGGCAGACGCGCCGGCTTCAGGAGCCGGTGCCCGCAAGGGTGTAGGGGTTCAAATCCCCTCCTCGGCACCAGTGACTCGGGTCCATCGGGCGGTCCGGTGGAATTCTCTGGCGGCGCCGGCGCCGCGAATCGTGCCCAGGTGGCGGAATTGGTATACGCGTACGTTTGAGGGGCGTATGGAGCAATCCATCCGGGTTCAAGTCCCGGCCTGGGCACCACCTCCTTCTCGATCTGAACCAGCCGCGTGGCGGCTTGCCCTCCAGCGGCGTTGCGGGCGGTTAGCTCAGCGGTAAGAGCGCCTCGTTTACACCGAGGATGTCGCAGGTTCGAATCCTGCACCGCCCACCATTCCTGGCCCAGGCGCGCGAGCGCGCCGCGCAGGCACGGAAGCTTCGGGCGCTTCCGCCGGGTCCGCGGGCCGTCCGCTCCACCTAAGCCGTTCCGGGCTCCATCACCAGGCGGCTCCGCAACGACGGACCGAAGGCCACGACCAGCCAGGCGATCAGGAGCGCGGCGAAGGCCAGCGTCTGACCGAGGGCCACCGCGACGATCGCCGGCTCACTCCGGGCGAGATCGACGAAGGGCAAGTCGAGCCACGAGATGCCGGCCCCGCCAAACCCGCCC
>JGIcombinedJ21911_10000491_pt1 | contig 12725 bp, 11 predicted proteins | sample BarGraNGADG00211_FD_21911 | JGI IMG/M metagenome (IMG submission 21911)
ATTGCCCAAATTGTGGAGCCGACGTCACCGACCTGCATCCGGCCCCGTCGGATGACGTTCAGGAGGCGACTCCGGCACCACCGACCCAGGAACCTCCCCCTCAGCCCGCGCAGGCGGCGCCCTATGGGGGACCCGGCGCAGCGCCCAGGAGCCCGTCGGACAGCGCGTCTGCGTACTCCAAGGCGACCGCAGCTCCAGGCCTTCAGCGCACGCGCGATGCCGCATCGCCAAAGCGGCTGGGTGGCGGGTTCATTGCCATCCTTGGCGGCGTCGCCATGCTGGTGGCGCAGGGTTTCTCCGTGAGCAAGGGAAACTCGCTGGACCTGCTGAGGATCGGACTGGGCCTCCTGTGCCTGGTGAGCGGGGTCGTTGCACTCGTGGTACGGGGGTGGGGCTGGGTCATCCTTGGGGCGCTCCTGAGCGGTGGCTTCTTTGCCCTCGGTGGCCTCGAGCTATATCAGACGGTGCAGTGGATTAGGGCGATGGCCCCCGCGGAAGCGACGGTCTGGACTATGCAGAACGGAGGCATCATCTGGATAGGCGGTATAATGCTGGGCATGATTGCCTTCATCAGGGCATTCCAGTCGCTGTTCCGGCGCAGGAGGCAAGCTGTGCCGGATTCGTGACAGGGCTGACCGGCCACGGTGCGTAACACAGTTCGACCCTGTTGGTTCGACGGCATAGTCTGCTACACTACTGACTCGAAACCATGAGACTCTACAAGTCACGCAGTTCATACACGACAGCTCCTCGCGCATCCAGGAGTGCGGACGGGGCCCGCTATCATGCTGGATCCCGCTACAAAGTGGCGCGTTCGGCCGGGCCGGAACAGGTACGCTCCGGCTGGCGCGATTCGGAGAAACTGTCAAAGGCGAAGCGCGGCCTGCCGATCTTCTTGGCATTCTCCGTTATCCTGGCGATGGTTCTGCCCATTTTCTTTGGACAGATCAGGCGCGTCATGGCGCCGGAAGGTGAAACTGTTGTCCACATCCAGGCGACCCAGAAGGGGACGGCATGGTCGGGACGCCTCGCCTTCCGGTTGAATGGAGCGCAGCAGTGGACCGGCTCAATGGTCCCCTACGAAGTCATTGTGCGCCCAGGTGTCTACACCTTGACCGTGACCCGCGGCGGACCTCCTGACACCAGGCTGCTCAGCGTTGCACCGGTGGGTTCGCAGCTGGGTCGCGCCGGAGAGACGATCACGTTCACGGCGGAGTTCGCTGCTCCATAGATCTCGGTTTCCAGTTCCACTCCTGATACTCGGACACACTCGCCGGGGTGACGTCCAGGCAAACAGAGGTGCGAAGCACGGTGGAACGCGGCCTGGACCACGGTGCCTGGTCCGTCCTGCACCAGATGTATCCCTTGGCGTTTATCCCGGTTATCCAGATCAGTCTCAACGTGTCGCTTGCACCGGAACAGCGGATGGAGATGGGCAGAAGCCTGTCCCCACTTCGCGACGAGGGGATCCTCATTCTCGGCAGTGGCAATGTCGTCCACAATCTTGGGCTGGTGGACGGGGGCGACGAGCAGGCTCCTGCGTACGCATGGGCGCAAACGTTTGACCGGTGGGTTGCGTCGAGTCCAGGAACCTTGAGGAATTGACTCAGTACCGGACTGTGGCACCGTTCTCGGAGCTGGTGGTTCCGACCGACGAGCACTACATCCCCCTCCTCTACATCGCCGGATTGTGCAGGCCCGACGATGTGCTTGCCACGGTGTTCGAGGGCTTCCAAAACGCCTCGCTTTCCATGCGGTGCATCCAGGTGGGCTAGTCCGGGCGGCCGGATCCGTATTGCGACCGACGCCCGCGTTCTTCACAGGATAGGGCGTACGAAACCCCTTCCGGCGGCGTACCAGAGGTGACAGCATCTACGGGTGCTGCACTCCGGGGGTGACCCCGTAAGAAGGGAGAATACAATGAAGAAAACGATAGGCAGTGTTGTCTTGGCAGTTGTCATCGCCGGGCTCCTCACGGGCGGCATGGCCATAGCATCAGCAGCGACCAAGGTGCGGAACGTGACGACGCCACAGGGTACTAGTGCTAATGTCGTCTTGGTGACGGGTACGGTTACAGAGGTTTTGACTGCTGGTACGACTGAGAACGGCGGAGGTTTCATGGGTATGTTCCGCCGTGGATCTGCGGGTTATGTGAAGATCAAGCAGGCCGACAGCACCATCGTGACGGTGGTCCTTGGACACGACTACGCTGACGTCATCGTGAAAGTCGGCGATGCGGTCAAGATCGAAGGCTTCAGGATGCCAATGGACGCGGACGCGATCATGGCTACCTCGTTCACGAGCGCTGATGGCAAGACCGTAACTCTCAATGGCAGAGGATTCGGAGGTTGCGGCGGTGGACAGGGCACCGACCGTGGGTTCCGTGGTGGTATGATGGGTGGATGGTCTGGCAGCAATGTTGCTCCGACCACATCCACTGGTTTGTAAATCCTTCTCTCTCATATGTGTGCTCGAGGCCCCTGCGTCAGCAGGGGCCTCGATGCTATTCTGCACTTCCCGCCACGGGTCCAGCCTGCCCTGGGTGGGCTGGTTGCCAACTTCCGATGGCAATGAGGTATACTGTCTAAGATACGGGTGCTCTGCCGGAAGGCGCTCCGGGTCCAGGCCGCAACAAAAGTGAAATCGCTGCACAGGGGGTTCACGTGTCAAACAAGTTCAGCATGAACGTCGGTAGCAAGTCGTTCGACGTCGAGATTGAGGAAATCGGTGCAGGAAGCAGACCCGACTTGGCATCTGCATCCTCCAATATGGCTCCGGCTCACAAGGTCGGCATCATGGAGACGATCCTCCGGGATGCGCAGCAGTCGCTCATTGCCACCCGCATGACCACGAAGGAGATGGAGCCTGCGTTCGAGGCGATGGACGCGGTTGGGTATCACTCCATCGAGATGTGGGGTGGGGCGACCTTCGACTCCTGCCTGCGCTTTCTCCACGAAGACCCATGGGAACGTCTGCGCGTGGTGCGCCGGGCCATGAAGCATACCAAGTTGCAGATGCTGTTGCGCGGCCAGAACGTCCTCGGCTACAAGAATTACGCCGACGATGTCGTGGACGCCTTTGTCGAGAAGTCCCTCAAGAACGGCATCGACATCATCCGTGTGTTTGACGCCCTCAACGACATGCGCAACGTCGAACGCGCCATCCGGACGACCAAGAAACTGGGCGGCACCGCTCAAGGCTGCATCGTCTACACCATTGCCCCGACGTATACGATCGACAAGTACGTTGGTATCGCCCGCGAGCTCGAACAGATGGGCGTCGACAGCCTCGCCATCAAAGACATGGCGGGCCTTCTCACGCCATATGCGACCTATGACCTGGTGGCAGCGCTCAAGAAGATGACTAGCCTGCCCATCCAGATCCACAGCCACTATACGACGGGTCTGGCTGGACAGTCGTACCTCAAGGGGATCGAGGCGGGGGCCGACGTCGTCGACTGCGCCATCTCCCCCTTCGCGTTGGCGACCTCCCAGCCCTGCACGGAGACGATGGTGGCCGCGCTCAAGGGCACGCCGTACGACACAGGTATCGACCTCGAAGCCCTGAACGCCGTGGCGCAGTTCTTTATTCCGGTCCGCGAGAAGGCGCTGGAGTCGGGCTTGCTGGACGCCAGAGTGATGGGGGTCGACGTGAACGCGCTCATCTATCAGCTGCCCGGTGGCATGATCTCCAACATGGTCAGCCAGCTCAAGCAGGCCAACATGCTTGACCGGTACGAGGAGGTTCTCAAGGAAGTGCCGCAGGTGCGTGCAGACCTGGGCTACCCACCCCTTGTCACCCCTACGTCGCAAATTGTCGGCACGCAGGCCGTGTTCAACGTGATGTTGGGCCGGTACGTGCAGTGCACCAAGGAGACCAAGGCACTCGTCAGGGGCGAGTACGGCCGGTCGTCGGTGCCGATCTCTGACGAGATCAAGCGACTCATCATCGGTGACGAACCGACCATCGACTGCCGTCCTGCCGACCTGATCGAACCCCAGATGGCCAAGTTCCGTGAGGAGATCAAGGAGTACGTCCAGCAGGAGGAGGACGTCCTGTCCTATGCCATTTTCCCGCAGGTCGCCCTCGATTTCTTCAAGTGGCGGAAGGAACAGCAGGAGAACAAGGTCTGATCGACCGTTTTTTGTCCAACNAGTGCTTACTGGCATAAGTAAGAGTTATGTGATATACTCTTGGACAGGAGGAAGAGATCATGTCCAAGGGTTATCATATTCCACAGTGTTCTGAGAAGGATCGTCTGCTGATTGAAGAATGGGCAAGGAGCAGAACGATGGAATCGAGACTGGTTGAGCGGGCCAAGATGATCCAGCGATGTCTTGGCGGAGAACCGGTCACGGAAATTGCCCGGGAACTTTCGGTGCGTCCCAATACCGTGATTGATTGGCGACGCAGGTTTGATGCAAACGGGATCGCCGGCCTCACGGATCTTCCCCGTTCCGGGAAACCACCTACCTATGCCGCAGAGTTTCGCAGGAAGGTGTTGGCCACACTGGAGACGCCACCACCACCGGGACACGCCGTCTGGGATGGACCAGCCGTAGCAAAGCAACTGGGGACATCGGTTCACGCGGTATGGCGTCTGTTGCGGGGAGAAGGGATCTGTCTGAGACGCCAGCGAAGTTGGTGTGTGAGCACTGATCCTGAGTTTTCCGCCAAGGCGGCGGACATCATTGGTCTTTACCTGAATCCACCGGAGAAGGCTCTTGTGATATCGGTGGATGAGAAGCCGGGTATGCAGGCGCTGGAACGATCCACAGGGTATGTGGAGACGGACAGCGGGAAGATCGTCCGGGGATTTAAGAGTACCTACAAGCGGCATGGAACGTTGAACCTCTTCGCTGCTCTGCAAATTGCTACTGGAGGGATCCACACCGAGATAACAACGCTTAAACGACGCGTGGAGTTCCTGGACTTCATGGACAGGGTGATGGCAGAACTCCCGGCAGACAGAGAAGTGCATGTGATCCTGGACAACTATTGCACCCACAAACGAAACGATGCCTGGTTGGCTGCGCATCCCACTGTCTTCTTTCATTTCACTCCCACATCAGCCAGTTGGCTCAACCAAGTGGAAGTATGGTTCAGCATCATGTCCCGCAAAGCATTGCGAGGGGCAAGTTTCAACAGCACTGAAGCTTTGGCAAAGGCTCTGAATGACTTCATCACCATGTATGGACCAACGGCAAAGCCCTTTGTCTGGCGCAAGCGAGAAGTGAAAGGCTCGCAGTTGAAGAATACCATCGTGAACTTACGCCAGTAAGCACTAGTTCATTATACCGTAATTATGGCGTTTAGTTCACTATTCAATTTGCATACAGCAGATCTACACTCCGAGGCGGAGGTGGAAACACGTGTCCTCGCTCCCCTATTTCTCAACTTGGATTATCCAGCTACCGCCATCATACCCAAGAAACAACTCCCCTCTCTTATTGTATCGTCTGGCTCAAAGAAGGTTACTGTCGAGGCCGATTTCCTTTTGTTTGGTAGTAACGGATTTGCTAAGGTTGTAGTAGAAGCAAAAGACCCGCACAAGCCTGTCCAAAAAACGTGGGGGCAAGCTGCCAGTTATGCTCTTAGCTATAACAAAGACAAACCGAAAGCGGAACATATAAGCTGGTTACTTATAAGCAATGGACACATCACATCTCTTTACAGCCACGACAGCGAACTCCCCGTTGTAACGTTTGAGCTATCCGATTTTGCAAGTGGCTCACCCCCCTACGCATCATTGAAAACGCTTATAAAATACGCCACGGTAGTTGAAGTTGTTAGTGGCTCAATTCCTTTCCAAGTCATAACGCCTGATAAACTTAACGCTCTTTTTACTCAATGTCATCAGCTAATCTGGAAAAAAGAAAAACTAGCCCCTACCGATGCTTTTTTTGAATTCTGCAAGTTCATATTCCTTAAAATCCGCGAGGATAAGAAACGCGAGAAGTCCGGTGCGAAGCTCCAACCTTACGAGTTGCCTATGACTACCGCGTGGCTTAAAGCGCAAATGCCGACTTCAAGCCATCCCACTCGCGATATTTTGTTTGTGCAATTACGCGATGATTTGGAAAGCCAAATACACAAAGATAGTAAGAAGCGTATTTTTGAGCCGAATGAAACATTTAGGCTTAGTGCCGATACCTGTCGTGAACTAATAAAAAGGTTTGAAACCATTAATCTCAGTTCGCTCGACGAAGACCTGAACGGCAGGATGTTTGAGGTCTTTCTTAATGCCGCTGTCCGAGGTCGTGACCTTGGTCAGTATTTTACCCCTCGCCCACTGGTTGACTTTATGACTAGGATTGCCCTTTATACTGAACAGGATATTAAGAATCCACCGAGGGTTATAGATGCCTGTTGTGGCACGTCTGGATTCCTGATAGAAGTAATGGCTTATCTAGTAGCTCGTCTGCAAAACGACACAACATTTAATGCTCTCGAAAAGCAGGAACTCAAGAACAAAATAACCAATGAGTGCCTATTTGGTATCGAGGCGAACGAACGAGTTAGTAGAATTGCTCGAATTAATATGTACCTGCACGGGGATGGGGGGAGCCACATCTTTTATGGCGATGGGCTTGATAGCGAGCCTCAAGTCCAAGATGATATGTCGGATGAACGCAAGAAGGAAGTCAAAGAACATGCCGACAAAATTAAAGAGCAGGGATTTAACCTGGTTCTGACAAACCCGCCATTCAGTATGTCGTACAATAGCGATAATACTGACGAGGAACGGATTCTCCGTCAGTTGGTTATTGCCGATGATTCCCAATCTGCCAAATCTAGCATCTTGTTCCTGCAAAGATACTACAACCTCCTCTCGCCTGGCGGACAAATGCTCATTGTATTAGATGATACCGTTTTGAACGGCTCGAATATGTTATCTGTGCGTGAGTGGTTATTGAAGGGTTTTGTCCTCCTAGGCGTTCACTCTTTACCATTTAATGTCTTCTTTAAGGCTAAAGCGAATATAAAGACATCGGTTATACACGTTCGCAAAAAGAAGAACGAGCAAGACACGCAAGGGCACGTGTTTATGTCTATCTGCAACAATATAGGACATGACAACGCATTAACTGATACACCTGCTCGAAATAACCTGAATGACATTTACAACATCTATACCGAGTGGAGACGAACTGGCAAAATAGTTGCCACACTAAAGGAAAACCAAGATACTAGAGAGAATCTGGAGTGCCCTGAGCAAGTGTGGCTGGTCAGCCCGAAGAATATTCATGCAAACCGCTTAGACGCCTTTTATTATGCACCTGACCTTCATAATGCTTGGTCGCAGATAACGAATATGAAAGCATTAGGGCAAGTGGAGGCAAAGACAGGCAAGGATTTCATCTTACGGAGTAAAATCACTGCGAAAGAGCATGATGCTCTGGTCAAGTCTGGTACTAAGCTCAAGTACATCGAAATAGGCGATGTTACGCGTTACGGTCTGATTACCAAGCACATTGAAGACACGCTTGATAAGTTGCCAACACGCGGTGACTACATGATACGCAAGGGCGACATTCTAATGGCGATAAATAATAGTTCGCGAGGAACAGTTGTGCTCGTTCCACAGGAGTTTGATGGTGCGATATGCACGTCTGGATTTTTGGTTATTACGCCAAGAACGGACGAAGAAGGGCACCTATTGTGGTATTCGTTAAGAGGCGAACTGGTAAGGAAGCAACTGTACTACTTGGCGCAGACTGCTAGCCAGCCCGAACTAAAGAAAGAATCATGGGAGCAAGAACTTATTATCCCTATCCCTATGGGCGCAAATCGTCAAACTGCTATTGATAAATCGGTTGCTTTCCAAGATCACCTTGCCGCTCTGCTAAATGCTGATTCCTTTCGTTTTGGAGGAGAATAATGGAGAGGAAGATTCCCGAAAACCCGCCGAAAAAGCAGAATTTAGAAGATTGTGAACCCGGAGCTTCTCGTTCTGAGGTTTTTAATGCTCTCAAAAAGGTAGCGAACGCTCCAAAGACTAAGCCCTCGAAGCGTGCTGTACCACCTGCTTTAACATCGTAGTAAACATCGGTTGCTCGTCTTTCCTGTGGCTGTATCTAAAGCTATATTCGTCTGCGTATTCCTACAAATGCTGTGGCGTCACATAATGGTAAGTGCCATCAATACTCCGTTTTAATTGGCTCCAGAAACCTTCAATGCTATTAGTATGAATATCATCTCCAGTTACATAAATCCGCTTTGAATGGGCTACTGTCTAATGGTTGAAACCAAGTTTTGAGAGATTGTCATAACTCATTAGGTCATCGGTATAGACAGTGGCATCTTTGTAAACATTATCCTCGATATGAGGGACTAATGTTTTGGCCTTTACGTCAGGCACTACAATGGCTCTAGCCCTGCCATTCCGTTCTACCATCCCCAAAACCACAGTTTTATTTTCAGAGCCACGGCCACGTTTGCCTTGCTTCTTACCACCGACATAAGTTTCGTCAACCTCTACCTTACCAACGAACTTTATCTTTTTATCGTCTGAGAGCGTTGACCTGATTTGCTTCCACATCCTATAGCCAGTCTTGGTTGTAACGCCTAAATCTCGACTAAGTTGCCTTGAGGATATACCGCAGCGGGTTACGGCCATATAAGCTATGGCCTTAAACCACAGTTTCAGATGGTCAAATTTGGTATCCTGAAAGATTGTACCAGCCATCGGATAGATATGCTTACCACAGAACTCGCANGAGTAGCAAGCACGTCCTTTAATACGATAGTGGGTAGTTACCTTACCGCATTTCTCGCACTTGATANCATCCGGCCAGCGATTATGGAGGAGCCATTCTAAGCAGGCATCATCATTTGGGAAATCACGTTCAAAATCTTTCGTGCTATACTTTTCCATGACACACCGTCCTTAATTACTTACAAGNTAATATTAGCACAAATGTATACGTGTGTCAAGGGGAACATCGCCTTTTTTTATGCTCAGGTTGTGGGAAGCTGTGACTCCTTCTGGAGCTGCTCACGGCGCCTTCGGTAGAGCACGATCGGCAGGTCGCCCTGGATGAGTTTCTCCCCGACGTTCAAAGTGCTGACGAAGGGTCGCTGAGTCTGCACGACACGGCGGTCCTGGTGCGCGATGGTAATGTCCGCCAGCCCAGTCAGCAAATCGAACAGTTGCCGGATCACCGGCAGTCTGCCAAACCTGCGATAGAAACGCAAATACAGGATGCTGTGCTGTTCATCGACGCACACGAACGCGGCGGTGATTCGAGCGTTCGGACCCAAGTCGTTCTGCCAGAGGTTCGGGAAGACGAAGGTAAGTTGTGCATCCCGTTTCGGCACCTGCATTTCGTCCGGCCGCCGAGGGGTCTGGCCGTGATCCTTCTCGTTGTCCACCCAGATGCGCAGAATGTTGCCGTCCAGCCGCGCTACAGGACCATTGACGACCGTCCGGTTTCCTGCACCGATCGTGTTGTAGTGAACAAAGGGCAGATGCACGACGTCCAGCTGGTTCTCGATTGCACGCGTATAGTACGCGTTCCAGGGATCGCGCCAGGTGCCGTACGTCAGTCTCGTATCATCCAGTCCAGGGATAAATGGCAGTTCAGGGTATTCCTCGCGCGGCTCGCCCCACCACAGATAGATGTAGCCGTGGGCTTCGCGCACGACAAATACTTCGCCCCGAAAGGTGGCCGGCACCGGGGCGTCCTTGCCATTTGCAGGGATCACTGTGACGCAACCTCGCCCGTCATACTGCAAGCCGTGGAACGGGCATTCCACGCAGTCACCCTTGACCTTCCCTGCGCTGAGTGCCACCCCCCGGTGGATACAGTGGTCACTCATACAGGACACCGTGCCCTTCCTTTCCCGCCACAGGACCAAGTCCCTGCCCATGCGCCGAACACTGAGGAGCGTTCTCTGCTTGACCTCGCGCGATTCAAGGATGACATACCACTGGTTTCGAATCATCGTGTCACCTCCCGTCAGATATGAGGTCAGCTGGTAATTGCACATCCGGTGAGACATACGCCGGGTCAACCTGATCTGACCATCGACATCTTATAGACAAGAACCAAGGGANGGATTTCCACCTGCGCGGGAATGACCGAACGAGACGCGTTTTGCGGGCGACGCGTCAGGTCACACCTCAAGGTCTGTGTGCCAGTGTCGAGGTAAAGCTGGATCTAGCGCTGTTCCCGATCCCTCGCTTTCTGCTACTCCTCGAGTTCAGTCACCATGTGCCTCGCGCGCTGCGGCCAGGACGGCGGCGATATGTCCCGCAACCTTCACCTTGCGCCANTCGTGCACGATCTTCCCCTCAGGGTCGATCAGGAATGTGCTCCGTTCAGTCCCCATGAACTCGTGGCCGGCAAGCTTCTTCCCCTTCCACACACCAAGGGCTTCGAGCAGGACATGCTGGGGGTCCGAAAGCAGTGTGAAGGTGAGACTGTCCCGGGTAGCGAACCGCGTATGTGACACGACGGAATCCGCGCTGATTCCGAAAATGCGGAAGCCGAGTCGAAGAAACTCGTCCTGTTGGTCCCGAAAGCCCATCGCCTCCTGCGAGCATCCCGGCGTCATGTCTTTGGGATAACAGTAGAGGACGATCCAATGGCCTCGCAGGTTGGCGTCCCGTACCGTCCCGCCATGCTGGTCCTGCAGTTCAAAGGATGGAAGTGTATCGCCGACTGTCTTCATCTGTACCTCCAGATCGAGAATGTCCTTAGTATGTCGCAGAACGATCATGCATCATGTCTTCAGTGACAGGAGATGCGCCAGCTCGGCGGCCGCCTGTGTCAGCAGGACTTGGCTGTTTTCCATCGCTTCACGTTCACTCATGGGGCGGTCGAGGGTCGTGACAAAAACATCGATGCCGGCCTCGCGGACCTGTGCCCGATCGCGCACGGCCCCGGCAATAGCCACGGNCAACCCCTTTGGCGAAGCCTTGCGGAAACGCTGCGCCACACGGACCGGGGCCTTGCCATACACCGTCTGAGCATCGATGCTTCCCTCCCCAGTCACGAGCACGGCACATCCCTCAGCTCGGGCGTCGAAGTTCTCCAGGTCCATGAAGAGTTCAGCGCCTGGTTCCAGGTGACCGCCCAGCCATGCGACGGCCGCACCACTGACACCGCCGGCGGCACCCGCCCCAGGCATATCGTGCAGTCGCACGCCCGTCGTCTGGAGCGTGATGTCAGCCAGCCGTTCCAGGCCCTTTTCCAGCAGTGTCACCATATCGGGCGTGGCTCCCTTCTGCGGGCCGAACACCGCGGCTGCTCCTGTCGTGCCAAGCAGAGGATTGGTCACATCGCTGGCGACCACCAGCCTGGTCTGCTTCACCGAAGGGTTTGCCACGATACGAGCCAGCCGGCACAGTCCCTCACCGCCCCGCCACGAGGCATTCCCTCCCTCGTCGGTGATGCTGAAACCCAACGCGGCCAGCATGCCGAGCCCGCCGTCCACCGTGGCAGATCCGCCAACGCCCAGGATGATGCGGTCCGCACCGTGCTCCAGTGCATGTCGGATAAGCAGGCCTGTCCCCCACGTGGTCGTCAGCATGGGATTCCGTTCCTCAGTGGCAATCAGCACCCATCCGGACGCCTTTGCCATCTCGATGACCGCCGTCTGGCCAAGCCACGCCACGGGCGCCTCAATGGGGCGCATCAAGGGATCGAAGGTGCTCACGAATTCGACGCGTCCGCCCAGGGCCGCCGCAACATCGATGGTCCCNTCGCCACCGTCGGCAAGGTAGACCTTCTCGACCTGAAACCCGGCACCCTCGAACGCTAGAGCCACAGCATCGGTGGCGACCTTCGTGGAAATGCTTCCTTTGAACGCGTTCATACTGACAAGTACCTTCGCCATGGTAACCCCCTTCGTGCCTGCTCAGTACACGACAAGGCAAGCACCCCCGCGAACACGGCCAATCCTGCGACCATCGACCCGACGGTGATGTTGCTCCAGGCAGCACACCTCTATTGTAGCAACAGCTCTGCGGGATGCCAGCTCAATGGGACTTGACAGCGGCACGTGCCTGACGACAATACTGACCACCTGGTCAATGACAACGTGATCGATAGACGGCACAAACAACAGAAAGCGAGGAGATATCACATGGTGATCGAATTGAACAAGGCGGGACGCAAGTACCGCATGGGACAGGGTGAATTCTGGGCGCTGAAGGATGTCACATTGAGTATCCCGGAGGGCCAGCTGGTGACTATCCTGGGCCCGTCCGGCTCTGGCAAATCGACGCTGCTGAACATCATGGGCGGTATCGACCGCGCCGATGCCGGCACCGTCCGCGTCGCCGGGGTCGACCTCTCTCATGCATCGGAAGGCGACCTCACACAATTTCGCCGCGACACCGTGGGTTTCGTGTTCCAGTTCTTCAACCTCATCCCCAACCTGACGGTCCACGAGAACATCGAGGTGACGGCAGACATCGTGAAGAAGCCCCTGCCCGTCGATGAGGTGCTCGACGCCGTCGGGCTTCTCCCCATGGCAGATCGGTTCCCATCTGAGCTCTCCGGCGGCGAACAGCAGCGCGTGTCGCTTGCCCGGGCGGTCGTCAAGAACCCTGCCCTGCTTCTCGCCGACGAGCCGACCGGTTCGCTCGACTTTGTCACATCGCGGGACATTCTCCGGCTCCTGGTCCAGGTCAACGAGACCTACCACACCACCATCGTTCTGGTCACACACAATACTGCCATCGCGGACATGACAGACCGTCTCATCCGGCTGCG
>JGIcombinedJ21911_10000496_pt1 | contig 12712 bp, 10 predicted proteins | sample BarGraNGADG00211_FD_21911 | JGI IMG/M metagenome (IMG submission 21911)
TCCTGATTATGGTCTACTTCCATCTTGATTTTTATGAGCTCGGCTTTTCAATGTGTAACCTCTTCCAGCTTGCTGATGATTCTGACCTTGAGAAACAACCCGATGCTCTTTTTATTTATGGAGCTCAAGGGAATGTGATTGACGGACTGGCAAAATATTCGACTGTGTTTTACGATGATGAAGAAAACGGGATATTCGTAGGTGCAATTCCTGACCGTCCTGAATTCGCATACTTCGGTTATCTGAAAAAAATGATACTCACTCTTCACAATTCCATTGTGATGAAATTGGGGTATATGCCTTTTCATGGCGCTATGGTGAAAATAATGCTTCAGGGGAATAAAGAAGCCACCATTCTTATGATGGGCGATACGGGTGCTGGCAAATCCGAGACTCTTGAAGCCTTCAGAGTGCTCGCTGAAAAACACATCCGTGAACTCACAATTATTGCAGATGATATGGGCTCAATTGAACTCGACTCAAATGGGTTCCCTATAGGATACGGTACGGAGATAGGAGCTTTTCTCCGCCTCGATGATTTGCAGCCAGGCTATGCATTTGGACATCTTGACCGGTCAATTATTATGAATCCCAGTCAGGTGAATGCCCGGATAGTATTTCCGGTGACCAAATTTGACATTGTAGTACTTGGCCATAAGATCGACTATATCCTCTATGCCAATAATTATGAGGAAATTGACAATGAACATCCAGTTATTGAGAAATTCACCTCTGCAGAATGGGCACTGGATATTTTCAGGGAAGGTGCTGTTATGAGCAAAGGGACAACAACATCAAGTGGTCTCGTGCATTCATATTTCGCAAATATTTTTGGCCCGCCCGAATATAAAACTGTTCATGAGAAGATTGTTTCAAAATATTTCGCCTCCTTCTTTAAAAACAATGTTTTTGTCGGGCAGATGAGGACAAGACTTGGGATCCCTGGTTATGAGACCAATGGACCAAAAGAGGCTGCAACAGAATTGCTTAGGATAATCGGGGTTGCGGACATAGGCTCAAAATAACTCAGTCTTTTTTGCCCACCTACCCCATAGCCCCCTTCCCGCAAAGCGGGGGATTTAGGGAGAGGCAAAAAAACAACAACTGACACAAAGTTACACGGAGGAGCAGTGAGTTACACGAAAGAGAATATTAATATTTCTCCGGAACTGCCTCTTTCATCATTCCATAAATTATATCGAAAACATCTTCTGCACTGGGTTTTGAAAAATAGTCTCCGTCGGTTGTATAAGCTGGCCGGTGCTCTTTTGCGGTAAGAGTTTTGGGAGGACTGTCAAGATATTGCCAGCCGCCTTGTTTTTCAAGGACCTCCTGCATCATATATGCAGTTGTTCCACCAGGTAAGTCTTCATCGAGAAAGAGAATCCTGTTTGTCTTTTTAAGGGACTCAAGTATCATTTTTCCCCGGTCAAATGGCACAAGAGTCTGAACATCAATCAATTCGATAGAAATATCATGTAAAGCAAGCTGTTTAACTGCTTCTATTGCAATTTTAACGGTTGATCCATAAGTGACAACGGTTATATCAGTACCAGTGGTCAGTATTTCGGGAATTCCCAGTTGAAGACGGAACTCACCTATATTATCCGGCAACTTTTCTTTCAGTCTGTAGCCATTGAGCGGTTCAATAACTATTGCAGGATCCTTACCCTCAAGAAGAGTATTATAGAAACCTGCTGCTCTTGTCATATCTCTCGGGGAACAGACATAGATACCTCTTACGGAATTTATAAGCATGCTCATAGGCGATCCGGAGTGCCATATCCCCTCCAGACGATGTCCCCGGGTACTTATAATCAATGGTGCGATCATCCTCCCTGCCGTCCTGTAGTGTGTTGTTGCAAGATCATCGCTTAAAACCTGCAAAGCATACATCAGGTAGTCGAGATATTGAATTTCTGCTATAGGCCTCATCCCTCTGAGAGCCAGTCCAAGTCCCTGACCAAGGATAGTTGCTTCCCTGATGCCTGTATCTGTAATCCGGAGATCACCGAATTTTTTCTGTAATCCCTCAAGTGTTTGATTAACTCCTCCGATACCACCAACGTCTTCTCCAAATGTTAATAAAAGAGGATATTTTGAAAAAAGTTTATCATAGTTGTCACGTAAAATCTGGCGTCCTGGAACTTCGGGTGAATCTGCAGAATAAACAGGAGGAACCGGCTTCACATTAAGCACTGATGTCGGTGTTTCATTATAAAGAAATGAATCATAACTCCTTCGGGCATCTTCATAATTACGTTTGAGCCAACCCTGCAACTCTTCATTCAGGTTATCTGATTTGAGACATGATCCGCATATATTTCTTAGTATCTTACGTGCTGTAACGAAATTGTCTTTTCTTATAGGTGCGGGAACTTTCTTCAGATCTTCAGTATAACTATCAACAGAATCCTCTTTTGCCTTTTCAGTGCATCGGCATGAACGGTCATTAATAATTTTGACGAGAGCGTCCCTTTCGATCCTTATCGGATATTGAAATGACTCCCAGCCTTTCCTTCTTGATTCCTTAGCTTCCTCTTCGGCTTCAACCACCAGTTTATCAAGCTCTCCAGCAGTGGCAATTTGAGAACTGAGTATCCATTCCCTCATTTTTTTTATCGGGTCAAATTCTTCTTCCCATTTCAGACGTTCCTCGCTTTTATATCGCTCATGCGAACCAGAGGTAGAATGCCCTTGAGGCTGTGTAACTTCTTCAATATGAAATACAACAGGTGTATGTTGTTCCCGGCATATTGCAATGCCTTCCTCATAAAGCTTTATCAACCCGGCATAATCCCACCCTTTCCCCTTAAAAATTCTTATTCCCGGTTTATCTTTTTCAGTCTCAAATCCCTTAAGGATTTCTGAAATACTCCCTTTTGTAGTCTGGTATTTCTTGGGTACTGATATGCCATAACCATCATCATAAACAGAAACTGCCATTGGCACCTGGATTACTCCTGCTGCATTAATCGTTTCCCAGAAATAACCTTCAGATGTGCTCGCATCACCAATCGATCCGAAAGCCACCTCATTCCCTTTCACAGAAAGTGTTTTGAATTGTTGCAGATCCTTATTTTGCCTGAATAGCTTTGAAGCATATGCCAGTCCGAGCAAACGCGGCATCTGACCTGCTGTAGGAGAAATATCAGCTGAGGAGTTTTTTTGTTTTGTCAAATCCCTCCACGAACCATCAGGATTGATATTTGGTACAGAAAAGTGGTTATTGAAAACCCTTCCTCCACTTCCTGTATGAAACTGGTCATCGGTGTTCCCGTATAACTGATGGAAAAATTCGAGCGAGTCGTAAAGCCCCATTGCCATCATCCAGGTCTGATCCCTGTAGTATCCTGATCTCCAGTCACCGTTTTTAAACTGTTTCGCCAGTGCTATCTGTATAATCTCCTTCCCATCTCCGAAAATTCCAAACTTGGCTTTCCCGGTAAGCACTTCACGGCGACCGATAATACTGAGGTTCCTGCTAAGGCTTGCCAGCCGGAAGTCGGCCAGAATACTCTCTTTGTTCAATTGTTGTCCTGATTGGTTAATGTTTTGTTTCATCCCCGTGAATAAGTTTAATAGTTATCCTGAAATTAGAAACAAATTAATACCGATGTTGTTTAAGTCAACCGGGATTAGCAATTATTCTGTAATAGATAATGGTTCTAACCGGAGTGAAATAATTCTCGTTAAAGTTAAGAATTTCGGATGACTTAAGGGTTGACTTGTTCCGGCTCTGAAAGATCTTTCTTCAATATTTCCGTAGTCCATGTTTTGAAATCTCCGCTATCGTCGGAATAGACCAGATAGGCCTCAAACTCAGGATGAATGCCAAGAAATTGAATCGTTTTTTCCTTCCCCATTACCATGCAAGCCGTTGCAATACCATCAGCCATAGCACAATCATCAGCAATAATTGTGGCGCTGAGAAGCGTATTTTTTGCAGGATACCCTGTCTTCGGATCAATTTCATGGGAATACTTGATACCATCTTCAATATAAAATTTTCTGTAGTTGCCGGATGTGGCTAGCGCTTTATCACTGATTTTAATGATAGCCTGAAGAGTTTCTCCGGGCGACATATTATTATCCACCGGCTTATCTATTCCAATTTTCCAGAAATTACCACCCTTCTTTCCTTTTGCCCTGAGTTCTCCTCCTATCTCAACGAGGTAATTATTTATTCCGAGATTATCGAATAACCTACAGATCACATCAACCGAAAACCCCTGGCCTATTGCATTAACATCAAGGCATACNCGCGGATCAGTTTTAACAAGTCGTCCGTTAATCAATGAAACTTTGCTCATCCCGACAAGTTTAATAAGGCTATCGCGTTTTGCCTCAGTGAAACTCCTGTGTGCATCAGGACCAAATCCCCATGCCCTCACAAGCGGACCCACTGTTATATCAAAAGCTCCTTCTGTCATTTCAGATATTAAAACTGATTTCGTGAATACTTCTGTAAAAAACGAATCCGGAACCACATCCTCGTTGCGATTTATCTTTGAAATGATTGAAGAATCCTTATACACCGACAGCGACATGTCAAAATCAGAAAGGATCTTTTCAACTTTATTCCTGAGCTCAGCGGGATCAATATTCTTCTTATTATCATATACAATACTATATGTTGATCCCTGGGCAAAACCGGTGAAATTTGCAAAGACAGGACTTTTGTCCTTACATGATGAGACGATTAGAGAAAGTAATAATAAACCTGTTAATAATTTATTAATCATTGTATTATCTTAAATCATTGTTAATTTAAAAGCCAATGCAATCTTACACATAATTTGTTCCGCCTCAAAATTTAATAATTTCTCTGTTAACAATTGATACAACAATTACTTAATTTTAGTGTTTTATATGAGTACCTGAATAAGTTACATAAACCCATTGATTTTCTCCGTTTACCCCGACCCCAAGGAGAGCGAAGAAAATAAATTTACTCTCCGCCAGCTGACGGATTGGGGTAAATAAATTGATTTTCAAGCGATTTCGGGGTATTTATGATAATCTATTGTCATAAGTTTTAAGCATTAACACAATATTTAAATGAGATATCTATTTCTTCTTATTTTAATTTGTAATATCCTTTCAATTCAGGGACAAAAAGTCTATCCTGATTCTATATTATATTCAAACCACATCTATAATCAAAGGATCAAAACCGTTCAACTTTATAAGGATGGATGGAATTTGTCGTATCCGATATTGAAGATCAACAGTAACGAAAAGTTAGTTCTTAATTTTGATCTGATAGCTGATCAGCCTGAAACCTATTATTACACTTTTATCCATTGCGATAAAGAATGGAAAAAATCTGACATTTTCCCTAACGATTACCTGAAAGGATATGCAGAGAACCCTGTTGAAGATTATTCCAACTCTTTCAACACAACAGTAAGTTATATTCATTATAAGCTAAGCTTCCCAAACGACAGGGTAAGCATAAGCCTGTCAGGCAATTATATCCTGGTTGTCTATCCTGCTGACAAACCTGAAGAACCTGTTATAACCCAGAGGTTTATTATCACCGAAGACGCTGCAGCAATCAAAGTAACTGCCCACAGGCCACAGATGACAAAAGAAAACAATACTCATCAACAGGTTGATTTCATTGTAAATTGCACCGGACTCAACATTAATGACCCATACAGGAATGTGTATGCTTTTATACTTCAGAATGGCAGATGGGATAATGCAAAACGAAATCTTAAACCTGATTTTTACGGAAATAATGAACTAAAATACAATTCATTATCCGACAAAAATATTTTTGAAGGCGGGAATGAATACCGCTATTTTGATATTAAAAGTATTAGATATCAGTCTGAATATGTGAANAAAATAGATTTTGTCAGTCCNTATTATAATGTTTATCTCTATCCTTCTGATAACAGGGAATTTAAACCATACTTTTACTGGAAGGACTTTAATGGGAAATATTATATTGCTTTTCAGGAGGGTCAGAAACCTGACATTGATGCAGACTATGTTTACGTCTACTTTACACTCCAGTCAGATCAGCTGATTTCAGGGGGGAATATATACATTTCAGGAGGTTTGAATAACTGGACTTTTGATAAAAACAATCTGATGACCTATAATCCTGAAAGAAAAGAATATGAAGGTACTATGCTCCTTAAGCAGGGATGGTATAATTATGAATATGTGTTTATGAAAAATGGGGCAATCAATGGTACTGCAACCTTATTCGAGGGCAGTCACTATGAAACAGAAAACGATTATGTTGTGTTGATATATTACAGAAATCCACGCGACCGATACGACAGGGTAATAGGCTCGGTGACTGCCAATACACTGAACCGCNTCACCAACTAGTGGCTACCATGCTTGTCAATTCCATATTGCATATAAATAGTATGCTTAAGTGATTTTAATATTTCCGTCATATACTCTTCGACAGCTCTCACAGAACCGGGAAGAGTATAAATCAGAGATTTCCCGATGATACCAGCTACTCCCCTGCTTAAGAGCGCATTAGGTCTTTCACTTCCATATTTGAACCTTATAAATTCCATAATACCTGGTATCTCTTTTGTCAGGAAAGGGGTNACCGTTTCTACCGTGATATCCCTGGGACCAATACCTGTACCGCCTGTAGTAATAATGATATTGTATCCGTTTCTGCCACTTTTTAACAATTCCTTTAAAATATCCTTNTCATCGGGAATCAGGATTAACTTAATATTATAGAGCCATCCGGCGGCAGAAAAGAATTCTTTAATCTTTTCTTCTATTTTTGGTCCGCTGAGATCCTTATACTCGCCTCTGTGAGCCCTGTCACTGAGAGTAATTATCAGTACTTCAAATTTTTCAGGAAAATTCATTGTTTGATTTTTTCAGTGAGACTGATATTATCAATGATCATTTTTTTATCTATTGCCTTACACATGTCATAAACTGTCAGCAGAGCAACGCTTACTGCAGTTAATGCTTCCATTTCCACACCTGTTTTCCCGGAGCAATGCACTTCGCTAACGACTTTAACACCTGTTTTATCAATCACAGCATTAACCTTAACATTGTCAAGAACAATATTATGGCACAGGGGGATAATGTCAGATGTTTTTTTAGCTGAACAGATCCCNGCNATCTGGGCTACACTCAGGACGTCACCTTTTTTAAGCAGATTGTCCTTAATAAGTCTGATAGTATCCGGTGCAAGAATAATATGACCGCTGGCTTTTGCGATTCTGAGTTGATTCTCTTTTGCTCCAACATCGACCATAACCGCTTTACCTTTGTTGTCAGTATGTGTAAGTTTGTCCATAATGTGTTAACCTCCTATATTATAAAAAGCATCTGTTTCGTTTTTTGATCCGCATTCGGGTTTCATTTCTGCTGCCAGNTTAATAGCTTTTTCAAACCCAAATTCTCTTATATCAAATTCAATATTACTAAAAAGACAAGGTTTGAGCTTCCCGTTTGAAGTTAGCCTCAATCTGTTGCACAATGAGCAATTTCCTCCGGTGCCGCCTTCGACCATTGAAAAATGTCCCCTGACAAGGTCCATTTGACGTATATATCTAATCTCCAAATCATTCTCTAAACAAAACCTGGTTACTCCGATTGCTTCTTCTTCATCTTTTGAGTCCCTTATTACACAGTTTATTTTAACAGGAAAAAGTCCTGCACTTTTTGCAGCATAAATACCTTCAAGCACATCATTTATATTTCCATTACGTGTGATAGCTGTAAATTTTACCGGATCGATTGTGTCAAGGCTGATGTTTACTCTGTGAAGGCCAGCTGCCTTTAGTTCATATGCATACTTTTTCAGCAGTATACCATTTGTTGTCATTGAAAGATCTTCTATCCCGTTAATATCTGAGATCATTCTGACAAGTGTTAAAACTCCTTTTCTGACAAGCGGTTCCCCTCCTGTTATCCTTACTTTATTTACACCGTTTGCTACTGCTGCTTCAGTAAATCCTGCAATCTCATCGAAAGTCAGGATCTCTTCATGACGGAAAAGCTTTATACCCTCTTCCGGCATACAGTATCTGCATCTTAAATTACACCTGTCAGTGACAGATATACGAAGATAATTCAGGTTTCTGTTAAATTTGTCGAACACTTACGGTTTCTCCTTTTTTCAAATATTTTATCCCTGGTTTCAACGCAATTATCCCATCCGCATAAGAAAGTGCCGTAATATGCCCTGATCCATGAAAATCGACCGGTAATACCTCCATTTTGTCATTAATAATAACAGGAATAAAACCTAATCTGGCCGTTGATTTTCTTTCATATCTGACACCCATCCGGAACTTATGTTCACCTGGTATCAAGTCAGAACCCATCATCCTGTTTATCAAAGGTCTGATAAGTAATTCAAACTGAATAAATGAGGAGACAGGGTTTCCCGGCAGTCCAAAGACTATAGCTTTGGAATGTACTCCGAATGTTGTAGGTTTTCCCGGCTGAACATTTACCTGGTCAAATAAGATCTTTACCCCGGCTCTTTCTAAAACTGATGGCACAAAATCAAAATCTCCCATTGATACACCACCCGTAATAATAACTATATCACTCTCATTAATAGCGTGCTTTATCATTTCATAGGTGATGTTTTCATTATCAGGTGCTATTCCATGATCAATTCCTTCTCCCCCTGCCCTTGTTACCTGGGCAACTAACTGATAAGCATTACTATTGCGTATCTGTGAAATACCTGGTCTGACTGAAGGTTCAACCAATTCATCACCAGTACTAAGTATACCAACCTTTGGCCTTTTTTTCACNTTTATTTTANTACGNCCNACAGATGCCATTACTGCAATATCCTGAGGTTGAATGAATTTACCTTTCTTAAGAACAACANCTCCCGTTTTTACATCTTCACCCTTAAAGGATATGTTTACTTTTAGGTCGCTTCCTGTAAATCTGATTTTACCAGTTGGGAGAATTTCTGTTTCCTCCACCATGATGACTATATCGCTACCATCTGGCACAATTGCGCCTGTCATTATTTTGGAACACTGGTTTTTTCCTACCTTTTTAACAGGTTCCTTACCAGCGGCTATCACTTCCAGTATTTCCAAATCGTTGCTCAAATCAGCCATGTGACACGCATAACCATCCACTGCTGATCTGTTAAAGGGAGGCATATCGATATCACTGGCGATATCTTCATCAAGAATCCGTCCGTTAGAACCNGAAAATGCAATTGTCTCTGTTTCAGTCTTAAAAACCGATTTCATCACAATTCCCAGAGCTTCTTCAAAGGTTATCATACCAGAAATATATAAATCTGATTTTAAATTAAACTATAAAGTGCCACTTAAAACAACAATCGCTTTTGAAGGAAAACTCATCCAAATTTCTTTTCCCTCTGCAAGNGTAAGTTTTTCAATATCTGAGTTAAGAATATTTACATAAAACAAATNACCGGCATCTATTGTTATTTCCATCCCAAATTCCGAAGGTATGATTTCGGTTACTTTCCCTCTTATTGAGTTTAATTCGCTTTCCACCGGTTTTTCGTTTGTCAGAACAATCGAGTCACTTTTAATCAGAAGGAGGCCATCGCTTCCCGGGTTTTCTCCATTAAGTTTGAATCTGACATTATGTTTTGTTACCCCGCTTAATAAACCATTCTCCCGGGATATTGCGACACTGAAGAAATTCCTNATGCCTGCATACCTTGCAACAAAACGGTTTGCCGGATTTTTAAATACCTCATCAACANAGCCTTCCTGNATGATCTTGCCATTATGAATAACACCAACTTTTTTGGCCAGACTTATCGCATCGCCATAATCATGAGTTACATGTATAATTGTCTGACCGGCTTTATTAAGATTTCTTAACAACCGTTTCAGGTCGTCTTTCAGTGATGTATCNAGTGAAGAGAGAGGTTCATCAAGCAGCAGAAGCCGGGGTGAAGTAATAAGTGTTCTTGCAAGGGCAACTCTTTGCAATTCTCCCCCTGAAAGTTTTTCAGTACTCCGTCCGAGAATATGTTTAATATTCATTGTGGTTGCAGCATTTTCAACCTTTTCTTCAATACTGTTTTTATCCTCTTTTCTCGCTCTGAGGGGGTATGCAATATTGCCAAAAACAGTCATATGGGGGAAAACAGCATAATCCTGAAAGACGATACCAACTTTTCTATGTTGAATCCTCTGCGTGGTAATATCCACATTATCAAGAATTATAGTACCTGAATCAGGTTTTTCCAAACCTGCAATCAGCTCCAGAAGCTGTGTCTTTCCAGCCCCCGATCGACCAAGAAGAACATAGTACTCTCCTTCGGATACTTCCAGGTTAATATCTGTCAGGGCAAAATCGCCGAGCCTTCGGTTTATATCAATCAGTTTGAGCATCAGTGTTTAAATGTTTCTCTTTTCTTTTAAAAGAAAGAAGTCTTAATGTAACTAAAAACAAAAGTGCTACCAGGATAAAAAACACTGATGCCGGACGTGCATAATTAAGTCCGTATGAACTAAACCTCTCATAGATAAGGACTGGTGCAATCATAGGATGGTAAGCAATAATAACAACAGCACCAAATTCGCTCATGCCCCGGGCAAACATCATTACAAATCCGGTAGTAATACTGCGCCAGGCAAGAGGCAATGAAATTGTAAAAAAGACTGTTGACTGACTGGCTCCAAGATTTAGTGCCGCCTTTTCCAGTCTTTCGGGAACTGCAGCAAAACCGTCACGTGCCGAATTAATAAGAAATGGTAAACTCACAAAAGCCATTGCCAGTGCTATTCCTGCAGGATGATTTACCAGGTTAAGGCCTACCAGCGAAGCCGTTTTCCCAAGAAAACCATCACGTGAAATAAATCCGAGCAAAGCGATACCGGCTGCAGTATGAGGAAGTACGATGGGAAGATCTATAATTCCCTGAACAACATTCTTTGCCGGAAACTTCTTACGGGCAAGCATCCATGCAAACGGAACAGCTCCCAACGCAAATATGAAGGTTGCAGCGAAAGAAACCCAAAGGGTTAGCCATACACTTTGCTGAACCTCCTTATCTTTGATTGTTTCAAGTAACTGAATCCCACCTGTATGAATAAACATACCGGTAAGGGGTGCAAGAATAAACAACAGCACAAGCGATGACAGAAAAATTACTGTCCAGGTGAAAAAGCTGTTCCGGTTCATTATATAATCAGTTCTTTATAGTTTTATTCAAATAATTTGACAATTTTGTCGGCAACTTATCAGATTGTTCAGTACTAAATGGAATTATGGGATCCTGTCCACTGTTTTTGAAAATAGCCATCCCTTCCGGACCAAGAAGAAATTCCAGAAAATTAACTGCTTCCTCTTTTTGAGGAGCTTTATCGAGGACAGTAATACTATAATTAATGTAATCTCCGGTAACTTTCATTTTAGAACCTGGTTTACGTCCTGCAACATCCATACTTACAGATGAATAGATATCATTTTTTGAAGGATCGGACAGATTAATATCCTTTGGAAGTTCAATGTATTTCATTCCATGTTGAATTGCAACTGATTTGTACTGNAACATATAGTCAATAGCATTTGATTCAANAAGGGCAACAAGATCTACTTCTTTCGGTCTCATNTANTCCTTGTCCTTGGATAGCATTTTATCCGCTAGTCCCGGCTCTTTGTAGTATTTTTCTGCCAGCATGAAAGCGAAGACTGTCCGGTAGCCGCATGGATCCGAATCCGGATCTGATCTTGAATAGATTACATCCGGCTTTTGAAGGATATTCATCCAGTTAACGGAATCAATTTCTTTTGAGTATTTGGATTTTTCCAGATAGGCAATAACAATTTCGTTAGTAGCAAACCTGATACTCCAGCTTGCATAATCAGGAATAAGAAGTTCATTAATAACAAAATAATCTGATGAGGCTATTATATCACATGGCTTTTTAAGTTCTGTGACTTTTCTGGCGCAGACAAGACTTCCCGCTGATTCAAGAAAAATTTTTGTCCCCGGATTTCTTTGCTCATACTCCCGGGCTATAAGCTTAATTGGTACTGAAAGGGAACCGGCATGAAAGATTATTAACTCTTTTTGCTGAGCTTTCGACTGACTTTTTGATTCGGATGGGATAAGCATAATTGCTGATAAAAGTATGATTAAGATTCTCATAATTAGTAATTTATAGGGGTTATTTAAAAAGTTCTTTGTGAACCCTGGTGTTAACCTTTGTGTACCATTGTGGTAAAGACGCCCCTTCTACAATCGCAAATTTAAATCTTTTTTTCAGCAATATTCAGTATGGTGGTTATTGTCTTCCAGTTTCTTGCAGTACCGGCGACACTTATTTTCTTTTCGAAAAAGTTCGTATAAAGCTTTGTCCTCCCAAAACCATTTGGACAATAAATATAAATTTCCCTGCCGATGATTTTAAATTTATCCGGGGGGTAATTGATATCAGCAACTTTTTGAAACTGGTCATCTGATGGTGCTTCATGAAGAAAGATAACCGCCATTTTTGATGGTTCAAAATTTTCTTCCGGAAGGAAAGGATTGGATATGAATAAATCCTTCATATCCTGAACTGTCCGGATCATGACCGGAATAGTATAATTGAATCTTTCTAAAATTGCCGCTTCTATTTTTTCTGAAAGAGAAGATACTGGTATTTCAGCATTGCATCTGGATATAACGTTGCCACTCTGAATATAGGTTTCGGAATCATTTAATCCCAGGCTAATATATAATTCTGACAAGTCT
>JGIcombinedJ21911_10000497_pt1 | contig 12699 bp, 11 predicted proteins | sample BarGraNGADG00211_FD_21911 | JGI IMG/M metagenome (IMG submission 21911)
TAATATGCTTCGAATTCTGATCGGGATCTATCTGTCCGGTTTTTTTATCCGGTTAGTATAGTAGATAGAAATGCCAATAGAAATAGCGGCCAGAAAAAGTAATGCTAAAACCCTGTATATTATCTCGATCCTTGCAAGGTCAAAAATGAACAAATAAAAAGCTGCACAAATCATCGTCCCCAGAGCCATATATCTGTATTTTATATTTTTAAGAAGAAGACTGATTATAAAATAAAGAAGTGCTGCCATTGTCCATGAAAATGTTANAAATTGTTTAGGAACAGCATGCAATAAAGCGAATAACATCATAAAAAAACCTTCGATCATATACAGGTTCCTTATCATGTCAGTCTTTATTTGTAATCTTGACCTCTTCCAGTTAATTATTCTCGCGGATATAAGTGCAATAAGTACAAAGCAGAAGTTAACTCCGTCGACATGTTTTGATGACAACAGATAAACGATCAGGATTGTCAGAAAAAGCAAGCTGTTCATGACTATTATAAGCTTGTTACGAAACCAGAGCGCCATTGAGACTACAAGAAGGCTTTGAACAGAAAGAAGCAAATAAACTTCCGGCAGACCAAAAAGCCCGTAAAGGGCAATACTCATTGCCATAAAACCATAAAGAGCGTAGAAAGCGGAGGCAAAATTCCAGTCTGATTTTGAATGTAATATTGTTGAATAAATAAGACAGCAAACAGTTATAATAGAAAACAGGGTAACGTAATGAGTGCTGTAAAATCTAAATGCAATAAAAAGAAGCAGAATCGTAAAAAATATTCCGTTAACTATAATTACTCCAATTAAAAAATCATCTGAAAGGGCATCTCTTTTTCTTAATAATGACATACCTGAAAAGCAGGCGCCAAGTCCCAGAAGGTATACGACACCATAGTGTTGTTCAGCTATCATTTGCATCGGATGGCCCATAAGCGGATTCCCAAACAGCCACATGGAGAAAGAGATGTATGATAGAAGGAGTGTTATTATCAGTAACGGTTCCCAGTCAAACCTGTAGTAAAAATATACTGCGGTGGCACCGGTCAGAATCAAAATTGGCAGCATGAAATGTGTGCTATCACCAAGGATAGCCGTTGCAAGGGCAAAAAACACAGTCAATGCAGCAAATGTTTGTGAACCATTGCGAATTGATAAATATGCCTGCAAGACAACAATTAACAACAAGATGACAACAGATATTGTCTTATCAGGAATGAGAGGTGAGACAGAAAAAAAATGTAACCTGACAGAAATATAAAAGAGAAGTACCAGAGCATTAATCCTGAAAATAAATGCCAGGTGAACATTGGTTTTCTTTAAATAATTTGCCAGGAAAAATATTGCCGCAGCTGTCAGATAACCAAATAGAACTGATGAAAACCGGTATCCCAGNTTCATCATATATTGACTAAGGAAGGTGATACCAAAAAGCAATACTATATTTCCTAACCAGGCGAGTCCAAATCGTCCGATCTGTGACTCGAGTCCTTTATCTTCCTCATTTAAAGTTTCAGTATTAAGCAATGGATCAGAGGTCTGGAACTGCTCTTCCGGTCTGTAAGAGGATTCATCTTCAGTTTTAATGATAACGGATTCCAGCCTGCTCAGCCGAACCTCCAGAGAATGCAAGCTCTTGCGAATTATTTCCAGTTCTTCATCCTGATCTGCCATGGCAAATAATTTTAATTTGAAAAAACTAAGAAATAAGCTTCTAAAAACCAAAACACCNGTCCGCAGATGGAAATTAATCTTCCTCTTTCACCATTTTCCATGGGGGTAATAGCCACAAAAGAAATGTAAGAATCCCGATAGGAAGCAAAAGCCAGAATGCTGCCATCAATGTCCCATCGAGACCGATCAATCCAACCTTAAAGCTCGTGAAACCGGAAAAACTTTTGGAGAATAACTGTCCTCCTATGACAACATTCCACCTCATGGAATAAACTCCAATCAGGACCAGTATGCTCACAATGAAATACATAGTCTTTTGAAGTTTTATCTTATGTTTATAAAACTGAAGGAAAACAAGAGTAATAAGCGGAATGATTGTTCCAATAAGTCCCTGTGCAACAAAAAGGGTAAGATATAGCTTCCCCGAAACCAGTAGTTTTATTATCTCAAAAGATTCTTCGGCTTCATAAATCCTGTGAATCTGATCGAGACTTTCGAGAGTAAAGTCAAGGATCAATATGAAAAAGAGATACTTACCTATTGTATCAAGTACATTCAAATCAACTACTTTTTTCCTGAAGAATGAGACTATCATATAAACTAACATGACAAGTGCAATTCCTGAAACCATTGCCGAAAAGAGGAAAATAATCGGTATCAGAGGTGACGACCACCATGGGTTAGCCTTAAGGGATCCGAAAATAAAACCTACATAACCATGTAAAATAAAGGCCGACGGAATACCAACTATTGTAATAATATGCCCGAGTTTTCTGTCCCACTGAACTGTTCGTGGTGAAATATCATTTANACCAAGAGTAAGTATTTTGTAAACCCATTTCATTATTCCCTTTTTCTCATTCGACCATACGACCATGCTATGCCGGTAGTCAAACCATATCTCAAGTAAAAGCACCACCGCCAGATACCATAGGTAAACAAAACCAAAAATAGCCATCGCTGAGGATGAATGAGGTGTTATCATAATTTCATAGGCCCTTTGTGGCTGAGACAGATGACTGATCAGAGGCATTGTAGCAACAAGCAGAAATGAAAGGGCTGTAAGAAGTGCTATCTGGTATGTAGGCTTAAGAATTTTAACCTTGAAAACCCTCTCCAGCGATGCAAGAATAAAAGCTCCGGCAACAAGTCCGGTAATAAAAGGATATACAACAATAAGAATTCCCCATTGCAGATCTATTTCGTTAGGGAAAATATACCCTTGTGAATGGGCCAGAATATCATACAAGTGTTNGTAATGTGGTTCCATATTATCTTACCTCCGAACTTAGTGCGTTATAATATAATTTTGCGCCGGTATTCAAATTAGGTCTGAGTACTTGAGTAGTATGTTCTTTCAAGAATTTAACCAGGTCACTTTTTTTGTCTCTCAGATTGCCATACATCCTGGCACCTGTCGGGCAGGTTTCCATGCAGGCAGGAGCAAGACCTTTTTTCAACCTGTGATAGCAAAGTGTGCATTTATTGGCAACTTTCTTAACAGGATGAATAAATCTGCATCCATATGGACAAGCCTGTACACAATACCTGCAGCCGATACAGTACTTTTCATCTATAAGCACCACACCTTCAGGACTTTCATATGTTGCACCTACCGGGCAAACCTGTGTACAGGGTGATTTTGAACAGTGATTGCACATCTTTGGAACAAAAAACGATTTAAATATATCCTCATCCGGGACAGTCTGGGTAAAACCATCAANTCCTCCATTTGGAGAAACGATATTTACTTTACCATCATTCTTAACTGTATATTGTTCCACCCAGGTACGAAAGAAAAATGGTTCAACAGGTACATCATTTTCCTTTTTACAGGCTTTGGCNCAATTTCCGCATCCGATACATTTTTGNATATCTATCACAATTCCATAATATGGCAGACTTTCATCTTTAGGTTCTGCAGCAAAAAGCAGAACCTTTGAAGATTTCAGCCAGGTATATCCAATTGTGGCACCTGCCAGAGTCACTGCAGTTTTCAGAAATTTTCTTCTTGAAGATTTTATTTTTTCATTTCCCATGGTTGATGTGGATTGTGACATTCAATACAATTCTTACCAACATTATGTTTATTTAAGTCAATCTGATTTATTGTGCTTTTTTGCTTTCCTGCATTCATAATATGACAGGATCCACAGAATTGTCGGCCTCCGGGCTTTAATATATCCGCTGCCTTGCTGCTGACAACATGATTCTGACCCGGACCATGACAGGTTTCACAATGTATATCACTGTGAACATCCTGCGCTTTTTTATCTTCAATTTCCTGATGGCATTTAAAACAGGCCTGCTGCCCGGAATAATGAATTTCTGGTTTTGCATTATCTATCAGAGAAGCTCCCCGGTAATGACCATATTCTCCAAAAGTATCAGGTACGAGAAAATGCCGGGCTACCAGAAAAAGAGAAATAAATATTGCAAAAGCAAGTGCGAGTCTGGGAAGTTGAGGTGGAATATAGAACTTCATTTAAATAAGAATATTTATAATAAAAGTCTTAATTATTGAGCCCAAATTATTACTACTTCCAATAATTATTAAAGAAAATGATATTTATTAATCTGATATAATGATATTTATAACCATTCTAAATAATGTCAAAATATGATTTCTGAAAAATTATCATAAAGTCAACATCTGATGGAAGAATCAGAATTTTCTGTTAATATATTCACACTTGATATTGAATATCAGATGCTTCCGTTAAATAAATAACAATGCATGTGTGTTTGAGAATTCTTCCCCCGCTTTAGCGGGAGGAAAGTTGTGACACTATCAATAGATATCCAGTAGTATCTCCAGAATCTGTTTAGCTGCTTTTGATACTGATGTACCCGGACCGAAAATTGCCACTACTCCGGAGTCATAGAGAAACTGATAATCGTGGTGAGGGATCACTCCGCCAGCAATTACGAGTATATCTTCCCTCCCAAGTCTTTTCAGCTCACTAATTACCTGGGGAACGAGGGTTTTATGGCCGGCAGCAAGACTTGAAACGCCCAGAATATGAACATCGTTCTCAACTGCCTGCTTTGCTGCTTCGGCAGGGGTCTGGAATAGTGGCCCGATATCCACATCAAAGCCAATATCGGCATATCCGGTTGAGACAACTTTTGCACCACGATCGTGACCATCCTGGCCCATCTTGGCGATCATTATCCTGGGCTGGCGGCCCTCTTTTTCTGCAAACCTGGCAACAAGTGCCTGTGCTTCTTTAAAATCTTCATCTGATTTGTACTCAGATGAATAAACCCCTGAAATTGTCCGTATCACTGCTCTGTACCTCCCTACAATTTTTTCACATGCATAAGATATTTCGCCCAGACTTGCCCGTTTTGATGCTGCCACTACAGCTAATTCAAGTAGGTTACCCACTCCTGTCTGAACACATTTGGTTATTGCATCAAGTGCAACCTGACATTCTGATTCGTTTCTTTCCGCGCGGAGTTTTGTGAGCCTGATTATCTGCGATTCACGGACAGCAGAATTATCAACTTCCAGAGTATCGAGCGGATCTTCTTTTTCCAGCCTGTATTTGTTTGTACCAACTATTGTCTGAACTCCTGAATCAATCTTGGCCTGGGCCCTTGCTGCAGCCTCTTCAATCCTCATTTTTGGAACTCCCGATTCAACTGCCTTTGCCATTCCGCCAAGACTTTCTATTTCTTTAATATGATCCCAGGCGCGCTGAGCTATTTTGTATGTAAGTGTCTCAACGTAATACGATCCGGCCCATGGATCAATTGCCTTACATACCTGAGTCTCCTCCTGAATATAAATCTGTGTGTTCCTGGCAATTCGAGCTGAAAAATCTGTTGGTAATGCTATTGCCTCATCAAGAGCATTTGTATGAAGACTCTGTGTGTGTCCCAATACCGCAGCCATAGCTTCGATACANGTACGCCCTACATTATTGTATGGATCCTGCTCNGTGAGACTCCAGCCTGATGTCTGGCAATGAGTGCGAAGGGCAAGTGATTTGGAATTCTTCGGATTGAATTCACTGACAATTTTTGACCATAGCATCCGGGCTGCCCGCATCTTTGCTATTTCCATAAAATGATTCATCCCGATTGCCCAGAAAAATGACAACCGTGGTGCAAAAGCATCAATATCAAGCCCGGCTTTAACTCCGGTCCTGAGATATTCAAGACCATCAGCAAGGGTATAAGCAAGTTCAATATCGCAAGTTGCTCCTGCTTCCTGCATATGATAACCCGAGATGCTTATTGAATTGAATTTTGGCATTTTTTCAGCAGTATACCGGAAAATATCTGCGATTATCTTCATTGAGAATTCAGGCGGATAAATATATGTGTTCCTTACCATGAATTCCTTTAATATATCATTTTGAATTGTCCCGCTTAATTCATCGAGGCTGGCTCCCTGTTCAAGAGCTGTAACAATATAAAAAGCCATTATAGGAAGAACGGCTCCGTTCATTGTCATCGAAACAGACATTTTATTGAGAGGTATCTGGTCGAAAAGCAATTTCATATCAAGGATCGAGTCCACTGCCACTCCGGCTTTACCTACATCTCCTGCAACCCGTTCATGGTCCGAATCATATCCCCGATGTGTGGCAAGGTCGAATGCTACAGACAAACCCTTCTGACCAGCTGCAAGGTTTCGTCTGTAAAATGCATTTGATTCTTCAGCTGTCGAAAATCCTGCGTATTGTCTTATGGTCCATGGCATCATTGCATACATACCGGAATATGGTCCACGCAAAAACGGCGCCAATCCNGCGGCATAATTAAGATGTTCCATTCCTTTCAGATCCTCCTTTGAATANACACTCTTGATGGGAATCATCTCGGGAGTTTCCCAATCTTTTTCCAGGTTTTTATCCTTTGCCCATTCACGATAATCTTTTTCAGTGACGGAAAGTGTGTTGAGGTCGCTATATTTGAATTTTGGTCTCATTATCTACATTTTTACTTCTTTATCAGCCTGTAATCTCAGCTTTTCATACTCCTCCGATCCTCTGAAAAGNTTTATCGGCTCAATCTCCTGATCACCTTCCAATTCTTGTGANTTANATACCCTTGTCAGATCGATCCCGGCAGAAGCTTTTTCATTGATGTCTGGAAATCTGTTTGTTCCAAGNAGTATCTCTTTGCCATTTGCNANATCCAACTTTCTTCGTGATGCCACTTCAGATAATTTATTCTGTATCAATCCTGATTNCAGACAGGTGAGAAATCCTCCCTTGTCTTCAATCTCAAGGAATACTTTCCATGCGTTCTCTGCAATCAGGTTCGTAAGATTTTCTACATAATATGAACCTGCTGCCGGATCTGCCACCTTATCAAAATAGGCTTCTTCCTTTAATATCTGCTGCTGGTTTCGTGCAATCCTTTCTGAGAATTCATCAGGATTTCTGAAAACAATGTTAAAAGGTTCTACTGTAAGTGAATCCGTTCCCCCAAGAATGGCTGACATAGCTTCAGTCTGTGTTCTGAGCAGATTTACATAAGGATCGTATAAAGTCTTATTCCACCTGCTTGTAACGCAATGTATATCCATTTTAATTTCCCGGTTATTTCCGGGATTAAAGCCATTTGTTACAACAGACCATAGAAGGCGGGCAGCCCTTAGTTTGGCTATCTCAGTGAAATAGTTTGATCCCGTTCCAAAACTAAATCTTATTTTAGAAGCAGCTGTTTCACTCCTGATTCCCCGCTGGGTAAGCTGGGCCAGGTATTCGCTACCCATTGAAACTGCGAATGCCAGTTCCTGTACAATATCAGCGCCAGCGTTATTAAAATTTGAAGCATTGATATTGATTGTCCTTAGATGAGGAAGTGATGCTGAAGATTTTACGACTGAAGCCAGGTAATCAAATCCCTGTTCAGTAGGAATACATAAAGATCCGTTGATCATTAGTCTGCTTAACGGATCAGCTTCAATAGCTCCTCTGATTTCGTCCGGGTCGGAACGAGATTTTTGAACATAATTTATTATCAGCTCAAGTATCTCCTTTGCTTTGCCATTGGAGAGAAAATTTATTTCGACGCCTCCCAGGAAGATTCTTTCAAGGAGTAAATCAAAATTCTTTTCATTAATTGATTCAGGGTCAGCAATAATAAAACCAAGTGAATCAATCCCTTTCATAAGGATTGTCAAGGCTTTACGATTTGCTGTTGAATAATTGGTTACTTCAATATTCTGCCTGACGCGCCAGTTGTTATTTTCTGTTTTTGTTCCTCTGATATACGGATATTCCCCCGGAAGAGTGTTGATATACATAAGGTCTTCAATATCTTCCGTCCGGTAAAAGGGTTTTACTTCAAATCCTTCATTTGTTCTCCAGACAAGCTTTTTATAAAAGTCAGCTCCCTTCAAATCAGCACCAATCTTATCCAGCCACTCCTTTGTTGTTACCGGGGGAAACTTACCAAATAATTTTTCCTTTTGCACCATTATCATTATCGTTGAAATACCGGATGCAAAATAAATGAATTGTCTATCATAGTTTTATGAAATTTATCATATTCAGACGATTGTGGAATCTTTGACTATTTTCCGGCAAATTCCATCAGGAAAGATTTTATAAACGGGTTCAGGTCACCATCCAGAACTGCCTGAACATTTCCGGTCTCATGGTTTGTTCGTAAATCCTTAACCATTTTATATGGATGAAGAACATAGGATCTAATCTGTGAACCCCATTCAATTTTTTTCTTTTCACCTTCAATTTTTGCCTGCTCCTCCCTCTGTTTTCTCAGTTCCAGTTCATAGAGCTGCGATTTAAGGATCCTGATAGCATTCTCTTTATTGTTGAGTTGTGAACGTGTCTCCTGGTTTTCGATTACCAGTCCTGAAGGTTTGTGTCTTAGCCTTACAGCTGTTTCAACCTTGTTAACATTTTGTCCTCCAGCACCGCTTGACCTGAACGTATCCCACGTAATATCAGCAGGATTAATTTCAATTTCGATATTGTTATCTACAAGAGGAGATATAAATACAGATGCAAAAGTTGTCTGGCGTTTTCCCTGAGCGTTGAATGGGGAGATCCTTACAAGCCGGTGTACACCGTTTTCGCTTTTCAGATAGCCATAGGCCCGTTCACCTTCTATTTCTAATGTCACAGTTTTAATACCTGCCTCATCACCAGACTGATAATCAAGTTCTTTAACTTTATAGTTGTTTCTTTCTGCCCATCGGAGATACATCCTCATTAGCATAGCAGCCCAGTCGTTGCTCTCGGTACCTCCCGCACCTGAATTTATTTTCAGGATTGCACCAAGCTGGTCTTCCTCTTTCTGAAGCATATTCCGGACCTCCAGGTCCTCGATCATTGACAGACAGTTTTTATACTGATTTTCAACTTCTTCCTCAGAGGCTTCACCCTCCCGGTAAAAATCATTTATTACACTGATATCATCAAGTGCGGAATTAATTCTGTCAAATGCTGTTGTCCAGCTCTTTAGCTGCGCAATACCTTTGAGAAGATCTTCAGCTTTTTTGGGATCGTTCCATAAACCAGGCTGTTGTGAAAGGCTTTCTTTTTCTGCAATAAGTTCCAGTTTACCTTCGATGTCAAAGATACCTCCTTAACGCATCGCGGCGTCCCGATAAAGCTTTTATCTGTTCGTTAGTTACCATTATAAAACTTTTGGACAAATTTAGTCTTTTATCGTACAACTATATGGTATAAAGCTTTAATTTTGGCATTCCAAAACCAGGTATGTTAAAACTGATCATCTTTCTGCGTCCACTTGCCAGGTATCTGTTAATTGCCTGGGTTTTAATAATAATAATACTGTCTTCGATCCCGAATATACCAACGTTAAAGATCCACACTTCCGGCGGGGCTGTGATCAGGCTCGATTATCTGATGCATTTTTGTGAATATGGACTTTTGACATTCATCGCTTTTCTTTCATTTGCAGGAAATGAGTTTAAGATCAATATCAGGAAGTACCTCCTTATAATTTTGAGTCTGATCATTTTTGCAGTTCTGGATGAGTTTCATCAGAAGCTGATACCGGGAAGATCGTTTAATCTAAAAGACATATTGAGCAATATCACCGGAATTGTGGCTGCAAGTATATTCACAATTGTCGTATTCAGATCCATCGCGAATAAAACGAAAAAGGTGTAATAATCTGGTACCGTAATGAGAGAAGGAGATCCCTCGTCCGCCGATATGCGTAATCAGGATGACAAGTACCCTGAACACCGGAGGTGTTCCATCAATTTTCATCATAAAATTCATACAGATATTCGGTAGAGAAATCTATCCCCTGTTCAGTAAGAATTCCTAAATATTCCTCCTTAAAACTTCTTTTCAAATGATGTGTTTGCTGGTTAAGAATATATTTATAAACATTATCCAACTCGCGATAGCCAACCGTAAATGCACCGTATCCTTTCTGCCAACTAAATTTTGGTGCTAAAAGATGATTTGTATTGATATATAATGATGAACTGCGTTTAATATCTCTAACAAGATCTTCAACAGATAATGACGGACAAAATCCCACCAGAATGTGTACATGGTCATTTGTTCCATTTATTGCAATCGGGTTACAATTCTTTCCTTTAATAGTACCATAAATGTACTTGTGAACTTTATCCCTGATTGATTCTTTCAACATAGATTGCCTGCCCTTTGGAGTAAACACGCAATGGGCATACAGTTTCGTGTAGGTGTTTGGTTTCATGTCGGTTAATTTTAAAAATGCAGCAATTAAATTTACAATTTTTTTACCAAATCATGAAACCATATTAGATTTTTTTTTGATTTTTATAGGTAGAATATAATTATTGATGGAACCGCTATTATTGATGAAACCGCTCCGCGGTTTTGATAACGTACCTAATTATGCATCTATTATTTGTATAACCTCTCCGTGGTTTTGATAACGTTCCTGATGGCGCAATCCTATTATTGATGGAACCGCTCCGCGGTTCTGACAGCGTTCCTGATGACGTATTACTATTATTATTGAAATCGCTTCGCGGTTTATTTAATCTGTTACATGGAATACCTGCCAAATTAATTTTATTTACGATGAGTCTAATTCAATAAACCGCGGAGCGGTTTCATCAATCATAGAAAAATGAATTATTGATGTTCTGAACCCCGGAGGGGTTTCATCAATTATAGAAGAATAAATTAATTATATTCCGAACACTGGAGATGTTCCATTAATAAACCTTATAGCCGGAAAAAGAGCCTGCAAAATTAAATGGAATGGGGTATCCATTATTTTGCAGTACAGAAGCATTTACCACGTCCCCCTTATTTAGTTTCATAGTAAGAGTCCCTCTAAAACTTCCGTTTATAGTTGTTGGACCAATTATAGTTTCATAAGGATCACCAAATAAATTAATGATGACTGAACTGCCAATTGGTAAATTTATAAAAACACTAAAAGAATAAATCCCATTGAAAGGAGCAGTAAAACTGCCCGAAGTAGAATTGTAATATAATCCATCTGTATAATAAACTCCTGTAATCTGATTAAAAACTATTGTGACAGGTGTATTGTTGGGTAGGTTGACTGTCGATGCAATTCCTGCTCTGAAGGCAATTATCTGTCCTAGACTTGCTGATCCTCCGCCATTAGATAATGACAACTGATAATCATCTTGATTAAAACTTATAGCCTGAGTAAATTTTGAAAGATCAATTGCTGTTGCAGATGCGTTCTTGGTTATTTTAAGCTTGTTATTGACATCAAGCTGCAAATCCTGTATCTGGTTCGTTAGACCAACCTTGTTCCCACCTAATATTGAAAGAGTATCTCCCAGAAGTGAAAGCTGATGAGGAACATTAAGAGTGGAAAGGTTTACTGTATTCCCGCCTGAAATTGTAAGGTTATTGCCATTGAATGAAAGAGACTGTTTATCAGAAGCCGGATCTCCGGGAACTCCCTTCTGCCCTGGATCACCTTTTGGACCAGGGGGTCCTGGTTCAAGAGATTTCTGAGCATATAGAGCATATGGCACAGCAAGGAACTGCATAGTTCCCATATCGATAAAATCATTATCAAATTTTACCTCTATTTTGAGATAATGATAAGCCTGGTTCCATTGAATCTGGGAAAGTTCACCATAAAGACCACCAGTAGGTGTACCTTGACCTATAATAAGTGAAAAAACACCATATTTAGAAGTTATAACATCGGAATGAAGTTCCTGGTAGACAACCGTCCCAAGAGGATTCCCCGAGATAATTGAAAATTTAACATCGATATTTTTATTGACCAGTTCTTTACCAAAATTATCTCTTGCAACTGCCTGGTAAAAAATCCCAAAGGGAACATTCTGCCCAAAAGTCGTCACACCTGAAAACAAAAATATCAACAACCCAAAATACCTCATAAAACCGTTTAAAGCTATTCTCATCCCGATTACATTTTTTCAATTTTAAATGTCCTGCTGATTATTCCATCATCACTAGCTACCCTTACAAAATAAAAACCGTACTTCAGTTTTGTAACTTCCATCGGCTGTATTAAAAAGTACTTATCAATAAATTTCAGTGTCAGGGAACTAACTACAGTCCCTGCAATATTAATTATGTCAATTTTGAACTTCCTTGGAACATCACCGAAAAGTTTAATACTAATAAAATCTGTTGCAGGATTAGGGTAGACGTCAACCCCATTCCCTTCGGGCAGATTTTCCGGTGAGATCTTTACNCCGGGCTGTTGAAATCCCTGGGTAAAAACAAATCCCGAATTACTTATTATTTCAGTAGCTGTTTCACCTATNGTTTGTGAATAACTTATTGCACCNGTAGTTGTCAGTCCGGCTGCGGGAACTAATACCTGATGCGACAGTTGCTGGGAGAAACCATTCGTCCAAGAAAAAAGTAATATTAGTAAAACCTTTGTCTCCTTAATCATATTATATGAATTCCGGAAGATCAAATATAAACGTATTTTTGAAATACCAACAATTTTTGTTAATAAATATGTTAATAACTTACTTAAAAACCTGCCAGTCAGCTTAATATTTTATCTTATATTAAAGCCCCTTCCTTTTATTTT
>JGIcombinedJ21911_10000503_pt1 | contig 12657 bp, 10 predicted proteins | sample BarGraNGADG00211_FD_21911 | JGI IMG/M metagenome (IMG submission 21911)
GCGTCACGTCCACCTCCTGGGTTCGTCTGGGATCCGAAGCGATTCAGCGAGGCGGACCTTCCGAGCGCAAGCACTGTTGACCTGCCGCCCCTGCAGCGCCAGGTGGTCGATGTCACGGACATCCCGAACCTGCCGGCCGAACGCTACCGAATCCTGCTCACCACGCTGGCCGACGACGTGAGCGCGGTCCCCTTCGACCGGCCGGAGACGTCAAAGCGCGTGCGCGACGCCTGTCAGGCTGCCGGTGCGGCGATCGGCAGGGCGTCGGTCAACACGGTAATCGCCGGTGTTCTGTACGCCGGGCTCGACCTGACGGCGAAGCCAACCGCGATCAAAGTCGCCGAGACCTGGGCCGACAACGTCGTCGGGCTGTGCCGGGGGGCCCGGATGGAGCTCGACCCGCAGGACGTCGCAGCGATCCGCGCCTGGGTCGGGGGCGGACTGCTCAAGAAGTAGGTCGGCCGCCACACTTCGTAGGTTGGCCCGTAGGATCCGATGTCGGTGTCTGGACCTACCAGATGATCATGGACATCAGTATGTGCATCTCGATGCCAGCCAACAGCGCTGTCGCGTTGGCGGCGAGTGCCGACCTGTTGCGCATGAGATGCAGGTTGGCCCGAGGGTGGGGCCGTGCTGAGCTCACGCCAGAGCCACGCGAGCAGGCATACCGCAGCTGATAGAGCCCGTCATCACTGCCGACAGAGCCAGAACATACGTACACGGCCCAGGCACCGCACCGGCAATACCGCGATCGCGCCCCGGCCAGCGTTCAGGCGAGCAGCGTCCGGCTCCACACGTCGACCAGCAGGGCCTCGTACCGCGCCGGCGTCCAGCCCCGCTGGTCCAGGAGCAACCAGTACTCGGCGGCGTTGGTCGACCACACGATGTCCGCAACCTCCTGATCGCTCAGGTCGCCGCGCAGGTCGCCGGTCGAACGCAGCTCAGCCGCGAAGAGCAGCATGTTGGCTGCCCGCCTGCTCACGAGACGACGCCAGGTCGCCGCGCATGCGGCATCGGTATCCCCGGCCTTGCGTAGGGCCTCCTGCAGCNGCGCGGTCCGCGGGATCAGCCGGGCGAGCGCGCCGGCGTAGACCTCGATCTTCCCCCGGGCAGTGGGCTCCGAGCGGATCGCCTGCACGTAGTCGCGTTGGTCGGCAGGTACCGGCTGGTCAGCTCCGCCGAGCACCATGTCGATCACGGCGAGCACCAGCTCCGGCTTACGCCCGACCGAGGCATACACCGTGTCGACCGACACGCCGGCAAGGCGAGCGACATCGGCGACCGTCGTACCGGCATACCCCTTGTCCTGCAACAGGTCCCGCGCTGCGGCCAGGACGGACAACCTTGTGGCCGCCGCACGCTCTCGGCGTTGCGGCGAGCGGTATCGGCGGGTCTTGACCTGGTCCGGCACGCGCCCTACTCTAACAAGTATTCATCCGAAGTCACTTCTGGTTAATTGTCGGGGAGATCACCATGGCGCAGCAGAGCACCGATGCACAACCACTGGCCGCGCTCTACCGTCCCGCTCACTCTGCACCGGCGACGTGGGCGATGGGTTCGCTTTTCGAGCAACTGCTCAGCGCCACCGACTCAGGTGGATCCCTGGGCATGGCGCTGGTCACCCAGCCACCGGGCACCGCCACGCCACNGCACCGCCACACCCGCGAGGCGGAGGTGTTCTTCCTCCTGGATGGGTCAATGACCTACCGAGCCGGCGAGCGGACCTACCACCTGTCGCCCGGGGACTTCATCTGGCTCCCGGTGGGTCTGTCGCACGGGTTCAGGGTGACCGGCTCGGCCCCGGTGCGGTTCCTGGGCCTGACCGCACCCGGAGATCTCATGGCGCTGTATGACGAGGTCGGCATCCCCGCCACCGAGCGTCGGCTCCCGGGCACTGATGGCCTGCCGATGGGCGAGGAGATCGCCCGCTGGAACGAGATCGGACCGCGCTACGGACTGGAGGTTGTGGGCCCGCCGTTGCCCGAAGAAGGATGATCCCTGACCCTCATACGTCCCCGTCATAGCTGGTCGGCCGACCCCGGTCGCCATACCGCGACGTCGTCGGGAGCAGGCCGGGCAGCAGCCTCAGCGCGCGGACACGCTGGCCGGCAGATCCGCAGTCGACCACGTTCGGCGATCCACCACACACCCACCGCGAGGTCGGGGCGGTCGGTGCGTCGCGTCGCCACCAGGGCGACAGATGCTCCACAGCTACCGTGTTTGTTCCGCCGGCTGTCTGCTCGCGATGTCTTCTGCAGTGGGGTTGAGCGTCATATATACGACGAAGCCGGCGATCAGGAGTATCAGAGCCAGGCTGACCGGACCGGCGCCCAGGTCGAGGCCGCCCCGGGCGTGGGATACGCCCATCCAGTCCGCGAACGAGGCCCCGAGCGGCCGAGTCGCGATGTAGGCGAGCCAGAAGGCCGGGATCGCGCCCAGACGGAACCACCGATGGGCCACTGCGGGAACCGCAACGACGACGGCAAACATCACACCCGAGGCGAAGTAACCCAGGTGCAGCGTGACGGCAGTCAGGTCGCCGGCAGCAGTGCCGAGCGCGAAGGTGGTCATCACCGCGGCCCAGTAGAAGGCCTCCCGCCGAGTTGTGTAGATGCTATGGATGGACAGTGTCTTCTCGCATCCGTACCAGGCCGCGAAGACGACCACCAGCGAAACGGCGAAGAATGCGGTGGACACGAAGTAGGGGACGCCCAGACCGACGTGCAGGACGTCCGCAGCCATGGTGCCAAAGACTCCCACCATCGCCACGGCGAGCCAGTAGATCCACGGCACATAGCGGCGTGCCGCGAACTGAAGCGCCAGCGCGGCCGCAAGGGCGATGCCNCCGAGGGCAACCGCCACCACCGGAGGCAGCCGGTGGACAAGGTAGTCCGAGCTCGACTCGCCCATCCCTGTGGTCAATCCCTTGGTGATCCAGAAGGCGACAGCCACCGCAGGGACTCTGAGCGCCGTCAGCGCGAGGCTGGCAGGTGGGCGGTCCTGCTTCAATTCGTCAGTAGGCACCGGACCAGTGTCACAGCCCGGCTCACCGGTTCTGGCCAACGAAGCCCNCCAGGGAGGAGGTNCTCTGCGTCCAGGGCTCAGNTGAGTGCGAGCCATCCCAGGCTGAGGAGCCCACCCAGCGTGCAGTAGATGGCAAACGGGGTCAGCGTGTGGGTGTGGAAGTAGCGGGTCAGGAACCGTAGGGAAAGATAGGCCCCGACCCCGGCGACCAGGCTGCCGGCAGCGACCTGACCCAGGATGCCGTTGCCTTCGGGGCCGGCGAGCTCGGGGAGCTTGAGCAGGCCCGCGGCCAGAATCACCGGGGTGGCGAGCAGGAATGCGAACCGGGCGGAATCCTCGTGGTCCAGGCCGCGCACCAGGCCGGCGGCGATGGTGGCNCCCGAACGGCTGATCCCGGGCAGCAGGGCGAGGATCTGCGCCGCGCCGATCCCGATGGTCTCGCCCCAGCCGAGGCGACCCAGGCGGTCATCAGCAGCCGCGTCAGCGTCGACGTCACCTCCGGCGTGCCCATGGGCCGCTGTGGTGGCTGTGACGGTGGTGGGGACACTCGAGGCGGCAAGATAAACGTCGCCGGTGATGTCCTCTTCGAGGTGCTCATGGGCGGTTGCGCTGGCTGTCGTGGCGGCGGTCGCACCCTTGCGGTGCGCGCCTGCGGTGCTGCGGTTACGTAGCTTCTCCACGGCGTAGAGCAGCACGCCGTTAAAGGTGAGGAACAGCGCTGCCACCCAGGGGCGCCCGAGCGTGGTTCGGATGGCGTGTTCGAAGGCCAGGCCGACCAGGCCGACTGGAATCGTGGCGGCGATGAGCAGCCAGGCGAGTCGTTCCGCGGAGTGGAGATGTGGCGGTTGCGGATCGAGCTGAGAAGACCTGAGATGATCCGCGCCCAGTCCCGGCGGTAGAACACGATCAGGGCCATAGCGGTCGCGACATGGACTGCGACCACGAACGATAGATAGGGGGACTTGTCGGCAGTCATGTTGAGGTTTCGCGCCCAGTCCCGGCCGATCAGGGCCGGGATGATGATGCCGTGACCAAGGCTGGAGACGGGGAACAGTTCGGAGACGCCTTGCAGCAGACCAATCAAGACCGCCTGCAGGTAGGTCAGGTGGGACACACGAATTCCTTAGAGACAGTGCGGACGGGACTTCAGCGCGAAATGGGTGGGGCGGAGAAGTTGTGGCCCGGATGAAAGTCTAGGGCCAGCGGGAGGGGTGCCCCCGCCATACGCCTCCAGGCACTCAGTCGTGCTGATTCGTCGATCCGGTGATATCAGTTCGATACCCCATTCTTCTTCGTGCGTTGTGTTCGATCTTCGAGTTCGACGCGCTGCGGGCAAACGGCTCCGACGCCGCTGGCGGGGCAGGGGGCATCGTCGTGGTGTCCATGAGCGATCTCTTTGACTACGTCCAGCACCCAACGTGAATCAGCGACCGGAGGCGATCGCACCCCAGGTCACGGCGCAGAAAGTGCTGGTGCTGAGAGCCATTGGCGCCGTCTANGGTCGCCTGTGCATATCGTCGCTGCCGGCGGGGGCGACGCTCAGGTATATGACGAATCCGATGATGAGGGCTGCCAGGGCCAGGCTGACCGGACCTGCGCCCAGATCGAGGCCGCCCCGAACGTGTGAGACTCCCATCCAGTCCGCGAACGAGGCACCCAGCGGGCGAGTCGCGATGTAGGCGAACCAGAACGCCAGGATCGGGTTCATCCCGAACCGCCAATGGGCCAGGGCCGGGACGGCAATGACCACGGCGAACATCACCCCCGACGCGAGATAGCCCAGATGCAGGGTGACGGCGGTCATGTCGCCGGCGGCGGTGCCGAGCGCGAAGGTCGTCATCACTGCGGCCCAGTAGAAGAGCTCGCGCCGCCGGGTGTGGATACTGTGGATCGAGAGGGTCTTCTCGGATCGGTACCAGAGGCCGAAGATTGCGGCCAAAGCCACTGCGAAGAATGCGGTCGAGACGAGATAGGGAACGCCCAGCCCGACGTGCAGGACGTCTGCGGCCATGGTGCCAAAGACACCGACCATGGCAACCGCCAGCCAGTAGGCCCAGGGCACGTATCGGGGGGCGGCGAACTGTATTGCGAGCGAGATCGCGAGGGCGATGGCGCCCAAGGCGACCGCGAGGATCGGAGGCAGTCGGTGCACGAGGTAGTCCGAGCTCGACTCACCCATCCCGGTGGTCAGTGCCTTGGTAATCCAGAAGGCCACCGTCACTTCGGGAACCTTGGATGCTGCATGCCGGACGGTGGCTCGCGGGTGGTCCTGCTTCAGATCGTCAGTAGACACAGGTCAAAGTCTCGCAGAGGGTGTCGCGCCCTCAGGACAAGAAACGATCTCGGACCTGGCGTGTCAGGCATCCCTGGTGCTCGTGCACGAAACGGGAATCGTGCTCAGAGGTCGGCAAGGACCCCGTCAGAGAGTCAGGCTCGTCCCGCGGCGCGGGCTACCCAGACAGATGTGGCCGTGGAGCTCATGGAGGTTGTGGCAAAGCGACGAGAAGCAGCCGTTCACCTTTGGGCGCCGCCGGGTCCACCCACCGACATTTGTGCGAATCGCGGTCGGGCCGTCTGGGTCGACGGCGCGGTTCTTGCGGTTCGCGACGCGGCTGAGGGCCCTATCCAGCACCAGCCCGATGAGCAGGCCGCCCAGGACCCCGACAACGGTCGCGCGCAAAAGGTGGCCCATGAAAGCGCCACACGACGATTCCAAGTGGCGCCGGTCGATGCGCTGATTCATGGATCCGTTACGGATTCCGGGACGCACGACTTTGGCGGCCCAGGGGTCAACCGACAGGTTTTGCCGTCCTCTTGCCGTTTGGGGTCTATTGGTTAACCGTCGGCTTCGTAGCATTGTCAGCGTCGTTGTTCCCAGAGCCGGAGGCATCATGAGTGCACGAAGTCCCCTGACCAGGGCTGGGACCATTGCCGCAGGACACCATGTGGCCGTCGGCCCCGGCAGGTCAGCACCCGCGACCGACTCGGGCCATAGGCAGCCCACCGGACACTGGTGACGTCGCGGGCACCCGCGGCCAGGCGGTGACGCGTCCCAGGGCACCTCAGCAAACGCACAGACGTCCGGAGCCACAGTGATCAGAGACGACTATCTGCAGTCAGTGCAGGCCTCGCTCAACCCGGCCTACCTGTGAGTGGCCCCGGATTGTGTGGCATGCCCTCGCTGCGGGTTACCCACGCGGTAGGAGGAGCAACGCCATGAACACCCTCATTGTCGCCGTTGCACAGTACCTTCTTTACCTCATCCTGGCCGCGGCAGCCGTCATCTGGCTTTACCTCCCCCGCCACGAAAAGGTGGGTTTGGCCGTGCAGACGATCCTGTCTTTGGTCATCCTGGTCGTGCTGATCAAGGTGGTCGCGGGNATCCACGCGGACCCCCGGCCCTTTGTCGTACACCCCTCGATCAGGCCACTGTTCGCACACCCACCCGACAACGGGTTCCCTTCCGACCACACCGCATTGGCTGCGACGGTCGCCCTCCTGGTGATGATGTACCGCAGGTGGCTCGGGGCGTTGCTGCTGGCCGCAAGCATCGTGGTGGGGGCCGCCCGGATGGCCGCGCACGTGCATCACGGGCAGGACATTGTTGCCGGATTACTGATCGCCGCCTTGGCTGTNGGTATCGCTGCCGCCACCTGGCGATGGGTCCAGCCAAGGTTGCCACGGCGACTGACCGAACCAGCCTCGGTATGAACCCCTCGATGTCGTCGGTAGCCGTCACCCAGCGGTCGCCCGTTCGCTCACCCCCATTCGAACACCAACAACCTTTCTTCCTGCTCCGGTGGTTGGATTCCGCGTGGTTCCCCTGGGCATGGATGGCTCTGTGGGCCGGGGCACAGGTGNGGCACGCGCTGGTGTCCTGGCATTTCTTCGCCACTGGGGCTGCACTGTTGAGCTCGGATGCGACCGGGGCAGNCCTGCACATGTACGCCACACACCCGCAACTGCAGATCGGGCCCCTGGCCTTCCTGGCCGCAACACCACTCAATGGCCTGGCGTCTTGGCTGTCTGGGGCCATTACGGCCGCGAGCATCGCCGCGACGGCCCCGGCGATGCTGCAGTCTTTGTCCCGCCTGCCAGGCCTGACGATCAGCAACAGGCAGCGTGGTTTGGCTGCTGGGGTTCTGATGCCGGTCTGGGCCGAGCTCGCGGTCCACTACGCCCACCTGGACGACGCATTGGCCCTGGTGCTGCTGGTGGGCGCCATACATGCGGTGGCCCGTTCTCGGCCCCTCGCGGCGGCCCTTCTGTTGGCGGCGTCAGCCGGCGCCAAGCCGTGGGCGTTGGCCTTCGTCCCGCTGCTGCTGGTCTTGCCCCGGGTGCGCTGGCGCCGCGCCGCTGCGGTGTGGTCGGCCGCCGTGGTGGCGGCTTGGCTGCCCTTTGTCGTGGCAGACCCACGGACGCTGCATGCGGGCGGGTTCTCCATCCCCAACGTCGCCTCCTCATCGCTGCGGGCGCTGGGCATCACGGCCGCCTCAACCCCGTCCTGGGATCGTCCCGTCCAGTTGCTCGTCGGGGTCGTCCTTGGGGCAGTTGCGGTACGTCGTGGCCGCTGGCTGGTGGTACCTGCGGTGGTGCTTGCGGTACGCATGTTGCTTGATCCAGGTGCCTACCCGTACTACACCGCCGGGTTGGTGCTGGCCACAGTCGCAGTCGATGTGGGCTGGCGTCAGACCCGCTGGCCGTGGGTCAGCATGGGGGTGGTCGCCGGCCTGTATGCCGTTCGTTTCATGGGNCTCATGACCCCCACCGACGCGGAGCTGGGGTGGCTGCGCGCGGCAACACTCCTGGCCGTTCTGACGGTGGCCCCCGGTCCCGACTGGCGCAAACATCCTTCCTATGTCCTGCCCGAACGACTTCGCGCCCGCCGGGTCAGGGCACTGATTGTGCGACTCGGCTTCATCCATACGCCATCTGCCAGGCCCGCTGTTTCGGCGACTGGACAGCCCGACGCCCTGGCGTCCGACCCCCAATCGCCAGACCTGGCGATCTTGATGGGGAGGCCATCGTGAGCACCGACCAGGCGAGCACTGCGCACACCTGTGATCCGTCGCCACCGCCGACCTCCGTGTCCTGCGACGTNACCGGCGCCCAGCCCGTTCCGCGACCACGGCGCCTGGGTCCGGTTCAGCGCAGAGTGCTCGCGGTCGCCGTTGCCTTTTCCATAGTGTTCCTGGCGCCCGGAGTTTCCTATGTTCAGGCCCTGACCTACCCGGGCAGCGCCACCTGGCAGATGCGTTCGGTGGAGTGGCTGCGCGACCACGGCGGAAGCCCCCTGGTCGACCGCATCGAGAACTGGTACTACACGGCCAACCGGCCCACCGGGTCTGCCCCTGACGCCGCAGGACTACCGATCATCACAGCTGGACGCCCGCTTCTGGCCCCGCCCCCGACCACGGCCGTCCGCCCCCGGGCGACGCAGGGCGGCACCTGGGTTCCCGGCAGGCTCGATCCGGGCGGTAATCCGGCGATCTACACCACGTTGTTCCGCCCCGACGCCCAGTACCCCAGCGTGGTCGCCGCGGTCGCCTGGATCCGCGCCCGCGACACCAGTGCCCACCTCGTGGCGGGCACGCGGGAGCCGGGCGGCCAAGGCTGGCCAGGTGGCGCCCAACTGCCCCCAGCCGACGTCCCGAAGCTGGTGGCCACCTTCAACTCTGGCTGGAAGATGACCGACGCCCACGGCGGCTTCTTCCTAGCCGGGCAGGGCAACGGACACCTGATGGACGGGCAGGCATCCCTGGTGATCAACGACTCGGGCGCGGCGACGGTCGGGCAATGGGCCCGGGACGTCACGATGAGCCGCCACGTGGTCGCTGTCCGGCAGAACCTCGCCCTTATCGTGGACCACGGCCGGCCCGNGCCGGGCCTGGACGCCAACAGTGGAAAACGTTGGGGAAGCTACGAGAACCAGCACCAGTACACCTGGCGCTCCGGCATCGGGGTCGACGCCGCCGGAGACCTCATCTACGTTGCCGGGGCGAACCTCACCCTGCAGACGCTCGCGGCCGCCCTGGCCGACGCCGGGGTCGTGCGCGGGATGGAACTGGACATTCACTCGGCCCTGGTCTCGTTCGCCTCCTGGGCGCCCACCCTGCCCGGACGCGCCCGGCCCACCAAGCTCCTACCCGGGATGGAACGGCCGGCCAACCGCTACCTGGCCCCCGACCAGCGCGACTTCTTCTACCTCACCCTGCGATGAGCCCCTTAGCGAAGGCCCCCACGACCCGGTCGTGGGCCCGGTGGGCCGTGGCTTCTCTGATCGAGTGCGGGTAGGTACCGACGTCGTGTTCAGGGCAACGAGTCGACTCGACAGAGTCTTTGAGGTTGGCATCCTCCTGAAAGGTCTCGACGGACTGCTGGAGGTCGCCGGCGGCATCCTGTTGTTCTTCATCAAGCCTGAGTACTTGAATCACCTGGCGATAACGTTGACGCAACACGAGCTCGCGGAGGATCCGCGCGATTTCCTCGCGACTCACATCCTGCACTCCACCCAGAATCTGGCCGCTGGTTCACTCGTATTCGCCGCGCTCTACTTGCTGTCGAACTCGCGTGGAAACCATTGCACGGCACGGACATTGCGCCGGGGGCGGGCGAGCGGGAGTCGTGGGCGGAGCTCGCCATCAGGCCTCGTCTGTTGGAGGCGTTGCGGACCCACAACCCCACGGTCCCTGCCGAATACCTCGCGCAGGCATTGGCAGAGATCCTCACTCCGAAGTCAATCGACGCGCTGACCGAGAACCACCGGATCCACACCTACCTCGTGGACGGGTTCCGCGGGATCACCTACGTGGACCCGACCGGTGCGGAAGTCACCCCGACCATCCGGCTTCTCAGTCCGAACCCGGACGACAACCAGTGGTTGGCCGTCAACCAGGTGACACTGCGCCAGGGCGACTACACGCGCCGATTCGACGTCGTCCTGTACTGCAACGGCATGCCGATCAGCATCATCGAGCTGAAGAAGGCCAGCAGCCAGAGCGCGGACGTGGCCGCCGCGCACGCTCAGCTGCAAACATATGTGCGCGAGTTCCCGATGGCGTTCCGGTTCGCGGTGTGCGTGGTCGCCAGTGACGGGATTATCGCCAAGTACGGCACGCCGTTCACCCCGCTCAACCATTTCTCGCCGTGGAACGTTGATGATGACGGCTCGCCGGTCGAGTTCGGTGAGCTGGTCGACGACGCACACCTGGGCACAGGCCTGGAGTACTTGCTCGAGGGAGTCTTCAACCAGGAGCGGTTCCTGCAGCTGCTGCGCAACTTCACCGCGTTCGACGAGGGCGCTGATGGCCTGGCCAAGCGAATTGCCAAACCCCACCAGTACTTCGCGGTCACCAAAGCCGTAGGCAACACCGTGCAGGCGGTCGAGAGCAACGGCAAGGCAGGCGTCGTCTGGCACACGCAGGGCTCGGGCAAGTCGATGGAGATGGAGCTCTACGCCAACCTGGTCAGCCGCCACCCCAAGCTGCTCAACCCCACGATCGTCGTGATCACCGACCGCAACGAGCTCGACGGTCAGCTGTACGAGACATTTGACCAGAGTCTGTTGCTGGGAGAGAAGCCCAAGCAGATCCGCCGGCGCTCCGAGCTGCGCGACGAGCTGAGCAACCGGACCACTGGCGGCATCTACTTCACGACGCTGCAGAAGTTCGGCCTCAGCAAGGACGAGCGCGACGCCGGCGCCGGCCACCCCCTGCTGTCCGATCGGCGCAACATCATCGTGATCGTCGACGAGGCGCACCGCAGTCACTATGACGACCTCGACGGCTACGCCTGGCACCTGAAGCGGGCACTGCCGCACGCGACCCTGATCGCCTTCACTGGCACCCCGATCTCCTTCGAGGACCGCAACACTCGCGACGTGTTCGGTGACTACATCGACATCTATGACCTCACCAGGGCTGTCGAGGACGGTGCAACGGTCCCGGTCTACTTCGAGCCAAGGCTGATCAAGATCGAGCTCGCAGCGGAGATCACTGAGGACCAGTTGGACCTCGCTGCAGATGAGGTCACCGCGGGACTGGACGACGCCGAGCGCTGGCGCATTGAACAAAGCGTCGCCGTCGTCAATGCCGTGTATGGCGCACCCGCTCGTCTCGCGACGTTAGCCCAGGACCTGGTTGCCCACTGGGAGGAACGACGCGAACGGATGGCACCGTTTATCCAGGCTCCGGGGAAGGCGTTGATCGTCGGCGGCACCCGCGAGATCTGCGCGAACCTCTATTCCGCGATCATCGCGCTGCGGCCGGACTGGCATTCGCCGGATTTGGACAAGGGACGTATCAAGGTCGTCTACTCCGGCACACCCTCGGACGTGTCCCCGGTTGTCGACCACGTGCGCCGAGACTCGGCGAACGCCACCATCAAGGCCAGGCTCAAGGATGTTGACGACGAGCTGGAGATCGTCATCGTCAAGGACATGATGCTCACCGGCTACGACTCACCGCCGCTGCACACGCTCTATCTCGACCGACCACTCAAGGGTGCGCTGCTGATGCAGACCCTGGCGCGGGTGAACCGGACCTTCCGCGGCAAGGCGGACGGACTGCTCGTTGCCTACGCACCGCTGGCGGACAACCTGCAGAAGGCCCTGGCCGAGTACACCGAGTCCGACCAGGAGCACCGTCCCGTCGGACGTAACGTCGATGAGGCCGTGGCGCTGACCACCGAGCTGGTCGCAGCGATCCGAGAACTGCTGATCGGGCACGACTGGCGCGCCGTGATGAAGGCTGGCGGCCCGCGCGGCTTCATCAAGGCCGCGACCTCAGCCACGAACTACTTGCGGGATCCCAAGACACCCGGCAACAAGGTCAGTGGCGCCGAAGGGGGCGAGCAGGGGATCGGTGAGCAGGAGGCGCTCTCCGCGCGATACCGGCGTCTGTCCGGTCAGCTCGCGCGGGCCTGGGCGTTGTGTTCGAAGTCGGAGGCCGTGCAGGTGCTGCGCCCGGAGATCACCTTCTACGAGGAGGTGCGGGTCTGGATGGCGAAGTTCGACGCCGAGGAGCGGCAGTCGCGCGGCGAGCCCATCCCCGAGGAGATCCAGCGCCTGCTCGGCCAGCTCATCGCGACGTCGACGGCGTCCGGGGAGGTCGTGGACATCTACGACGCAGCCGGGATGCCCAAGCCTTCGCTGAGCGACCTCAACCCGGACTTCGTCAGGAAGACGCAGGAGGCCAACAACCCGCACCTGGCGATCGAAGCACTGCGCAAGATGCTCACCGAGGAATCGGCCCGGGTCACCCGGAATAATGTGGTCCGGCAGCGGGCATTCTCCGAGCGGATCGTCGAGCTGATGACCAAGTACACCAACCAGCAGCTGACCTCAGCCGAGGTCATTGCCGAGATGGTTGCACTTGCAAGAGAGGTTGCGGCTGAAGGCAATCGGGGCGCCCATTTCAAACCGGCCCTGAACCAAGACGAACTCGCTTTCTACGACGCGGTGGCCCTGAACGAGTCGGCCGTAGAGCACCAGGGCGAGGGTGTCTTGGCCGACATCGCGCGCGAGCTCGTCGCGGTGATGCGTCGTGACGTGAGGACTGACTGGACGGTCCGCGATGACGTCCGCGCCAAGCTGCGCTCGTCCATCAAACGGCTGCTGGTCAAACACGGATACCC
>JGIcombinedJ21911_10000504_pt1 | contig 12656 bp, 10 predicted proteins | sample BarGraNGADG00211_FD_21911 | JGI IMG/M metagenome (IMG submission 21911)
ATACTAACCGATCCGCTGATAATTCCGACTAATAACTTCAATAAAATCAGAAAAGTGTTTGATATTATTGAAAGACGGGCAATACTTACTTTAGCGTTCATGAAGTCATTAAGGTTTTTCTGGTGATCCTTGGAGTCTTGGAGGCAATTAGTTTTAACTTATAATTTTCTAGACAGTTACCAATTCATATTCAGTATTACCAAGTCCTATTTTCACAGCGTGCTCAAGACCGGCCTGCCAGAATGTATCCGGATGTGTCTTCTTGAATTTATCCTCACCCGACATGTCGCTTTCTTTATGGTCATCGCAAATTATGCTCCCGGGTAGCGCCGGAGCTGATTTTACGAGATCGGCGCATGCCTGATCAAGAGCAACCGGATCAAACGAGGCAGCTATTCCAAGGTCAGGAACCAATGGATAATCATTGAAGCCCCAGCAATCACAATTGGGTGATACATTCATTATAAAATTAATGTGGAAGGAGGGCTTATCCCTGACAACAGCTAATGAGTATTCAGCAATCCGCTTACAGACTGTTTCAGATGAATTTTGCCACACAACTCTTGCAGAATCATACTGGCATACTGCAACACACTGTCCGCAACCGACACATTTAACATAATCAATATGTGCTATCTTGTCTTTCCCTACTTCAATGGCATCGTGGGCACAGTATTTCTCGCAAACCCTGCATCCTGTGCAGTTCTTTTCAAATATCTCAGGTGAAGAACCTGAATGGAGGAAAAGTTTTCCGCCAACAGATGCACAACCCATTCCCAGGTTTTTCAGAGCTCCTCCAAATCCAGTCATGTCATGCCCCTTGAAATGGTTCATCGAAATAATTACATCTGAATCGGCTATGGCACTGCCGATTTTCGCTATGTCGCAGTACTCTAGGTTTAATTCAATTTCACGGTAATCAGTCCCTTTGATCCCATCTCCGATAATTACCGGACAATTTGTTGTCAGTGGATTATATCCGTTCTCAAATGCTGCTTCAAGATGCATAGGTGCATTTGAACGCCTCCCAAAATACAGGGTATTGCAATCGGTCAGAAACGGTACTGCCTCTTTTGCTTTTAAGAACTTAACTATGTGTGCAGCATAATTGGGCCTCAGGTAGGCCAGGTTTCCGGGCTCTCCGAAATGCAATTTTATTGCAACTATTTTTCTCTTAAAATCAATTTTATCGATTCCAGCTTTAATAATGAGCGCTTCAAGCTTTTTTAAGAGATTTTGCGACGGTTTTGCCCTGAGGTTGGTGAAATAGACTTTTGATGAAGACATAATACATGAAGGTTTTCTAAACTGACAATATCTTAGCTAAATCGACAAGACTGTGGTTAACGTCTTTATGAAGTTTTACGGCTCTGCGGAATGGAACCAGAGTGATCTCCCCATTCATTATTCCAACCATAACACTTTTCTGGTCATCAATGAGGGCTTCGACTGCAGCATGCCCCAGCCGGCTGGCATTTACCCTGTCGATGGCTGATGGAGATCCTCCACGCTGAAGATGTCCCAGTACGGATACTCTTACATCATAATCTTTAAAATCATTTTTCACNTTTTCAGCCATAGCAAAAGCGCCTCCTTCCTTGTGACCTTCTGCAACAATAATAATATTGCTTGATTTCTTACGAGTATTACCTGCCTCAATCATTGCTTTCAGGTCCTGGTCTGCTCCTGAGATTTCCGGAATGATAATTGCTTCCGCACCCGTAGCAATTCCGCTGTAAAGAGCTATAAATCCTGCTTCTGCACCCATCACTTCAACAAAAAACATCCTGTTATGAGCGCTGGCTGTATCTCTGATTTTGTCAACAGCTTCTACCACAGTGTTAAGAGCTGTATCATAACCAATCGTGTAATCAGTACCATAAATATCGTTATCTATTGTTCCGGGGATCCCCACAAATGGAATATCAAACTCTTCATTGAATAATCTTGCTCCTGTAAATGATCCGTCTCCACCTATAACAACAACTCCGTCAATCTGAGCTTCCTTCAGATTATTATAAGCTTTAAGTCTGCCTTCGGGTGACCTGAACTCTTCACATCTGGCAGTCTTCAATATAGTTCCGCCTCTCTGAATAATGTCGCTCACACTTGATGATAGAAGTGGTGTGAAACTTGCATCTATCATACCCTGGTAACCCTGACGAATACCTACTANTTCCAGTCCATTATAAACAGCAGTACGCACAACGCCACGAATAGCTGCATTCATTCCGGGGGCATCTCCTCCTGATGTCAGCACCCCGATCTTCTTAATTTTTCCCATAAATAATTATTCTAAAATAAGGCCACAAAGGTAATACATTTTNTTATGCCTTACAAATGCCGGAACATTGCACTAATCAGATATTTGAAATGATATCCCTTATATTTTCTATAAGCCATTTTGGTGTGGATGTTGCGCCACAGATCCCTATCGATTTTTTACCGGTGAACCATGATTTATCAAGTTCTTCATGAGTTGAAACAAAATGTGTATCGGGATTAACNTTTTTACAAACGGAATAAAGCATCTTACCATTGGAACTCTCCCGGCCGCTTACAAAAATTATTGCGTCATGTTTTTTTGCAAACACTTTAAGATGTGGTTCACGGTTTGAGACCTGACCACAAATTGTTTTATTTATTATAAGGTTTTTTGACAGATCCGGGATACCGTATTCTTCCATTCTGGCTCGCAGAGTGTCAGTAAGGTTACTATATTCTTTCACGCTCATAGTTGTCTGAGCAAACAGGTATACTGGCTTTGAAATGTCTATCTTATTAAAATCATCNGGCCCGGAAACAAGTACACCTTCATTATTTATCTGTCCCAGTAAACCAACAACTTCAGCATGACCGGGCTTGCCAAATATTACAACCTGTCCTTCACTCTTTTTGATTCTGATCCACGTCTCCCTGATTTTAGATTGAAGTTTTTTTACTATTGGACAAGTAGCTTCAATNATCGTTATATTGTTCTTTTCAGCAATTTTATATGTTTCAGGNGGTTCACCATGAGCTCTGATAAGTACTTTGCAATTCTTCAGGTTACTGAATACTTCATTATCTATTGATACCAGACCAAGAGTTGCAAGGCGATCTACTTCCTTGTCATTATGAACGATAGGCCCAAGCGAAAAGACTTTTTCTCCATTTAAAAGAGCTTCTTCAGCTATTTCAACCGCGTTTTGCACTCCAAAACAGAAACCAGACTGTTTATCAATTTCAACTTCCATTCCGCTTCTTTTGAATTATGTCCTTCACCCATTGCATCTGTTCATCAACTGTCATTCTGCTGTTATCGAGCAGAATTGCGTCTTCAGCTCTTTTAAGCGGACTTATATCCCTGTTCTCGTCAGCTATATCGCGTGCTATTATGGTTCTTTTAATCTCCTCAAAATCAATGACTATCCCTCTTCCTTTTAACTCATCATGTCTTCTTTTAGCCCTGATATCGACCGAAGCCGTCATGAAAAGTTTAATATCTGCGTCCGGAAAAACAACTGTACCAATATCCCTGCCATCCATTACAATTCCCCTGGAAACACCTATCTGTCTTTGTAATTCAACCATACGGGCACGGACTTCAGGTATTTGACTTATTCTGCTTACAAAAGCTGTAACCTCCATGCTCCTTATCTCCTTTTCAACATTTTCAGAGTTTAGAAATGTTTCGTATTCTTTTATATCAGGATTAAAAATAAAATCAATATGGATATTTTCAAGATCCGAAAGAATACCTGATATGTTCAATCCAACATTACTTATATATTTTTTCCTCATGCAAAAGAGTGTCACGGTACGGTACATAGCACCGCTATCGATAAAAATGTAGTTCATTTCTTTTGCTATTAATCTTGCAAATGTGCTCTTTCCACACGATGAATAACCGTCAATTGCTATAATAAGTTTTTTATCCATATATATTTTCATTTTATGGCTCAGGGCACAGGGCGAAGGGCGCAGGGCGTTCATCTTTTTGCTCTGTGCAAAGAATCCACAAAGGTGATAAATAAACCTGTATATGACAAGTATAATAGGCTCAGAACTCAGGGCCCTTATTAATTACGGTACTTCTTATAAATNAGATCNGGCCTTACAATTAATGAGATATTATTTGAAGATCCTGCNAGGTGATANGTTGCTCTTCCAAACTCAATATTCAGAATCGATGTATTTATNCCGAATCCCCACGAAAATCCAACTGTTGAAACTTTTGATTCTATCTGCAATTCTCTTCTTCTCTGATAATTGTACCCTGCACTGAAGTAGAAGTTCTTATGAGGAATCAACTCTGCTCCCAGAATGATATGCCTCATTATATTTTCCATAAAGTCAGACGACGTTTTTTTATTTACTGCAGAGGTAGATTCATTGTATTGATAGGTAAGGTCGAATTTTTCAAGATGTCTTAACGTTAATGAGAAACGGAATGGAGCATGAGATAGTCCTTGTGATATGCCGGCTTGTATCTCAAAGGGTAGTTTCTGATGTGGTTCGCCTGCATAGGTAGTAACCTGATAACCTATATTTTTGATTACAATGCCTGTTGAAAAAAGATTGCTGCTGTTNTGCCATGATGCACCCAGATCAAATGCGAATCCTAATGAGGTGTATTTTTCCAGATGTGATAATACCGGTTTAAAATTCACACCAACTGAAAAAAGGGAATCAATTTCGCGGGAATAAATCATTGAAAAGGCATATTCAGCAGCGCTGAAATCGCCGGTTACTATTCCGGAAGCATCTGTCTCGGTGAAAGAGCCATAATTAAGGTAGGTTAAACCTGCTGCAAAATTTCCTGTTCCGGGATATGACCTTGAATACATAGCCAGCCCGTAATTGATTCCGGCAAAATAATTGACATAATTTAATGCCAGGCTTTTATTCATACCGGCATTAAGAAGAGCCGGATTATGATATGCAAGATTAAGATTGTTTCCATGTAATGAAACATTTGTACCTCCGAGTGATGAGATAAGTCCGGAATGTGTAAGGTTTAAGAATTCATAGATATTGTCGCCTCCGGTTTGAGAAAAGGAAGGGGATGCAATAATAATAATGAACAGAAAAATCAAGACCTTTTTTTTCATAACTATTGATATCCACCAAATATAGTATGATTTATTTAAACGGAGAGGCTATGTAAAATAGTATTAATGAACAGGATATAACTATCTTAAGCGGCTCAGGCCGTCTTCCCGGTAAGCGCAAGAGCGTTCTCAATGCTCTTTTTTGGTCCGTTCATCTGTGCCATAAACAGGCCAACGATTACAATGATCATCCCTGCTATATTCTGAGTTGTCAGCTTATCACCCATCAGAATGAATGAGAAGAGAGCCGTAAACACAGGAATACAATTTGAAAAAACATTTGCTTTTGTAATGCCCATATTTCTGACCGAGTAAGCAAAGAGTATGAAGGCGCCACAAGATGCAAAGACAGAAAGTTCGATTATAGGTTTGAACATCCCGAAGGTGAAAGGAGTAGAGATAAAATGTTTAAAATCGAGAATCAGAAAGAGGGGAAGAAAGAGAATTGCCCCGATCAGATTCTGAACATTCACAATATATACGGGAGAGTATGTTCCAACAAGGCGGCTTAGAGTGAGGTTGTAACCTACAGCCGAAAGAACGGCAAGCAAAAGCAATCCCAAACCTTTAATACTGAATGAAATACTCCCATCACGGTTAAGAATAAACACCAGCACTCCTATAAAAGATGTAATTATTCCTGCGTAATTAATCGTTTTCAGCCTCTCTTTAAAAAGCAGCCTGGCTCCGATAGTAGCAAAAACAGGTATCGTTGATATCAGCACTGAACATACGGTTGCAGATACATAGGTAAGACCGAAACTCTCTCCAAGAAAATAAAAGAATGGCTCAAATACTGCGAGCATCAGAAAAAGTTTCCTGTCACCCTTTTTTATCTTCATATAATTCTTTGTAACAACAAGAAAAATTGTCATTAGAATTACTGAAAACAGAAGCCTTATAAAGACAATTGTTATCGGGTGGAATGTTTTATTTGCAACCTTGAACCAGATAAACGAAAATGACCAGAAGATCATTGCCAGTACTACCGCCCCGTATGTTTTTATTCTTTTGTTCAATTTCAGTAATTTGATATGCCCGTTTTTTCCGGCGCTGCGAATTTATGTTTTAAATTGTTATTATCGGATATAAATCTGACATTTTTTGGATCGCATCTTTAACCTCTACGAGGTATAATATTTAAAATCAAATTTTTGTTCTACAATACTATATGCCCTACGGGCAATTTATTATATTACCAATCTTTTCGCCGTAGGCGATAAAGGAAAATAAATAACAGGTCAATCCGAATTCCTCGTAGAGGATAAACAAAAAACCTATATTTAAGATATCAGTTTACCGAAAAAAGCATTATACATTAAAAGTGCATATCTTTCGACTATATAATATTTGCATCTTCTGTCAATAGAATAAATATCAGTAAACTAATCAGTTAAAATCATTGTATACTTTCGAACATGTATAAATAGTGATTTTTATGTAATTTGATTGTGAAGCATAAATTATTATATTTGCCGCCTCAATGGATGAAAAACACAAGATTGATTCTATTAAACAATTTAGAACAAGTAAATTAACTAATATCAAAGTTTAGATGAAAATTCTGGTTTGTATCAGTAATGTTCCCGACACAACGACAAAAATTAAATTTGCCGAAGGAAATGCTTCAGTTGACACTACCGGTATTCAGTGGGTTATTAACCCATGGGACGAATTGTCTCTTACCCGTGCCCTCGAACTTAAGGATGTTGCCACAAACGGGATAAAATCTGTTACCGTGGTGCATGTTGGTCCGGCAACCTCGGAGCCGACAATACGCAAAGCTCTTGCTATTGGCGCAGATGATGCTATCAGGGTAAATGCTGAATCATCTGATGCATGGTTTGTTGCTTCACAAATTGCCGAAGTGGTTAAAAATGATCAGTTTGATATTATCATGTGTGGTATTGANTCAAGTGATTTTAATGGTTCAGCAGTAGGAGGGATGATCTCAGAATTTCTGGGAATTCCTTCAGTTTCAGCCGTCTCCGGGATCAATTTTGAAAACGGACAACCGGTTTTGACCAGGGAAATAGACGGAGGGAAAGAGGTTGTGACAGTGCCTGCACCATTTGTTGCGATAATTCAGAAGGGTATTGCAAAAGAACCCAGAATCGCTGCTATGCGAGGCATTATGATGGCGAGATCAAAGCCTGTAAAGCTGGTTGAACCGGTCCAGGTTGAGCCTTTGACCCAGATTGTGGAATTTGAAAAACCAAAACCAAGGGCAGCCTGCAAATATATTGATGCTGATAACCCGGCTCAGCTTCTTGATCTTTTACAGAATGAAGCAAAAGTAATCTGATGATAAGTTAAAAAACAGTAAATCAAAATAATATGTCAGTATTAGTATATACCGAGAATTGGGACGGAAAATTCAAGAAACTTTCATTTGAACTGGTCTCCTATACAACCGGGGTTGCTAAAATGCTAAACACCACTGTAACAGCAGTTTCAATCGGGAAAGTTGATGAGACTGAATTAAATAAGCTTGGGAACTATGGAGCAAACAAGATCATTAATATTTCAAGTGATCAACTTAAAACTCTTGACAGTCAAGCCTATACAAGTGTGATATCTGAGATTACCAGGAAAGAAAATGCATCAGTTGTTATTATTTCGAATAATAATTCAGGTAAGGCAATTGCCCCCAGGTTATCTGTTCGTCTTAAAGCCGGTATTGGATCCGGTGTAAGCCGTCTTCCTCTAAACCTGAATCCTTTCACGGTTTATAAAAGGACTTATTCCGGGAATGCCTTTGCTCATCTTGTTATCAAATCGGATGTTAAAATACTTACTCTGGCTCAGAACTCTTACGAACTGATTGAAACAACCAATAATTCAACTATCGAAAATCAGGAAATTAAAGTTGACGGATCGTTGTTGAAAACAGTGGTTAAGGATGTTCAGAAACAATCAGGTAAAATTCTATTGACTGACGCGGATATTGTTGTATCGGGCGGAAGAGGCATGAAGTCACCAGACAACTGGCCTCCGCTTGTCGAACTGGCTGCTTTGCTTGGTGGTGCAACAGCATGTTCACGCCCGGTATCAGATGAAGGATGGCGACCGCACGAAGAACATACCGGGCAAACAGGTAAGATCATTGCGCCGAACCTCTATATAGCTGTTGGTATTTCGGGAGCAACACAGCATCTTGCAGGTATCAGTTCATCTAAATATATTGTTGCTATCAATACCGATAAAGATGCTCCTATTTTTGGAGCGGCCCAGTATGGTATCATTGGCGATGCAATGAAAGTCCTGCCAAAACTTGTTGAAGCAGTTAAAGAAATTAAGAAATAAAAAAGAACCGGCTGCAAAGAACCCAAACGTAGAGACGCCCAATTTGGGCGTCTCTACAATATTCGGAATAGATGCCTTTGCAGCTAAAATGTGATATTGATTGATTAACTGAAATTGTAAAAATGACAAAACAGATTGTTTTTGCATTCACACTTTTAATAACAATAGGGGCATTCTCTTATACCATAAACAGGATTGTAAGGTTTTTCAGATTTACCAGGCCGGCATTCCCCATACGTGACTTCGGAAAGAGAATAAAAGTCATGCTTACAGTTGCTTTTGGCCAGACAAAGATTTTCAGGAGACCTGTCATAGGTTTGTTCCATGCCTTTGTCTTCTGGGGATTTTGCGTAATTATATTCGGAAGTATAGAAATGGTCATCGACGGACTTACCGGTACAGACAGGGTTTTGCAGTTCCTGGGACCTGTGTATGAGATAATAATGGCTTCCGGCGATATTTTCGCACTCCTGGTTGCCATTTCAATAATTATTTTCCTGAGTCGCAGGCTTTTTTTTCATATCAAAAGATTTGAAGGCATTGAGATGAAAAAGATCTCTCATATCGATGCGAATATTGCACTTTCAATCATCCTTTTACTGATGATTTCTCTTCTGACAATGAACACCGGGTATATTGAATATAAAGCACTTGCAGGAGAGTCAGCAGTTGGTTTGTTTCCGGTNAGCACAGCAATTGCAGGGCTTTTTACAGGTGGACAGACGGAAAGTTTCAGGNTTATGTACGAAGCATCATGGTGGACACATATACTTCTGATATTTCTATTTGCCAACATATTACCCTATTCGAAGCACTTCCATGTGTTCATGTCTGTACCTAATGTATTTCTCTCTCGACTTGACCCGCTAGGAAAACTCCCGAATATGGACAGTATTACCAGAGAAGTTAAGATGATGCTTGATCCGAATACAGCTTTTGCAGGGGCAGGTGCGGATGCTCCAATTGAACGCTTCGGTGTAAAAGATGCAGAAGATGCTTCCTGGAAAAATTATTTTGATTCATTGGCATGTACAGAATGCGGCAGATGCACTTCTGTTTGCCCGGCGAATATCACAGGGAAGAAATTATCACCACGGAAAGTGATGATGGACCTAAGGGCAAGAATGAANGAGAAAGGTCCGTTGATGGTTAAAAACGGAAGGGAATTCAATGACAACCGTTCTCTTTTAAGAGATTATATTTCTGAAGAAGAGCTATGGGCTTGCACAACATGCAACGCCTGTGCAAAAGAATGCCCGATCAATATCAACCATCCTACTTTGATCGTTGATATGCGCAGATACCTGGTAATGGAAGAAGCCTCAGCACCCGGCGAACTTAAGGCAATGTTTANTAATATTGAGAATAACGGCGCCCCCTGGCAATACTCAGCGGAAGACAGGTTGAATTGGGCAAAGGATATGGAAACCCGGGAAATTGAAATCCCTGTAATGGCTGAACTCTTTGCAAAGGGAGAGAAACCAGAATACCTTTTCTGGGTAGGTTGTGCAGGAGCTTTTGATGACAGGTACAAGAAGGTAGTGAGGGCATTTGCAAAAATCCTCACTCATCTGAACGTAAGCTTTGCAGTTCTTGGAAAAGAGGAAACCTGCAATGGCGATCCTGCCAGACGTGCCGGCAACGAAATGCTATATCAGATGCAGGCACTTCAGCTGATAGAGATATTCAGGATATATGATGTGAAAAAGATTATAACCATTTGTCCGCATTGTTTTAATGTTTTTAAAAACGAATATCCCGATATGGGTGGTAATTATGAAGTAATCAATTACCTTCAGTTCCTGAACAGAAATATTGAGGATGGCAAATTAAAGATTGATCCTGCATCATTAAACAATATATCTATTACTTATCACGATCCATGCTATCTTGGGAGAGCAAATGATATATATGAAGAACCACGGAATATTCTTAAGAGAATGACCGGCAACGTGGTAGAGATGCACAGAAGCAAAAGTTTCGCGTTATGTTGCGGAGCCGGCGGAGCTCAAATGTTTAAAGAAGCAGAAAAAGGCAGCAAGGAGGTTTTTATTGAAAGAACAGAAGATGCACTGCAGACCGAAGCTAAAGTAATTGCAACTGCCTGTCCGTTTTGTATGACGATGCTGACAGATGGTCTAAAATATAAAAATAAGGAGGAGGAGATCAGGAACCTGGATATTGCGGAACTGATTGCACAATCAATTGAATTATAAAATAGTCCACTATAATTATCTGAAAACATGGAAAACAGTAAACTCTTGAAAAGCGGTGAATTTTTAGTAAAAGAAGTTGATCCGAAAGATGTCTTCATTCCTGAGGAGTTCAATGAGGAGCAGAGAATGATTGCGCAGACATGCAGTGACTTTCTTGAAGCTGAAGTATATCCCAATCTTGAAAAAGTTGAGAAAAGTGACAGGGAACTGATGAAAAGCATGCTGAAAAAATCAGGTGAACTTGGATTAATGGGGGTATCAATTCCGGAAGAATTTGGTGGATTCGGACAATCATTCGTAACGCAAATGCTTGTGGCTGAAACAACAGGTGCCGGCTATTCATTTTCAGTAGCATATATGGCACATTGTGGTATCGGCACATTACCAATCATGTACTATGGGAACAAAGATCAGAGGGAGCGTTATGTAACCAAACTGGCATCAGGGGAATTAATTGGAGCATACTGTCTCACTGAACCTGGTGCCGGAAGTGATGCAAACTCAGGTAAAACCAACGCGAAGCTAAGTGAAGACGGGAAACACTATATTCTCAACGGGCAGAAGATGTGGATCACAAATGCCGGATTTGCAGACACGCTGGTAGTATTTGCAAAAATTGATACCGACAGGGTACTCAGTGCGTTTATTGTTGAGACTAAATTTCCCGGTGTGGTGATTGGTCCTGATGAGCACAAAATGGGAATAAAGGGATCTTCAACAGCACAGATCTACTTCAATGATGTTAAAGTACCAGTTGAAAACCTTCTTGGAAAAAGGGGAGAAGGTTTCCGGATAGCTCTCAGTATCCTTCACATGGGTCGTCTTAAGCTTGGAGCTAACGTCATTGGCGCTGCTAAAAAAGCGATTAATGATTCGGTTAAATATGCCAACGAACGTAAACAATTTGGTGTGNTTATTTCAACNTTCGGTGCACTGAAACACAAAATGGCTGAACAGGTTATTCGTCTTTTTGCTTTAGAATCAGCCGTATACAGGGTAAGTTTTGATATTGATACCCTGATGAAGCAGTTGACCGTTGACTGTGGTGATTATGGCAGAGCATCTATTGAGTCGATCAGTCATTATGCTGTTGAAGCCGCCATTCTGAAAGTTGTAGGATCCGAAATGCTTGATTTTGTTGCTGATGAAGCAGTTCAGATACACGGTGGTATGGGTTATTCAGCTGAGATGGCAGTGGAAAGAGGTTANCGCGATTCCAGGATTAACAGAATTTTCGAAGGAACAAATGAAATAAACCGTCTCCTGGTTGTTGATACTGCAATGAAACGCGCAATGAAAGGGGAATTTGATTTGTTCGGAGAAGCCGAAAAACTCTTTTCAGGATTGAATAATATTACCGATAATAAGATTGGTGGGGAAAGCTTTTTCGAGGAAAAATCAAGATACATCAAAAACTTTAAGAAAGCTATACTGATCTGTATTCATGGTGCTTCAAAATGTTTCGGGAAAAACCTTATCAACGAACAGGAAGTTCTNAATAATATTGCTGAAATGATGATGGAAACATATGTTTCTGAATCCCTTGCATTAAGAGTCGAAAAAATGTCAACACTTAAGGCAGATGTATCATTATATAAAGATATGCTTAATGTTAATGTGTTCGATACTGCCGGAATAGTCAGAAAATCCGCTCTTGAAGCAATAGGTTCATTCTCCACACCGGAAAACTGCCCGTTACTAATTAAAGCAATTGAAAATCTTTCGAGAGTGGAATGTTTAAATGTAAAAGATGCAAGACGGCGGATAGCAGACAAACTGATTGAGGATAATATGTATAAGTTCTGATATCTGTACATTGAGGAATTAGAAAAAGGCTTTTTAGGAAGCCTTTTTTTTTCAATGCTCATTATAACACCTTAAGTGTATTTTCAGGATAAAAACAAATATCACTATGGTGAGTGATAAAGATCAATTTTNAACATGATAAAGAGCATTGACAATACACTAAATTTAATGCTTATAAAAAACTATTAATGAGGATTTTCAGATATATTTGTGAATTAATTAACAATGATATAAA
>JGIcombinedJ21911_10000508_pt1 | contig 12644 bp, 10 predicted proteins | sample BarGraNGADG00211_FD_21911 | JGI IMG/M metagenome (IMG submission 21911)
CCGTTCGGTGACTGGGAGATCAACCTCGCAATTGGTGTCCCGGCGCACGTCGTGGCGATGCACGCCCTCGAGATGGACGACGCCGAGGCGGCCACGCAGGCGCTCGTCGACGCGTTCAAGAACAACGACTTCGCGAAACTCGCCCCCGTGGCGAAGTTCTGGAACACCGGTTTCCAGTTCGGTGACGCGTTGCCCGAGGACACGTCCCTGTTCCTGTCGAGCGGACCCTATTTGATGGTCGACTACGTCAAGGACCAGTACGTCACCCTCGAGAAGAACCCCAGCTACACCGGCGACAAGGTCCCGAGCATCGACCAGGTCACCTTCCGTTACAACGAGGACCCCATGGCGCAGATCCAGGCCCTCGCCAACGGTGAGGTCAACCTGATCTCCCCCCAGGCCACCGCCGACGTCCTCGCGGCCGTCGAGGGCCTGGGTGAGGGCTTCGAGTTCCTCTCCACCGTCGAGGGCACCTACGAGCACGTCGACCTGGCCCAGAACAACGGTGGCCCGTTCGACGCGGCGACCTACGGTGGCGACGCGGAGAAGGCCAAGCTGGTTCGCCAGGCGTTCCTGCACCTCGTGCCGCGCAACGAGATCGTGGAGAAGCTGATCGTCCCCCTCAACCCCGAGGCCCAGGTCCGCAACTCCTACACCGTCCTCCCGGGCTCGCCCATGTATGACGGCGTCGTCACGGCCAACGGCATGGGCGATGTCTACGCGGATGTCGACGTCGAGGCCGCCACGGCCCTGATCCAGCAGTCCGGCGTTGCGACCCCGATCGACGTGCGCGTGCTGTTCGGCAAGTCGAACGTCCGCCGCCAGAACGAGTTCACGATCATCTCGGACACGGCCAACGCGACCGGACTGTTCAACCTGATCGACGCGTCCTCGGACGATTGGGGCAGCCTGCTGTCCGACACGTCCGTCTACGACGCGACGATCTTCGGGTGGCAGTCCACCTCGACCGCCGTCACGGAGTCGGACGCGAACTACCGCAGCACCGGCCTGAACAACTTCTACGGTTACAACAACCCCGCGGTTGACGCACTGTACGACGAGCTCCAGGTCTCCACGGATCCGGCTGAGCAGCAGGCGATCCTCGAGAAGGTCGAGAAGGCCCTCGTCGACGACGCGTTCGGTCTGACCATCTTCCAGTTCCCGAGTGTGAGCGCTTGGTCCACGAACCTCACCGGTGTGGACCCGATTGCGATCGCACCCACCATCCTGTGGAACTTCTGGGAGTGGGAGATCGCACCCGTCGAGGGCTGATAGCCCCCGACGGGGACATCCCCAACACACAGCGCGGAGGGGTGCCGAGGAATCGGTGCCCCTCCGCCGTGCTGACGGGCCCTCCGTTCCAACCCACGGCCGTTCGGCCGCCGTGGCGACGCCTCACAGGTTCGTCATTGCGCCGCGTCCCCCTTAGGCTTACCCGCCAGTAGTGCGAACTCCTCCCAGAAGCGAGGTTCACCCCTGTGCTGAGATTCATCGCCCGCCGGCTCGTCGTCGGACTGGGGATCCTGCTCATCTCGTCGTTCATCATGTACATGCTGACCGACTTCTCGATGGACTACCTGCAGGACCTGGAGCAGAGCACCAACCCCAACAAGGCGTTCCTCATCGAGGAACGCATCCGGTTGCTGGACCTGAACACGCCCGCCTACATCCGGTATTTCAAGTGGCTGGGCAATTTCGTCACCGGTGACCTCGGGACCGCGTGGACGACGGGGACCGCGGTCACCAAACTGCTCGGCACCGCGATCATCTCCACCCTTCAGCTGGTGACGGCCGCAACCGTCCTCGCGATCCTCCTTGGTGTCGCCGTCGGTATCGTCTCGGCACTGCGCCAGTACTCGAGCTTCGACTACATCATCACATTCCTCTCCTTCCTGCTGTACTCCCTGCCGTCCTTCTGGGTGGCCGTGCTCCTGAAGGAGTTCGGCGCCATCGGTTTCAACAACTTCCTGCGCGACCCCGCGATGCTCTACTCCACGATCGGTGTGGTGGCGGCCCTGTTCGGGACGATGTGGATGTTGGCGATCGGCGGGACGACGCAGAAGCGCGCCACCAACTTCGCGCTGGGGTTCGGGGCCACGGCGGCCGTCCTGGTCTATGTCCAGCTGTCCGACTGGTGGAGTACGCCGAATATCGGCCCCGTCCTCCTCGGCGTGGCGTCCCTCGGGATCGCGGTCGGCGTCACCGTCCTGTCCACCGGCCTGAAGAACCGCCGGTCCCTGTTCACGGCACTGTCCGTCGCCGCGCTCGGCGTGATCCTCTACGTTCCCATGCAGTGGGTCTTCTACTGGCTCAACGACGTGATGAGCTGGTGGATCGTCATCGGGCTCGGACTGCTCTCCGCCGTTGTGGGCGGCGCGATCGGCGCATTGTGGCGGGGTCCGGACTGGCGCCAGTCCGTCCGCACCGGCGCCCTCACCGCGGTTCCGGTGGCGGCCATGATCTTCATCGACCGCGTCATGCAGGACTGGGGCACGTACAACCGGCTCCCCCAGATCAACCACCGCCCGATCGGGACCATCGGCGACCGCACCCCCAACATCCGCGGGGACTTCTGGGTGCACACGGTGGACAACTACACCCACCTCATCCTGCCGACGATCTCGCTCCTGCTCATCTCGTTCGCGGCATACACCCGGTACTCGCGAGGATCGATGCTCGAGGTGATGAACCAGGACTACATCCGTACCGCGCGCGCCAAAGGCCTCACCGAGCGCACCGTGGTGATGCGGCACGGGTTCCGCAACTCGCTCATCCCCCTGGCGACGATCGTGCCGATCGACCTCATCACGCTCGTGGGCGGCGCCCTGATCACGGAGCGGATCTTCTCGCGGCCCGGCATGGGCCAGTTGTTCATCAAGTCGCTGAACAACAACGAGATCGAGCCAGTGATGGCCTACCTGATGATCATCGCCTTCCTGGCGATCGTCGCGAACATCATCGCGGACATCATCTACGCACTCCTCGACCCCCGGATTCGGATCACCGCATGAGCAACCCCATCGAGTCAGCCGAGAACGCCATCGAGCTCAAGGAGGTCGAGGGCCTCTCGCAGGGCCAGATCGTCCGGCGGCGGTTCTTCCGGCACCGCGGGGCCATCATGGGCCTCTTCATGCTGGTCTCCATCATCCTCCTCGCCGCCACCTCGATCGGGTGGGGCCCCATCCCCGGCTGGTGGCCGCTGGGTCCCGCGGACCGCGGCACGGTGGTCAACCTCCGCGGTGCGCCCACCCTGCAGATCTGGGGTGGCTTCACCCTGGGCCAGCACCCGTTCGGCCAGGACGAGCTCGGGCGCGACATCTTCGCCCGCACCATGAAGGGTGTCCAGACCTCGCTCATCGTCATGTCCGTGGTGGGCATGGTGGCCGGGTTCATGGGGATCATCACGGGGTCTCTCTCGGGCTACTTCCGCGGCACGGTCGACACACTTCTGATGAGGTTCACCGACCTCGTCATCACCGTTCCGGTCATCGTGATCGGCGCGGTGCTCGGCAAGCTCCTCGGCGCCGCCAACCCGATCCCACTGGCGATCGCGCTCGGGCTGGTCTCGTGGACCGGGTTGGCCCGGCTCGTTCGCGGCGACTTCCTCTCCCTCAGGGAGCGCGAGTTCATCGACGCCGCCCGTGTGGCGGGTGCGTCCCACGCGCGGATCATCTTCAAGCACATGCTGCCCAACGCGATCGGCGTGATCATCGTCAACGTCACCCTGCTCATGAGCGCGGCGATCCTGCTGGAGACGGCGCTCGCCTACCTCGGCTTCGGCATCACGCTGCCGAACATCTCGCTGGGCCAGATGATCAATGAGTACCAGGGGGCGTTCAACACCCGGCCCTGGCTCTTCTGGTTCCCGGGCATGTTCATCATCTCCATCGCCTTGTCCGTCAACTTCATCGGCGACGGCCTGCGCGACGCCTTCGATCCGCGCCAGCGGCGGATCCCCTCAGTGCGCAAGATGAGGCGCGCGGAGATGCGGGCGCAGCGCGCGGCGGCGAACACGGCCTCGTGATGTCATCCCAGGAGCGCCCCGGTGGCCGCCACGGCCAGCGCCACGGCGACCGCCGTGATCGCGCCGCGGTTCCAGGTGCGCTCGGTCAGCACACGCTGGACGGTGCGCCGACCCAGGTAGCCGGCGTCGCGCAGCTCCCGGTGGCGCGCGCCGATCGCCAGTGCCACGGTGTTCGCGTTGACGCCCCGCTCGGCCTGACCGGCGACGTCGCGCGACGAGCGGGCGGCGAACCCGGAGGCCGCGGGAATGGCCCACGACCCGACGTCGCCCTCCGTGGTGTGGATCGTCAGCGCCCACCGGGAGTCGACGCCGGTGAAGATCGGCCACGGCACGTGGGTGGTCCGGAGGACGTTGCGCACCGTCACGCCGCCGTCGGACACGGTCACGTGGGGGAGGGCGAACGACACCCACATCGAGGTGGCGAACAGCCCCGCGACTCCGCCCGAGCGAATCACCTCGGGCACACCGCCGGTGACGGCGAAGTAGGCAATCGCGAGCACCGCGAGGACCACCGAGACACGTGCCAGCACCGTGGAGACGGCCGTTCGGTAGACGACGGTGGGACGCACCGCACCATCCTCGCAGCATTCGCACCCGAACACACGGAAGGACAACGATCCGCGTGACGCAAACCGCACCCGCGCTGCCCGGTGAGGGCGACCTCATGCGCAGGGGGGACACGATCCTCGAGGTGAGGGGCCTCAACGTCGACTTCTTCGTGGAGGACCAGTGGTACCCCGCGGCGATCGACGTGTCCTACGACGTGCACGCCGGGGAGGTCCTCGCGATCGTCGGCGAGTCCGGCTCCGGCAAGACCCAGTCCTCCATGGCGCTGCTCGGCCTGCTCCCGCCAAACGGGCGAACGTCCGGTTCGGCGAAGCTCATGGGGAACGAACTGGTCGGCATGAGCACGGCGAAGCTGCGCCGCGTGCGCGGCAATGACATCGCCGTCATCTTCCAGGAGCCCATGACCGCGCTGAACCCGGTCTACACGGTCGGTTTCCAGATCGTGGAGGCGCTGCGCACCCACTTCGACATGTCGCCGGAACAGGCGAAGGCCCGCGCCATCGAACTGTTGCGCATGGTGGAGATCCCCGAGCCGGAGGTGCGGTTCAACTCCTACCCCCACCAGCTCTCCGGCGGGCAGCGGCAGCGCGCCATGATCGCCCAGTCGCTCGCCTGCGACCCGCGGCTCCTCGTGGCGGACGAGCCCACCACCGCCCTCGACGTGACCGTCCAGGCCGAGATCCTCAAGTTGATGCGTGACCTGCGCAACCGCATCGACTCCGGGATCATCCTCATCACCCATGACATGGGCATCGTCGCGGACATGGCCGACACCATGGTGGTGATGCGCAACGGCCGCATCGTGGAGCGCGGCACGTCGCACCAGATCTTCAAGGAGCCGCAACACCCCTACACCCAGGAACTGCTGGCCGCGGTGCCGCACCTCGGCTCGCACTCCGGCGGTTCCGCGGAGGCGGACACGCTGGTCCCGGGTGCCGAGACCGGTGAAGCCGCGATGCGCGACGGCGCCCCCACCAAGGCCGCCGCCAGGGTCACCGAGCGGCCCGCGCCCGCCACCGCCTTCACCTTCGATCCCGCGAACGTGCTCCAGGCCCAGGACATGGTGATCGAGTATCCCAAGCACGGGCGCACCCCCGCGTTCCGCGCCGTCGACGGCGTCACGATGTCGATCAAGCGGGGCGAGGTCGTGGGACTCGTGGGCGAGTCCGGCTCGGGCAAGACGACTATCGGGCGCGCCGTCGTCGGCCTTTTGCCCGTCATCGCGGGCCACCTCACGATCGACGGCATCAGCATGGTGGGCGCGAAGCACAAGGACCTGAAGCCCCTGCGGGCCAAGGTGGGAATCGTGTTCCAGGACCCGGGCTCCTCGCTGAACCCGCGGCTCCCGATCGGCGAGTCCATCGGCGAACCGCTGATGCTCCACTCGGGCATCAAGGGCTCCGAACTGGGCAAGCGCGTGGAGCAGATGCTGGACCAGGTGGAGTTGCCGCGCTCGTTCCGCAACCGCTACCCGCACGAACTGTCGGGTGGGCAGCGCCAGCGCGTGGGCATCGCCCGTTCGCTCATCCTCGAGCCGTCGCTGCTCGTGGCGGACGAACCGACGTCCGCCCTGGACGTGTCGGTCCAGGCCCGCGTGCTCGACCTGTTCACGGACCTGCAGCGCGAGCACGGCTTCGCGTGCCTGTTCATCTCGCACGACCTCGCCGTGGTCGAGATGCTGTCCTCGCGCATCGCCGTCATGCACAACGGCAAGCTCGTCGAGTACGGGGACGCCGGGGCGATCGTCAACCACCCGCGTCACCCNTACACCCAGCGGCTCATCGCCGCCGTGCCGGTGCCNGACCCCGAGGAGCAGAAGGTGCGCCGCGAGGCNCGGGACCGCATCCTCGCCGCCCANGCGGCCGGCCGGGAGTCGGACCCCGGCGACGAGGCCACGATGAGCNGGAGGTCCGAACAGTAGCTCCGCCGTGTGACCACCCTCATGGGGGCACACCTCGTGGTGCGGGTGCCACCGCGGGTAGACTCACCGGGCACCCCTCATGACGAAAAGAGTCCGTATGCCACTGCGCTCCGACCTGCGCAACGTTGCGATCGTGGCACACGTTGACCACGGGAAGACCACCCTGGTCGATGCCATGCTGTGGCAGTCCGGGGCCTTCGGTGAACACGAGCACGTCGCGGAACGTGCCATGGACTCCGGTGACCTCGAGCGCGAGAAGGGCATCACGATCCTCGCCAAGAACACGGCGGTCCACTACCGTGGGCCGGCCGCGAAGGCGGTGGGCGAGGACGGGATCACGATCAACGTCATCGACACCCCCGGCCACGCCGACTTCGGCGGCGAGGTGGAGCGNGGGCTCTCCATGGTCGACGGCGTNGTGCTGCTCGTGGACGCGTCCGAGGGGCCGCTGCCNCAGACGCGCTTCGTGCTGCGCAAGGCGCTCGTGGCGCGGTTGCCCGTCGTGCTCGTCGTGAACAAGGTGGACCGGCCGGACTCCCGCATCAGTGAGGTGGTCCAGGAGACCACCGACCTGCTGCTCTCCCTCGCCTCCGACCTCGCGGACGAGGAGGAGGACCTGGACCTCGACTCCGTCCTCGACCTGCCGGTGGTGTACGCCTCCGCCCGGGCGGGCCGGGCGTCCCTCACCCAGCCGGCCGACGGCGAACTGCCGGACAAGCCGAATCTGGAGGACCTCTTCACCACGATCATCGAGCGCATCCCTCCGCCCGAGTACGACGAGGCCATGCCGCTGCAGGCACACGTCACCAACCTGGACGCCTCCCCGTTCCTCGGCCGCCTCGCGCTCCTGCGGATCCACAACGGCACGCTGCGCAAGGGCCAACTGGTCGGGTGGGCGCGCCGCGACGGGTCACTGCGCACCGTGAAGGTGACCGAGCTCCTCAGGACTGAGGCGCTCGACCGTGTCCCGGCCGAGGAGGCCCACGCGGGTGACATCGTCGCCGTCGCAGGGATCGACGAGATCACCATCGGGGAGACGCTGGTGGACCCGGAGGACCCGCGCCCGTTGCCGCTCATCACGGTGGACGACCCCGCGATCGCCATGACCATCGGGATCAACACCTCACCGCTCGCCGGACGGGTCAAGGGCAGCAAGGTCACCGCGCGGCAGGTCAAGGACAGGCTCGAGAGGGAACTCGTCGGCAACGTGTCCCTCAAGGTGCTGCCCACCGAGCGGCCCGACGCGTGGGAGGTGCAGGGGCGTGGTGAACTCGCCCTCGCCATCCTCGTGGAGCAGATGCGCCGCGAGGGCTTCGAACTGACGGTGGGGAAGCCCCAGGTGGTCACCCGGACCATCGGTGGGAAGATCCACGAGCCCATCGAGCGCATGACGGTCGACGTCCCGGAGGAGCACCTGGGCACCGTGACCCAACTGATGGCCGCCCGCAAGGGCCGCATGGTCACCATGACCAATCACGGCACCGGCTGGATCCGCATGGAGTTCCTGGTGCCCGCTCGTGGCCTCATCGGGTTCCGGACCAAGTTCCTCACCGAGACCCGCGGCACCGGCATCGCCTCCTCGATCGCCGAGGGATACGAGCCGTGGGCCGGGCCGATCGAGTTCCGGACCACGGGCTCGCTGGTGGCGGACCGCTCCGGTGTCGCCACCCCGTACGCGATGTTGAACCTGCAGGACCGCGGGTCGTTCTTCGTCGAGCCCACCTCGGAGGTCTACGAGGGCCAGGTGGTGGGGGAGAACACCCGCTCCGAGGACATGGACGTGAACATCACCCGCGAGAAGAAGCTCACGAACATCCGCTCATCCACGTCCGACGTGTTCGAGAACATCGCGCCCCCGCGCAGGCTCACACTCGAGGAGTCGCTCGAGTTCGCCGCCGAGGACGAGTGCGTGGAGGTCACCCCCATCGCCGTCCGCATCCGCAAGGTGGTGCTGGAGGCGAACGAGCGTTTCAAGATCGCGGCGCGGGGCCGCCGGTCGAGCTGATGCCCGCCCCGGACGACGTCGAGCCCCAGGCCGGCGCCGGCAGCCCCGGCGCGGGCGCCCGCACGTCCGCGGACGAACGCGCCCGGGAACGCGCCGAGCTCGCCGTCACCCGCTTCGAGGACGCCTCCGCCGTCGTCGCCGGCCTGCTGACCGGGGTCATGGTCGGGATCGTGGGGACGGTGTTCCACCGTTACCAGTGGAACGGCCTCCCGCTCGGGGTCGTGGTCGCACTCGTTGCGGTGGTGACGGCGATCGCCTTCACGCGAGCGCTCGGGGGGATGGCCGCGCTCGCCGGTTTCGTGGTGACCACGCTGGCCGCGGTTGCCGCGATGACGTGGCTCACCCCGGGCGCTGACCGCATCGTGCTCCCGGACGCCGTCGGTATCACCTGGGGCGTCGGCGTGGTCCTGGCCTGCGCACTCGGGCTCGCACTCCCGCGACACCTGTTCGAAGGCCGGGGCGATTAGGACCGTCATTCGCGTCACACCTGTGCCGCGGTGGACGCCAGGGCGGACCCGTCGGGCGGTGGCCCGATACGATCGAGTGGGACACCCGACGAACCGGCGCCCCAGGGGGAGAGATGACGGAAGAGGAAGACGTGACGGCACTTGCCCATTTCGAGGCCGAGCCTGAGAAGTCCCGCGGGACCCGGGTCGCGGTCTGGACGACGATTCTCGTCGCACTGCTCGCGTTCGGCTACGCCGGGACGGCCTGGTACCTGCAGGACAAGGTGCCGAACAACACCACCGTGGCCGGGGTGCCGATCGGCGGACTGTCCGCGCCGGAGGCCGCCGAGCGGCTGGACGCGAACCTGGGATCGCTGGATGACGACCCCCTCCAGTTGGCGCTCGCCGACCGTACCGCAACGATCATTCCGGCGTCCGTCGGCCTTGGGCTCGACGTCGAGGCGACCGTCGACTCGCTGACATCCTTCTCGCTCGACCCCCGGATGCTGTGGGCCCACCTGCAGGGCGCCGGCGACGTCGACCCCGTCTCGACGGTCGACGAGGACGCGCTGCGCGTCGCCCTCGAGTCGCTCCGCCCCGAGCTGGAGATCGAGCCCGTCGAGGGCCAGATCGTCTTCGCCGACGGCGTCGCGCAGGTGACCGACGCCGCGGACGGCGTGCACATCGACCTGGAGAACGCCGTGCCCACGATCGTGGAGACGTGGTTGACCGACAGCGAGCCCATCGAACTCCCAACCACGACCGTGGAGCCTGCCGTGGGCCAGGACGCGGTGGATGCCGCGGTACGGGACATCGTCGAGCCGCTCACCGCGGGGCCCGTCAACGTGACCGTCGGGGAGATCAACCAGGACCTGTCCGTCGCGGATATCACGGCGGCCGCCGTCGTGGAGCCGGTCGACGGCGTCTTCCAGCTCCGCCTCGACGGCCAGGCGCTGCGCACCCGGCTGGCGGAGCTGCAGCCCGACCTCTCCAACGACGGCAAGGACGCACGGATCCTCATCCAGAACGGGGTGCCCGCGATCATCCCCTCCGAGGCCGGGCAGGCCATCGACGTGGATGGCCTGGCCACTGCCGTCGCGGATGCGGCGCTGTCGGGCACGCGCTCGGCCACCGTGGGTCTCGCGGATGCGGAGGCGGAGTTCACCACCGAGGAGGCGCAGGCGTTGGGCGTCGCGCAGGAGGTGTCAGTCTTCAGCACCCCGCTGACCTCGGACGACGTGCGCACCCAGAACCTCATCAACGGCACCCGCATCATCAACAACACCCTCGTGAAGCCGGGGGAGACCTTCTCGCTCATCAGGGCGCTCGGCCCCGTCACGGAGGCGCGCGGCTTCGTCTCCTCCGGGGTGGTGGAGAACGGGTTCTACAGCCACGCCGTCGGTGGCGGGCTCTCCCAGCTGTCCACCACCACCTACAACGCCGCGTACTTCGCCGGGATGGACCTCGTGGAGCACAAGCCCCACTCCCGGTGGTTCTCCCGTTACCCCGAGGGTCGCGAAGCCACGATGTGGGTCCCATCCGTGGACATGAAGTTCAAGAACTCGACGCCGTACGGCGTGCTCGTGCAGGCGTGGGTCGAGGGTGGCAGGGTGTGGGTGCGGTTCTGGTCCACACCTTACTTCCGCGTCGAGACGAACACGTCGGCCCGGTACAACATCACCCAGCCGCAGACCGTCTACAACTCGGATCCGGAGTGCCTCCCCGAGAGCGGGGGACAGAGTGGGTTCTCGGTGAAGGTGACCCGCTGGCGCTACCTCGACGGTGCCCAGTTCGACACCGAGAGCTGGAACTGGACCTACTCGCCGTGGAACAACGTCGTGTGCGGGACCGCACCGTAGGTCCGGGGTCAGGCCAGGTGCCAGGGTGACTCGGGGACGAGCTTCCCGGTGATCATCGTGGCGGCCTCCACGCGCACGTTTCCCCGCTTGGTCTCGACGTTGACGTGGTCGGCCGCCACGTCGGTCAGGTGGCCGAGGGCGTCGGTGCGACGCCCGTCGGTGTCCCAGTAGCGGACGACGACGCGCTGTCCAACCTGCCATGACATCCAGGGCAGCGGGGGAGGCGCAGGTGCGGACACCTCCTCATTGTGCGCCCCGTGGTGCGAGAATGTACGGGCGACGGACCGCCCGAACCGAGGAGAGGAACTGCAGTGACCTATGTCATCGCACTGCCGTGTGTGGACCTGAAGGACAAGGCCTGCGTGGACGAGTGTCCCGTGGACTGCATCTACGAGGGCAAGCGTTCCCTGTACATNCACCCCGACGAGTGCGTGGACTGCGGGGCCTGCGAGCCTGTCTGCCCCGTGGAGGCGATCTACTACGAGGAGGACCTCCCCGAACAGTGGAGCCAGTACTACAACGCGAACGTGGAGTTCTTCGAGACCCTCGGCTCCCCGGGTGGGGCGGCCAAGATGGGCCAGATCGCCTTCGACCACCCGCTCATCGCCGCGCTGCCGCCCCAGTCGCACGACGAGTAGCCGCGTGGGCTTCCACGGCGCCGCGCTCCCGGACTTCCCCTGGGACACGCTGAACGCCGCGCGCGCGGTCGCCCACGCACACCCCGGCGGCATCGTCGACCTCTCCGTCGGCACGCCCGTGGACCCGACCCCCGCGGTCGCCCGCCAGGCCCTGGCCGCGGCGTCGGACCGGCCAGGCTACCCGGCGACCATCGGGACCCCCGCGTTGCGCGAGGCGATGGTGCGGTGGTTCGCGCGCCGGCGGGGCGTTCGTCTCGGCGTTGACGAGGTGCTGCCCACCATCGGCTCCAAGGAACTGGTGGCCCACCTGCCGTCCCTGCTGGGGCTGGGGGAGGGCGACGTCGTCGTCCACCCGGGCGCCGCCTACCCCACCTATGACGTGGGCGCCCGTCTGGCGGGCGCCACGCCACTCCCGTCCGACGACCAGCCGGAGGCGTGGCCCGCCGCCACGCGGCTGGTGTGGCTGAACTCGCCGGGCAACCCGCACGGCCACGTGGCCGGCGTGGAGCAGTTGCGGCGGGTCGTCGCGTGGGCGCGGCCGCGCGGCGTCGTCGTCGCGAGCGACGAGTGCTACGCGGAGCTCGCCTGGGAGGAACCGTGGGCGAGCGCTGGCGTCCCCTCCCTGCTGGACGACCGGGTCTGCGANGGCGACCACACGGGCCTGCTGGTGGCCTACTCGCTCTCCAAGCAGTCCAACCTGGCCGGCTACCGTGCCGCCCTCCTGGCGGGCGACCGCGCGCTCATCGCGCCGATCCGCGAGATCCGGAAGCACTCGGGGATGATGATGCCCGGGCCGGTGCAGGACGCGATGGCGGCGGTGCTCGACGACGACGCGCACGTGGCGGAGCAGCGCGAGCGCTACCGCAGGCGCCGTGGGGTCCTCGCGGATGCCGTCGCCCGGGCCGGCTTCCGGCTCGACCCGCTCTCGGTGGCAGGCCTGTACCTGTGGGCGCGGGCGGACGCGTCGTCGACGCGGATCGTGGACGCCCTCGCCGCGCGGGGGATCCTCGTGGCGCCGGGCACGTTCTACGGGAGCGCGAACGACGGGTACGTGCGCATGGCCCTCAGCGCCTCCGACGAGCGCATCGCGGCGGCTGCCGAGCGACTGGCGGCCGAGCCCCTGTCCTGGTGACAGCCCGGATCCTGCGGGCCGAGCCGCTCGACCGGCGTGCGGCTTGTGGATG
>JGIcombinedJ21911_10000514_pt1 | contig 12583 bp, 8 predicted proteins | sample BarGraNGADG00211_FD_21911 | JGI IMG/M metagenome (IMG submission 21911)
CTCGACAAGCTCGACCTGTGGCTCGTCGCCCTTCTGATAGTGGCCACGCTGACGATCCGTGTGTACCGACTCGGCGAGCCGCTCCAGATGCATTTCGACGAGGTCTACCACGCCCGTACCGCCACGGAGTTCCTGCAGGACTGGCGCTATGACATCCCGCATTCCATCTACGAATGGACCCACCCCGACCTCGCCAAGTACGCCATCGCCGGCGGGCTCGTGCTGTTCGACGACCACAAGGTCACCGCGACGAGCGACCTTGGCGTCGGCGTCAAGGACGCCGTCGTACAACCGCGAGTCGTTCCGGGCAGTGCCGGATACTCGAGCGATTCGGGCTCTTCGGGCGATGCTCTGTCCAACCCCGACGCGAGGCTGGGAGACCGGCTGTATGTAGCCGCCACCGATGGGGTCAGGGTCTACGACCTCGAGACCAGGGCCCTCGTCACGACCTTCCAGATCGCCGGGGCATCGACGGTCGCTCTGGACGCCAATCAGATCTTGTACGTCGGCACGGCCGACGGGCACATCTTCCGGGTCGACACCGTCTCGCTCGACAAAGTCAGGCTGGGGCTGACCACTGCGCCCATCGCTCCCGTCGAGCTGACACCTGTCGCCCCCTTCCCGATTACGAAGCTTTTCGCCGGTTCTCCATCGATGTTGCTGGCCGTCGGCGCCGGCGGCGGCATCGTCTCGATCGACACGAGCGCCGCCGGCGGGTCCATCGTCGGGCGAGGCAACATCCCGGGCGCCGCCGACTTCGTGTCCCTGGACTCGAGAGCCTCCGTACTCGTCTTCACGTCCACCTCCGGCGCGACCTCCGCGCCGAGCTCGAGCGCAAGCGCGAAGCCCACCTCCAGCGCAACCTCCAGCCCGACCTCGGGCGCGACCTCGAGCCCGTCGGCGACACCGACCGCAGCGTCGCTGGAAGCTGAGGCGAGTGTGCTGGCCAAAGCCCTGGCGACCGACCCTGCGCAGGCCTCGGCGCTGGCGGCTAATCCCTCGCTCGTCCTGTCCGCGCTCCAGGACGGGCCCGGCTCCGATCTGGAGAAGCCGCTGAACCTGTTGCCGCTGGATGCGGACGCCGTGACCGCGGTCCAGGCTCTGATCGACAAGGGCGAGTTGCCGGGCATCTCGGTGGTGGCGGACGTGGCTCAGGTCGTGGTTGCCTACCGCGACGGCGTCGGGCTCATGGACGCCCAGCATGTTCGCATCGAATCCACGATCCCCACCGACCAGCCGGCGACTTCCATCGCTTTCCGCACCGACAACCCTGCCGGCACCGAGGACTCCTATGTCGCGGCCGGCAACTCCATCGTGCTCGTCCGGATCTCCTCCGACAAAGGCACGCTCGACCTGGGTCCGGGCCAGCCGCTGAAGAACATCCCCGCCCCCGTCACGAAAGTGGTGTTCGACGAGGCGACGCGGATAGTCCAGGCGCTCGGCAAAGCGCCCGATGGCAACGGCTGGGCCGTCTACGCGATCGAAACCAACGGCGACGCCATGTTCTCGGACGCCAGGCTCCCCTTCGAGCCGGTCTCGATAGGGCAGGACGTAACCCCGCAGATGCCGGACACCGACCGTGAGCAGCTGCTCGCCATCTCGGCGGACGGCAGCGTTGCGAGCGTCGACATAGGCCAATTCGCCTTCGCCTGGCGGATCGTCGGCGTTCTGTTCGGCGTGCTGATGGCGGCCTGCCTCTTCCTCCTGGCGCGACTACTGTTCCGGAGGCGTTCGGTCGGGGTCCTGGTTGCCCTCTTCTCGGCCGTCGACGGCATGTTCTTCGTCCAGTCGCGGATCGCGATGAACGACACCTACGTCGGGGGCTTCCTGCTGGTCGCCTATCTTCTCTTCGCGCTGCTGTGGCTCGGAGTGTGGAAGCGCCGGGCGGCGTTCTATGTCGTGATGCCGGTCATCGGCGTCATGCTGGGCCTGGCGCTGGCCTCCAAGTGGGTCGCCCTCTACGCCATGGCCAGCATCGGGATCCTCATCCTGATCCGTTCGGCCCTCGGCAGGCTCATCATCATCCTGGGGCTCGCCGCAGGAACGGGCGTCCTGGGCTGGATGGGCATCGCCGAGATGAGCACGACAAATAACACCGGCAACCTGTCCGCCATGGCCATCCTGGCACTGCTGGCCGTCGGAGTGGCGTGGTGGGGAATTACCTGGGCCCTCCGAGCGCATACGACTCCGGATCGGGTTGCGATAGGCGTGGCGACGGGCGTGGCTACCGTGGGCATCCTGGGGTCGTCGTTGATGTTCCTGCCTCAACCCGTTCAGTACGGCGCGCCCAACTACACGTTCTTCCTGATCATGCTCGCGGTCACGGCCATCGCGGCGGCGGCGAACGCTTACCACCCGGTCGCGTGGACCAGGGAGGAGTTCTGGTTCGCGACCGCCGGGCCGATCGTCGTAGGCGTCGCTGCGGCCTTGCTCGGCGGGCTCCGCGGCAGCCAAACCCTGGAGCTCGTCGGCGCGGCCGGCGTCGGCCTCGGCGTCGCAGCGGGGGTGGCGTTCTGGCTCGGTGGTCGCTACGGGTTCGGACCGCTGGCTCGCCCGGCCGTCACTGGCGGTGCACCGTCGGGTGACCCGGCAGACGAGTCGGCTCCCGAACCGGCGTCGCCCGCCCCCCAGGGATGGCTGAGGCTTGGTACCGGCTGGGGAATCCCGGCCGTCTGGATGGTCGGCAGCCTGCTGGTCCTGCCGATCGCCGTGTACGTCGCCTCCTACGTCCCNTGGTCGATGCCGTGGCAGCCGCAGACAGCGGTCGCATCGACGGAGTACCAGGCCTTCGGTCTGCCGGTGCTCTTCTGCCCCGACCCCGACGGGAACGGCAACTGCGTGAAGGGCGACGGCTGGCCGAACGGGCACACGGGCAAGACGCTCTTCCAGCAGACCATCGAGATGTACAACTACCACAACGACCTGCGGTCCGGGCACCCCGCTTCTTCGCCGTGGTGGGCGTGGCCGATGGACCTCAAGCCTGTCTGGTTCGAGAACGCGAACTACGCCGACTCGACCGCGACCAACATCTACGATGGTGGCAACCCCGTCCTGTGGTGGCTGGCCATCACGGCGATGGGCTTCATCTGTTGGCAGGCCTTCAAGCGGCGGAGCCTGGGCCTGACCCTCGTAACGGTTGCCTTCTTCTGGCAGTGGATGTCCTGGACGCGAGTCGACCGGGCCGCGTTCCAGTACCACTTCTACACGGCCCTGCCTTTCTTCCTATTAGCCCTCGCCTACTTCATAGCCGAGATCTGGCACGGGCCTTCGCGTCGGACCTGGCTTCTGGCGCGCGTCGGCGCCGCGCTGGCCCTGATGTTCCCGGCGGTCCTGTGGCTCCTCAAGGAGCCGGTCTGCGGGCTGGCACGAGTCCAACTGGGCGACTTCTACACCAACACCGCCTGCGGAACCACGTCGGGAGATCTGCGCGTCGAAACCCGCATCTTCATGATCGCCGTGATCCTCATTGCCGCCCTGGTGGCCCTTGGCACCGTGCTGTTGCGGCTGGAACGGCGCCAGAGCCAGGGTTACGAGGAACGAGGCTGGATTGTCCAGCTCATCGTGCCGGTGATCGTCGCCGGGGCGCTCTTGTTCTGGGTCGGTCAGAACGGCCCGCGCGACCTCCTGTTCGAAGTGCCGGTTCCTTCGGACCTGGTCGTGCTCGCGTTGCTGCCGTTCTTCGCCGCGCTCGCGTACATCGCCCTGACGGCGGTCAACCCGCGCCGATTCGTGCTCGGGTTCTGCTCGGTCGCGGTGGTGGCATTCATCGCCCTGTACCCGAACCTGTCCGCGCTGCCCATGCCGAGCACGATCGTCAACGTCTACCAGGGGCTGCTCCCGACCTGGCTCTACGGCTTCCAGTTCTCCGTGAACCAGCAGGAGTCGAGCTCGGTTCACCTCATCAGCGCGGACTCCATTGGCCTGGCTGCAGCGACACTGGTAATCGCCGGCATGGTGGCTTACCTGGCCTGGAGGCAGCGAGTCGGATACGGTCCGAGACCGGTAGCTGACGGCGGGACTCCGGACGACGGTGACGGCGACGGAGATGGCGATGGTCCGTCTGGGCCGGCCGACCCGGCTGCCCCGGGTGCCTCGTCCTAGCCCCGAAGTCGTGGCGGCTCGCCTCCCCGCGGATCGGCTAGCGGGCCTCCGGCTTCGCTTCGCCGATCCCCACGTGGGGCGACGGTGGCACGGCCGCGTGGAACCCCGAGGGTAGCTGATTCTGGGCGGCGAGCCTCCGGATGACGAAGCCGTAGTAGGCCTCGACCCGCGCGGTGACCTGCTCCCAGCTGAACTGCTGCACCCGCTCCAGGCCGCTGGCGGCCATCCGGGCCCGCAATTGCGGATCGTCGAGCAGCGTGGAGATCGCGACGGCGAGCGCCTTGCGATCCCCCGGCGGCACGAGGAGGGCCTGCTGGTCGCGCTGGACCACGCCCTTGTAGCCGTGGATGTCGCTGCACACGATCGGCGCACCCGCGGCCATGGCCTCGAGCAGGATGATCCCGAAGGATTCGCGGCCGGTCGCGGGCGAGACGAAGATGTCCGCCGTCCTGAAGAGCTGAGTCTTCTCCGACTCGCTCACCCGGCCCAGGAACTCGACGTTCTCGAGGCCGCGGGTCAGCACGTACCGGCGCAGCTCGCGCTCCTGGGGGCCCGAGCCGACGACCAGCAATCGGCACTCCGCGCCCTCCTTGCGCAGGAGGCGAAAGGCCTTGAGAAGGTGTATGAGCCCCTTGCGATCCTCGAACCGCCCGACGAACAGGATGTTGGGCGTCCCGTCCTGCCAGCGCGCGATCGGCACCGCTCGCCGGTAGTGGGCGACATCCACGCCGTTGGGGATGACCTTGTAGTCGCCGGGGAAGAAGCGGTCGATGAAATGGCGGGCGGCGGCGCTCACGGCGATCCGGCCGTGGAGTCGAGCGGCGTAGCCCTTGAGCAGCTTGCTGCCAAGCTCCATCGCCGGTGAAAAGCCCGCGTAGGCGTGGAAAGTTGCGATGTTGACGCTCGTGGACTCGCGCAGCGTGACCAGCGACAGGAACGGCACGAAAGGCTCGTGGAAGTGGAGCAGGTCGAATTGCTCGCGCTCGAGCACGTGCTGCACCTGTGAGATGTAGCGTGGCGAGACGGTCACGGTGCCGACGGAACCGTTGCTCGGCACGCTCAGCCCTTTGCCGATTCGGATGACGTCGCCTTCGGAGGAGCGCTGCAGGCCGTGGCTGCTGGTGATGATACGGACGTCGTGGCCCCGGAGCCGCAGATTCTCGTAGAGGAAACGGACATGCTGGTTCACGCCACCCGGCAGCGGGTACACGTAGGGCGTGACCAGTCCGATCTTCACGCCGGCGGCTCCTCCGCCTCTTGCCGCTCTGCCGCCACGGCCATGCGCCGGGCCCGCTGCCCGCGCAAACCGTCGAGCAGCGAGTGGACCTCTCGCCCCTTGCGGTCATTCGAGCTGCCGGGACCGGATGGCGCCGGCTCCCCGCTCAGGCGCTGACGTTCGGCCTGATAGCAGGCCTCGCGCTCGCGCTGGATCTCCAGCTGCTCGCACGGGACCCCGAGGTCGCGGGCCGTACCGTCGCGGAGGAAGTTGCGGCGACCCCAGCGCGAGATGTCGCGGCTGTACTTGCGGACCTGCCGGGTGTAGATCAACGCCTCCCGGACAAAGCCCCAGTCGATGCAGGTGCCGGTAGTGGTCCCAGCGAGAATGGCCCGCCGGTAGTCCTCGGCGGTCGAGCCCTGGAAGAGTGTTCGTCCGTCGCCGATCGTGTCGAGGGTGTGGCCGTCGCTGTTGCCTACAAGGGGCAAGCCCAATTCGGCCGCCAGCCTGGCGGTCGCGGCTCGTCCGTAGCGGCCGGCGGTCGAGGGATTGAAGCCCTCGAGAGCGTCCCAGTAGACAAGTGGATCGGTCGAGTTGTGGACGCGGAGAATGGCGTGCTTGCGCATCCCGAGCGTGAAGGCGGAGAAAGGATGAGGCACGATCGCGAGTCCGCCCTGCTCGTGGATCTCGGCGACGGTCGTCTCGACGCGCAAGTTTCGCTTCAGACGAGCCTGAAGGAACAGCCCGAGTAGATGCCCGCTGCGGGTCGTGACCTCTTCGCCGACGACGACGTCGACTCGACTCCCTCGTTCACGAGCCAGGCGCTGGCATTCCATCGCCGCTTCCGTGCGCTCATGGTCGCTGATTGCGATTACGTCGAGGTCGGTCCTGGATTCGACGTATTCGAGGATCTCGGCGGCCGAGGCGGTTCCATCCGAGGCGAGCGAATGGATATGCATGTCCGCGATGCCCTGCCGGGTCGGTTCGCCGTCGTTCACCGATTTCCTCCGGTGTCGTTTCTTGCCGGCCGCTCGAGGTCCGGCCAGATGTGGTGGAAGCAGGCCAGCCACTGGTCGGGCGCGTCGACGACCACGCGCTCGAACAGCCTCGCCTCTTCCTGGAGCATCGCCCGGCTGCGTTCCCGCCTGCTGCCAGACTGCGGAACCGGCACCGGCCAGAGCTTGCCACGATAACGGCCCGGGCCTACCCGCCGCACCCCCGAAACGTACAGGGGAGCGCCGGTTTCGCTCGCAAGTAGTACCGGTCCCGCCGGAATCTTCGTCGTGGCCCCGAACATCTGGACCTCGATGCCGCCGCCGGTGATGTCGCGGTCGGCGATCAGGCCGATCGGCTCGTTCCGGCGCAGCGCCGCGATCAGTTCCGTACCGGCCTCTTCCAGGCTGACGATGCGCAGCCCGTGCGAGGCCCGAATGCCGAACAGGTAGCGGTGGATCCGCTCATTGGGCAGGGTCTCTATGGCGGTGGTGATGGTGCCGAGCCGGCTCATCGCGAACAACCCGGGCATCTCGATGGAGCCGAAATGCATGCCCACGAGGATCAGCGCGCGCCGGGTGCCCAGCGCTTCGTCCACCTCGGCCGTCGTGTCGAGGACGATTCGCTCGTTGACGTACGCTGCCGTAAAGCGCCGCGTACGCAGGACCTCCATGTAGTAGTGGGCTAGGTGGCGGAACGCCGAGCGGACCAGCTTCTCGAGGACCCGAGGGTCGTCGGCGGCGCGGCGGTACCTCTCGTCGCCGATTTCGTGGGCGGCCATCCACACCACGACGCGGCGCAGGTTGAGCCGGGCCCTGTCGCGCCGCTCGCCCGACGCGGTGTAGGCGACGCTGCCGGCCACGTCGGCGAGATGCCAGACGATCCGATCGGGCAACCTGCAGATCACGGTGCCGGCCACGATGACGGCGGCGGCGGTAAGCCAGGCCCGAAGGCGACCGAGCCGGCCCGGTCGCGTGGCTCCAGCTCTGTCTCCGTCCCCGTCACCTCGCTGCGACCTGCGGATGCGCGGCGACGCCTCGGCGGGTTCCCCGGCAGACGCCCCCCTGGGCTCTTCACCGGACTCTCGGGCGGCCTCAGGCGCGGTGCCGATCATGTCTCGTGGCGCTCCGCGTCCGCTGTGGCGAAGGCTGCGATGCTGGTTGCCAGATCGCGTTCCTCGTCTCGGGAGGTCGGCCAGATCGGTTTGAAGATGTACCACTGCTCCGGGGCGCGGGCGATGAAGCCCTCGAGCGCATGGGCGATCTCCTGGGTCGCTCGGGCGACTTCGGACGGTTCCGTCGAGGCGACCATGATGGGATCGGAGGCTGCGGCCCGGAAGCGCCCGTCGGGGAGTCGGGTGATCACGACCGGAACGATCGTCGAGCCGTGGCGGCCGGCGAGCTGCGCCGGACCCGCTGGCAGCGTCGTCCACGCGTCGAAGAGACGGACCGGGATCCCGTCGGGGCGGTAACCCCAGTCGACGAGAAGCACCAGCGGCTCGCGGTGGTGGAGCACCTTGTAGACGCCGCGCAGGTTGCGCCAGGGGATGATCTTGACGCCCCACTGGGCGCGCTGACGGTTGAGTAATTCGTACAGGCCGCTGAAGGCGGTGTCGTCGCCGACGACGCTGATCGGCAGTCCCTGCGAGACGAAGCCCGCAGCCGCAGCCTCATTGTTGCCGAGATGGGCGGCTACCAGGATCAGGCCGTTGGAGTGGTGGTAGATGTCGAGGAAGCGGTCGAGGCCCTCGATCTCCAGCATGTCCTCGGATTGCTCGCGTGGCACCCACGGCAGACGCATCAGTTCGAGGATGTAGCGCCCGTAGTTCCGGTACGCCGCGCGCGCCAGCTGGCCCGCGGCCTTATCGCTCGGGGGCACGCCCAGAACGTGGCCGAAGTTGGCGCGCAGCCATCGCCGCCGCTTGGGGCCCAGGGCGTAGCCGATCATGGACATCCAGCCACCGACGCGATAGATCGGCCCGGCCGGGATATGGCCGACGATCCAGGACGTGGTCCGCCAGAAGCTGAGCAGCACGAAGCCCGCCACACGGGTGAGCCAGGTCTCCTCTTCTCGGCGATGCGGCGCCTCGAGCACGGCCGGCTTGGCGGGTTTGGCGGGCTTGGTCGCCCCGGGCGCCTCAGGGGCCCCTTCGGCCCATGGCGGCCTCGGCGGCCGGGACGGGCGGCGCCGCTCCGGCGCCGCGATATCGAACGGTTCCTGTGTCACTTGACCTCGGCGGGCTTGCCGCCACGAAGCGGAGCTGTCTTCTTGACCTTCTTGGGCAGCGTCTCCGTGCCGACGAGGGTCTGGTTGTCCTCACCCCGAATGAACGCCTCGACACGCTCGCGGGCGACGTCGTCGTGGATCTGCATGGGCGGGCTCTTCATGAAGTAGCTGGCCGGAGCCACGAGCGTCCCCACGAGACCGCGGTCCAGGCCCAGTCGCAGGCAGCGGATCGCGTCGATCACGACGCCGGCGCTGTTGGGGCTGTCCCAGACTTCCATCTTCATCTCGACGTTGAGCGGCACGTCGCCGAAGGTCGTGCCCTCCATCCGGATGTAGCACCACTTGCGGTCGGCCAGCCACGGCACATGGTCGCTCGGGCCGACGTGGACGTTGTCCGGATCGATGTCGTAGTCGAGCATCGAGGTGACCGCGTTCGTCTTGGAGATCTTCTTGGACTCCAGGCGTTCGCGCTCGAGCATGTTGAGGAAGTCGGTGTTGCCGCCGAAGTTGAGCTGGTAGGTGCGATCGAGGCGGACGCCGCGATCCATGAAGAGGCGGGTCAGGACGCGGTGGGTGATCGTCGCGCCGACCTGGCTCTTGATGTCGTCGCCGATGACCGGCAGGCCCTTCTCGGCGAAGCGTCGCTGCCAGTAGGGCTCACGGGCGATGAAGACCGGGATGCAGTTGATGAAGCCGACGCCGGCCTGCAGCGCCTGCTCGACGTACCACTTGGTGGCTTCCTCGGAGCCGACGGGCAGGTACGACACCACGAGGTCGACCTTGCGCTCCTTGAGGATGCCGACGACGTCGGCCGTGGGCCCGGGCGCCTTCTCGATGATCTGGGACAGGTACTTGCCCAGACCGTCGTGGGTCATGCCCCGCTCGACCGGGACGCCGAGGTGCTGGACCTTGTGGAAGACGAACGTGTTGTTCGGCTTCGTGTAGATCGCCTCGGACAGGTCCTTGCCGACCTTGTTCTTGTCGATGTCGAAGGCGGCCACGAACTCGATGTCGCGGATGTGATAGCCGCCCAGGTTGACGTGCATGACGCCGGGGACGAAGTCCGTTTCGCTCGCGTTCTCGTAGTAGTAGCGGCCCTGGACGAGCGAGCTCGCGCAGTTGCCGACGCCCACGATGGCGACGCGGATCTTCTTGCCGCGGGCGGGCGTCTTCCCGTTGCCGCTGACTGGCGCCGTGACGTTCGCGGCGTCGCTGCTCAAGTTCTCGCTCACTGTGCTCCTTGCTCCTCTTTGCGAAGCTGCGTTCGGACGTGCCAGGTACGCTGGACTGCGGTGATGCTGGCGGTGACGAAGATGACGCCGAGTGCTGACGCCAGCCAGAGCTGGCCACGGGCGCCGGCGCCGATGCCGCCGTCCAGGCCGGCTGCCAGCAGGCCGACGGTCAGGAGTACGAGCCGTTCGGCGCGAGGGGCGATGCCCACCTCGCCATGCAGCTTCAGGCTCTCGGCCTTGGCCCTGGTGTAGCTGACCTGGAAGCTGGAAACTGCTGCGGCGGCGGCCAGGACCGCCCCCACGACGAAGCCGGCAGCCGAAGCCCCGGCGACGATCCCGATGTAAACGACGCCCTCGCCCCAGCGGTCGAGGGTCGAGTCGAGGAATGCCCCGAACCGGGTGACGCGGTTCTGGGCGCGGGCGAGGCTGCCGTCGAGCATGTCGAAGGAGCCGCCGAAGATGACGAGCGCTGCGGCTGGGACCCAGAGCTGCACGGCGGCGGTTGCGGCTGCGACGCCTGAGATGAGGAAGCCGATGACGGTAAGGGCGTTGGGCGTGAGGCCGAGCCTGCCCGCGCCGAGAGCGATCGGGACGACGGCACCGCGGACTCGGGCGCGCGTTTGCTGCGAGACGAACGACTGGTCGCCCATGGCTCAGTGGGCCTCGGCCAGGCGGTCGCTCGGCGCCGCGGAAAGGGCGGGAGGGGCCGCCGGGAGAGCGGGAGTGGCAGCCAAGAGAGCCGGCGCCGGGACGCCGAGAAGAGATCTTTCACGCTCGGCCACTTCGCCGAAGACGTTCGGCCGCAGCTGGCAGAAGACCTCGCGGCCGGTCCGTTTGGTCTCCACGATGCCCGCCGCCTTGAGCCGCGAGACGTGCCAGGAGACGAGTGGCTGGCTGAGGCCGACGGTGTCGATGAGATCGCCGACAGTCGCAGGCCCTTTGGCCAGTCGCTGCACGATCCGGAGGCGGTTGATGTCCGCGAGCGCCCTGTGGAAGACGCGCAGCTCCCGCAAGTCGTCGGGCTGGTCGACGATAGTGGCGACAGTCGAGCGGATGTGCGCGGGTGACGGCAAAGTGTCGTGGCCTCGAGCCGGGGATCGATTGCCGGGGCCCACAGGCGCCGAACAAACGAGCCTTTATATAAAGGCTGGTTGATGCTATGCCGTGGCCCGGCGGGTTGTCAACCCCAACCCGGGCGCTTCAGCCCGAAGATCGGCCTCTGATAGGCGATTTCCTCGAATGGGACGGCACCCGAGTCGTCGCCTCGAAGCTGCCGGCCGGCGCCTGGGCCGTCGCCTCGCCGGACGGCCGCCTGGTCGCGATCGGGACGTCTCCGGACCCAGCGTCCGGTTCGACACTGGTGGTTACGGCAACGGGCGCGTCGGTCACTCGGCTGCCCTCGACCGGTGGAGCCTACGGATGGGTTACCTGGTCGCCCGATAGCACCCATCTGGCGGTATGGGACGACTCGCAGCAGGAGTTGGACCTGGTGCGTGTGGCGGGTAGGTCTTAGGGACTTGCCGGGACTGCGACCCAAACGAATCCGTGCCTGATCGTGTCACTCGGTTGATATGTCTCGCCGACGATGACCAGCCGCTGGCTGTTCGAGGCAAATGAACCGAAGTCGGCGTTCTCGAACATCGAGAGCGAAGGCGCCCGTTGCCAGGTCTGGCGGCCGTCAGTCGAGGTCCAAAGGATCACCTTCACCGTCGTCAGGCTCGTCGAGCCGCAATCGTTTCCGATCGCCAGGTCGATCGTCGGGAGGTGGATGACGCCGCCGCCGCATGCCTTGGACGAGCCGTCGAGCAACGGTTCGGCGGGCTTCCAGGTGGCGCCGTCTTGCGAAAACCACATCGCGGAGGGCCCGCCCCAGGCCGTCACCGTCGCGACGAAGCCGTCGGGCACGGCATTGACCCCGGCCGCGGCCGATTCGCCGAAGCCCTGATTCGCCGAGACACGAGTCCATATCTTGCCGTCGGGAGAAGTCCAAATCGCAGGTTCGGCTGCCGTGGTCGCGGTTGGATAGTCCGATCCGCTCGCGATGAAGCCGTGGCCGTTCTGAAGGATTTGCCCCATTCCGGCACCGGCGAAGCTAGCTTGAGTTGCCTCCCGCTTCCAGTGGAGGCCGTCGGTCGAGGTCCAGACGGCAGCTCCCTTAACTCCTATCCCCTGGGTCCCGCCTTGCGGGTAGCCGTCGAGGCCGACCGCGATCCAGCCGTTCGGACCCGCGATCACGTCGCTTATCACAGCATTTGCGAAGCCTGGACTTTCCGCCGATCGCGTCCAAGTCTGGCCGCCGTCTGCGGAGTACCAGGCAGCCGCGTCGCCATCGTTGGTGTCGTCCATCAGGTAGCGCGCACCGACAGCGACCATATGCGTCGTGCCGGGGGCTCGTGCCACGTTACTCACCCCGTAGAAGTACTTGTTCGGATCGGCGTCCACGAACGCTGGCGCTGCGGGCTGCTCGCTCCAGGTCAAGCCGTCCGTCGACCGCCAGAAACTGGGAGGGAAGCCGTCCGCTGGTGTCCCGACCGCGAGGAAGCCCCCGTCGTCGCTGATCACGGGGCCGAACAAAAGGCCGTCTGGGGTTGACACGCGGGTCCAGGTCAAGCCGCCGGTCACGTTGCCTGCGATCGGTGTCTCGGTGGGACTTGGGACCGCGGTGGGGGGAGGCGGCGGCTTCGTGGGAATGCTTGAACTGGCGGTTGCCTGCGGAGACGGCGAGCTCGACTGGTAGGCCGGCTGATACGCCGGCGGGGCTTGCCTCGGTAGAAAGACGCCGACGGCCGCGAACACGACCGCCAGTGCGAGCGCC
>JGIcombinedJ21911_10000524_pt1 | contig 12474 bp, 10 predicted proteins | sample BarGraNGADG00211_FD_21911 | JGI IMG/M metagenome (IMG submission 21911)
CAGCGGGTCAATGAGACCTTCGAGTCAGTCGCGATCACCGGCACCGACTCTGGTACTCCGGCGCCGAGAAGGCCCGCGAGCCCTCCGTCGTGAGTCTCACAATGGGTGTTGTCGAGACACCTGCCAGGACAAGGACCACGAGTCGTGATCGAGCCTACGGGCTCGCGGCGTGAGGCTGCGAGCGTGCTGTTCAACCTGCCCGACTACCACGTGATGGGCGCGGTCGACCTGCCCGGTGGTGGGCGTCGGGTCGTGATCGAGGCGACGTCGCCGCCGGGCTGCCCGGTCTGCGGGGTGGTCGCCACCAGGGTCCACCAGCGCACCTGGCAGCGCCTGCGTGACGTGCCTGTGGCCGGGGCGGTGGAGGTGATCTGGTGCAAGCGGCGGTGGGTCTGCATCGAGGCGGGGTGCCCGAAGCGGACGTTCGCCCAGTCCACCGCGCAGGTCCCACCCCGGTCGAGGTCGACCGTTCGCTTGCGTGCGGCGTTGGTCGCCGCGGTCGTGGTCTCGGGTCGGGCCGCCAGCGAGGTCGCTCGCGCCCACCAGGTGTCGTGGTGGGCGGTCCAGTCGGCTCTGAGCGCGGCGCTGCTCGTCCTGCCCGACGTCGACCAGCTGCGGGTGACCCGGCTGGGCATCGATGAGCACCGCTACCGNTCNGTGCGCTACTNNCGCGACGAGGGTGGGACCTGGCACCGGTTCGAACCGTGGATGTCCACCATCGTCGACGTCGACACCGGGCAGGTGCTGGGNGTGGTCGACGGGCGCGACTCCGNTGGGGTCGGGGCGTGGCTGACGGCCCGGTCCCAGGCCTGGCGTGACCGGGTCGAGGTCGTGGCGATCGACCCGTCCGCGGCGTTCCGCAAGGCGCTGCGCGAACACCTACCCAACGCCGCGGTGTCCGTGGACGCCTTCCACCTGGTCAAGGCCGCCAACGACATGCTCACCGCCGTCCGGCAACGCCTGGCACGCGAGCACAAGGGACGCCGCGGGCGCCTGGTCGACCCGGCCTGGGCCAACCGGCGCCTGCTCCTGCGCGGGGCCGACACCCTGTCCACACGCGGCTGGGCGCGACTGGAGCAGGTGTTCGCCACCGACGACCCCACCGGGCAGCTGGAGTGGGCCTGGGCCGCCAAGGAACACCTGCGCATCCTGGTGACCAGCGCCAGCCTGGGCCAGGCCGCCGACGCGATGCAGGTCCTGACCGCCGTCGTCGCCGTGGCCGACATGGCCGAGACCGACCGGCTGCTGGCCACCCTGGAAGCCTGGTGGCCGGCCATCGAGGTCCTGATCATCACCGGCGTCACCAACGCCCGCACCGAGGCCGCGAACACCACCATCAAGAACATCAAACGCACCGGCCGCGGCTTCCGCAACGCCCGCAACTACCGCACCCGTATCCTGCTCGCCAGCGCCGCGAAGACCGCCGCGTGAACACCCTCCTCAACAGGGCCGTTCACCACGAACCGCGAAGAGCCGGGAAAGGGCCTCTGACCTGCATAAACATGGGTCAGGGGCCCTGTGCTTTCCCTAGCCGGGGAGGTCCGTTGCACGCGGGTTGCACGCAGAATCGCGCGCCTGCAGTTCGTTGAGGGCCGCCATGGCTTCCCACGGCGCCTGGTCGACCACGTGTGCGTAGAGGTCTGCCGTCATCGTTGCGGAGGCGTGGCCGAGGATGGCCTGGACGGCCTTCAGGTCTGCTCCGGCGTACAGGAGGCTCGTTGCCGCGGTGTGCCGGAGGTCGTGAATGTTGCGGTTGCCTATGCCGAGCTGGGCGGTGACCGAGGTGTAGTGGGACCGGGCGTGGAAGTTCGTGTTGGTCCAGATCAGGCCGTGTGACGTGGAGAACAGCCAGTCCGCCGGCTGCCCGTTGGCAACTCGGCTCGCGCAGTAGTCGTGGAGGGCGCCGGCCGGTAGGGGGATGAGCCTCGCCCGGTGGCTCTTCGTCCCGCCCATCACAGCAGCGCCCGACCCGGCGCGCTGCGGGGCCGCCCGGTGCACCCGTAGGGCAAGACCGCGGGGTGTCGGCAGGACGTCAGCAACCGTCAGGGCCGCCATCTCGCTGAACCTCAACCCGCAGAGCCCGAGGACCAGGATGACCGGACCGCAGTTCGGTGGGACCGCGGCCGCCAGCTGGTGCAGCTGCTCGAGGCTCAGATGCCTCCCGGCGCGCCGCCGGCCACCCTTCGGTGCCTTCACCGCCGCAGCCACATTCGTGCGAAGACTTCGGTCCGCTACCGCATGCCCGAGGACGCCGCGTACGACCGCCAGGGACCGCGCCTGCGTAGAAGTGGCCACCCCACCCGAGGCCAGCTCGCGAACGGCGCGGGCCTGGTCGCCCTCAACACCGTCACCGGTGCGCCTGGTCCGCCACGACGGTGCTCCGCTGGACACGCGGGCGGTCCTGGACCGGCTCCTGCGTGTCGCTCCCCGGAGAGGTGCGACGCCATGGGCCACGGTCCGTCGCGACCTCAGCGCTCTGGAGCGCACGACCGCAGGTGTGCCCCGAGTCGGGGTCCTGCACCGGCGGCGCGCCGCCTTCTACCCGGGCGACCTCCAGGAGGACGAGGTCGTGGAACGGACCCGGTCGTGATGGCGCGATGAACCCGGGCGCTCTCCTGGCCGGGGCCGCGCTGACCTTGCGACCAGGCTACGCGCCGTGCCGCTTGCAAGCAGACGGCTCGGCCAGTATCTTCGGCCCGACGTTAGCGCTAACATCGGTTGATCGAGCAAAGCCACCTGACCACCAGGTGCGGCAGCTCGACCGGCCGCCGAGAGCGCTAGCGCCACCCACGTCGACAACGAAGACGACGGCTACGGGGAGGTAGGCATGGCGTGACGCCGAGATCGGCGAGGGGCCCTCCGTGCCTCGAGTCTCGAACTGCCCATGGTCGGCCACCCGGGTTCCGGTCGCCGCCTGTGGTGGTCGGACGAATCAGCGCGTGGCGGGCCCTCGACTGGCCCCGAGCCAGCGGGGTGCGTGTCCGAGGAGAAGGACGAGCGATGAAGAAGTTCCTGTACTCGCCCAAGGTGGCTCCCTACGTCTTTGTGCTCCCCTTCGTGCTCACCCTGGCGATCTTCTGGGTGAGTCCGCTCATCAAGTCGGGGATCATGAGCGGCCAGCACATCCTGCCGGGGCAGGTGGAGAGCGTCGGGCTGCGGAACTTCGAGCGGCTCCTCGGTGACCGGCTGTTCTTCCTCGCGCTGGGCAACAGCGTGAAGTACATGATCTTCACGCTGCTGCTGCTGATCCCCATCCCGCTGCTGCTGGCGGTGCTGATCAACTCGAAGCTCGGCAGCGAGAGGTTCAAGGGCGCCTTCAAGTCGTTGCTGTTCATCCCGGCGCTGACGTCCGTCGTCGTCGCGGGCATCATCTTCCGGCTGATCTTCAGTGAGTCCGACTCGGCGCTGATGAACCAGCTGATCGGGCTCTTCGGCGCCGAGCCGATCAAGTGGCTGAAGAGCTCCAACACGGGCTTCCTGGCGCTGCTGACGATCGCGAGCTGGCGATGGACAGGCGTCAACATCCTGTACTTCATGGCCGGCCTCCAGGCGATCCCCAGGGACTACTACGAGGCGGCCTCGATCGACGGGGCGTCGTCCTGGCAGAAGTTCAGGCACATCACGCTCCCGCAGATCAAGCCGACGACCGTGTTCGTCCTGACCATCAGCGTCTACGCCGGCCTGGCGATGTTCATGGAGAGCTTCATGCTCTGGGGCGGCAACAACTCCCCGCAGAACATCGGCCTGACGATCGTCGGCTACCTGTATCGGCAGGGCATCGAGAAGAACGACCTCGGCTACGCGTCGGCGGTCGGCGTGGTGCTGCTCGTCCTCGTGCTGGCCATCAACATCCCGCAGCTCATCGCCACCGGCACCTTCAAGAAGGAGGTCCGATGACGGCGTCGACGTCCCTCAAGACCCCTCGGGGCGGGGCCGGCCTCCCGGGCAGCCGCCGCAAGGTCACCGACGAGGGCAAGGCGGCGCGGCGCCGTACGGTCAGCGCCTCGACTCTGATGACGGTGCTGTTCCTGGCGATCATCATCCTGGTGCTCATCCCGCTCTGGGCGATCTTCGTGGGGACGTTCCAGGACGGCAACATGATCATCCGGAACGGCCTCAACCTCGGGATCGACTTCTCGCAGGCCGGCCTGCAGAACTACGTGATGCTGTTCACCGACTCGGGCAGCTACTTCCGCTGGTTCCTCAACAGCACGATCGTCACGCTCGTCCAGGTGGTCCTGACCCTGGCCGTCAGCTCGTTCGTCGCCTACGGGTTCGCGATGTACGAGTTCCGGTTCAAGAACGCGCTGTTCGTCGCCGTGCTCCTGCTGATGTCCGTGCCGTTCGAGATGCTCATGCTCCCGCTGTACATCCAGATCAACGACATGCACCTGCAGGACACCTACGTCGCGGTGATCCTGCCGTTCCTNGCGCACGCCNTNACGATCATGTTCTTCCGGCAGTACCTGCGGGGCATCCCCAAGGAGATCGTCGAGGCGGGGCGTATCGACGGCGTCACGGAGTACGGGATCTTCTTCCGGCTCGTCCTGCCGATCGCCAAGCCGGCCTTCGCGGCGATGGCGATCCTCAACGCCATGGGCAGCTGGAACAACTTCCTGTGGCCGCTGCTCGCCCTGCGCAGCCCCGAGAAGTACACCCTGCCGATCGGCCTCAACACGCTCATGACGCCGTACGGCAACAACTACGAGCTCTTGATCGTCGGGTGCTTCTTCTCGATGCTCCCGATCTTCGCGCTGTTCCTCGCCTTCCAGCGGTTCTTCATCGAGGGCATGACCGCAGGCGCGGTCAAGGGCTGAGCGGCCCGCAGCGTCGCGAGGTCCCACCAACGCAGTATCTGGCAATGGATGCCGGCAAACCAGAAGGGAATACAATGATGAAGATGAGGAAGCCCATGGCGGCAGCGCTGGCGGCCGGGCTGGCCGTCACCGCGCTCGCTGCCTGCAGCAGCAGCGACGGAGGCGGCGGCGACGAGACCGCCGATGAGGGTCAGGTCATCACTCAGGCGCCGGTCGAGGGCGCCACGCCGCTGGAGCTCTGGACCTTCGTCGAGCTGCACGGCACGTACTACACGACGATGGCCGACAAGTGGAACGAGCTGAACCCCGACAAGAAGGTTCAGATCAACGTCAACGTGCTGCCGTACGACGACATGCACAACAAGCTCCAGATCGCGCTGACCTCGGGTGAGGGCGCTCCGGACATCGCCGACATCGAGGCCGGCAAGTTCCCGCAGTTCGTCACGGGCACCCCGGCGCTCATGGACCTGACCGAGGCCGCGGCGCCCTACGTCGCCGACATCGTCAAGGCCAGGCTCGACCTGTTCTCGAAGGACGGTGCGCTCTACGGCATAGACTTCCACGTCGGCGCGACGGTGGCCTTCTACAACACCGAGCTCCTTGAGGCCGCGGGCGTCGACTACACGACGATCAAGACCTGGGACGACTACGAGGCGGCCGGCGCGGCGTACTTCGACGCCACCGGCAAGTACTTCGGCACCGTCGACACGTCGGCCAGCTGGCAGGAGGGCCTCCTGCTCGCCCAGCTCGGCGGCGAGTACTTCACCGAAGACGGCACCGTCAACGTCGACAGCCCCGAGCTGACCCAGGCGATGGAGATCCTCAAGGGCCTCCAGGACGCCAACGCGGCCGCGGTCCCGCCGGGCGGCCAGCCCGACACCGAGGAGGCGTTCGGCGCGTACAACAACGGCGACTTCGCCGCCGCCGTCATGCCGTTCTGGTTCACCTCGCGCTACCTGGCCTACATGCCCGACTTCGCCGGGAAGATCGCCATCGCTCCTCCGCCGACCGTCGACAACCCCGTGGTCGTCTCGGTCGGTGGCGGTGGCACCGGTACGGCCGTCGTCAAGGACGGGCCGAACGCCGAGCTCGCGGCCGAGTTCGTCGCGTGGGCGAAGCTCTCCTACGAGGGCAACGTCGAGACCTGGAACCTGCTCGGCTTCGACCCGCTCAACACCACGGTGTGGGAGGACGAGGCCATCACGCACAACCCGGACAACAAGTTCGTCCAGTACTTCAAGAACAACCCGTTTGACGCGCTGCTCGAGATCAAGGACAGCATCGGCAACCTGACGTCGTACTCCAACTCCGCGATGCCGTCGGTGAACAACTACCTGAACACCCAGACGCAGAACAGCATCTTCGAGGACGGGATGCCGGTCAAGGAGGCACTCGCCCAGGCCGAGTCCGACCTCAAGAACGAGCTGGGCCAGTAGGCACCACGACGCACGGCGTCTGAAACACCCCGATGACGGGGCGACCGGGCTGGGCCCGCGGGCTCTCCCGGTCGCTCCGTCGTCTGCGGCGGGCACTCCGCCATGGCACGACACCTGGCAAAACCGATTCGACACTGCTGAGGAAGTACCAACAATGACGACAACCCGAATGATCGTGGACCCGGCCTTCGTGGTGGGACCCGTGCGTAGGCGGACCTTCGGATCTTTCGTCGAGCATCTGGGACGGTGCGTCTACACCGGCATCCACGAGCCCGGGCACCCGAGCGCCGACGAGTCCGGGTTCCGGACCGACGTGCTCGACCTCGTCCGGGAGCTGGGTGTGTCGACAGTCCGCTACCCCGGCGGAAACTTCGTCTCCGGCTACCGCTGGGAGGACGGCGTCGGCCCGCTCGACCAGCGACCGACGAGGTTGGACCTGGCGTGGCACTCGACGGAGCCCAACACCTTCGGCGTCGACGAGTTCATGGCGTGGTGCCGCAAGGCCGGCGTCGAGCCGATGATGGCGGTCAACCTGGGCACTCGCGGCATCGCCGAGGCGCTCGACATCCTCGAGTACTGCAACATCGCCGGGGGCACGGCCCTGTCCGACGAGCGGCGCGCCAACGGCGGCGCCGAGCCCTACGGCGTGACGATGTGGTGCCTCGGAAACGAGATGGACGGGCCGTGGCAGGTGGGGCACAAGACGCCGTACGAGTACGGTCGGCTCGCCGCCGAGGTCGGCCGCGCGATGCGGATGGTCGACCCCGCCCTCGAGCTCGTGGCGTGCGGCTCGTCGTCCACCGACATGCCGACGTTCGGCGAGTGGGAGCGGATCGTGCTGTCCGAGTCCTACGAGGTCGTCGACCTCGTGTCGGCGCACGCCTACTACTACGAGGAGGACGGCGACCTCGGCTCCTTCCTCGCCTCCGCCGTCAACATGGACAGCTTCATCGAGGGCGTCGTCGCCACAGCCGACGCCGTGCGCGCCGCCAAGAAGCTCGACAAGCGGATCCACATCTCGTTCGACGAGTGGAACGTCTGGTACCAGAAGCGGGCGGAGTCCAAGGTCCCCGAGGGCGACGACTGGCCTGTTGCGCCGGTGCTCCTCGAGGACAGGTACAACGTCGCCGACGCGGTGGTCGTCGGGAACCTGCTCATCTCACTGCTGCGGCACACCGATCGGGTCCACGCGGCGTCGCTGGCGCAGCTGGTCAACGTCATCGCGCCGATCATGACCGAGCCCGGCGGGCCCGCGTGGCGCCAGACGACGTTCCACCCGTTCGCGCTGATGGCGCGGTACGCCAAGGGCGACGTGCTCACGGTGCCGGTCCAGGGAGAGACCTACGAGACGAAGAAGTTCGGCCTCGTGCCACTCGTCGACGCCGTCGCCACGCACGACGCCGATACCGGTGAGGTCGCGGTGTTCGTCGTCAACCGCTCCACGACCGGTCCGACCTCCGTCGCCGTCGACCTGCGCGCCTTCCCGGGCGCCCAGGTGGTCGAGGCGGTCGAGCTGTCGAACCCCGACCACACGTGGCACGCGAGCGTTGCCGACTCGACCTCGGTGGCCCCCAGGCCACTGGCGGGCGTCACCCTCGACGGCGGGCGGCTCCAAGCCGTCCTCCCCCCGGTGTCCTGGGCGATGATTCGGATCGCCACCCGCTGAGAGTCGTCGTCGCCGATCCCGCGGGCAACTGACCGGGTCTGAGGTCATCGCTGACATGAGGAGCGTTACGCCATCTCCAACACCGCCTTCCAGTCCTTCGACCTCGGCAGAGCCGCGGCGCTGTCGATAGTCCTGCTGCTGGCTCTCATCCTCATCAATGGTGTGCAGCTGTCGCTGCTGCGCCGCCGCGACGTCTGAAGCTCGGGAGGACCACCCATGATTAAGCGGACCTCAGTGCGCTCGGCCAGCACCACCACGGCTTTCCACGTCGTCAGTGGCGTCCTGGCGATTGCTTTTCTGTTCCCGTTGATCTGGGCGATCATCAACTCGTTGAAGAGCCCGGCCGAGGCCAACCAGGCGCCGCCGACGCTCTTCCCGAAGTCCCTGTCGCTCGGCAACTTCCAGACGCTGATGGACTACGGCTCGGGTCTGCCCGTCTACTTCTGGAACAGCGTGCTCGTCTCGCTGCTCACGGTCGTCGGCACGGTGGTGGTCTGCGTCCTGGGCGGCTATGGCTTCGCGCGCTTCGACTTCTTCGGCAAGAAGCACCTCTTCCTCGCCGTGGTGGCCATCCTCATGGTGCCGTACGCGACCATCCTGCTGCCGCTGTACATCCTGCTCGGCAAGCTCGGGCTTGCAGAACTCGCTCTGGGGGCTCAGCCTCGTGCTGGTCATGTTCCAGCTGCCGTTCGGCACGCTGATGATGCGTAACTCCTTCGAGTCCGTTCCCCGCGAGCTGGAGGAGGCCGCTCTGGTGGACGGGTGCACCAACGTGGGGGCGCTGCGCCACATCTCACTCCGCATGGTGTCCCCAGGCGTCGTCACCGTGGCGCTGTTCGCCTTCTTGGCGTCCTGGAACGAATTCCTCGCCCCGCTGATCTTTCTCAACGACGCGGACAAGTTCACGCTGCCGATCATGCTCGTCAACGTCCGGTCAGGGTCCTACGGCGCCATCGACTTCGGGGCGTTGCAGGCGGGCGTCGTCGTAGCGATGATCCCTGCCCTGGCGCTGTACCTCGTGCTCCAGCGCTACTACGTCAACGGGCTCATGAACGGCGCCCTACGCGGCTTACGCTGCATCCGATGGCCCACTCCTTCTCGTCCCAGCACATCCACTCCTCAGGAGCCCTCTTGTGACCACCTCACCGATCAGTACCGTTCCCGGCCAGCTCACGACGCCGTGCGCCCCCCGCACCGAGGAGCACCTGGTGCTGCGCCCACTCGGGATCGACCAGGTCGGGATCACGGGAGGGTTCTGGGGAGACTGGCAGGACCGCAACCGCGAGGTGACGACGCCCCACGCCCTCAAGTGGCTGGAGCGGGACGGCGCCATGGACAACCTGCGCCGGATCGGCGCCGGGGACGGCGGCCCCGAGCGTCGGGGCATGCTCTTCAGCGACTCCGACCTGTACAAGGCCCTCGAGGGCATCGCCTGGGAGATCGGCCGCAAGGCCTCGCCAGAACTGGTGGCGCTGGTCACGGAGGCGGCCCTCGTCCTGGAGCAGGCCCAGGAGGACGACGGCTACCTGAACTCCTTCGTCCAGGCGGGTAAAGCCGAGCGCTATGCCGACCTCGCTCACGGTCACGAGATGTACTGCGCGGGGCACCTCATCCAGGCCGCTGTCGCGCACGCCCGCACCACCGGCGGTGACGAACTGCTGAGCGTGGCGCGGCGGCTGGCCGACAACCTGGTCCGCGAGTTCGGCGATCGCCGGCGGGTGGACGTCGACGGGCACCCCGAGATCGAGACCGCCCTTGTCGAGCTCTACCGGTACACGGGGGAGCGCAGCTACCTCGACCTCGCCCAGCAGTTCATCGACGTGCGCGGCTACGGCGCGATCGGCCCCGGACACTTCGGACCGACGCACCACCAGGACGACGTCCCGGTGCGCGACCAGTCGACCGTGGCCGGCCACTCGGTGCGGGCGCTGTACCTGATGGCGGGCGTGCTGGACCTCTACCTCGAGACGGGGGAGGAGGCCCTGCTGCGGGCGGGCGAGCGTCAGTGGGGGTCGATGGTCGCTGAGAAGACCTACATCACCGGTGCGCTCGGCTCGCGCTTCGAGGGTGAGGCGTTCGGCGACCCGTTCGAGCTGCCGCCGGACCTGATCTACGGCGAGACCTGCGCCGGGATCGCCAGCGTGATGGCGAGCTGGCGTCTGCTGCTCGCGACCGGGCAGGGCAAGTACGCCGACCTCATCGAGCGGACGTTGCACAACATCTTCGCCGCGTCGACGTCCACGGTCGGTGACGCCTTCTTCTACGTGAACCCCGTGCAGCGTCGTCGTCCCCGCGCGGCCGCGCCCGTGGACGGCAAGCCGATGCGCTCGGACGCCCCGGGCACTCGGCCGGCCTGGTTCGACTGCGCCTGCTGCCCTCCGAACATCATGCGCACGGTGGCCTCCCTCAGCGGCTACCTCGCGACCGTGGACGACACCGGGGTGCAGCTGCACCTGTACGCGCCGACCAAGCTCGACGTGCCGCTGGTCCAGGGGCAGGTCGTCGCGACGGTCGAGACCGATTACCCCCTGGACGGCGTCGTCACCGTCCGGATCGAGCAGTCCCCGGCGCAGCCCTGGACGTTGTCGCTGCGCATTCCCGCGTGGTGCCAGGGTGCGAGCGTCGAGGTCGACGGCGAGCAGCTGGACGCTACCGCGGACGACGACGGGTACGTCCGCATCGACCGCGCGTGGGCGAGCGGCGACGTCATGCGCCTGGTGCTGCCGATGCCGGCGCGGCTGACCGTCGCCCACCCGGCAGTGGACGCCGTCCGCGGCGCCGTCGCGATCGAGCGCGGGCCGCTGACGTACTGCCTGGAGAGCGTCGACCAGTCGGGTGTTGACCTGGATGCGGTGGAACTGGTCGCCGGCCCACCGCTGCGGGTGGTGCGGCGCGAGGACCTGCTCGGCGGCACCGTCGTGATCGAGGCCGACGGCCTGGTGCGCGACGACAGCGCGTGGACCGGGATCGGTTGGGCCTCGCTGGGCGAGGAGCCGCGGCCGTCCACCCGGCCGGCTGTCCTCACCGCGATCCCCTACTACCTGTGGGCCAACCGAGGACCGTCGGCCATGCGGGTGTGGGTACCGCTGGCCCCGTCGCAGGGGGAGTGAGGCATCTGCCATGACTGAACCGGTGAAGGTGGGCGTCGCCGGGCTGGGGTTCGGCGCCGAGTTCATCCCGATCTACCGGGACCACCCCGATGCGCAGATGTACGCGATCTGCCAGCGGAACGAGGACTCGCTCAACAAGATCGGCACGGCGTTCGGGGTCGAGCGGCGGTTCACGAGCTTCGCGGACCTGATCGCCGATCCCGAGCTGGACGCCGTCCACATCAACACGCCGATACCCCACCACGCCGAGCAGTCGATCGCCGCACTGCGTGCGGGCAAGCACGTCGCCTGCACCGTTCCCATGGCGACGACGCTCGACGAGTGCCGGGCGATCGCGGACGCGGCGCGGGCCTCGGGCAAGAACTACATGATGATGGAGACGACCGTCTTCTCCCGGGAGTTCCTGTACGTCCAGGACCTCGTCCGGAACGGGACGATCGGCCGCATCCAGTTCCTGCGCGGCGCCCACCAGCAGGAGATGGCGGGATGGCCGGGGTATTGGGAAGGGCTGCCTCCCATGCACTACGCGACCCATGCGATCGGCCCGCTGCTGGCCCTTTCCGGTGCCCTCGCCGAGTACGTCATGTGTCTCGGGTCGGGGCGGATCTCGCCGGAGCTGACGGCGGGGTACGGCTCACCGTTCGCGGTGGAGAGCGCCCTCGTGAGGGTGCGCGGCTCCGATCTGAGCGCCGAGATCACGCGTTCGCTCTTCGAGACCGCGCGGGAGTACGTCGAGAGCTTCTCCGTGTACGGGGATCGGTCCTCGTTCGAGTGGGAGCAGATCCACGGCAGCGGCCCAGTGCTGTTTACGGGAGAAGACCCGCACCGTGTCTCGATCCCGGACTCGGCGGGCCTTCTGCCGCGGGAGATCCAGCGCTACACGACCAAGGGCATCTACGACGACGAGCACGAGCACCTGTCGTTCAAGCAGGGCAGCGGGCACGGTGGATCGCACCCGCACCTCGCCCACGAGTTCATCCGCAGCATCGTCGAGGGGCGCAACCCGCTCATCGACGCGGTGACCGCGGCGAACTGGACCTCTGTCGGCATCTGTGCGCACCAATCGGCAATGGCGGGTGGGGCCAGGGTGGACCTCCCCGTTCTCGACTAGCGGAAGGACACAGGGCCCCGCGATGACCTCATGGCAGATCGCCGCCAGCACGTTCATCTGGCACTCACCGCTCACCACGGAGATATTGGAGGCGCGCCTGCCCCAGCTCGCGGCCTGGGGCTTCGACGCGGTCGAGCTGCCCTTGGAGAACGCGGGCGACTGGGACGTGGAGCGCTGTGCGTCCCTGCTGACGGAGCTCGGGCTCGACTCGGTCGTGTGCTCCGTCTTCTCGCGAGGTTGTCCCGGGTCTCGTGGAAGTTGAGGTGGCGGTCCCCCGCCTGACAGCTGCCTTGCGGTAGTTGTTGGGCGACCGCCAAGTCGACCCAGAGACAGG
>JGIcombinedJ21911_10000531_pt1 | contig 12435 bp, 9 predicted proteins | sample BarGraNGADG00211_FD_21911 | JGI IMG/M metagenome (IMG submission 21911)
ACATCCTTATCAAGNGGAGTAACAAACCGCATATCGAAATGAGCAACTGATATGTTTTCCTTTAAAAGTTTATTTACAACAGAAGTAACTGCAACTCCGGGGTGACCGATAGATAACACAGCTATGTCGTTACCTTCACTTATCTGCCGGGCTTTTCCAATTTTAATCTCGCTGAAAGGTTTTCTCCAATCGGTGAATATTCCTCGTCCGCGTGGATAACGGATCGAAAATGGAAATCTGTTTTTATCGAGCTGTGCAGTGTACATCAGGTTCCTCAGATCAATCTCATCCATGGGAGCAGAAACAACCATATTGGGAATAGAACGCATAAATGCCATATCGAAAAAGCCATGGTGCGTGGCACCATCGGCACCGACAAGACCACCTCTGTCAATACAAAATACTACATGTAAGTTCTGAAGAGCAACATCGTGAATTATCTGGTCGTATGCCCTCTGAATAAATGATGAATAGATGTTGCAGAAAGGGATCATACCTTCTGTGGCAAGTCCGGCGGAAAATGTTACTGCATGTTGTTCGGCAATGCCAACATCAAATGTTCTTTCCGGCATCTCTTTCATCATAATGTTCAGGGAACTTCCAGTTGGCATAGCAGGAGTGATACCTGTTATCTTATTGTTCAGCTCTGCGAGCTCAAGGATTGTTTTCCCGAAAACCTCCTGATAAGTGGGTGGGGCATCTGTAACTGATGTTTTAATTATCTCACCGGTTTCTTTATCAAATCTTCCCGGGGCATGGAAGGCCGTCTGGTCTTCTTCAGCCTGTTTAAAACCCTTCCCTTTAACTGTAAGGCAGTGAAGCAATTTTGGTCCCGGAATTCCCTTCAGATCTTCGAGGACTCTTGTCAGGTGCATTACATCATGACCATCGATAGGTCCAAAATACCTGAAGTTAAGTCCTTCAAACAGGTTGCTCCTGTCGAGTATTGTGCTTTTTGCTCCGGCTTCAAGCTGGGCAGCAAGTGTCCGCGCATGTGGACCTAGTTTTCCGAATACTCCGAGAATTTTCCATACACGGTCCTTAAATCTGTTATATGTTTTGCTGGTCGTAATATCAAGGAGGTATTCTTTCAGAGCCCCTACGTTTGCATCAATAGCGATATTGTTATCGTTCAGGATCACAAGAATATCGGACTTCCCGATACCTGCATTATTGAGACCTTCAAAGGCCTGTCCTGCCGTCATTGCCCCATCACCGATGACTGCAACAACATGCCTGTTCTCTCCTTTACTGGCTGCTGCAACTGCCATCCCGAGAGCAGCTGATATAGAAGTTGAAGAGTGGCCGGTTCCAAATGCGTCGTACTCACTTTCAGCCATTTTTGGAAAACCGCTTATTCCTTTGTACTTTCTGTTAGTAGCGAAATTTTCCCGCCTTCCAGTAAGAATTTTATGTCCGTAAGCCTGATGCCCNACGTCCCATATGATTTTATCGTAAGGGGTATTAAATACGTAGTGCAGAGCTACAGTCAACTCNACCACACCCAGACTGGCTCCGAAATGGCCGGGGTTATTACATACAACATCTATAATNAACTGCCGGAGTTCAGAACTCACNTGCACAAGATCGTCCGGAGCAAGCTTTCTCAGATCATCAGGAGTATATATTTTAGAGAGTAAATTCTCTTCCNTGCCCATTTGGAGATGGTTATAAAAAATAACCTGCAAATATAACAATTATTATTCCTGTGTGTTTGCTGAAGCATACCCGGGATTTTCTTATTTTTGTTTCGGAATTCAAGGGATCGGATACATTTATTAGAAAGGTCAGTTTTTTTAAATAAAATCAAATTGAGTTATGAACAGATCAATTTATTACATTCTGGGGATTTTCGCTTTAGTAATGTTTTCAATATCATGTGTTTCAGGAAAGAAGTTCAGCAGTTTGCAGGATACCAGCAAACAATTCATGAATGAGCGTGATGCTTTCAAGACTGACAANATTGGTCTTGAAATGCAAAACAAAGAACTAAANGCAAAACTTGCCTCCCTTGAAAAGGAGATAGATACTGTAAAACAGGTTATTACAGCGGCACAAACTGAACGCGATAAGGCTGTTGACGATTATAATAAAATCTCATCCAGGTACAACGAATTACAGAATGCACAGGAGGATCTTATCAAAGGCAATGTGAAGGAGACTCAAAGATTACTTTCTGAGCTGCAGACAGCTCAGGAAAACCTTCAGAAAAAAGAGGATCTTCTTCGTCAGCTTGGACAAAACCTTGATACTAAAAAGGCTACTCTTGATCAGCTTACTTTTGAACTGGAAAAGAAAAATGCAAGAATGGCTGAGCTGGAAAAAATACTTGATACGCAGAAGAAAATTGTCCAGGATCTGAAGAATAAAGTATCTGAGGCTCTGCTCGGATTTGAAAACAACGGTCTTACAGTTACAATGAAGAACGGTAAAGTCTATGTCTCACTTGATGAAAAACTCCTGTTTAAATCGGCCAGCTGGGATATTGATGTCAATGGAAAAAACGCATTGAAGAAACTGGCAAACGTTCTTGAAAAAAATCCGGATATACAGGTCATGATCGAAGGTCATACTGATAATGTTCCATATAACCCGGGGAATAGCCAGTTGAAGGACAACTGGGATTTAAGTGTTAAGAGAGCTACTACGGTTATCAGAGTTCTTCTCGAAGGATCAAAGATTGATGCAAAACGATTAACTGCCTCGGGAAGGAGTCAATACCTGCCTGTAGATGATCGTAATACTTCAGATGCTCGTCAGAAAAACAGAAGAACTGAAATCATTCTGACTCCTGATCTGACGGAGCTGTATAATCTGATAAATAAATATTAGAATTGATTTCGGATTTCGGATTTTTGATTTCGGATTAAGATAATATTAAATGACAAAGGAAGAACTAAAAGATCGAACCAAAAAGTTCGCCATACTCATTATTAAACTCGTTGATGATCTACCAGATACAAAAGCCGGACGTACAATCGGAAATCAGATAATTCGTTCAGGTACGTCAGTTGGTGCAAACTATAGGACAGCATGCAGAGCGAGGAGCGATGCAGATTTCATATCAAAAATTACGGTCGTCGAAGAAGAATGTGATGAAACTTTGTTCTGGCTTGAACTTATAGTAGAATCAAACCTTCTGGAAAAAGAAAGGCTTCTGGCTTTAATAAAAGAAGCTGATGAACTAACTGCGATTTTTACAGCATCAGGTAAAACCGCCAGACAAAATAATCCGAAATCGCCAATCCGAAATCCGAAATGACTACTTCGAGAATTCCTGAAGTTTCACATTCATATTCTTCAGAGCCTGTAGCAGGTTGTCCTCAGGCCGGAGAAAATTCTGATTTCCCCAGAATAAAGGATCATAGTTGTTTATAGTCTTTGAAAATATTGAATGAATCGGGGCAAGTTCTTCCCGGTCAAATCGTGTTACATTCTTTAACTCTGTTTCAGTAATTGCCAATTCAAAAAATACTTTAAACTGCATATTGAATAGTTTCTTCCTCTTGCTTGCGGTAAATAGAAGGTCGCCTCTTACGTGATTTAAAAAATATCTGTTGTTCATTTTCCGGTAACTAACAGAATATTTTACAGAGATGGGCCAGGTATTATATCCATGTGATGTTGCTGAAATAAAGGAATCTTTCATTTTATAGATCAACTTCGGATTAATTTCGAATTCTGCATTCAGGATGCCATAATCAGATGTATTGACATAAATAGTACCTTTAAAAAGCGGCAGGTCAATATTTTCACGCTGCTCAAATTCGATAGCATAAGCTGTTTCATCATCGTATGTAACAATATCTGTTATCCTGTACATGTAATCAGTTGTACTTGTCAGGAATTCAAAGTTATTCTTTGCNCCGTCAAGCTCCAGGCATGTGCTTAGACCTGCTTTAAGTCTTAATGCAAGTGTATCGCTTCGTTCCGTATTTTCGATTTTCCGGCTTTTATAAACTTTAATCTGGTCACCCAAAAGAGTTCCGGAATATGCACTTTTATAAATCTGCAAAATTGCTTCGGAATAGGTTTGAAGTTCAGATTTTTTCAAAATTCCTTCCCTGTAAAAACCCGTCATAAAAGCAGGTGTGTTACCATAATTTACAGGTATTGATTTTAGTGTCCTGGAAATTACTTCCTGCGGATTCTGATTTTTTATAATGATTTCAGGTATTGAGATGAAATCTCTCTTCATCGAAATTGTCAGGTTATTTCCGAAGGCCTTTCTGACAGGGATTTCTCTTCCTGAATATCCGATAAATGAGACGGAAAGTGTATCTTCAAAAAGATCAGAGGTGATTTTCATTCCAAAATCACCATTATTATTTGTTACGGTTCCTTTACCCTTATTTTTTAATGCCAGTGTTGCAAAAGGCAAGGGTTCGGAAGTCTCGTCATCAATAATTTTACCGGTGATATATTTTACTTTTGCAGCTGATGTCGAATCTGCCTTCACTGCAGGGGATCTTTCCGGACGCGAGATGATTATATACTTGTCAATTACTGAAAAAACAAGGGTATCATTCTTCAGGATACTGTTCAGAACTATTATGAGTTTTGTATCTCTGAATGTCATTACCGTCCTCTTTTCCTGATCAATCAGACGGCTGTCGTATGTAAAATTATAACCAGTTCGTTTTGTAATAATATCGAGAGCGTTGCCTGTTTTAACTGTACCCGCTCTGAAGGTAAAGGTCGAGTCAAGAATGCTCCTCTGGCAGTCTGCTCTATGCGGTAAGATCAGTATAATGAACAATGCAATGGCCAGTACTTTTATTAAAATATTGCCACTGGACGATGACATTTTTTATGATGAGTTATTTTTTTGTAAGATGGAAAACATTACCATCTTTTGTATAACTCAGGTTAAAACTACGACAAATTAAATTAATTATTATTTGCTGCGACGAATTATCAATTGGGGAATGCCACTGGTATTCGAGAATATAGGGATCATCAGCAACAATATCCATATTATAGACCCTCTTCAGATCATTGAATACAACGCTTAACTTCTGGTCAGTGTAATACAGGTACCCGGTTTTCCATGAAATGTAGTTTGGATCACTGTTAACATTTTTCCCTGATGTCTTTGAGTCAATTGTTCCCACATAGCCCGGATCGAGCAGAAGGGACTGTGATCCTGAATTATCGTATACTTCGACCTTCCCTGTTTTTACAAAGACCTCCACTGAGGAATCCCTGTTATTTGTTATGACATTAAAGGATGTTCCTACAACTTTTACTTTAGCTTTCCCGGCATCTATAATAAATGGTTTTGAAACGTCAGGGGCTATTTCGAAGAAAGCTTCTCCGGCAAGTTTTACAGCCCTTCCGTGTTTGCCATAATTTGTGCGGTAGCTGAGCTCAGAATTACGGTTAAGATAGATCTTGCTTCCATCGGGAAGAGAGATCAGGATATTCTTTTGTTCATTACCGGCTATAGCAGCAATTTTTTTACTAAAATAACCTGCGTTATTCATGTAAATTGCAGNGGATCCAAGGCTTAATAAAATCAGAGCAAGAGCTGCAATCCTCATTATGGAAGGCCTCATATAAATGGTTCTGGCACGGACTTCACCTTCTAAAAGATTATTTTCATTCAACCTTGAATAAACTTTATTCCAGGCATTATCAACATTTATTTCTTCTTTACTATTCATATTCTTTAAATCTTTCCACTCATTTCCGGAATTGTTATCTTCAGCCATAAAGCGCTTGAGGAGATCTGACGATTCATCCTTCTCATTTGAAAGGACAGAGGCAAGTTCCTCCCACTCCTTATCAGTAAATCTCTCTTTCTTATTCATCTCTTTCATAATTGTGTTAACTCCTTTCTGAATTCTTTCAGTGCCCTGCCCATGTTTGCTTCAACCGTTTTTACCGAGACGGATAATTTTTCAGCTATCTCGTTATATTTAAGTCCCTCAAATCTGCTCATGGTAAAAATCTTTCCGCATCTTTCGGGAAGCCTTTCCAGTATCCTGGCTACTTTTTCCTGCAGCTCTTTGTAATTAAGGATGTCGGAAGGGCTCTCCTGCCTTTCCGCCTGGCGGTTCAGGATATCTTCAGCATGTCGTTCAACAACCTTGTTATGTTCTATATAATGCAGGCATTTATTGTGAACTGATCTGAAGAGATAACCATTTAAAGAACTTTCAATGTTTAATTTTTCCTTATCCTGCCAGAGTCTGAAAAACAGATCTTGTACTATTTCTTCTGCAGTGTCATGATCTTTTATCAGAGTCTTTGCGTATCGTACCAGGGAAACATAGGAGGATCGGAAAAGCAACTCAAACTGTCCTACATCGCCTTTTCGGATCCTCNCTATTATCTCGGTATCCCTGATCATAGATCTCTCGTTACTTGTTATTTTCTCTGTCGCTGAATTTTAGTTTTCTGCTAAGTCTGCGTATTGCTGATTCAATGCTCTGGTCGGGTTCAATCACGTTATAATCTCCCCAGAATTCTTTATCAGTAAAGGCNCCGACTTTTTCTGAAAACACATCATTGTACTTGATCTTGTCTTTTCCTGCAAATTTAATAACTTCCTGGTCAGTACGATCAGTTATGGCTATTTCAGACATAGTGGTATAGTATGTATTGAAGAGTTTTTTAGCCCAGCTAACTTTAAATTTAACTTCAGCTCTAGAGTATGCAAAGTGCCATTTGCCTCCCTGTTCACGGTATTTGGCTCTGTAAGTTGCAATTTCCGGGGTCACTTTCATTCCAAGNGGTTTTTTCCTGATAAAAATTGATTGTGCAGCCTCTTTGTCTGAAAGATTAAATCCGAATTCTGCTTCAGTTAAAGCATAAGAGTCCATATCTATGTAAAGACTTCCCATGAATAAAGGCATTTCAACAGATGGCTTTTGAATAAAGTCAATCACATAATGAGGTTTGTTATCGATTTCAATAACACCGGTAAGTGAGTAATTGTAGTTCTGCATAGCTTCCCTGGTAAGGACAGATTCCGAGTTTTTAACAAGGTCAAGCTCTAAAACGCTTATCGGACCGCCCTGTAGTTTAAACAGAACTGTGTCCATTTTTTCAACGTCAGCGCTTTTTCTTCCTTTATAGATCCTGGCATTATCATAGCGAACATCATTTCTATAAGGTGCTTTGAAGATCTCAACAACAGCTTCTCCTATTGATACATATGAACGGTTCTTTCTGATAGTCTCCCTGTAGAATGCAGTCATCAGATTTGGAACTGTCTCGTAGTTTTTATCTATGTTACTGATAACTTTCTCGACAATACTGACTGGATCAAGAGGTTTGACAATAATCTCTTTTATAGGGATAGGTGCTGTCTCAAGCGCAATAACATTTTTGTAGCCATTATCTTTAAGATCACTCAGAGGAATAGTCTTGTTTTTATATCCCAGAAAAGAGATCTCAAGACTTTTTGATGTTGAAAGGTCACCGACTTTAAGAGTGAATTCTCCATCGATGTTAGTTACAATTGCCACATTTGATTCTTTGACGGCAACAGTTGCAAACACCAGCGGAGCTCTGCTTTCTGCATCAACAACCTTTCCTTTAATTGTTACTAAATTCTGCTGGTCGTTCTTCTTTTTACCTGANTGATTTCCGGCATATGCAGTCTGAGCCNCAAAGGCCAGCAAAAGAACTGCTGCAATAAGCGAAAAGTGTTTAAAAGTTTTCATGGCATTAATTTATTAAGTTTAAAATTTGAATTCATCTTGTTTCCGAATACTGTATTCTTTCCATTTCAACCCTATGACCTTTGACCTTATCATTTACCCTATTACTGCCATAATAAATATTTTCTTATCTTTCTTTAATATTTTTTCAGACTTTAATGATCGAAAGCATTATTAAACCTGTAAATGTTTTTCTGGCTGGATATTCATATCTGAAAGGCTCTGTTACAGGAAAAGCAGAAATAAAAGGTATGCCTGTATCCGTAAGTACTGAACTGACCAATAAATGTAATCTTCATTGTCCCCAATGTTCAACTGGATCAGGCTTGATGGTCAGAGAACGTGGGTTTATGGATATTGGTCTGTTCAACAGGGTCATGAAGGAACTCACTCCTTATCTTTATTGTCTGAATCTCTATTTTCAGGGTGAACCTATGCTTCATCCTTCGTTTTTCTCATTTATAGGTGGTCGTCCGAAACCTTATTCTATAGTATCAACAAACGGTCATTTCTTATCCGTGGAAAACTCGGAAAGAATTGTCAGGTCAGGTTTGAATAAACTAATTATTTCTATTGACGGCATCGACCAGCAAACATATTCAGCCTACAGGGTAAATGGCAGACTAAATACCGTACTTGATGGAATTAAGAATGTAACTCATGCAAAACACTTACACAAATCTTCCTTGAAAATTGAGATACAATTCCTTGTAAATAAACTTAACGAACATCAGATACCTGAGATCAGACTTTTAGCAAAAAACGTGAACGCCTCACTACGTTTGAAATCGATGCAGGTCATTGATAAAGCAGACATAGAATCCTGGACGCCATCAAACGGAAAGTTCAGCAGATATAAAATAGCAGACGGGGAATTTGTCATTAAAAATACTTTGCCTGACAGATGTGCCAGACTTTGGTTTAATCCGGTAATAACCTGGGATGGGAAAGTAATTCCATGTTGTTTTGATAAAAATGCAGAATATGAGATGGGAGATCTTAATAATGATTCATTCAGCGATATTTGGAACGGACCAAAATACNNGATTTTCAGAAAAAGCATTTTAACGGGCCGTCATATGATTGGAATGTGCAGGAATTGTACTTCAGGATTNAAAGGTGTTAAATATTAATTATTTCANAAAAAAGTATATTNGAACAAATTTAAACAACACTGATATGAAAACAATTAAAACCATTTTACTCTCATTGCTGGTTCTTATAATAGTTGTTGTGATTGTTGGAATAGTTATAATTACCGGTATTAAACACGGAGCCTTGCCTCAGTATAAAGGTGATCTGGCTGTAAAAGGACTTGATTCGGGAGTGACTGTTTACAGGGATGAGAGAGGGATGCCTCATATTTATGCTTCAAATGAGCACGATCTNTACTTCTCCGTTGGTTATGTTTCAGCGCAGGAAAGGCTATGGTTCATGGACCTCATTCGGCGTGTTACTACCGGACGTTTGTCGGAAGTAATGGGCAAAAAACTTGTGGAGACAGACAAATTCCTTCGATGTCTTGAAATGACAGTAAAATCAAAGAAGTTGCTTACCAGGGAAGATCCTGTCATCTTGTCTTATATGCAGGCTTACACCGATGGGGTTAACGCTTACATCGCAGCTGCAGGGAAAAAGCTTCCTCCCGAATTCAGAATACTTGGCTATAAACCTGACCCCTGGAAGTTGGAGGATATTGCAAATATAATCGGGTATATGAGTTGGGATCTTGCTAAAGATAATCTGACGTCCGACCTCTTCTACTATCAGCTGGTGCAAAAATTTGGCATAGAAAAAGCTTCTCAACTGATACCAGACTGGAATGCTGTTAATGCCATAGTATTCCCCGATTTTAAACTAGATGAGACTTTATTAAAAAATGCAAGAGCATTCATTTCCTCTATGGACACTCTTGAAGCAATGGGAATTGCCTCATTTTCAGGCAGCAATAACTGGGCTGTAACTGGTAAGAGAAGCGAAACAGGCAAACCACTTCTTTCAAATGATATGCATTTGAGTTTTGGCTCTCCTGGCATCTGGATGCAGATGCACCAGGTTATACGCGGGAAGCTTAACGTTACCGGAGTGGTCGTTCCGGGTGAACCTTTTATTGTGGCAGGGCATAATGAAAAAATCGCTTGGGGCGAGACAAATCTCATGGTCGATGATATTGATCTTTTTGCTGAAAAGATAAACCCTCAAAACAAAAATCAGTACTTTTTCAAAGGGGAATGGAAGAATATGACAGTGAAAAAGGAAATTATAAAAATAAAAGGAGGGAAACAGGATTCTATTATTATTAGCTATACTCACCGGGGACCGATAATCTCAGGTTACAGAGATATCAAAGATGCATCTCTTAGTATGAGGTGGTCAGGATATGATTACAGTGATGAACTCAGAACTGTTTGTCTTCTGAACAGAGCCACCGGTTGGGATGACTTCAGGTCAGCCATAAAAACTTTCATAGCAGCCAGTCAGAATTTTGTTTATGCCGATGTTGAGGGGAATATCGGTCTTAATACAGGTGGTGGGATTGCCATCAGGAAAGGGAGTGGTACCGCAATCAGAAACGGTGAGACAGATGAATACGACTGGAAAGGATATGTCCCTTTTGAACAACTCCCTACAAGCTACAATCCTGAAAAAGGTTACGTGTCATCAGCAAATAACAAGACAGTAACAGAAGGATATCCTTACTACATAAGTGCGGACTTTGAACTACCATATAGAATAAACAGGATCAGACAGATGCTGGATGAAAAGCAGGTTTTTAGTATAGAGGATTTTAAGCGGATGATACTTGATCAGCATTCTGATTATGCTGCACTTCTCACACCTTATATTTTAAAGTTAGAGAATAGAAAGAATGAACTCACATCGTCTGAAGCCGGTGCATTAAATACCCTGGCCGGATGGGACTATGACATGAATGCCGGTTTAGTTTCTCCGTCAGTATTTGAGTTTTTCAGGATTAGTTTTATAAATAATCTGCTTGCTGATGAATTGGGAGATCTTTATAGCAATTTTTATCAAAAAGCGGAGATTACTATATATACAGGATACTCAAAAACGGCCCCGATGATTGGGTAGACAATATAAATACACCCCAAAAAGAGACCCTGGATGATATCGTTTTAAAAAGTTTCAAAGATTGCATCTCATCCCTTTCTAAACAATATGGCGATGACCAGACAAAATGGAAATGGGGGAGTATTCACAAGATCACTATAGAGCATCCATTAGGTTCAGTTAAAATTCTTGACCGGATCTTCGGGCTTAATTCGGATGAATTTGGAATAGGAGGGAGTAATCATACGGTAAGCCCCTATTCTTATGGTGAGGGTTTTAAAGTAAATCATGGAGCGTCAGAAAGACATATCTTCAACACGGCGAACTGGGATGAATCATATACTGTAATTCCGACTGGAGAATCAGGAATTCCTTCCAGCGAGTTTTACCTTTCTCAGACAAAGGCATATCTTGAAGGGAAGTTTTACAAAGACGCTTTTTCGGAAAATGCAGTTAAAGCAGCCGCGAAATATACACTTAATCTTAAACCAGTTAAGTAGAAAGGTTCATACAGTCATTACGTCCTTTTCTTTAATTGCCATCACCTTATCAATTTTTGTGTTGAAAGAGTGTGTCATCTCCTGTACCAGATCAACAGCTTCTTTTTCGAGATCTTCCGGCAATCCGTCTTTGAGTAGCAGCTTCAATTCATCGTTTGCCCATTTCCTGGCAGTGCGGACACTGATCTTAGCTGTTTCACCTTCAGTCCTGACCTGTTTAACGAGCTGATGTCTTCTTTCTTCCGTTAGAGGAGGTATGTTTATTCTTATAACCTCACCATTATTAACCGGGTTGAGACCAATATTTGCAGCCATAATTGCTTTTTCAATTATACCAAGCATGTTCTTTTCCCAGGGTTGTATCAGAATCGTTTTAGGATCAGGAGTATTTATATTAGAAACCTGGGTCAATGGTGAAATAACTCCATAATAGTCAACAGTAACACCATCGAGAAGAGCAGGATTGGACCTTCCGGCACGAAGCCTGGCAAGTTCATGTTCAAGATGTTCCAGGGCTTTTTCCATTCTTTCCCTGGTCTCATCTGTTATCAGTTCAGTTTCTTCATTCATTTGGTTCAGATTATAGAGTTTCCAACAAAAATAGTAAAATAGCTGGATTAGCAAAAAATGTAGGGATCGGTCGCGACCGATCCCTACATTACAATAGTTCCTATAGAATCACCATCTATCAATTTAGCGAGGTTCCCGGGTTTATTCATATCAAATACAACCAGAGGCATATTGTTTTCCCTGCACATTGTAAATGCAGTGGAATCCATTACTTTAAGTCTTCTTTTAATCACTTCTTCAAACGAAATATGATCAAATTTTTCCGCTTTGGGATCTTTTTCAGGATCAGAGGTATACACTCCATCTACTCTTGTACCCTTAAGAAGAACATCAGCACCAATCTCAACCGCTCTGAGGGCTGCAGCAGTATCAGTAGTAAAAAATGGATTACCTGTACCACCGGAAAGAATACATATTGTACTGTTTTTCAGTGTATCAAGCACTTTATCCCTGTTATATAATTCTCCTACGGGTTCCATCCTTATGGATGTGAATACCTTAGCTTTTGCTCCCAAAATGTTAATGGCACTCTCAAGGGCAAGACTGTTAATCACTGTTGCCAGCATGCCCATCTGATCGCCTTTTAATCTGTCAAATCCTGATGCTGTACCACTGAGACCACG
>JGIcombinedJ21911_10000537_pt1 | contig 12382 bp, 10 predicted proteins | sample BarGraNGADG00211_FD_21911 | JGI IMG/M metagenome (IMG submission 21911)
TTACAAACATAATAATAATTTTTAAGCGCTGCGTTCTTTCCTGCGGCGCTTTTAATTTTCACAACAATTTATGGATATTTTTTTATGGTTAAAGCTATAGCCCTTTTTTCTGGTGGACTGGACAGCATGCTGGCTGCTGAGTTGATCCACAGACAAGATATTGATGTCCTCTGCCTTACATTCATAACCCCTTTTTTCAGCGCGGAGAAAGCTCAAACTGCGGCCAGACAAATAAATTTGCCCCTAATTATTGAAGATATAACTGATCAGCATTTGAAAATGCTTAAGTCTCCGCGTTATGGCTACGGCAAAAACATGAACCCGTGTATCGATTGCCATATATTAATGCTGCAAGAAGCCGGCAAAAAAATGGTGGAAACGGGCGCTGATTTTATTTTTACAGGAGAGGTGCTGGGACAAAGGCCAATGTCTCAGGGGAAACAATCCCTTCATGTTGTTGCTAAAAACTCCGGCTTTTCCGACTACATTCTGCGGCCGCTCAGCGCTCAACTGCTCGAGCCGACAAAGGCCGAAAGAGAGGGTAAAGTTGATCGCTTGCAGTTACTTTCCATTCAAGGACGGGGCCGTAAAGAGCAAATGCAAATGGCTGCCGATTTCGGGATCACTAATTATGCTCCGCCCGCAGGAGGATGCCTGCTTACGGACCCCATGTTTTCACATCGTCTGCGCGATTTATTTTCGCATCAGGAAGATTATGATATTCATGATCTCGAATTATTAAAGTACGGACGTCATTTTCGCGCGGATGATCAGGGCAAAATTATTGTCGGCCGCAATAACTCTGACAATGAAAAACTGCGTGGACTTTCGACCGATGATGATCTTGTTTTGTTTATGGCTGACTTTCCCGGGCCACAGGTTGTGGTACCTCGCGGCAATGAAGCCCTCCTGCCGCTTGCAGCATCCCTGTGCGTTCGTTATAGTGACGCTCCCGCTGATCTTGAAGCAAACGTAATTTGTCTGCACAAAAATTCGTCCAGAGCAATTTTAGCCAAAGCAACCGCAAAAGAAGATTGCGAGCGCTGGATTATTTAGTCTTAACGGATTGTTTTCCAATTAAATGTTCCGGGCGTAACAAATCATCAACCGTCTTTACCGGATGGAATACCATTAGTGGCAGTTCTACAAGAACCGTATTCCAATAGGCCATGCCTCCATTCCAAAGACCGGGTGATTCCAGCGCTTTCAAAGAGCGTCCCTTTTCATTTTTCAGAGTGATTAAATAAGCATCTTTATTGACATAGTTATCCAGATTGAATTTTTCCCCTTGATAATTTTTCGTGCAGCAGACTAGATCCACCGGATTAAAATATCGTGCCGCTGACCATACGGCTATTTGTTCCGGGTTGCTTTTATCCACGTGCCCACTTTCAACAATCTGAACTGTTTGATTGCCATCATTTTCTTCAACCCAGAATGGAGCCCCCCCTGGTTCACCTTCGTTTCTGACTATCGCACATACTCGCAAAGGCCGGTTCAATGAAGAAAATATAACTTGCTTTTGTTTCTTTAGCGATTGCCGTGATACACCGCCCGGAAATACAATATTGAGCCTACGGGAACAATAATTTTTGATACTTTCAATTTGCACGGGATCAGGTTTATCGTTTTCAATCTGGCACAAAATAGCGAATATTTCCTGCTGGATCTGCAGGGCCAATCCTCCCAACATTTTCTTATAGGGAAGGATTTTCTTCAAAAGTTTTTCCGGTACAATGTTATCGATATTTTTTATAAAAATTAAATCTGCATCAAGATTCTGTAAATTTTTGAGCAAAGAGCCATGACCGCCTGGTCGAAAAATGAGGTTACCCCCGTCATCTCGCAGCGGAAGATTATTTTCATCAACGGCCAGCATATTTGTCGATGGTGACTGAACAGATAAAGATATTTTATATTTTATCCGGCACAGGTTTTCGTATTTAGACTTTACAGCCTTTATTTTTTTAGTAACATCTTTTTTATGTTCTTCTGAAATTGTGAAATGCAGATGGCAAACTCCGCCTGCGTCGCGAATATATTGAGCAGCCTCAAATAAATGTTCTTCCAGAGCGGTACGCGCCTCCCCTGCTCGATAGAGATGAAAAGGAATCAACGCCTTTGGCAGCCAGCTGAAATTTAAGCCATTGGCTGACAAAATATAATCCAGTAAACTCTTGATATTATTTTGATCAATGAATTCAGAAGCGCGCTTGTTTTGCTTAATCAGATCGTAAAAAGGATACTTTTTTAAATCCCGTAGAAATGATTTATTCAGCACCGGGGAGTCAAATCCGCCCTTTTCCAGGGCTGAAAACCATTCGGCAAACATGCGGCTGGCGGCACCGGAAGCCGGAACAAATTTGAGCAATCTGAATTTTCCCGCTTCCCTTTCGTAGAGTTTAATCAATTCATCCATTGCGGCTTTTTTGATTGATAGGATTCCATCATTAATTGCGCACGGGCGATTCAATTTCAGGTAAGTGGAACCATGGCGATAGGTAGCCATTTGCTTTTCCACATCACGTGGAGTTAAGCCTAATTTGTTGATTTGCCGGAGATCTTTTTCTGAAAACAAGATTGTTTTTTTCATTTCTATACTTTTTTTGAATAACATCAAGTTCCAACATAGGCAAGAACAAATATGTTCAATTCAGGATATTGTCTTGACCGGAAATAATTGATTACGTCTTAACGCGTTAAATCTTTTCGAGTGGAAATTATGCGACAACTTTCACACGACACGAGGGGAAATTGTGGAAGAAGGAACAAAATTTCACTCCATTATCATTCAACTGGACGGGAAAGGAATTACAATTGGGAAGTCTCCTCGTCCTAAAATTCTCTCTGCTTTCCGATTCTATAGGCATCTATGATAGCAAATATCCAAAAGCAAACAATGCCGTAGAAAACAGCGTCATGATAGGGACCTGTGGTTAACATTTTTGATCCGACAATGTCTGATAGCTCTTGCAGGTTCGTGGTACCACCCTGCACTTTAACCATAACATCGTCAAGGCGATTGAGTGCAGCTACCGTGGTCGACCAGATAATGTAGCCTAATCCGGTAAAGACAAAAAACATGATAACCAGACCCCTCCAATACCTTTTTAAATAGAGCTGGCCAACACCAGGAAAGACGAATGCGGATAGAAGAGCGGCTTTATATGATACTTTCATTTTGATGCTCGTTACCGTAGTCTTTGCACTTCAAACGGGCAAAGCTGTTGTGTAGATCTCCGCACTGTGATTTCTATCAAGGCCTTCTTTTTGGCTGCTTATTAAGCTTGTTTTTTGACGTTTGTTTCTGTTTTTCGACGTTCTGTTTCTGCCCCTTTTCCTTATCTTTCTTACCGCCCTTGTCTCCCATTGCGTCGCTCCTTTTCCTGTTTTCCAAAACATCTTCTCGCAGCATGGTTTCTGTTGCAACCACAGTAGACCCATCATTATTAATTCTAATCTTGCATACTTTTCAAAATCCGTCAATTACTGTCTTAAGGAAGAAACAAATGCTATCTACAAGTAAATGTTTTTTGATTTGGAATTTAAGTGAGGATTACGATACGGACAAAGGTTCCCTGATTTAAAGTATCGCCCGAAGCTATTTTTTATAGGAGCATTCTGATCACTTATATTCAACTAGACGTACAGGTTTACTCCTCCGCCTGAGGAATTTCCCGATAACGCCTCGATTCGTCTGGCGTTCTGCGCAAGCATGTCTGCTACTGCCTGTTCAGCTTGTGCATTCANNCTTAATATGCTCATAATGACCTGCTACTGTAGTTTTGACTGGTTCATCGCAAATGCTGAAGGTGCCATCGCTGAATGTCGATCATGAGTGTCTTCTCCTTCCTCCCGCTCGTCCCGGGAACAGTGCAAGCACGCTCAACTGTAGATTGCAGGTTCACGCCTTTATGTCAACGTAAAGTCCGTTGCCGTCCTCGCCCTGAGTCTGTTGCTTCTTTGAATAGTATGTTGTGGTCGTACCGCCGGACACATAGATCCGCCCGCATTCAGGACAGACGGCAGTAAGGATTTGGACAAACGACGTTGCCTTCATCCCTTCACGCTGCGCTTTTTGCACATTGTTCTGTACATGCTCCTGCTCGTGGGCGGCGACAGCACCCGCTGCCATTTCAGGAGAGACATGGGTTGGGTTCTGGAAGGAGACCGAAGCATCACTAGACTGATCGGTGTAGCTCCTGGCATGGCATGTCTTGCACTCTTTTGGCTCGATTTCCTGGTTCTTCTTTACCTCAGGCATACCGGCGGCAGGAGCCGGTACGCCATCTGACTGCTGCCGTGCCATGGGTGCGTTGCTGGCCGGCTGTGTGGCCTTGTACGGTGTTGTACGGGTTATAGTAATTCTGATTGGACAGCGGATTTATCATAAAAATAGTGCCTCTGATGTTTCTCTTTCTCAACTATCGTAAAGTTTTCTGAAAAACTTTAGCTGTCCACAAATCCGGATGTTGGAGTCGAGTAGACCGGTTTCTCCCGACACAACAGGTTGAGATTTATTTTCTCCGATTGCTGCCCCGCTTCTCGGTTGGCGCCATGGTATCCAAACAATTATCAGCTTGTTGTGGAAAAACCAACTATCAATCAGAATATAATATTTTTTTATGGCACGCGCCTATCTCCCATACCTAATCATCGCATTACTTTTAATTTTGCCGATACCGACAATAACTGCACCTACATTCGCGCTGCGCTAGCAATAGTCGTGAACCCGGGCACATCTCTTGAGCGTACCGAAGATGTCAGTAAAGGCAAAGACGCTCATGATTTACAAATTGCATTCGAACAAATGAAAGCAAATAAAGAAAATAAATGAGGCAAAAAACTATGAAAAAATATTTGTATTTTTGATATGCGCTTCAATGCTATACGGATACGCCGCCTCAGTTCCGATGGCTTCTTCGATGGATGATACAAATGCTAAAAAATATATTATCAAACCTGATAGATCGTTAATTTATTTATATCGAGATGAATATTTTGGCAGCGAAAATGAAGTATATGGCGGACTGTTTATCTGTACCTGCTATGCCCTCCGGCGGACAGCTTCGTTTGGGTCAAACTGCAGGAAGTGGATGCGTACCCCTTCAAGGTGCTGGTCAAATGGGCACTGGCATGGGGGGCGGCATGCGTATTCCGGGGTTTGGCGGCAGCTTCGCAGAGCTGGAGCCCGCCCGCGCCGAAAAACTGGAAACCCCCTGAAGTAGGAATTACGGCATGCCCCGTACCTTCCCCTACCGGTGGTAAGCCGCTGTCGCGCGGTGATCCTTCCCTCTTGCTCAATCCCTCCGGTCAAGCCCCGACCGAAATCACCGTCGCCTCTGCCGGCGTTCATCGGCAAGCAGGCAACGGGTCTTTACACCCAGACATGTCCATAAGATCCGTATTGGCTGGGCGTCAGGCCTTGAATTTGTTCGCGATAATCCCGGCGATGCGCCGCATGTGCCGGATCACCTCTTCCCGGTTGCGTCCGGGATAGTTCCGGAAAGTGATGAGGACCCCGTTGAGCGCCGCGAAAAAGGCATGGGACAGCAGCCGCACCTCCCCCTCCCCTGCCCCCGTCATTTTCCCGAAGAGCTTGTCGAACTCATCGAAAAGCAGGCGCTCCATGGCGTTGAGCTTCTCGACCATTTCCGCGCTCAGCGAACCGTCCAGCATGAAATGGGTCATCATCCGAAAATACTGATCGTTTTCAATCAGGTAGGTGACGAATTCTTCCGTCACCTTCTCGATGTCTCCCTGTTCGCTGTTCCGGACGATGTCGTCGAGGACCTGCACGATTTCCTTGGCGCCGCGCAGAAAGGCTTCGACAAACAGGGCCTGCTGATCGGGGAAATACCGGTAGATGGACGCGTGGGAAATCCCCGCCTCCCGCGCGACGTCGCGGATGCTGACCTTGTTGAAAGGTTTTGTCGCAAAAACCCGCTGGGCGGCATCCACGATGACATCCTGCCGCGCCCTTTTCTCCTGCGCCTTGAGGCTGGAAAAAGCCGTCTTTCTTTTTGCCGTGCCCTTCTTGTTTTCCGAATTCTCCGTGATCACAGTACGTTATCCCCCCTAAAATAATGATTGACTGTTGTAACCATTGGTTTATAATATAACCATTGGTTACAANAGTCAAGACCTAAACCCTCANGGAGGAATATTATGAAAATCAATATCGGTCAACTTCTTTCCAACCGCGCCTTCCTCAGCCCCGGGATGGAGGCCTTTGTGGGCGACGCCTATCGGTACACTTTCCGGGACGTGAACGAGCGGGCCAACCGGTTTGCCGCCTTGCTGGCAAAAAGCGGCATCCGGCCGGGAGACCGCATCGCCGTGTTCTGCAAGAACAACGAGCATGCGACGACGGCCATGTTTGGCGCCGCCAAGACGGGAGTCATCACTCTGATGCTCAACTGGCGGCTACAGGCGCCTGAACTGATTTATATCCTGTCCGACTGCTCCGCCCGGCTGGTGCTCTATGACGCTGAGTTTGCCGGCATGATCGATCAGCTTCGCGGTCAGGTCCCCGCCGAAACCTATCTGCGCGTCGGCGGCGAAGGACCGGACAAGGAATTTACGGCCTCCCTGGCGGGTCTGCCTGCAACCGAACCGGCTCTCGTCGGCGGCGACGACGATCCTGCGGTCCTCATGTACACCTCGGGCACAACGGGGCGGCCCAAAGGGGTCATGCTGACCCACAATAATCTCTTCTGGGCGTCCCTTGGGCTGATGCATACCATAGACTGGGCATACCGCTACCGTTACCTTTCCGTCGCCCCGTTGTTTCATATCGGTGGACTGGCGCCCATCTTCGGCAACGTTCATGCAGGATGCACGACCGTTTTCATGCCCAACTTCGATCCCGTCAAAATCTGGGATATCATCGTTAAGGAGCGGATCAATTTTACGATGACCGTCCCCGCAATGCTGCAATTCATGCTCATGGCGCNGGACATCGGTAAAAAGGATTTGTCTTCGATTAAACATATCGTCTGCGGCGGCTCGGCTGTTCCCCAGAACTTAATCATGACCTACGATAAAATCGGCATCGCCATTGACCAGGTGTACGGGATCACGGAGTATTCCGGCGCCGTAACGTTCTGGATCGCCGCTATGGGCATGGACAAATCCGATTCCATGGGAAAGACCGTTTTCCACGGCTGCATCAAGATATTCCGGCCCGACAGTGATGAAGAAGTCATGACGGGCGACGTCGGCGAAATCTGCTGCGCCGGTCCGCAGACCTTCAAGGGCTACTGGAACAACCGGGAAGCCACCGAGGCGGTCATCCGCAATGGCTATTACCGATCGGGAGACTTGGGCAGGGTCGATGAAGACGGCTTTCTCTACGTCGTCGACCGACTGAAGGACATGATCATCAGCGGGAGTGAAAACATCTATCCGGCGGAGCTGGAGCAGGTCATCAAAAACCATCCTGGCGTCGCCGAAGTCGCCGTCGTGGGAAAACCCGACGCCAAATGGGGTGAAATCCCCGTCGCCCTGATCGTGAAAAGACCAGAAGCCGTCGTCTCGGAACAGGAGATCGTGGAACTGTGCCGGAAGAACCTGGCCAGCTACAAGTGCATCCGAGAGGTCCGGTTCATCAGCGCCATTCCGAAAAACGCCGTCGGCAAGGTGCTGAAAAAAGACCTACGGGAGCAAATCAAATAGGAGGTTCATATGTCATTGCCCGATCGAAACAACCCTTACAATTTTAATGAATTCCTGGCGTGGAGACGCCAGGTGGACTACTACGGCGACGACCCGTTCATCCAAAAAGTCGTGCGCCATTTCACCGGCGATGCATGGGAAAACGTCAATGCCGAGGCCCGCACCGTCTCGCAGAAGGCCTCCTTCCGCTGGCGGGACTTGACCGAGAGCGGCGCCTGGCCCGAAAAGCGCCCCTACATGATGCACTACGACGGCCATCACAATCGCATCGACCGGATCGTCCGCCCCCGGGAGACGGAAATTCTCGAAAGGGAAATCTTTTCCGAGGCCTTTTTTTCCGACAAAACCTCTCCCTGGGTCAAGCTCATCAAGATGTACCTTATCTACCAGAACGGCGAGGCCTGCATCGCCTGCCCGATCACCTGTACGGAAGGACTGGTCAAGCTGCTGGAGAAATTCGCCGACACCCCGGAAACAAAACAGATCCTGCAGCACTGCAAGGAGGGACGGGACGGCGATTTCGCCATCGGCGCCCAGTACCTGTCGGAGATCCAGGGCGGCTCGGACGTCCCGGCCAACGTGCTGGAGGCTGTCCCCGAGAGCGATGCGTGGCGGCTCTACGGAACGAAATTCTTCTGCTCGGCCACCCACGCCGAATATGCTGTCGTGACGGCAAAACCCCAAGGATCGGACAAGGTAGCCCTCTTCGTGATCCCCTCCTGGCTCCCGGGAAACCGGGAAAAGGAAATCCGCAACGGCTATACCATCGACCGGATCAAATGGAAGATCGGCACAAGCGAACTGACCACGGGAGAGCTTACCTTCAACGGAGCCCTCGCCTACCCTGTCGGTCCCCTGGAGAAAGGGGTCGCCAATGTCGTCGGCATCGTCCTGACCTATTCCCGTCTGACCGTGGGGCTCTCTGCCGCAGCCTTCATGACCCGTGCGGTGCGGGAAGCAAAAAAGTACGCCGAATTCCGCCAGGCCTTCGGCATGACCATCGATCAATTCCCCATGGTGGCCGGGCAACTCGCCCGGATGGACCGCGCGGCCAGGAGGACAACCGCCGGCGCCTTCAAGCTGTACCGCGACTTTCTGGCCCTGGAAGGGGGATTGAAGGGCGGCCTGGAAACGGACGAGCCTGAGACGATGCGGAGGCAACGTTTCAACGTGCGGGAGCTCATCATGCTGCAGAAGATCGCGGCGGCCTGGGACAGCACCGATGTCATCCGCGAGGCCATGTCCATCTTCGGCGGCCACGGCGTTATGGAGGATTTTTCGTCCCTGCCCCGGATTTACCGGGATTCCGCCGTCAACGAACTGTGGGAGGGGCCGCGGAACGTGCTGCTCACCCAGATGCATCGCGATCTGCAGCGCGTCACGAAATGGTACAAACCGGCTGATTTCGTCAGCACTATTCTGGCCGGGCTTGATGAGACGCTTATCAGGGAGCTGGGGGGGGAGATGACCGAGTTGCTCGCCCACCGCGATCTCTTCCAGATGGACGACAGGACCCTGGAAGTCTGCCGGCGTTGGGACGCCTTTTGCCATGATTTCTTCCATGCCTATCAGGACCTCGCCCTGCAGGAGGTGGAAAAGGTTTGAAAGAAACGACACTGGGAGGATAAATTTTTATGGCGGGTTGTCAATGTCGCGGCCTGTTCAAACATCGAAGAAGGAGGTAAAAGATGAATCTCATTGCCTTATTGTCAAGCAACACCAGAAAGAATTCGGACAAGGATTGTCTCCGGGCTGGCGGAAAAAGCTATTCCTTCCAGACGGTTCAGGGGATGGCAGAGAAAGCGGCAGGGCTTTTCCAGAGCCTTGGACTGTCAAAAGGCGACCGAATCGCCATCATGAGTCAAAACACGGTCAGCTTTGTCGTCGCGCTTTACGGAGCGTGGATGGCCGGAGGGGTCGTCGTTCCCGTGAATCACAAGCTCATGCCCCCGGAGGTGGATTACATTCTCGATCACAGCGGAACGAAGATTTTTCTGTTCGACGGCTCCCTGGCGCCTGTAGCGGATAAGCTCATGGCTGGCGTCCGGAAAATTGCGATGGACAGCCCTGGGGGAACGCATGACCGGTTCGAAAGTCTCATGGAATCGGCAACGCCGTTCACACCGGTCGAGATCGGCGACGACGACCTGGCGGAAATTCTCTATACCTCAGGAACGACAGGAAAACCGAAGGGCTGCATGCATACCCATCGAGGCGTCGTTATGAGCGGGATGACCGGCGTGATCGCCACCAAGATGGATGAGGACGACCGACTGCTCATGGCCATGCCGCTCTGGCATTCCTCACCCCTTAACAACTGGTTCGCCGGCATTCAGTATGTGGGAGGGACAACGGTGCTGATCCGGGAATATCACCCCCTGCATTTTCTCCAGACTGTTCAGCAGGAAAAATGCACCATCTATTTCGGCGCACCCATCTCTTATATCATGCCTGTCCAGATGCTGCCCAATTTCGACACCTTCGACCTGTCCTCCATGCGGGCCTGGATTTACGGCGGTGGGCCCATCGGCGCCGATACGGCCCGCATGATCATGTCCAGATACAAAAGCGATCGCTTTTATCAGGTCTACGGCATGACGGAATCAGGCCCCACGGGAACGACCCTCGCACCCAAAGACCAGCTTCGTAAAGCCGGCTCCATCGGGCGATCCGGTCTGCCCGGCTGCGACATCGTCGTCATGAAATCCGCCACCGAGGAAGCGCACCCGGGCGAGGTAGGAGAAATCTGGCTTAAAGCAGACAGCATGATGAATGGGTATTTCAAGGATGCCGAGGCAACAAAGGATGTTTTTGAGAAAGGCTGGTATAAAACGGGCGATGTGGCCCGACTTGACGAAGACGGATACCTGTTCATCGTGGACCGCACCAAGGATATGATCGTCACGGGCGGTGAAAATGTCTATTCCAAGGAAGTGGAGGATACCATCGTTGCCTGTCCGGGTGTCGCGGCCGCTGCGGTGATCGGCATTCCCCATCCGGAATGGGGCGAGACCGTTGCCGCCTTTATCGTTCCTGCGAAAGATGCGGCGCTCGATGAAGAAAAAATCAGATTGTTCCTGAGCGACAAGTTGGCGAAATACAAGGTTCCGCGAACGATCACCTTTGTAGAAAATCTGCCCTACACACCGAGCGGCAAAGTCATGAAATACAAATTGCGTGAAGCCTATCAAAAGGTATAGAGGGACTAAAATTGATGATCAAAGGTCCCTACGATCAATCCACTCAAGGAAAGGAGTTTTGAATGTTTGACTACATGCTCACCAAGGAACAGTTAAAGATCAGGGACGAGGCCCGGGAACTCGTAAAATGGGTGCCCCGGCAGATGATCCTCGATATGGACACGGACGCCATCAAGTTTCCCAAGGAATTTCTCCAGGAGGCGGGCCGGCGGAATCTGCTGGGATGCCGCTACCCGAAAAAATGGGGCGGCCGGGAAATGGACTGGGTAACCACTTGCATGCTCATGGAGGAGATCGGCACCCTCGGCTACGAATTTGCCTGCGTCTTCGGCGTCGGTGCCGAGCTGGTCTGCGACGCCATCATCCGCCACGGCACGGACGCCCAGAAGGAAAAATACGTCAAACCCCTCCTGCGGGGGGAACTCTTCGCCGCCGAATGCCTGACGGAACCGCGCGGCGGCTCCGATTTCTTCGGCGCCACGACTAGGGCCGAGGACCGGGGGGATCATTTTCTCGTGAACGGCCAGAAACGCTTCATCGTGGGCGGCGAGGGGGCCGATTATTTCCTGCTCTATGCGCGGACCAATTTCGATCCCGCCGCCAAATCCCAGGACACCCTGACCGCCCTGATCGTTGACCGCGGTCCCGGCGTCGAGACCAAGTATCTCTACGGACTCATGGGCTGCCGCGGCGGCGGCACGGCCCGCCTGGTCTTCAAGGATGCGAAGGTCCCCAAGGAAAACGTCGTCGGCAAGATCAACGGCGCCTATGCCGTCTTCAACACGATGATGATCCCCGAGAGGCTCGGCACGGCGGTCATGACCATCGGGGCGGCCCGTCCGGCCCTGGACATCGCCACGAACTATACGTCGCGCCGGAAGGCCTTCGGGCAGGCCATCGCCCAGTTCGAGGGGGTGAGTTTCCAGATCGCTGAAGCGGTCATGCTGCTCGACGCCGCCCGCGCCATGGCCTATGTCACGGCCCGGGCCGTGGACACAGGCGTCGAGATGAACCGGGTGCGCCGGATGGTCTCGGAATCGAAAAAGTTCATCACCGAATCGTGCCAGAAGGCGGTCCACAACGCCATGCAGGTCATGGGCGGGATCGGATATACCAATGTCTTCCCCATCGAACGCATCTTCCGCGATGTGCGGCTGGCGTCGATCTGGACCGGCACCAGCGAGGTCATGTCCATGATCACGGCCCACGAATGGTACCGCGAATTCTTCAAGACGAAAACCGAACGTCTGGCGCGGAACTTTGAGCGCGACGCCCAGGAAGCGGACGCCGACGACGAGATCATCTACGAATAAAACCGGCGCCCCCGGAGATGCGGCCCCGGATGCGTCTCCGGGGGCCGGCCCCATCACGCCATCACCTCAAACCCCATATTTTGTGGTCATTATGCGTTGACACACAGAAGCGTTTTTCTTATACTCCCTCCATAAAAACACCACGGGCGCCACAGGATGAAGAAAAGGGAGAAACAGCCATGAAAATATGGA
>JGIcombinedJ21911_10000560_pt1 | contig 12264 bp, 9 predicted proteins | sample BarGraNGADG00211_FD_21911 | JGI IMG/M metagenome (IMG submission 21911)
CGTTCGCCCGCTCCATTTTTTTATGGCGGCATAGCCAAGTGGCTAAGGCAGCGGTCTGCAAAACCGTTATTCCCCGGTTCAAGTCCGGGTGCCGCCTCCAAGGCATAATCCAATAACATTCTAGGAAGTACAGAAACCCGTTAGAAATAGCGGGTTTTTTGTTGCTTTTAGTCCAAAGACGTGCTATAAGATTTAACACAATCCGGTAATTTTGGGTATACGCGAAGGGGTAATATACACCCAAAATTTTAATATACACCCAAAAAAGGAGAATGCCTATGCCAAAGAGAATTATTCCATTGTCCGACATAAAGGTTCAAAAGGTAAAATCAAAAAATAAGAATGTAACGTTATTTGATGGCGGCGGTTTATTCCTTATGGTCACACCCACCGGGGGGAAGTTATGGCGTTTTAAATACCGATATGACGGAAAACAAAAGCTTCTTGCTTTTGGCACATACCCGGAAATAAGCCTTCTTGACGCAAGGAAACGACGCGATGAAGCAAGATCACAGTTAGCACATGACATTGACCCCGGTGCCGTGCGTAAAGCTCAAAAACAAGCAAATACAGAAGCAACTGAAACCTTCGAGATCATAGCCAGGGAATGGCATGAACGATTCAAATCCAACTGGACTACAGAATACGCCAGCAAAATTATGAGCCGCTTAGAAGGGGATGTTTTCCCTTATATAGGAGCAAGACCTATCAAAGAGATTAAAGCACCTGAATTACTTACAGTGTTAAGACGCGTCGAGGCAAGGGGAACATTTGAGTTAGCTCATCGTATAAGGACAATATGCGGCCAAGTCTTCAGATATGCAGTGGCAACAGGACGCGCTGAACGTGATTCGGCAGCGGATTTGCGCGGGGCATTGACGCCGGTGCAAACCATTAACAGGGCGGCAATTACCGAACCTAAGAAAGTGGGAGAGCTATTGAGGGCTATTGACGGTTATCAGGGGAGCTTTATTGTTAAATGCGCGTTAAAGCTTGCGCCTTTGTTTTTTGTCCGTCCCGGTGAACTTCGCAATGCTGAATGGGAAGAGGTATCTTTTGAAAATGCTGAATGGAATATTCCAGCCAGTAAAATGAAAATGAAAGAACCGCACCTTGTACCATTGTCAAAACAGGCCATAGAGATATTAAAAGAACTTAAGGAATATACCGGCGCTAGCCGCTATGTATTCCCTTCAGGCCGAACTTTTGATCGACCTATGAGTGATAATGCTATTCTTGCGGCTTTACGGCGTATGGGGTACGCTAAAGATGAAATGTCCGGGCATGGCTTCAGGGCTATGGCGCGAACCATTCTTGATGAAGTATTGCAAGTAAGACCAGACTTTATTGAACATCAACTTGCACACGCAGTCAGAGACCCGAACGGACGCGCTTATAATCGCACCGCTCACTTGGTGGAACGCAGGAAGATGATGCAGACGTGGGCGGATTATCTTGATGGATTAAAGGCCGAGGCAAAGGTTTTGCCATTCAAGATTAAAGAGTCGTAATAACTATTATATCGAGATATTAAATCACTTCGGCCTGCTTCTGCACCCAGTCTTTAACTTCCGCAAGCAGCTTTTGCCGGAATTCTTCCGGTTCCAGAATCGTGATATGCGGTATCCAGGATTTGAGAATATCGCGGATGGCCTCGAAATGGCCCACCCGGTAAACGACAACCAGTGAACCGTCCGGCCTTTCCTCTTTGATCTCCTGCGTCGGGAACATCTTCCGCCGCTTGAAATAATGACTGACCTGATTGTCGATCAAAACCGTGACCGTCAGATTCATATCTTCTGCAAACCAGATATTGGCGCTGCCCCGCAGGGCGGAATCCAGATTTTCCGGGATGGCTTTGAAACCGGATTTCAACAAACGGATGTCCTTGATATTGTCCAGGGCATAACGCTTGAGAATACCCGTGGTCGGCTCGTTGCCGATCAGGTACCAGAAGCCGCCGTAATAGACAACCCGGTAAGGCTCCAACTTGACGGCATGAGCTCCCTTTTTCCCCGAGTAGCGGAATTCCACCTGCCTTTTCTCCCGGATCGCCTTTACCAGCCGGTTGAGGCAGGTTGCGTCCAGGGGAATCGCATCGTCAATCTTCACGAACACCGGCATGGCGGCCACACAGTCATACAGGCGGTCGAGTACATTGTCTGCGGCCTTCTGGAAGGGCTGACCCAGCTGACCCACGATATTCTTCATGGCCACCATCAGCGCCAGTTCCGTGTCATCAAAGACTTCCAGGTTTTTCACCAGGTCCCGGCTCAAACGGTATGTTCCCTTCTTTTCCTCGTGCAGCGGAAAGCCGGATTCCTTTAAAAGCAGCAGGTCGCGCTGGATCGTCCGGGGTGTTGTCCGGAAATAATCGGCAAGCCATGCGCTGGGAACCTTCTCTTTCTCCATGAAGATCCGGAGAATCTGCCCCAGCCTGATCAGTTTTGTCATGGTGTTCTTATCGCTGGACATAATTATTCCCTTTCTTGTCCTTTAGAAAATAATACGACACACCCTTGTCGTTCCATCGTTGCTTTATCCCAGCGAGCCGTATAATGTCAATGCCAAAGGTGAAATTTAATAAGCGCTGCCGCTTAGAAATGATCAGGAGGTGCATGATGAGTATTTTCAATATCCTGTTTCCAGAAGGAAAACCAGCCACAAAATCGAAAAAGGCCATCCGGGTGCTCGGCATTGATCTGGGTACGACCAACTCGACCATAGCCGAGATCATCTATAATCCGGCCTCAACGGATGATATCCGTGTTCGTTGCCTGCCAGTTGAACAGCCTGCGGGGAGCAGGAGCTACTGGAATCCATTGGTTCCATCCATCGTGGCGCTCCATGACGGGCGGGAGGTTGTCGGCGAAGGCGCACGTCTTTTGAGAAGCCGCTGCCGGGAAGAAGGGATGATTGAATACGGCAATTTATTTCCCGCAGTCAAAAACCACATAGGGCTGTGCCGCACCTACAACATGGCTCCTGCCGGCTACCGGTCTCCAGCCGAAATCAGCGGGCGCATCCTGTGCTATCTCAAAGAAGCCGCATTGAAGGACAACGCACAATCCCCAACCCGTACCGCCATCACCGTACCGGCATCGTTTCAGACTGCCCAGCGAGAAGACACCCTCAAGGCCGCCAGCCTGGCGAAGCTTTCTGTAAAGGCCGGCGATCTCCTCGACGAGCCCATTGCCGCCTTCATCGGCTATCTGGCTGAACATCCGGACCATCAACTGGTCGAGATCGGACAGACAAAGCATCTTCTGGTCTTCGACTTTGGCGGCGGCACTTGTGATGTCGCCATCTTCCGCCTTTCCACCGACCTGGCGGGAAAGCTGATCGTCGCATCGCTGTCGGTGTCCCGTTACAACAGGCTTGGGGGCGGCGACATGGATCAGGCGATTCTATACAAGGTTGTTCTGCCCCAGATTCTTAAGCAGAACAGTCTTGATCGCCATGCATTTGATTTTGAGACGAAGAGAACGATTATTGAACCGGCTTTCATCAGCGTGGCCGAGCAGTTGAAAATCGGGTTGTGCGAGAAAATCGCCCAGTTTGCTGAAGATGAAGATTGTCCAGATGATCTGGAAGAGACATGTCACAAGAAATTTACGCTTTTAATGGATGACGGAAGGGAAATCGCTCTCGTCAACCCGACCCTCAACCTGAAATCCTTTAACGAGGCGCTCGCGCCGTTTCTTGACGAAGAAATGCTTTTTGTGCGGGAGACGGAGTATTTCCAAACGCTTTCCATCTTCGTTCCGATCATGGATGCCCTGCAGCGCTGTGACCTTGAGCCAGATCAGCTCGACTTGTGTCTTCTGGCAGGTGGAAGTTGCCTTATCCCTCAAGTGAGGCGGAAACTGGCCGCTGCCTTCAAGAAAGCTGAGATTCTCAGTTTCGATAACGCCGATGCGATGCAGACGGCCGTGGCGCGGGGCGCTGCATTGAACGCCCTGTCGCTGGCGATTTGCGAACGGCCCTTCATTCAACCGGTCTGCCAGGAATCCATCGCCATTGTCACGGAGAACGGCACGCTGGATCTGGTCCGCAAGGGCGCGCCGCTTCCCTGGCCTTCTCACGGAGGCTATCAGGAAATCACCACATTGATGCTGCCGGAATGCGCCCCCGGTGAATCCGTACCGCTCCGCGTAGAAGTAGTCGCGCGTGAGGAAGGCGGTAACCGCACACTCCTTTGCGAATTGTGGGAAATCCCCCCTCCGGTCAAGGCCGGTGAGCGGATCAGGTTGGAATACCGCTATGACGAGAACCAGGTCCTCGACTTGCGGGCGTTTCATGCGGAGCGTGATGATGTCAAACCATTTTTGGGCCGCAGAGAGCATCCCCTGACGCACATTTCCAACCCCCAGGCCATCCGGCTACGTATCGAAGAAACGGAAGAGAAGCTTCGCACGGGCGTCATTGGGCCTCGCGAACGCATGGATGTCATTATCGGGCTGGCCCAAGATTGCGCAGAGCTGCGGTACTATGAAAAGGCCGCACATCTCCTCGCCGAACTCCTGCGCCAGCGCAATGAACCGGATGCCTTCGTCATCAACCGGATGGCCCTCTATTGCGGTTATATGGGCGATGTCGCCAGGGAAGAAAGATTGTATGCAGAGGCCAGCGCAGTTGATCCCAACATGGGCGCCCCCTGGTTCAACCTTGCCCTTCTGCTGCAAAGACAAAACCGTCTTGAGGAAGCCAAAGTGATGGTAGGAAAGGCGATCCGTGCGGAGGATTCGGCCCCTTACTATGTTCTTCAGGCTAAAATTGTGCGCGATATGGGGAAGGATTTTGCCGTGAAGGAATTTCTGGATATTGCCTGGAAACGGTTCCGGCAGCCGGCGGAGCTGAGCGACTGGGAGTTGGGCTGGTATATCACCGCAGCCGAAATGCGGGATGATAAGGAGGCGGCAGTCGCCGCCCGGCGCGAGAGAAGCAACCGACAGCCGGGATGCGTTACACCCCGTCATAATACGGAAGGCTTGCTGCCCCTGTTGTCGGAAGGAATATGACATGAGCCTGACCAAAGAAAAAGTTTTGCAAATTATCCGCAAGCAACTTATACGACAGATGCCGCGTGATATTGAGATTCAAGACGGCATCCCAGAAGACTGCAATATTTATGGTCTGTCAAAAGATGAACCCGCATGGACGGCCTGGATTCCATCAGAGGAAACGCGGACAGGGCCAAGCCGGATTATCTGTGTAAGCAAAAAAACAGGCAGGATCATTTATGACGGGTTTACTTGTGATGAATGACAATATTGATCATGGCTTGATGATGCATAAATGCCGTCATGTTTAGTCTCGACTTTTGGACTTGGCCAAACCGATATGCTGCTGAATCCCATGCATTTAGACTGCGGTTTTTTAATGTGAAATTTGCCTTGCAATGTCATTTGAAAATTGTATGATGGTGAGCAATTAAAATCTAACGGGATCAGAAAACTTATATTTCATAACCTGATCTCATTGTCTTTTACGTCCCAGTCTGGAAAGGTTGTGTAGATAGATAATGCCGCTCTTACATTGGTTAACCCGTGATGAAGATATTCACCAATCCGCACGCGCTCCTTATCGTCTTCTTGAAGAAGAGCCGGAATTTTCTCATGGCGACAGAGACACCCGAAACATGCTTATTCAAGGCGACAACCTCGACGCCCTGAAGGCGCTTCTCCCCTACTACGCAGGGACAGTAAAATGCATTTTTATCGACCCGCCATATAACACCCGCAGCGCGGTTTCCGTTCACTACGACGACAATTTGGAGCATAGCCAATGGCTTGCCATGATGTACCCTCGCCTTGAGATTTTATGCGAGTTGTTGGCAGAAGATGGTAGCATTTGGGTAACGATTGACGACAACGAAGGTCACTATCTCAAAGTCATCATGGATGAGGTCTTCGGTCGGGCAAACTTCATTAATCAAATTAGCGCAAAAATGAAACAAACGGCAGGCGCAAGCGGTGGTGGCGAAGATAAGAAACTAAAGAAAAACATCGAATATCTTCTTGTGTATGCAAAAAATTATAACGGTTCAGGGGGATTTAAGAAGTTTAATGATGTTTATGATGAAGAAGACCTATTTGAGTTAATTGATGAAATGCGGGATGAAGGTAAGAGTTGGAAATATACACGGGTGCTAAAAAGTTTTGGTACTAAGGAATTTGTTTCTAACATCACAGATGGTGCAGGAGAACCTATAAAAATCTTTCGACATAGTGGTGTCGTTATGGCGCCAATTACTGATTTTATGAAGGCAGAGGGAATTTCAGAAAGAGATTGCTATATAAAATATTTCGACAAAATCTTCCGCGATACTAACGCACAAAGCTCGATCAGAACCAGAGTTATGGAGGCTGTAGCTGGAAATGGTGATTTTTTTAGCATCGAATATACGCCACGATCTGGAAAAAATAAGGGGAAAACAACAACACTCTACTACAAAGGCCAGAAATGCGACCTTATCGCATGGTTAAGTGATGTTGCAGTTAAAAAAGGATCAAGACTCCTGAAATTAGAAAAAACAGGCACATATTGGGAAGGGTTTCCACTTAACAATTTAACAAAAGAAGGTGGCGTTCTATTTCCGCAGGGGAAAAAGCCAGAAGCTTTAATACAAAAAGTAATAGAACTATCGACGAAACCAAATGATCTTGTCCTAGATTCTTTTGGTGGCTCTGGAACCACAGGTGCGGTTGCCCATAAAATGGGGCGGCACTGGATTATGGTTGAAATGGGCGAACACGCCCATACGCATATAATCCCTCGCCTTAAAAAAGTAATTGCGGGTGAGGATAGCGGTGGTATTACTGAAGCCGTAGGATGGCAAGGTGGCGGCGGGTTTCGCTTTTATCGCTTAGGCGATCCAGTCTTTGATGAGAACGGCCATATCTCGCAAGGTATCCGCTTTGCTCCTTTGGCCGCACATATTTGGTTTGTAGAGACCGGCATTCCACTTTCCGATCATATTGATTCACCTTTTTTAGGAAGCCATGAAGGAACCGGATATTATCTCCTTTACAACGGCATCCTCGGCGATAAACGTCCCAATGGCGGAAACGTCCTGACTTCAAAAATTCTTGAGGCACTCCCACCATTTGACGGGCCGAAAGTTATTTTCGGCGAAGGGTGCCGGTTGAGCGCCCAAAGGCTCAATCATGCACGGATTACCTTTCGGCAAATTCCTTACGAGATCAAGGCGCGATAGGAGCAAAAATGGAGCTGAAAACTTTTCAACGCACTGCCTTAGATACGCTCAGGGTTTACCTTGAACGCGCCCGCATCGGCGGCGACCCGGAACAGGCATTCATTCAAACCTTGCGGCAACGGGAGCCGGACAAGGCCCCACCACCCTACCGGACTGTACCGGGACTTCCCGGCGTACCTAATGTCTGCCTTCGTCTTCCTACGGGTGCGGGAAAGACTTTGCTTGCCGCTTACACCATCGGCGAGGTCGGACGATTTTATATGGAACGGGATTACCCAGTTGTTTTGTGGCTTGTGCCGACCAACACCATTCGCAAGCAGACGGCGGAAGCTCTTAAAAAGCCTTCTCATCCCTACCGGGCGGCCATTGATAAAGCCTATGATGGCCGCGTTTCCGTTTTTGATATTAGTGAAATAGCGCAGATCAGGCCGCAGGATTTGACTGAGCGTGTCACTATAATCGTGGCAACGATTCAAACCCTTCGCGTGACCAACACAGAAGGGCGCAGGGCTTATGCCCATTCGGAAAATTTCGAGCCTCATTTTTCCCATATACCCGATAACACGCCGGGACTTGAACGCAAAGAAGACGGGAAAATCAAGTTTTCTGTCGTCAATCTCATGGCTTTTCACCGGCCACTGGTGATCGTGGACGAGGCTCACAAGGCTGGAACAAACCTTTCATTTGATATGCTTGCCGCGTTACGGCCATCTTGCATCGTGGAATTCACCGCAACCCCGAACACCGATACAAGCAACGGCAGCAACGTGCTTTTCCGGGCATCCGCCGCTGAGGTTAAGGCAGCGGAAATGATCAAGCTCCCGATCATTTTGACCGAACATCCCGACTGGCGGGCTGCAATTCATGATGCTATTGAAACGCGGTAACGTTTGGCGGAAACCGCCCAAAATGACAAAAGCTATATTCGTCCCCTGGCGCTTTTCCAGGCGCAGGACAAAGGACAGGAAGTCACCGTCGATGTTCTTAAGAAATACCTCATCGATAACGAGAATATTCCCTTAGAGCGCATTGCCGTTGCCACTGGCGAACAACGCGAGCTCGATGCCATCAATCTCTTTGATCCCGCCTGCCCGATTGAATTTATCATCACCGTCGAGGCTCTCAAGGAGGGTTGGGATTGCTCTTTTGCCTATGTCCTGTGCTCTGTCGCCAACATCAGTTCAGCGACCGATATCGAGCAGCTTTTAGGCCGTGTTCTTCGTATGCCCTATGCCGAAACCCGTTCCGATGAGGCCTTGAATCGCGCCTATACGCACGTTTCCAGTCCCCGCTTTGGCGAAGGCGCCCGCGCCTTGACGGATACTCTTATCGAAAAAATGGGATTTGAGCCGGACGAAGCCGCCGCTGTTGTTGAACAAAGACAAGCTAATCTTCCCGGCATTAGCCCGCAAGGCGATTTGTTTAACTCCGTACCCGTCCTTATCGAAACCCTGGACGTTGCACCGGACTTGACCGGATTGAATGCTGAAACCGCTGCCCGTGTTAAAGTCGAGCCGCAACCGGATGGTACATTTACGGTTTCAGTTAATGGTGAGATTTCAGAAGAGCTTGAACAAAGACTTGTCGCCACTGTGACGGATCAAAAACGTAAGGAGGCTATTAGAACTTCCGTTCATCGTCATCGGATCATACACCGCAACAGCATTTCCCCCGCCGAACGCGGTGAGAAATTCGCTGTACCTCGGCTTTTCCTGAATGTTCAAGGGATATTGGAATTAGTCGAGAAAGAACTCATCCTCGATCTCGGAGGCTGGACACTCAACAACCATGCGGCGGAACTCTCGCCTTCAGATTTTTCCATTAGCGAGACTGCCGAGCGTTGGGAAGTCGATTTACATGGCGAGAAAGTTATTTACAAACACCTTGACCAAAATGTTCAACTCGAAATCGGCCTTCTCAAGCTTGAGTGGACAGACTTGCAACTTTCCCGTTGGCTCGACAAGGAATGCCGACAGTCCGATATCATCCAACCCGTGCTCCTAGAATTTTGCCGCAAGATAGTTTCTTACCTTATAGAACAGCGCGGCATTTCCCTGAACGACTTACTTCGTTTCAAATACCAGCTTGCCAAAGCATTACAGCAGAAGATAGCTGGTTACCGGCAACAAGCCTACGATGTAAGCTATCAAAGCTTTTTATTCAGCCCGGCGGCGGCGGTTGAAACCAGCTTCGCCGACGGCTTCGCCTTCGAGAGAAGCCGCCCTTACCCAGCCCCGCGGTTTTATCAAGGAGCTTATCAGTTTAAGAAACACTTTTTTGGCGCTGTCGGCGAACTTGACTCCAAAGGCGAGGAATTTGATTGTGCCTTCTTGATCGACAACCTGCCCCAGATAAAGCACTGGATTCGCAACCTTCCCATCCAGCCAGATACCTCTTTCTGGTTGCCCACCTCAACAGACCGCTTTTATCCTGATTTTGTGGCAGAGCTTAACGACGGCCGCATTTTTGTCATTGAGTACAAAGGCGCGCATTTAGCTGATACTCAGGACACTAAAGAAAAGAGCAACATTGGCGAACTGTGGGCGGAAAAGAGCAATGGAAAGGGCTTATTTCTCATGGCTGAGAAAAGAAATTCGCAGGGTCAGAGCCTAAAAGATCAAATTGCCGTTGTTCTTTCTGTGCCACCTAAATGATGCAGAAATGGGGATCGCATCTTTACCCTTGATAATTAAGAATAATAATCTCTGAGGCAGCAGTTAAATACGTTGATTCGTATTAATCAGTTGCCGAAAGTAATGAAAAGTGTTACTTACGGCAAGCAGATGATACAAGGCAGGGGATATGCACGGTCAAAAATTCATATCCGGGTTGATGGCTGTCGGGCGTTACAGCTTCACCACGGAAGAGGCGATCAGCGCTTTTAGCGTTTCAGCAGTGGCCGCACGCGCCGCCCTTCGGCGTTTGCGGCAAAAAGGCGAGCTGGCCATGCCGTATAAAGGATTTTACGTCATTGTGCCGCCCGAGTTTCGGAATATCGGTTGTCTTCCCGCAAGTCATTTCATTCCCGATCTTATGAATCTCTTGAAAGAAAGATATTACGCCGGATTGCTCAGCGCCGCCGAATATGCCGGCGCGGCGCACCAACGTCCCCAAGTCTTTCAGGTGGTAGTGGCTCAAAACAAACCGGAAATGATTTGCGGTAAGGTGCGTGTGCAGTTCATCGCCAGAAAAAATGTGGAAAAGATTCCCACGCAGGATTTTAAAACTCCCAGAGGCTACCTGAAAGTATCAACGCCTGCTGCAACCGCATTCGATCTGGTGGGCTATACTCACCATGCGGCGGGGCTGGATCATGTGGCAACCGTTCTTTCGGAGCTTGCTGAAAAATTAAACGGAGAAGAGTTAAGACAAGTTGCGGATTTTTCGCCCATTGCATGGGCGCAAAGGCTTGGTTATCTGCTGGATGTCGTGGGTGCGCAGGACAAAACGGAAGAACTGGCTGAATATATTGCCCAAAAAAAGCCTGTGACGGTGCCGCTGGTTCGAGCACAATCATTCCGTGGGATCAGTTGTTTGAAACGCTGGCGCATTTGGGTCAATGCCAAAGTGGAGGCGGAGGTTTGATACCACAGGACTTTATTTCAGAATGGAAGAAATTCGTGCCCTGGCCGGAAACTGATCAGGTCGAGCAGGATCTGATCATCAGCCGGGCGCTGGTGGAAATCTTCAACCATCCTACTGTGGCGAAAAATCTCGCTTTCCGCGGCGGAACGGCTCTGTATAAATTATATTTAAAACCCGTTCGCTATTCTGAAGATATTGATCTGGTTCAGGTGCATCCGGGTCCGATCGGATCGCTAATGGATGCTCTCAAAGAGGTTTTGAACCCTTGGATGGGCAATCCGAAACGCAAGCAGTCTGAAGGGCGGATTACGCTGACCTACCGGATAAACGCGGAAAGCGGGTTGCCGCTCAAGTTGAAGGTGGAGATTAATTCACGTGAGCATTTTACGGTGCTTGGTCTGGAAAAGCACAATCTGGACATCCAATCCCGCTGGTTTTCCGGCGGTGCTTCGATCCTGACCTATTCACTGGACGAATTGCTCGGCACCAAAATGCGGGCATTGTATCAGCGCAAAAAAGGCCGTGATCTGTTTGATCTGTGGCAGGCGCTTACCGCGACCGGGGCAAATCCTCGAACGGTGGTTGATTGCTTTCTGCATTACATGGAACATGAAGGTCACAGGGTATCCAGAGCGGAGTTTGAGCAAAACTTTATCGGAAAAATTGGCGACGCCACTTTTGCAGAAGACATCGCGCCGCTGTTAGTTCCGGATGCCGTTTTTGATTTCCAAACGGCTTCCCAATACTTAATGAACCAATTGCTGCCCCTGATTCCGGGCGAACCGTGGCAAGGGAGAATATGATTATTTAAAAACTGAAAAATAATTTAAGAAGCAAAAGAAAGGAGATCAGATGGTTGGACAATACTCAACAAGAAACTTCTTCCGACAAATACCTAACGCTCTTCTGGCACGCTACTTTAATGAACAGGGGTTGTTTGGCGACATAGACTTCTCCGCAATGAAAGAAGGCAAGCCGGACGAGCTATTTAAAGCGTGGCTGGCTCTGCCGGATAATCAGCGCAACAAGATGGATGCAGAGTTTCGGGATATCTATGAGATTAGTTGCGAAAAGGGATTTCGGGCGATAATTGACGAGGCAGAATGGCAAATGCAGGAAGCCCCGGATGATCTCAAGGCATTTGTTGAAAAGTTGTCGGCATTATCCAATCACTATGAACGGGCGATGATCACCTTTTTGGATTTCAATAATTTCTGGAGGGGAGCGACGCGCTTCTATCATGCGGATACACTGCCCTATTGGCGCAAACGAAAGAATCTGCCGCAGCGAAAAGCAGCGGTGGATGAGGAAAGCCTTAGGCAACTGGCAGCCTCGATCCGGTATTACTTTCATCATACAGAAGGTCGGGGAAACAATTGCGTGGTAGAACCTTTCCGTCGGGGGAATCTGGATTATTTTTTCGCTTATCCTGAAGATTATTCGCAGCAAAACATCGAGTG
>JGIcombinedJ21911_10000564_pt1 | contig 12215 bp, 8 predicted proteins | sample BarGraNGADG00211_FD_21911 | JGI IMG/M metagenome (IMG submission 21911)
CCCCGACGACGCACGCCATACCGAGCAGCTGCGGCGGGCTGAGCTGTTGGCCAAGCACGAACAGCCCGGCCAGGGCGGCCACGGCCGGCTCTAGGCTGAGCAGGATGCCGAAGACGTGGGCAGCCAGTCGCCGCAGGGCGATCAGCTCCAGGGAGTACGGCAGGACCGACGAGAGTACGGCGATGACGGCGCTCCGCCAGAGCGCGTCAGGGGTCCACAACGCCAACCCTGCCGTCGCCACCCCGACCGGAGCGACCAGCACGGCCGCGATCGTCATGGCTATGGCCATCCCGTCCAGCTGGGCGAACCGCGCCCCGGTGCGACCGCTGAAGACGATGTATCCCGCCCACGCGGCGCCCGCTGCCAGGGCGAGTCCCACGCCGGCCAGGTTCATCTCTGCCCAGGGTGTGCTGGTGATCCCGGAGATCAGGACGACGCCGACNGCTGCACCGGCAACGGCGAACAGATCCTTGCGGCGGTGGGACAGGACGGTGGCCAGCNCCAGAGGACCGATGAACTCTATGGTGACCGTCACGCCGATGGGTATCCGGGCCAGCGCGCCGTAGAAGAAGAGGTTCATCATCGCCAGGATCGCGCCGAACGCGCCGACCACCAGCCAGTCCGCAGTGGTTCGGCCGCCCAGCCGGGGCCGGACGATGACGAGCAGGACGATGGCCGCAATGGCGAGTCGCAACGTCACCGAACCGAACACGCCGACCAACGGGATCAGCGTGACCGCCAGCGCCCCGCCGAACTGGACCGAGACGATGGCTGCCAGCACCAGCAGCGGGGCCGGCACCCGCCGGGTCACCCGGTTCTCCTGCTGATGTACCCGCAGCTGTTCACGCTCGACATCGTCACACGTCCACNCGCCAACCGCGGGACGTGGGGGTCAACGGCACAGGCAGAACGGATGGCCAGCCGGGTCCGCATAGACCCTGAAACCGCTGGTCTTGTCAGGCTCGGGTGCGTTCGTCGGGGCGAGGGCTGTGGCGCCCAGGGCGAGCGCTCTCCAGTGCGCCGTGACGAAGTCGTCCACCGTCAGGTCGAGGTGCAGCTGCTGCGGCGGCCCGTCGGGCCACTGTGGCGCTACGTAGTTTGTGGCGCGCTGAAAAGCCAGCGAGACCCCTGACCCGTCGCCACGCAGGCTCTGCCACGAGTCGTCTCCGTCGTCGGCGATCTCCTGACCCAGCAGACCCGCGTAGAATGCTCAAGGGCGGCAGGTCGACATACAGGTGGTGTTGACGCCTGACGGCCAGGTCGAGCTGAGCGCGCCGACGGCCGCGGGGTTCCTCGCCGCCGCCGCGGCCAAGGTCGCCATCGAGGAGCGGATCGACCGGGTCAAGATCTGCCCGGCGGACGATTGCCGGTGGGCGTTCTACGACACGTCACGGAACCGTTCGCGTCAGTGGTGCTCGATGGAGGCATGCGGCAACAGGGCCAAGGCGCGCGCTCATCGTCAGCGCAACGCCACCGGCTGACATCCCTTACCAGCTTCCGTTACCAGCCTCGCTCACGCCACTCCTGCAGATGTGGGCGTTCGGCGCCGAGCGTGGTGTCCGCCCCATGGCCGGGATAGACCCAGGTGTCATCGTCATACACGTCGAAGATCCGGGTCTGCACATCGCCCAGCAACGAGGCGAAGCGCTCGGGGTCCTTCTGGACGTTGCCCACACCGCCCGGAAAGAGGGAGTCGCCGGTCCAGAGGTGAGTGTGCCCCTGCGGATCGTCGTAGACCAGTGCTACCGATCCCGGCGTGTGCCCACGAAGGTGGATGACGTCCAGGGTGATGTCACCGAACCTGAGCGTGTCGCCGTGTGACAGACGTCGAGTGGGTATGACGGGCAGCGCGTCCGCGTCGGCCGCCCCCGCCGCGGTCATGGCCTTGGTCGACGCCACGACCTTCGCAAGTGCGCGGTGGTGGTCCCAGTGCTGGTGTGTCGTCACGATGGTGTTCAGGCCACCGCTGCCCTCGCGCAGCAGCGACATGATCTGGGCTGGATCGTCCGCGGCGTCGATGAGCAGCTGCGCGCCCGTGTGCGCGCACGTCAGGAGATAGACGTTGTTCGCCATCGTTCCGACGCTCGCCTTGCGGATGGTCAGCTGCGACAGGTCACGTCGATCGCTGGGACCGCCGGAAACCACGTCGCCGGTGTAGATCATGGGGCACATCCTGTCACTGGCCTGACGACATCACCCGACATACACCAGCTCAGCCCCAGGCAGGCAGTCCGGGCAGGGCATCCTCGCTGGAGACTCCGGTCCCGTCGCCTCGGGCGAGCCAGAGCAACACCGCGGCGTTGGTCCCGGTGACCTCCTGGGCGCCGTCTCCGATCGACCACGTCTCGCCGTCGTCACCGCGCAGCGATACTGCAGGTGCCTGACCGCTGTTTCGCATCCGCTCGACCGCATTGCGGATCGCCCGTCTGACGAACCCGGGGTCGGCGTCCGCGAACGTGTAGCCGGCGTCCAGGTCGACGTGATGAAACACGACCTCCATCAGCCGCAGCGTGGGCAGCTGGCCGCCGAGCACTGTGCGCCCGGTTCGCATCTGGACCTCGGCATGCTCCGGTGGGCCGGCCAGACCCGTTGCCGCTGCGGCAAACCGCGCTGCAGACTCCTTGAGATCGGTGAAGATCTCCTGGGCACTGCGGGTGGAGCCCGCCTCGATGTCAGCGTCACGTGACTGCGGTGACTCGTACATCGCAACAGGTTTGCCCGTGACAGCCCAGCTGACCAGGTTCGCCAACCCATCCGCGTTGCGGGCGATGTGTGAGAGCACGTGGGCACGGGTCCAGCCCTCGCACAGGCTGGCAGCCCGGACGGTCTCGTCGTTCAGATCCGCGGCCGTCCCCAGCAGCAGACCGGTCTCGTGAGCCAGCAGCACCAGGTTGTCGGACAGGTGCGAGGAGGTGGTCATTCGTTTGCCATCATTTCTTCTGTGCGGTAGCGCAGCACCAGGCCGTCGCGGAGGAGCTCCCGTTCGACGGCGCGTGCCGTCCCCANGAACCGGGGGTCGTCTGCGGGGAGGAAGCCGACGGTGGGCAGCAGGAGGAGTGAGGCGTCCACCTCTGTCGTCTCGTAATGCTGGGTGAAACAGCCCCTCTCGACGTTGTACCCGCGGGACATCACCTCGTCGTACACCTTGCTCCGCAGCTCGCGCCATTTCTGCACCGGGCCCTGCAGCCACTGCTGCTCGACAGCCTTGATGGCGCGGTCGAAGGCCACCCACACCATGACCCGCGAGTGCGTGAAGTAGCGCAGCTGGTTGCGGAACTCCCACAGCCCGTTGTCCGGCTCCGTCCAGTGGTCGCACAGGTTTCGGAGCAGGGCGAGCTGGAGCGACCATGACTCGGGGGAGTCTTCAAGGCCCTGCTGGCGGGCCAGGTCCAGGGCGAGCAGCACCTCTCCCAGGACGTCCGTCTGGAGCTGGCCGACCGCCTCGTTGCGGATCCGGACAGGACGTGAGTCCTCGTATCCGCCCCGGCGCCGATCTCGGGGCTGTCCGCGCGACGCATGACCCAGGGTCGGACCTTGCCGAAGTCGAACCGAACCACCCACTCGTGACGCATGCGCACGGTTCCCCTGAACCCCTCGATCCGGCGCACGATGTCGGCCCGGCCTTCGCCCAGGGGCATGTAGTCGGTGACCCGGACCATGCCGGTGGGCGTCTCATGGGTGGTCTCCAGGACGCAGCTGTTGCCGAGGTAGCTGCGCGTGGTCTTGGCCGGCCCTTTCGGCCCCAGCAGCCAGTGACCGTTGTCCCGGGTGCCGAGCAGTGCCGCAAAACAGGCCGGAGAGTCGAACCGTGGCAGGCACAGCCAGTCAATGGAGCCGTCTCGTCCGACCAAGGCCGCGGTTTCCCTGTCGCCTAGTACGGCGTAGTCCTCGATGGGCAAAGCCATTACCACACCGTATGCCGTGTTGTCGGTGGGTGCACATACCATTACGGACGTGTATGAAGTGACGACCAGTCCTGCCCCGCGTGCCACATTCACAGATCAACATGAGCGACTCGTGGTACATGACCGACTCGTTGTCCGCGGAGCGCGTGAGCACAACCTGCGCAACATCTCCGTCGACCTGCCACGGGACAGCCTCATCGTGTTCACCGGACTCTCCGGGTCGGGCAAGTCATCCCTGGCGTTCGACACGATCTTCGCCGAGGGGCAGCGCCGCTACGTCGAGTCGCTCAGCGCCTATGCGCGCCAGTTTCTCGGGCAGATGGACAAGCCCGATGTCGACTTCATCGAGGGCCTGTCGCCAGCGGTCTCGATCGACCAGAAGTCGACCAACCGCAACCCACGCTCGACCGTCGGCACGATTACCGAGGTCTACGACTACCTGCGGCTGCTGTTTGCCCGGGCGGGACGGCCGCACTGCCCGGTGTGCGGCCAGGCGGTCACCCGTCAGAGCCCCCAGCAGATCGTCGACCGGCTGTCGGAGCTGCCCGAGCGCACCCGCTTCCAGGTGCTCGCGCCTGTGGTGCAAGCTCGCAAGGGCGAATACGTGGACCTGTTCAGCGAGCTTCAGACCAAGGGCTTCTCGCGCGCTCGCGTCGACGGTGAGGTCATCTCGCTGACCGAGCCGCCCACCTTGGAGAAGCAGAAGAAGCACACCATCGAGGTCGTCATCGACCGTCTCGTCGCCAAGGGCGATGACCGGGGCGCCAAACGTCGGTTGACCGACTCGGTGGAGACCGCGCTAGGTCTGGCATCCGGGGTCTTGATCGTCGATTTTGTGGACCTGGACCCCAAGGACGCCGCGCGCGAACGGCGGTACTCGGAGAGGATGGCCTGCCCCAACGACCACCCCTTGGCCATGGACGAGGTCGAGCCGCGCTCGTTCTCGTTCAACTCACCGTTCGGTGCCTGCACCAAGTGCACCGGTCTGGGCGTCGAGCTCGAGGTCGACCCCGACTTGTTGATCCCCAACGAGGACCTGTCGATCAGCCAGGGTGCCATCGCGCCGTGGGCTCAGGGATCAGGTTCTGCCGAGTACTTCCAGCGGCTGCTGACCGCGTTGGCCGAGGACCTGAAGTTCTCCGTGGACATGCCGTGGCATTCACTGCCGGACCGGGCGCGTGAGGCGATCATGCATGGTCAGGACTACAAGGTCCACGTCAAGTACCGCAACCGATTCGGGCGGGACCGTTCCTATACCACGGGATTCGAGGGCGTGGTGCCGTTCGTCAAGCGACGGCACTCCGAGACCGACTCCGAGTGGTCGCGCGAGCGGTATGAGGGCTATATGCGAGAGGTGCCGTGCCCCCAGTGCGGTGGGGCAAGACTCAAGCCCGAGTCACTGGCCGTCCTGGTCGGTGGCCAGAGCATTTCCCAGATCTGTGCGCTTGCGATCGCGGACTGCGCCAAGTTCCTGGCCGAGGTCGACTTCACCTCGCGTGAGCGTCAGATCGCCGAGCGGGTCATCAAGGAGATCGAGGCCCGGCTGGGCTTCCTGCTCGACGTCGGCCTGGACTACCTCTCGCTGGACCGGCCGGCCGCCACCCTGTCCGGTGGCGAGGCGCAACGGATCCGGCTGGCAACGCAGATCGGTTCTGGGCTGGTCGGTGTTCTCTACGTCCTGGACGAGCCGTCGATCGGCCTGCACCAGCGTGACAACCACCGTCTGATCGAGACCCTGACCCGANTGCGGGATCTGGGCAACACGGTCATCGTCGTCGAGCACGACCAGGACACCATCACCAGCGCCGACTGGGTCGTGGACATCGGCCCGGGGGCGGGGGAGCACGGCGGCAACGTCGTGCACTCGGGCTCGGTCGCAGACTTGCTCAACCACCCCGACTCCATCACCGGTGCGTATCTCTCGGGCCGCCGCGAGATCCCCATCCCTGCGGTCAGGCGCCCGCAGGATGGGCGCTTTGTCACGGTGATCGGGGCTCGCGAGCACAACCTCTACGACGTGGATGTCAGCTTCCCGTTGAACAATCTCGTTGCGGTCACCGGGGTCTCGGGCTCCGGCAAGTCGACGCTGGTCAACGACATCCTCTATATGGTTCTTGCCAACAAGCTCAACGGCGCGCGGCAGGTGCCCGGCCGGCACAAGACCGTCCGGGGGCTGGAGCACCTCGACAAGGTCGTACACGTCGACCAAGGGCCGATCGGACGGACCCCGCGGAGCAACCCCGCGACATACACCGGCGTCTTCAACCACATGCGCAAGCTGTTCGCAGAGACGACCGAAGCCAAGATCCGCGGCTACCTGCCCGGACGCTTCTCGTTCAACATCAAGGGCGGCCGCTGCGACAACTGCTCCGGTGACGGCACGATCAAGATCGAGATGAACTTCCTGCCGGACGTCTATGTGCCGTGTGAGGTCTGCCATGGTGCGCGCTACAACCGTGAGACGCTCGAGGTGCACTTCAAGGGCAAGACCATCTCCGAGGTCCTCGACATGCCGATCGAGGAGGCAGCGGAGTTCTTCGCGGCGGTTCCGGCCATCTCGCGTCACCTGCGGACGTTGGTGGATGTCGGCCTCGGTTACGTCAGGCTCGGCCAGCCGGCGCCCACGCTGTCCGGTGGTGAGGCTCAGCGCGTCAAGCTGTCGAGCGAGCTACAGAAGCGTTCGACCGGGAGGACGATCTACGTACTGGACGAGCCCACGACGGGCCTTCACTTCCAGGACATCAACAAGCTGCTCGGGGTGCTGCAAGGCCTGGTCGACAAGGGCAACACCGTCATCGTGATCGAGCACAACCTTGACGTCATCAAGAATGCCGACTGGATCGTGGACATGGGTCCCGAGGGCGGCAACGGCGGTGGCCGGGTGATCGCGCAGGGGACTCCCGAGCAGGTCGCACTGATGGAGGAGAGCTACACCGGGCAGTTCCTCGCCCCGGTCCTCGCCCGTGGCGCCTACGCGTCGAGCCTTTCGACCGGCGCCAAGGTCACCGCAGCGAGCGCCCAGGCTCTGGCGGTTACCAAGAGTCCGGTCAGGAAGGCCGCGGCGAAGAAGACCGCAGCGAAGAAGACCGCGCGCAGGACGCCCAAGACGAAGGGTTGATCGCGCGAGTAAGGAACCAGCGCGCGCCCGTTTTGTTGCCGCGAAACCACTGTTTCGAGCACTACGAGGTGCGGATTCGGTGGTTTCAGAGCAACAAGCGCGATGGATTGGCCCGTGCCGGGTACCGGTCATTCCTCGCCGAGGTAGGCCTTGCGGACGGCGTCGTTGACGAGCAGGTCTTTGCCCGTGCCCCGGATGACGATCTTGCCGACCTCCAGGACGTAGCCGTGGTCTGCCAGGCTCAGCGCAGCCTGCGCGTTCTGCTCGACCAGCAGAATCGTGGTGCCCTGGGACTGCAGCGTCTTGATCGTCGCCATGATCACTTTCATCATCAACGGCGACAGGCCCATCGACGGCTCGTCAAGCATGAGCAGCTTGGGCCGACTCATCATGGCGCGACCCATGGCCAGCATCTGCTGCTCTCCACCGGAGAAGGTCCCGCCCTGCTGCTTACGTCGCTCCCCGAGAACTGGGAACAGTTCATATGCCGCGTCCAGGTCTTTCTTGACCCCGCTGTCACTGCGAGCGAACGCACCCAGGAGGAGGTTCTCCTCGACGGTCATCCTGGGGAAGATCTTCCGGCCTTCGGGGGACTGCGCAACGCCCAGAGAGACGATCTGGTGGGCGGGGACTGAGTCGATTCGTTTGCCCTGGAACAGGATCTCGCCGCTGGCGGGCCGGATGAGTCCGGAGATCGTGCGCAGGGTCGTCGTCTTGCCGGCGCCGTTGGTGCCGATCAGGGTGACGACCTGACCCTCCTCGACCGAGAAGCTGATCCTCTTGACTGCGAGGATCTTGCCGTAGGCAACCTTGAGGTCCTTGACCTCGAGCATGGCCGTCATGGGGTGTCCTGTTCATCGTCATCGTCGTCGATACCGGTGCCGAGGTAGGCCTCGATGACCCGGGGGTCGGACTGCACCTCGTTCGGGGTTCCCACGATCAAAGTCTCCCCTTGCACCAGGCAGAGCACCCGGTCACACAGGTTGAAGATGAAGCGCATGTCGTGCTCGATGACCACCACGGCCAACCCGGTGTCCCGGATCTTGAAGATCAGGTCGCTGGCCTGACGGGTCTCCAGCGGGTTCATGCCCGCCGTCGGCTCATCCAGCAGGACGAGCTTGGGGTCTGTGGCCAGTGCTCGGGCGATCTCCAGGCGACGCTGGTTTCCGTATGGCATGTTGCGCGCCAGGTGTTCGGTGGAGTCCCCGAGGCCGACGAAGTCCAGCAGCTCCTGGGCCCGCGTGCGGGTCTCCTCCTCCTCACGCTTGAACTTGGGTCCGTGCAGGATCGAGGTGAGAGCCCCGGATGAGGTGCGGCAGTAACGGCCCACCATGACGTTCTCCAGCGCTGTCATGTTGGCGAACAGCCGGATGTTCTGGAAGGTGCGCGCCATACCAGCCTTGACCACCGCCCGGGGTTTGGGGGGCAGCTCGACACCGGACAGGCGGACCTGGCCCTCGGTCGGCTTGTAGAGCCCGGTCAGGCAGTTGAAGAAGGTTGTCTTGCCGGCGCCGTTGGGGCCGATGAGCCCGAGGATCTCACCTTCGTTGACGGTCATGCTCACCTTGTTGACTGCAGTCAGCCCGCCGAATCGCATGGTGACGCCGTCAGCCTGCAGCAACGGGACGCTGGCCGACTGGGGGACCTTGTCGATCTCTGTGGTCGCCGTCATGCCTGAACCTCCTCGGCGATATCGCCCTCGACGCGGACAGCAAGCTCCTCGTCCTCCTCGTGGAACTCCAGCTGTCTTCGTCGACTGGCCACGAGTCCTTCGGGCCGGAAGCGCATCATCAGGACGAGGAGCAGACCGAACAGCAACAGGCGGTAGTCCGAGAAGAAGCGCAGCTTCTCGGGCAGGAGCTTCAGGATCACCGCTCCGATCAGAACGCCGACGATGGTGCCCATACCGCCGAGGACGATAGCCGCGAGCAGGAATGCCGACTCCAGGAAGATGTACTGGTCGGGAGTGACCGAGACGTCTTGGTGGGCCTTGATGGCGCCTGCCATCCCGGCCAGGAAGGCCCCGGTGGCGAAGGCAAGCAGCTTGAGCCCGAAGACGTTGACGCCCATCGCCTCGGCTGCCTTCTCGTCTTCGCGGATGGCAACCCAGCCGCGGCCGATGCGGCTGGTGTTGAGGCGATGGAACACCAGGATGATGAACGCGAGCAGAAGGAGCAGCAGGAAGTAGTAGTTGGAGAAGCGGGCCAGTGGAATGCCCAGGAGATAGTGGGTGTCACCGAAGTTGAAGCTGCCGAAGGTCAGGTCCGGGATGGCGGGGATGCCGTTGGGGCCATGCGTCAGGTCCGGGCCGTTGTTGCCGTCGAGGTTGAACATCGTCAGGCGGAAGATCTCTCCGAAGCCGAGCGTGACGATGGCCAGGTAGTCACCGGACACACGCAGGGTCGGCGTGCCGATGATCAAGCCGAGCGTGGCGGTGAAACAGGCGGCCACGAGAACGACCACGAGGAAGGGCGGCTTCCACCCGATCGTGGCGAAACCCGACGTCGAGAGGGTGGCCCCGACATAGGCGCCCGCGCCAAGAAACGCGATATATCCGAGGTCGAGCAGGCCGGCCAGGCCGACCACGATGTTCAGGCCCATGGCTGCCGCTGCGAAGACGAGGACCTGGGAGGCGATCGACATGTTGGCGTCGGAGCCGCCCTGGGTGAGCGGGAAGCAGAACGCCACCGCGAACGAAGCCAGAATCAGCTCGCGCTTGCGCCTGAGCGAGACGTGCCCTAGCCAGGACAGAAGTCCCGCACGGGTCCCGGTGATCACCAGGCCGGTCGCGAACACGATGAACAGCACGAACTCCCATGCGTCGGTGAGGTTCAGGGCGTAGGCCGTGCCGAACAGGAGCGCAGCCATGAGCACGACGATGACGAGGATCTCGGCCCAGCCGGGCAGGAGGGCTTCAGCCAGGTTTCGGGTCTCCTTGGGCAGCACCAGTCGTGAGGCTGCAAAGAGCAGCACCGCTCCGAGGAACGAGATCCAGAAGCCCGGCTGGACGTTGATCAGGCCACCGGCTTCGAAGGTGATGGCCACGACGACCATGGTCATGAAGATGAGGGTCCAGTCGGCCAGGGCGCGTAGACCCCGCGCGGTGTCAGCCCATTGACCCAGCCAGGTCAGTGGACCCTTGTCGGTCACCAGCAGGATGACGGCGAGCAAGGCGAGCGCGATGGCCATGATCTGTAGCCCGCCGGGGTTGACGCTGATGGAGAGGTCGCCCAGGACCTGGGGGTCGTAGCTCCAGGAGAGCAGGGAACCGATGATGATCAGACCGGCGCCGGCCAGGCCCAGCGGCCAGGCCTTGGAGGCGTGTCTGACGATCGCGGTGTGGGGGATCTGGGGGAGAGTGATCATGCGCGGTCCACCGCTTTCTCACCGAGCAGGCCTTGTGGGCGGAACACCAGGACCAGGATGAGCAGGATGAAGGACCAGACGTCCTTCCAGGGGCTGCCGCCGAACTGTCCGGGGATGTACTGGGTTGCCATGGCTTCTGCTATGCCCAAGACCAGGCCACCGACGACGGCACCCGCCACGTTGCCGATGCCGCCAAGGACCGCCGCGACGAAGGCTTTGAGACCCGCCAGGAAGCCCATCCGGAAGCTGATGTTGTGGTTCTGCAGACCTTGGGACACACCGGCAACCGCAGCCAGGACAGCACCGAGAGCGAACGCGACCACGATGATGCGGTCCACGTTGATGCCCATCAGACGAGCCGTGTCCTGGTCCTGGGACACGGCCTGCATGCCATGGCCCATCTTGGTGTGGTTGATGAAGTACCACAGCAGAAGCGAGCACACCAGCAGGGCGCCGATGGTGAAGATCGCCTCCCGCTGGATCGTCACGCCGCCGATCTGTATCGCCGGCCCTGTCACCACGTCGATCGGGGGGAACGGGATGATCGACTTCGCGTCCGGCAGGTTGAAGGGGTTCCAGCTCGTGAACGGAACATTGTCGTAGTTGAGCCGGACGGCCTCCTGCAGGAAGACCGAGATGCCGATGGCGGTGATCAGCGGAGCCAGCCGCGGGGCGTGACGGAGCGGCCGATAAGCAAACCGCTCCATCAGGACGGCTGTGGTGACCGAGGCGATGACGGCGCCGATGATCATGACCGGCAGCGTCCACAGGGCGGTGTTCCCCTTGAAAAGAACCAGAGAGGTGGTCAGGGCACCGAAGGCCCCGATCATGAAGACCTCACCGTGGGCGAAGTTGATCAGCTGCAGGATGCCGTAGACGACGGTGTACCCAACGGCGATCAGGGCGTACAGCGATCCCAGGCTCAGGCCGTTCACGAGCTGTTGGATAAAGGTATCCACCTTGTGGGCTCCAGTGGTCAGATTCGACGTTCAGATAAGACAGAGCCGTAGGGGTGGGTTGCTCCCCACCCCTACGGCCTTGAGGGTCGAGCTACTTGAATGCTTCGGTGAGAACAGGAGCCCACTTGAGATCGGTGACCTTGTAGACGGTCAGCACCCGGCTGGTGGTGTCACCGTACTTGTCGAAGGCGACCGGGCCGGTCACGCCCGCGAAGGAGACCTTGCCCAGCGCGTCGATGGTGGCCGGGCGGGTTGAGGTCACGTCCTTGGCGTCCTTCAGGGACACCTTCAGGGCGTTGATGATCGCGTTGGCTGCGTCGTAGGAGTACGCGCCGTATGCGGCCGACGGCTCCTTGTAGCCTGCCGCCGCATAGTCGGCGAGGAACTTCTTGCCGGCGGCGAGCGAGTCGGTCGGCGCGCCGACCGAGGTGGCGAGGTCACTGTTGGCGGTGGCCCCACCGAGCGTGATGAACTTCGGGTCGAAGATGCCGTCGCCGCCCATCAGCGGGACGGTGAGTCCGGCTGCCTTCATCTGCTGCGAGAGCGGACCGGCCTGAGGGTACTCACCGCCGTAGTAGATGGCCTGGGGGGCGGTCGGCTTCACCTTGGAGATGACGGACTGGTAGTTGGACTCGTCCGGGTTGATCGTCTCGGCAGCAGTGATGGTTCCGCCGAGCTTCGTGAACTCCGTGGTGAAGGCGGCGACCAGACCCTGGCCGTAGGTCTTCTTGTCGTGGATCGTGGCCACCTTCTTGAAGCCGGCCTTCTGGTACAGGTAACGAGCGGCGAACGGGCCCTGCACGGCGTCCGTGGTGCAGGTGCGGAAGTAGGTGGCGTAGGTCCGCGCCGGTGCCGTGGCGAAGTTCG
>JGIcombinedJ21911_10000567_pt1 | contig 12200 bp, 9 predicted proteins | sample BarGraNGADG00211_FD_21911 | JGI IMG/M metagenome (IMG submission 21911)
GCCCTCAGTCGCAAACATATAACTGTAAGTACCATTTGTGCCAATATTTCCGCTATCGAAAAAACCAGAATCACTTGTAACGGTATGGCCAATTGCATCCTTATTAGTCCATGTTACAGTTGTCCCGGCAGTAACCGTAATGGAAGATGGATCAAATGTCATATTCTGAATCCAGACTTCATTTGCTCCAGGAACTGCACCTCCTTTACTTCCGGTATTACTTCNAATATTGCTTCCTGAAGGTGTATTGTATGTTGAACTTTTTGTGCAACTGCTCGAGATGCTGAGAAGAGTAAAAAGTAAAGTGATCCAGGCTAAAAACCTACTTTTAGAACCGATTAACTTTTTCATATAAATAGTATAAATTTATTCAGACTAAATAAACACAGCACATTCAAAATAGTTCAATAAACATGAAATAATTGGTTTACGGAGCTTAGAAAATAGGGTTACTATTCAGACTATACACATTGTGTTAATAATCACCTGATCTACCCTTTTGCGGAACAACACAAACCTTGAATACTGTTTCATTTGTAAATTCCAGCATTGGTATAGCCGTTGGTGATGGCGGAACAATCTTATTGAAAGCAAACTAATGATTTTTACGGGTATTCAGATTGCTCCGGATAAAGGTGGCCAGGGCTGATGCTTTTTACTAAAATAGACTTAACTTTGATTATAACTGAAGATAATATTCGATGTTGTCATCTGCGAAATATTATTCATATCTATTGAATTATCTTATAACACTATTTTTAGTTTTTTCTACCTATAAGGTTGTTGCGTGCCCCCCAAATTTGCAGGATTCAGATTCTGTTAATGCGAAACTGAGATTTTCTTACAAATCAAATCAGGATACTATCAACTTTCAAAAAACATCAGCCAGTTTTTATAAAACGGACAGCATCTTTTCATTTCAATCCCGGAAAGGATATCTCCCTTCCTTATTTAACAACTTCGAAGAACAGGTAACTGCACCTTTTAAATTTAAAAGAAAACAGTGGTTAATTACCGGTGCGGCCATTGGTATAACAGCTACACTCCTTCATTTTGACAATGATATAGACAAATGGGCAACCGTTCAGAAGCAAAAACATAACTGGGTAAATAAATCTTCACCTGTTATTACTCAGTTTGGAGACATATATAGCTATTCTTCAATTGCTGCAGTCGGTTTAATAAGTGCTGCATTCAATAAACCAAAAGGAGTTCAGACCAGTTTACTGGCAACACAGGCACTGATTACTTCGGGTGCATGGGTTCAACTGATAAAACATTTTACCGGAAGGGAGGATCCGGGCGCTTCATATATCTACAGTAAAGTACCAGGGGGTAAATGGTGGGGCCCATTTGCACAATACGACCAGGACATACCTGTTTATAAATCAGTCGCTTCTTTTGATGCTTTTCCATCGGGTCATACAGCTGCCGCATTTTCGATTGCTACAGTATTTGCATCGCAATATAAAAATACAAAAGTAATTCCTATAATAAGTTATTCTATGGCAACACTGGTTGGCATATCAAGGTTAACCGAACATCAGCATTGGGCGTCTGATATTTTTGTAGGAGGATTAATAGGATATGTATGTGGTAAGCAAGTCGTAGCTAATTTTAATAAAACACATGAGAAGATGAGTACTTCCATGACACCTAAGTCAAAAGTCAAAACAGAACTCACTTTTATACAGGATGGTAATCAAATAGGATTCTTTCTAAGATGGTAAAAGGTATTCGGGTTGCTCACTTTCCAATATCATATCGTGAACTTATTAAAGATTCCGATCCTTGTGGGACAGGTGCATTTGAAGGATGAGAGGCCTAATGACCTTTTGTATGTGCAAAATTTACTTCCAATGCATTTAATAAAAATAATCAGCCCACTGGTATTCCATTTCTTGGACAGACTTGTAATGTAGAAGCCCCGGAAAAATGATAAGTATAGGTTAATCAAAAATGATGATTAAAATAATAAATACAAATTAATAATCAACCTATGATTTGTCTTTCGAAGTGCAAGGTAAGCAATTAATACGCATGGATCAAATTTATTTTATTGAATCTCATTGAATTAAGTTGTTCGGCTATAAGGTAAGACTGTGAAATCCGATCAAAATAATGACGTAATTTACTCCGGCACAAAGGGTCAGGGTCACTTGTTTTACCGGATGTGCGTTAAACCGATTACCTTTTGAAAGAAGGCCAAACAAGAGTATTGCCAGTAGAAAGCTGTTCTTCATCTTATCTTGCAGGTTTCGGATAAATCAGTTATATGATATAAACCTTGACATTTACAAATTTATAAATTTTGTATCTTTATACAATCTTAAACTGAAGCATTATGAAAACGAGTTTACTTCAAATCCTTGGTATCGTTGTTCTCTCCGTGGTTTCGATTTTCGATGCGAAATCGCAGGATAAGCTTAGCCAGTCCCTTGCCTCAATAAAGGAAAAGGTACAGGATGTTCAAATTGATAAAACCACCTTTAAGCAATCAATCGATATTTTGGACGAAAGTAAAGGAAAGCTTGGTTTTGTTTCTATGTTGGTTGACGAAAAAGGCAAAACTTCCAAAGAAAGATTTGAATTCTATGTGTCTGACATTGATAAAAATACTGTTATCCGTAAAACCTCCGGNNAAAAACTTTTTATAAGCTTATCAATCAATAACAGTCAAAAGTTCATAAAACACTTCAAAGAAGATAAGCTTGACAGCTATACCGATAATCTGGAAATTTTATTATCCGGTGCTGACGCAGCCCAGGAGTTGGCAAATCTTTTTAAAACCGCCATACCATTGGTCAATTCAAGCGAGAAAGGATGGAATNCAAATACAGATGCGCTGAACTGGCTTAAAAACAACATTCCCAAAATAAATACAGGCACGGCAACTTTCGAACAATCCTTTTCATTTGGTGAAGGCAAGGAATACCTGGCCAGTTTTACCTTGAAAAAAACCGATCAGAAAAGCGTTTCCTCAGAAGAAAAATATGAATTCAGTATCCTCGATATCAACAAAAAAAAATTAGCAGTTAAGGTCAGCGGGACACAACTTTCGGTTTCAGTTGAAACCAATGGAAACAACCCTTATTTTAAGCATACAAAAAACAATGAACAGCAAAACTTTGATAATAATTTTGAAGTCATCGCGGAAGATATCGACCAGGCCCGCAATATCGTTGCTGCCTTTTCAACAGCTATTGAAAAAAGCAAACCGGTGATCCCTGATTTTAGCAGTATGCAGAAATCACTCGATTTTATTACGAAAAACATCACAGAAGTGACATTAGAGAAGAAAACGCTGAACCAAAAAATCAATTTCGCAGCGGGAAATGGAACAAAATCGATATTTACTTATGCTGAACCCGATCCGAAAGGAAAATCCATTGAGGAACGTTACGAATTTTATCTTAACGACATCGATGCAAACAGTTTAAACTTTAAAGTAAGCGGGAAAAAGATAGCTGTCGTTCCCACAACAAAGAACAAGACAAAGTTCATCAGGTATTATAAAGACAACACACTTCAGGAGTTTCAAAATGAGATCAATATTTTAACTGCCGATATAGAAACTTCCCGTGAAATGGTGGAAGCTTTTAAAGCAGCCATAAAAAGTTCCGAAACTAAGCCTGCTACCTGGAAAAACATTGGTGAGGCCGTTACGTTTTTGACAAATACGCTAACCGGAGAAACTATAGGTACCGANATATATAAGCTAAATTTCAGCTCAGTTTCAACCGAACCTCTGAATGTCAAATATGCGCTGCAAAAAACAGATGCGAAAGGAGTAATGGTGGAACAATCATTTGAATTTTACCCCTACATGTTAGATCCCGCCACAGTAAAAATTGGGTCAGCGGGTAAATATCTGAACGTGGAAGTATCAGTTAAAGGCAAAGAGTTGTTCGTAAAAGTATTTAAAGAAAGCAAACAACAGGCATTTGACGATGGATTAAAAATCATGNCTTTCGATGCCAAACAGGCACAGGACGTAGCCGAAGCCATTAAGTACCTCACCAGCAGCGGCAAGCCGAAAGAAAAGGTTTGGGGCGATAAACAATCTGCCATAAAGTTTATCACGGAAAATGTAGGCGATATGAAAAGCGAAGGGAAAGAGGTAAAGCAAAAGATAGAGCTCACCAATAATGATCCCTGTAAAATTTCCTTTACAGTTTCCAATATTGACGATAAAGGCAAAACAACGGATGAAATCTACGAATTTGCCCTTCCCGATATGAATAAGCTAATAGGCGATTTAAAAGTAAGCGGGAAAAATGTAGTAGTGACCTTACACTGCAAAAACAAAGAAAAACTTGTTAAAGTATATAAAAATGGGGCACAGCAAGCCTGGGGAACCGATGTAAAATTCGAGGCAAACGATGTTGAAACAGGCAAAAATATTGCCGAAGCTTTCAAGAGTGCAATTACTCAGTGTGAAAAATAATTACGGGGGAGCCAGATGGCAGGAGTGGCCTTCTGATCCGGACTCATTTACCGCCATTTAACGCTAAGATGACCTTAACNTGTATAATAAAGTCTTTCTTAGCACGTTTAATATCTGATGCTCAGCAAATACACAGGCTAAAGTTTTTCATAAATGAAAAAGGATCTGTTATGTGATATCCACCTAATAATACGATTAGTACAGAACCAATGATGATGATTATATAATCACCATTGGTCCTTNAGAATAACAAAACATTTACCGCAATTTGAAGAAGACAGATATGGGAAAAGCAAAAACGATTATCACAATAACTGGTATTTTCATATTTTTATTTTCTTATGGAAGTATGTCAGGCAATATCGATCATCCGGGTAGATTAATTTCTGACCAGACAAGTTCAAAATCTACACAGACAAAAACAAAATCTACGCAAACAGGTACTAAATCTGCTCAGACGAAAACCAAGTCTGCACAAACAGGTACTAAATCTGTTCAGACAAAAACCAAGTCTGTACAAACCGGTTCAAAATCTACACAGACAAAGTCAAAATCCATCCAAAAGAGTTCAATATCTGAAACAGATAATAAGAGCAAAGATTTAGGAATTGTAACGATNGGTACAGCAACCTGGGCAGTAGCAAACCTGAATGTAAGCACCTTCCGAAATGGCGATTCGATTCCTGAAGCAAGAACCAATAAAGAATGGGAAACAGCTGGCGAATCAGGAAAACCTGCATGGTGTTACTATAATAACGACCCGGCAAACGGTCCGAAATACGGCAAACTATACAATTGGTATGCAGTGAATGACCCAAGAGTGTTAGNTCCGGCCGGCTGGGCATTATCCAGTGATACTGATTGGGCAAAGTTGACTTATTATTCAGGAGGAAAAGAAGCTGCCGGTGAAAGAATGAAAAGCACAAGTGGATGGAGCGAAGGTAATAATGGGACAAATGAATCCGGGTTTATAGGTCTCCCGGGAGGTTATCGAGTTGAGAATGGTACGTTTCTCAACCTTGGCAGCATTGGTATATGGTGGAGTTCGACAGAAAGCAAGTCTCTCAGCGCCATTGACCACTACCTTTCAATGAGTAGCAGTTTAGGCAGAAGCAGCAGTCCCAGGCAACGTGGGGAGTCAGTTCGGTGCCTGAGAAATTAGATCTATCTCCACTTTTTGTTTTCCCGTCATGTCTGGAACCTGAAATCTTTACATTTGGCTGGTCTCAGATTAAACTTAACATACTTAACTAAACAACAAGTATTTAACTTTGGTTTTGGCTGGTCAATTTATTTCGGATAACTATTGTTATTGGCAGATGCTCTTCCGTGAATATTTATTAATATAAGAGGTTGTCAATAATTTGTCGTTCGGTAACTGATAAGGGGATAACCTTATTAAAGTGAGTCCAGTCAGGCTCTGTTCGTATAACTCCTTCCCATCTGTAAACGTCNGTAAATATTCCGCCATATATTAATTTATCCATTGTATAATACTTGAAAACATGAACCAGGTTTCCTGTATTAGAATCATATCCTGAAACTGTCGTGCGGATCAGAGATGTGTCAGGATTTGCAATTAGTGTTTTAAATTGTTGAAGAGCTGGTGAATTTTCATCTCCGTCCAGTCGGATTTCCAAATACCAAGTCATTTCTACTAAAGGGGCATTAATTTCTCTTCTGTATAATGTCCGTTTCACATTGTTCGCAATCTGAATTAACTCAACTGTTGCAGTGCAGTCGATTAAGTTTTTCCCTTTGTTGCCAACCCTGAAAGAAAGATAAATACGTTCATTTCTGTAACGGATAAAAAAATTATCCGTCAACAGGATATCATTAGGCCTCTGCAGAAATTTGTAAGCAATATAGCCTCCAAAAACCGGGAAAAAGGTCAACTCAAAACATGATTCAATAAAAACAATTAAATGTCCGGCTCCTGCTTTAGGAACAATATCACCGTATCCGATTGTTGTGAATGTAACAGCACTAAAATAAATGTAATCGAAGAAGTGAAAAGTATTAAATCCTGATGCCGACCTAAAGTCTAGGGAGTCATAAAAGTAATATAGCAACCCGAACACAAATGTTATAATAAAATATATTGCAATACCTTTCAGAACAGCAATCGTGATGCGGTGTGACAAAATTGAGGAAGCAGTATTCAGAATTGTCTTTTTAAGTCGTATTAAGTCCATAATAAGGAGATATTCAAAAAGCTTGAAGTTTAAAAAGATACTTTTGGGTATTAATTTAGTAAAAAAATGTTAATAAATAACTTAATCTCACAAACAAAGAATAGTATAATCAATTTCTATCAGGATGTTGAAAAATTAAAAGAGGACATTACCTGGCAGGAACCTGAACTCTTTACATTTGTCCGGCCTTAGATTAAACTTAACAGACATAACTAAACAACAATCCATTGAAGACAGTGTTTTCGGCTGGTATAAAGTGTATCATTTAAAAGGTGTTAAAGAAAGTAAAAAAATTGATAATCGTGTTTTCAGTATTGCGCAGCATTAATTTTAAATAACACGAGAGGACCTGTCTTATAATCAGGTCGTAAATAAACAAATAGTTCCTTTTGATGTTATATCGTGTCACCTGAATACATCAAGGTAATATAATCAGCGTTTAATAAAACAGGTATTAAACCATGAGATGACTTGCTATAGTCTGATAATGAAATTATGGTGCATAATCATATGAATTGAGCAGACTTTTCCAGAGTTTAGGAAGTACCTAAGAATTCTTTAAAATGGAAACAGAAGAAAACAGACCTTATAAACGGGCTNACCAATTGAGCTTCTTTACCATCTTTTACAATGTTATAGAAGGCATAGTATCAATAATCTTAGGTTACGAAGATGAAACCCTTACCTTATTTGGTTTTGGTGTAGATAGTTTTATTGAAGTAATGTCGGGTATTGGCATTGCCATTATGATATTACGCATCAGACAAAACCCGGAAAGTCCGAAAAGTACCTTCGAGATAAAAGCCTTAAAGATTACAGGCACTGGATTTTATCTTTTATCAGCAGGCTTATTAACAGGAATAATATTAAATCTCATCAACCATCACAAACCCACAACAACATTATGGGGTGTAATTATATCATTGGTTTCAATAGTAGTAATGGTTTGGCTGATGACTGCCAAAAAGAAAATAGGCAAGCAACTAAATTCTGAACCTATAATTGCAGATTCCAATTGTACCAGGATTTGTGTATATATGTCTTTGGTTCTTCTTGGATCAAGCCTTGTTTATGAAATTACAGGATTCGCCTATGCCGATGTTATTGGTGCTGCTGGTCTTATTTACTTTTCCATAACTGAAGGAAAGGAAGCTTTTGAAAAAGCCGGAGGCAAGGAATGCAGTTGTGGCGATCATTTGGAAGCAAAACAGTAAAATACCTATTCGATCCGAAAACGTGCTATATTGCCAAAAAAATTGCACCATGAAAAAATCATATTTNATCCTTATCAATGATGCTCCTTATGGGACTGAAAAGGCATACNATGCATTACGACTGGCAATGCAGATTCAGAAAGATTATGATGGAACAGATTTGTGTGTATTTCTGATGGCTGACGCTGTGTCCTGTGCATTACCCAATCAGAATACTCCAAATGGGTATTATAATATTGAAAGAATGCTTAAATCAGTTATATCAAAGAATGGTAAAGTTAAACTTTGCGGATCATGTGCAGAGGCCCGCGGACTTAAAGAGTTGAAACTTGTCGAAGGTGCTGAATTAAGCACTATGAAAGAACTTACTCAGTTAACGATGGAATGCCATAAGATTATAACTTTCTAATCAGCTAATGCTACCCAGAGCAATNGCAATTGAACTTTGTTATAAGGAAATACTCAATAAGGGATCGATAAAATAAGAAAAATTGAGAGTAAGAGATAATGGAATGCCCACAGAAAATATGTTGGCTACTTTTTTAATGTTGATCTTATACTATCTCAAAACTATAACTTTCAGAAAAAACCCTCAGCCCCTGCTCTTCAATAACATATTTGATTAGAAGAAGAATAGTGGAAACTACCATTTACCTTTAAAATTTTATAATAAAAGCTTAAAATCCATCAAAACCCAGAAACAACATGGCAACAAATAGGGCCGAGCGTATAGTCCCGCCTAAGCGGGATAGCGAAAGAGCAAGTCCGACGCGTGGGCAAGGCAGGTTTCGAACCAGAACTCCTTAAATTTGGCTGGTCTCAGACTAAACTTAACATACATAACTAAACAACAAATATTTTTCTCCGGATTTTGGTGGTTAAATAATCCCGGCCAACTATGGACAAGGTCTTTTACGAGTTGGCTGCGCCGGGCTCGTCATGATATATAGTGACTCGGTTCTGCTTTAGTCATACCATCTTCTTCTTCTTGCGTAACTACCACCACCACCGCCAAGAAGAAGAACAACACCCAGAATAAATCCCAACCAATATAACGAACCTGTATTATGTTCAGCATATAATCCAATACTCGCCCCCAATAATTTACCAATCAATACGAAAGGGGAAATGAACCCGTGAACAATACCGTATAGAAAACCATATACCTCCTTGGTCATGCCAACAGGAGCACAGGAAGTAACAAAAAACAGAACCAGCAATAATAATAATCCAATAAATATTCTTTTTGTTTTCATATAAATTAATTTTAAAATGTTTTTACCCGTTAAGTGATATAAATTTGAAGCATATGAAAAATGTCAAAATATTTCCATTCGGAGTTTTATCAAAATTATGCCGGATAATCTTAAAGAGATCTGGGTATAATACAAAAAGAGGAAATTATTAAAGAAAATAATCTATTAATTGTCTATAAAGATGGGCATCTTTATATATAAAAGTGTTACACAACTTTAGAAATAGATTGCAAAATTCACACATTCCCGGGACAATTCGTATAACTGTAAATCAAATACATATAACACACCAAATGCCTCTTTCTTGTTCATAGTCATTTATATCGAGTCTTGTCTTTATCCCCTATATTTGGACAGATTTGTTTAAAGAAAGAGAACTAAAAAGATGGATTAAGAAAAGAATCGTGTTAACTGTCACCGACCTTTAAATAACTCTGAATCAATAATAGTAAAATCGTTCAAACCCTGACAAGAACCTGGCAACAAACAGAATCGAGCGTGAAGAAAATGCCCAATAGGCATTTTTAACTAAGGAGCCAGTATACCGNGGAGGCTTAAGCTCAGTCATATTCAAAAGGTAAAAATATCAAAATTAAAAAACCGGCTAAATTAGCCGGTTTGTGGTTGTCCCGTCCCTACTTCACTTCGTTTCATAGGGCAAAGCAGGTTTCGAACCTGAACTCTTCTGATCCAGAATCATAAATAAATAAAATATATTTACCTTAACACATTGATTATTAATTCTATTGTATAAAGACAAAATCATTACGTTTCCATTATTTAATACCTGTTATCCCTAAAATATGGCAAGAAACCTAGCAAGATTTTAAAACAATCCTACATTAATTTTTCAAGTTTCATCTTTATCCAAAGTAGCCAAATAATGATACGTAGTTTAAGAGTTCAGGTGATTGACTATTAGTAATTCTGAACCGATAAAGATGAACAGATTAAAAATGAATAATGAACTCCTTACTTTTTAAATTAATTTCTGATCAATATCATAGGTTTTATTCAGGATTCAAATGCAAAAGCCGGACATCTTAACCATATCTGGCCGGTTCAGTTGCAATTAAAGGTTGCAGGCTAATGAANCAAGCTCATCCTCCATAGGAGTGGTCAAAAATTAAAAGCCTTGAGTCCGCTGACCCCTTCGCTGCAAAACGCATGCTTTTTTGCCAACTTCAAAAGACGAATGACCTGGCAACTTTTGTCCGGCCAGATTACAATCAAAATAATTAACTTGACTACAGTCGATGATGGTCATTTCACTCAGGGCCTAGATGGTCTAGGATACTGGCTTTTCCTCTTACTTAATACTAATAAATAATGAATTCCTTTTAGAAAACTTCCTTGATTTTTCTTCTTTTTATCTTCAAATCAGGTGGAAAAGCGTATCTGTAAATTTTTGGATTGCTAAGAATCAGGTTAAAACACTGCGGTTTACTTTGCGATGGTTTCAATATGATTTCGACTATCACTAAAAGCGGATATGAATAAAAAGCAATGACATGTATGTTCCTTATCTGTTGAGTCCAATTACGTGAATTATATAACTTTTCTCAAAAATTGTGTAACACCTATTCTTTTAAAGGTGCTTAATTTCGTTTTTACATCGTGCTAATAAAATGCACGTGCACATGGGTTTTCGATACCACTAAAAACAGGGTAAAAGAAAAATTGATCAAAATATTATGAATAAAATATTCTTGTTTTAAACCACATATTATAAACATGTCATTCAAAAATGGAGGATTTAAAAATGAAACACTTGAGGAAAAAGCTCATTTTTTTCTGTATTTTGTTGATTATGGTAATCAACTTCGATGTTACTTTCGCTCAGAAAGCAAAAGTTGTTTCTTCTTATGGACCTGTCAACCAAGATGTAGGCTTTGATCAAATTAAAGCTGATCGGATGAAGGTAAAAGCTGATCGTGCAAAAGAACACAAAGATCTGCTTAATGCCCGGTACGATCTATCAAAAAAAACATCTCCGGATGTTGTCATGTCGGGAGGGAAACCCATACCCGTGGGCCCTACAGCTAAGCTTCAAGGTATAAATTGGGCAGATCTGGATAAGCTAAGTCCTGAGCAAATAAAATCGAAGGGAATTTTTCCTTACAAACCTTTGCCATTTGCCGATCATGCTGAGGGTGGCATGCTTTTCCCTCTAATGATTATTGATACCCTTCCAAGGCTTGTTCGTTTCGATCTTGATTTTGATCTCCCGGAACATATTCTGCCTGATCGGGCACCTCCCATTTATCTGACCACTCGTCCAGATTTGGGTGATGTATCGAAGGGCCGGTTAATTACCATCGATAATTACTACGAAATTTTTAATGGACTTTTAAATCCAAAACAACTTGAAGGATTGCGCTTGCTGGTCACCCAGTTTCCACAGCAACAGTTTAATGCTACCGAAGACCGACGAACTGACCGACCCAGCCTTGGTGTTACCTGTTTTGATTGTCATGTCAATGGACACACAAACGGGGCAAACCATCTGGTTGGCGATATTCGACCACAAGAATTCAGGCATCGGATAGAAACTCCGACTTTGCGGGGAGTAAGTATTCAGAGGCTCTTCGGTTCGCAACGAGGACTTAAATCTGTTGAAGATTTCACTGAATTCGAACAACGGGCAGCCTACTTTGATGGCGATCATGTAATGGCAGCCAAAAAGGGAGTTAACATTCTTGATCGTGGTTCGCAAGTTCATTTTATGGCCGAATTCATGGCGATCTTAGATTTTCCGCCAGCGCCAAAGCTCAATATTTATGGTGAATTGGATAAAACCAAAGCAACTCCGTCAGAATTGCAGGGCGAAGCAATTTTTAATGGCAAAGGCCGGTGCTCTACTTGTCACCCTGCTCCCTACTACACCGATAATAGCATGCACAATTTAAAGGCGGAACGTTTCTATAAACAGGAAATGGTCAATGGCATGATGATGGCGCATGATGGTATGATTAAAACTTTCCCGTTAAGAGGTATCAAAGACTCGCCTCCCTATTTGCACGATGGCAGATGTTTTACTTTGGAAGATGTTGTTGAATACTTCAACCTAGTTCAGGAATTACGACTG
>JGIcombinedJ21911_10000573_pt1 | contig 12168 bp, 14 predicted proteins | sample BarGraNGADG00211_FD_21911 | JGI IMG/M metagenome (IMG submission 21911)
TAGGACATATTCTGCTTGGGGTAGGAGTGATATTTGTTGTTTACCTTATAATAAAAGCGAGAAAAAAGGAGAAGAAATCTTAAATTCGTCAGGTTCCTGAACAACCCGGATGTTTATTTAACAAACCATTCAGCTGTGCGTCCGGCAAAGGGCATTCCGTGATAGTTAAGGTCTTCGCTCTTAACCAGTCTCATTGTCACCATGTTTTCAGGTCTTATAACTTTTGTTTCCATAGAAGTTTTTAGGACTTTTTGGAATGATAATATTCATCAAGAACCTTTCTGAATATAGGATTAGCACCGTATCCTCCAGAAGCTAAATCATTTGCCGCAACACCATAATCCGAATTTCCTTCAACTATAATGGGTCCGGATTCTCCAATTGCTACATCCCAGCCTATTAGCCGTAATTCTGGCATAAAGCTTGCTGTTCTTAACACTAATTCTTTAGCTTGAGGGAAAAAAGGAATACTGAAATTTTCAAAAACTGTTTCTGTTATCGGATTCTTTGTAAGTACTTTTACCCCATAGGTTTGAATACTTGAATGTCCGATTTTCTTCAGTTTACCTGTCTTAAGGTCGATACCAATCATACATCCTCCTGAAGATATATTGTCAACATAAAGATTATTAATACTTATTCTGATAAAAGCTGAAATAATATCAATTTTCCCATGGCTATCAATAAATGTATCAATTCTAATTGTATTTATACATGAAGGATTAAGCTTATCTATATCGGGATGTTGTTTTATTGTTTCCTGAAAAACAAATGCTTCTGCAATGACTTCACAATATAATTTATTGATTAATTCAGGATCTGTTGTTAATTGATGAAGAAATAGCTTATAGACTTGGTCTCCTCCGCTGGTATTGTACGTTTTCTTGATTATCAACGAATCATATGCAGGATTTTGTTTAAATATCTCTTTAAGCTGAGTTATAAAATCCTGGACAGAATTTACTTCAATACTTTTTTTACCAATAACAAACATCTTTCTATGATTGTACATAAGGATTTTTGGCATACTAATATTAAATTGACTATAGAAGAGGTCAAAAAACAACTTATTCTCTAATACTTCCGTAACTTCTTTATTGTTAAAAGAAGGTCGGATTTTGTCTTGGAGTAATTGTCCAGGTAAATAATCCTTTATATTTGTTATTTCCTTTTTGAATAAATATCTGCTAAAATAATGTCTTGGGAAGTATCCTTGAATACAGAATAAATAGAAAACCTCTGCTATAATCTTAAAAAGTGACTTCCGATCAGGGTCTTTTATTAATTCAATAACAAGATCTGTCTTAGGTATCTTTTTTAATTCAATCATAGTATTTCAAACCATTAAGTTAATTTGTTAAAAATAGATTCGATCCTTATTGATTATCGTAATTGCATATGTTTCCTTTGGAATAGGAACAATCCAAGAACGAAATATACGACTATAAGTATGATCAGGCAAATTATTTCAGGAATTATATCACTTAGTTTCATTTGCATTATCATAATCTTATTGAGTGCAGAGATGGCATGAGTTGGGGACATCAATCCCTGGAACGAAACAGGATACCCAAAAACTGTAAATATCCTTTCACTTCAACACTATTTCGTCCGCAGGTCCTTAGCGGTTTCGTATAGATATTTGTCTTCCTCAGTTATAGGATTAATCTCAAGGAAATGCCGGGAGGGTCTGGTCTCGGTATCAACATGAATGAAAGTTACAAAACCATCTACTAATGACTTATCTGCACCGTTCTTCTCAACATGCACATAGGATGTAAGGCTGGTATTACCTGCAAAAACAACCTTGGATGAGAATTTCAGAACATCACCGGATATGGCGGGTTTTGTGAAGAACATTCCATGTATCTTAAGGCAAACAATATTCTGTGGATTTAGCAATGAGGCTGCTGCAATAAAGCCTGATTCAACAAACCATTCAGCAGTACGACCGGCAAAGAGTGTTCCGTGATGGTTAAGGTCTTCACTCTTAACTAGTCTCATTGTGACCATACATTGAGGACATATAACTTTTGTTTCCATNGAAGTTTTTGTCAAAAGTACTGATTTCCAAAGAGTGGAAATGATGATTTGTATCAGGTCAGGTGATGAATATTAATCTTTACTCCAGCCTCATCATTCATCCTCGCTATCCCTTAGAACTATTTCTGGTGAAAAAGCAGGAAGGCATACAGCAATGTATTCTGCACCGCCTTCAAATGGAGTGCTGTACCTTACCCATTCATCTATAGTGGTCATAATTCCCTGCCCTTCCGAAACCACAAACTCTTCATTTTTTGTTGAGATCATTAGTTTCCCTTTCAATACAACTGTGTATTCATTGAACTTCGGACATTGACCAGGTTCCTCCCATCCTTCCGGACTTTTCATTTGGGCAATACTGACTTCACTTGTTTTACTGGTTACATTGCCAAAAAACTCCTTTATGATTTTTTCTTTATTNCCAGCTGCCTTGATGATAGTTGGTTCTTTTATAAATCGTGCCATCTGGTTAAAATTATTAATGGATTATTTCATTTGCATATGTCTCCTTTGATACAGAATCAAACCAAAAAAGAAATATATAGCAGTAAGTATTAGCAAGGATATTATTTCCGGTATTATATCACTTAATTTCATCTGCATTATCATAATTTTATTAAGTGCTGAAATNGCATGTGTAGGAGACATCAATCCCTGAAGTGAAACGGGATAACCAAAAAGTGTAAAAAACCCTTCGCTTTTGAATGGGAATGCTGCTCCGGTAAAAAACATAAACAGAAACATAGGAAAGTTACCAATTACCAGAACTTCATTTGCGGTTTTTGTCAGAGCGGCAATAATTAGACTGAAGGCTATTATTGAAAAACTTGTAAGAACCGCTATGAGAAGAAACAGAGCTGCNGACCCATGGAATTCAAACCCCAGGATGGCTGCTGTCAGGAGTGTCAGTAAAATTGAAATTATACCTACTAATAACTGAACAACTGTTATTCCGGTTATATATTCAAAAGAGGTTATCCGTGAAAGCTTTAATCGTAATATGGTTTTATTTTCTACTTCGGAAACAAATGTTATGGTAGCGGTGAACATTAACATTATAACGGAGAGAATTAAAAGACCAGGCACAATAAGATCGAAATCTGATATATTTGAAGAGGTTCCTATACCGGTTTCAGTTATTTTTATAAGATCTGCATATCCAGTTGATTTTTTAATAAATGAGTTCAGTGTTTCGTTCGCCCATAGAGCACTTATAAGATAACTGACATTGGTAAGATCTCCATAAAACTGCATTTCCACAGGTTCTGTACTATCAGGGTTCCGGTGTTCTATGAGCTGTTTTGAAAAATCTGCCGGTATTATGATAAAAGCATCGCTCTTCTTAGTTTTAAGCTCTCCCAAAGCATCAGTTTTGCTGTTACTTTTTCTGATGGAAAATGGCATGTTAACTGAGTCTTTTACGTTTGAGGTGAAGAAGATAATATACTCCTCACCTTTGTTGACAAACACCGAATCTGCCATATAGCCTTTATCATTATTTATTATTGCAACATCATAGTGAGATTTTGAGGTTTCAATAATCAGGTAATACACAAATATGAAGAAAGGCCCCATTGACAGGGTTAACAGCAGAATCCAGAAACTTCTCCACTGTTCCTTCAAACTCCTGACTATTATGCTGAGTAATTTCATTGTCTTAACATTCTTCCGGTAAGATGTATGAAAACATCCTCAAGAGTGTTTTCCCTTAATTTTATTTCTTTTATTGAAAGTCCGGTATTTTTTATTAATGATGTAATGCCATGTATTTTGTCGATTAGATGCACGGACTTTATTATCAATGAGTTGCNGCTTAAAATTACATTGTAATCCTTCTTTAGTTCAGACATTAGATTATCTGTTTTACNTTCGGTATCATCAGTAATCTCAATTTCAAGAACATCTCCTTCACCAATCGAAGTTTTAAGATTGTATGGAGTATCTGTCAGTATGATTTTCCCATAATCCATTATTGCTACTCTGTCTGCCAGCCGATCCACTTCGTCCATATTATGACTGGTAAGTATGATTGTCTTTTCCTTTGAAAGCGATTTTATAAAATTCCGGACCATCACCCTGCTTTGCGGATCGAGACCAGCTTCAGGTTCATCGAGAATCAAAATCCTGGGATTATGAATAAGAGCCAAAGCTATATTGAGGCGTCGTTTCATACCCCCCGAAAGGTTTCTGGCATAAACTTTTGATTTGTTACTTAAGCCAAGCATATCGAGTAATACCATCCCGTCCGGTTTACTTTTATCCGTAGATATTCCATAGATATTACCCATAAAGACAAGTTGTTCCAGACATGTAAGTTTCGGGAAATATATATTCTCCTGAGGACAATAGCCAATAACAGATTTGATTTCCCTGATATCATGTGATTGATATTTAATAGTTCCGGAGGTTGCAGGCAACAATCCGCATATCATATTGATTGTTGTAGTTTTACCTGCACCATTAGGTCCTAATAATCCGAANATTTCACCTTTGCGGACTTCAAATGAAATGTTGTCTACTGCAGTAAGGTCTCTGAAATTTTTTTTCAGGCCGGTAATTGTAATTTCAGCTTCCCCGGGTATTGAATTCATTAATTCAAATTATTTCCACTAACTAAGATCTGGCGATGAAAGGATCAGCAGATCTGTTGTGTAGTAAAAATACAAACTAGCCTTGTAAAAAAAAAATATAAAGGATTCTTTACCTGCTAATCTTCAAGATTACCAAATTTCCCATTATTATAATCTTCGTAAGCCAGTTTTATTTCAGCTTGTGTATTCATTACAAATGGTCCATATGATGCAATTGGTTCATGAATTGGTTCACCGCTTAAAATAAGAATAATACTCTTTTCAACAGCTTCAATTACAATATCTTCTCCATCGTGTCCGAAAAGAATAAAATGATTTTCAATGGCAGTTTTTGAATCATTGATTTTAATCTCACCTTCAATTACCAGCATACCTGTATTGAAGTCCTTGTTGAAACTAAAACCTGTACTTGCACCCTGGATAAGTTTTGCATTAAAGAGATTTACCGGCGAGAATGTAGAAGCAGATCCTTTCATATCATTATAATCACCTGCAATTATTTCAATAATGCTTTTCCCATCACTCAACAGATACTTTGATATGTCTTTATTCTCAAGNGACTGATATTTTGCCGGCGTCATTTTANATTTTGCCGGAAGGTTAACCCATAACTGAACCATCTGAAAAATTCCACCTTTCCTGCTGAACTCCTTTTCATGAAATTCTTTATGCAGGACTCCGGCTCCGGCAGTCATCCATTGTATATCTCCCTCACCTATTACGCCACTGTTACCCGCACTGTCGTGATGTGCAACCTTACCATGATATGCAATAGTGACCGTTTCAAATCCCCTGTGCGGATGAACTCCTACTCCCTTTGGGGTGTCTGAAGGAGGAACCAGCCATTTTGAGCCATAATCCAAAAGAAAAAACGGACTCATTCCGTTAAGCCCAATCATTGGTTGGGAAGGGAAAAAATTATGCACTCTGAAGCCATCACCTACCATATGAAAATGAGGTGGCGGCATAATCGCTTCAATCGATTTTAGATTCTTATTCATCTTAATTTTATTACCTGATAAAGTAACAAACAGCTGATGATTATTGTTTACAATTAGGAATACTAGAAACAACTTCTTTTACATATTGAGCCCACTCATTTTGTGATTTTATATTACTAAAGTTTTGCCACGGAATTACTTTTCCAATTGTGAGAGTAATACTTGAATTCCTTTGATTCATCATCTCCCGTGGCAGGAGGATGGTTTCGATATATAGTTTAATACCAAGCCATTTCCTTAGACTTGCTACAAAATAAAATGACTTAGAGTTTTTTCCGCTTATATGCACAGGTACGATATCTCTTTTATACTGGACCGATTTGGTGATAAATGATTTTTGCCAGACAGGATCTGAGATGGCTCCTTTATTACGTCGTGAGACTTCACCTGCCGGAAAGATCATTATCTGGGAATCCGACTCAAATAAGCGATTCAATTCTTCTATAGTCTCTTTTGTATTTCTCCCGAAAACGTTGACTCCCAGTATTACCGGTTTGAGCTGCGGAATATAACCAAAGAGTTCATTTGAAGGCGAGACAACATTTGGGAAATACATGTAGATAGTACTCAGGAATGCGAGGGCATCTATTCCGCCAACAGGGTGGTTTGCAACAAAAACAAATCTTCCCGAGACCGGTATATTCTCGTCCCTTTTAACAACAACTTTCACATTCCATTCATCCAATACGCCATTAATAAAAGGAACACCTGATTTGTTGCGATTCCTGTGAATAGTTGAGTTCATTTCATCCTGATGGATAGTTTTTATGATTAATCTTATAATGAATTTAGGAAGGAAACGTACAAATTTGGAGTTACTGTTTATAATAACTTTCTCAATATCAATAGTTTTGGTAATATCTTCCATTTATCTTCCGGTTTTTTTCTTACCAATTGGACAAGCAGCGACGCAGATCCCGCAGATACGAGCATCCATTCCCAGCTTAATCCGCCCAAATTCAGCACACTGGTTGCGGCATTTCCAGGGATCAAAAAACTCTTCCCTATCAACAGTTATATCCCATAGTTTTCCGTTTGCTGCTTTTGCCGGACAAATTTCAACACAGATATTACATGTTCCGCAATGGCTTATGTCAACAGGTTTTGATTTTGATTTTAAAGGTGTTTTCAAAAGAATTGAAACAAGACGAAGCCTTGGTCCGAATTCTTTCGAGATGAAGAGATCAGTTTTTCCAATCCAACCCAGTCCTGCCCTGGTTGCTACCATTTTATGAGATAGATCAGTACGGAGAGTCTTAAAATAAATTGAGTCAAGTTCAGAAGTTGAAACAGAAGGCTCAATTTCTAATGTTTCGATATCATTATTATTCAGTTCCTCTGATATTCGATGAGTTAACAAAGAAAGTTCCTTATTGATCTGCCTGTAATGTGAATAGTATTCAAGTGTTGGACCATCAATAACCTTATCGACAATCCCATAGTCCAGTTTAAGTCCGATAGAAATTCCGAAGTTAAATCCCACGAATTTCTTTTGTAGCAGGCCCGTCAGATCAGAAAAACCATAAATATGATTTTCTGCCGGAATCAAATGCTTCTTAACTATTTGATCAACAGTATATATCATCATTTAATGGTTCAGTTAATCTTTNTTAATGCTCTATCATATTACCTGGGTTTCATCACAACCCTTAGCCATTTTTCAGCCAGTAGTGGCCAGGTTTCAGCGGCAACGTTTCCAGGACGTAATCCGTAACCATGACCACCTTTGGATAGCATATGTAATTCAACCGGAATTTTTGCACTTCTCAGAGCTCCGGCCATAACAAGAGAGCTATTTCCATAAGTATCGTCAGCGGTCTGAAAGATAAACATTGGTGGTACCTCTTTACTTATTTGCAATTCCGGAGTGAGTGAGAAGTCAGAACCCTGGTCAAGGTATGCAGGATAGATCAGCATCTGAGAATTGACGCTTACAGATAAAAAAAACAGGAGAAGAAATACAAAAAGGTTTTTCATAAGTTTACTGGTTTAGACTGTGGAATTATTCCACTATCTCAGAATTATCAAATCTCTGAGACTTAAAATTAACGCGGCTGCTCCTGACTTTATTNGCTCCTTTACTACCGAAGAATCCCCAGCCACCGCTGCCAAGAAGGAAACCAAGTGCATATAATCCGCCATTATTGTTCTGAGCATACATCGTAATCTTTTCATTAAATAGCATACCTATGAAATCGAAAGGAGCAATAAACCCATGCCATAAACCGCCGAGAAAACCGTAGGTATGTCCGGTCAAACATTGTTTTACAGCTTCATTCTGAGCACATCCTGTAAGAAGGATTATTAATGAAAATAACATGAGCAAAAAAAAGTTCTTTTTAGTAATTAAGGTTTTCATTTTATAGCGGATTAAATTAAATATTTGTATATAAAAATAGATCAGAATAATGAGAGGTCAATTGCTTTTCCGGAGTATTTTTTTTCATGATCCAGCAGCCACTTCTTTCTCTTAAGTCCGCCTCCGTAGCCTATGAGATGTCCATCGGAACCAATAACCCTATGGCAGGGAATTATAATAGAAATCCTGTTCATCCCATTTGCATTTGCTACAGCACGCACCGAATCGGGTCTGTTCAAAGCCATTGCCTGTTCCAGGTAGGTTCTTGTTGTTCCAAACTGAATATCTGAAGTTCTTTCCATACTACCTGTTGAAATTCTGTCCCAGGAGCAACAAGAGGAATTATAAACTCTTTTCTCTTACCATTGAAATATTCTTTCAACTGTTTCCTTAGTGTTTTAAGATGTCTGTTTTCCCCATCTTCCAAAGTTGTTTTCAGAAGCCTTAGAAGATCCTTATATTCAGTTGGTAACATTCTTCTGTCACTAAACTCCAGAAGGCAGACTCCTTCTTCTGTTGCCCCTGCAACCATCTCTCCAAGAGGAGTTTCAATCTTTGTTATTTTTATCATCTTAATAAAATTTCGGATTTATGATTGTGGGTTGNGGTTTGAAATATGGAATCGAAAATCCGCAATCCGAAATTATTTACTAAACCGGCCTGAGGCAGACTTGATATATTTAATATTCCGGAATCTCAATGCCGACCAGTCTGCATCAATTGTAACCANACGNACNCCATATAGCCTGGAATCGTTAAGAACTTTCCATCCATGGTCGCGGTCGATATCAGAGCTATATTTTTTTGAGGTTTTTTTGGGATAACAAAACCATAAGACTCCATCAGCCATAAGGTTATGAAGAGCCATTGGAGCCAGGAACTCGAGTTCAGAAACTCTTGTGACAAATAAAATAATGAATTCATANGGATAACGCGGATCAATTTCCTGATCAATAATTACATCTTTAAGTTCACTGGAAATTGACCGTATGAAGCTTTCCTCTGCATTTATAACTGATATTCTTTTCTGCCCTTTATAATTAAGCTTTGTTAAGAGAGATTTCATTTATACTTATGGATTTGAATGCTAATTTAACAAAAAATTGATAATTCAACAAAAGGTCTTACCTTTGAGGTGTCAACAAATGGGGTGCCTTATAACCACGGGCTGAGATCATACCCTTAAACCTGATCCGGATAATGCCGGCGGAGGGAATAGAGAGTATCCAACAAATCAGCTTTTCATAACAACCTCATTTTCTTGATATTAAATTTTTATCAGCTATGTCAATGAGGAAATTGTTATTNATGATTGCGTTTTTCGGATTGCATGGTATTTCACAAGCAATTGCATTTCAGATTAATGGCTCCGTGATAAAGGGTAAAGTGACTGATATCAACGGATCTCCTTTGCCGGGAGCAAGCATAACAATTGAAAACACATTCCTTGGAGTGCATACCGATTCGGAAGGGAATTATACCCTGTCTGCACTAAAGAATGGAGTTTATATACTTCGTTTCTCTTTTATCGGGTATGAGTCTCTCGTTCGGGAAGTCGGACTGAAAGGTGATACTGTCTTGAATATTGCCCTGTCAGACAAATCATTTATGACAGAGGATGTTTTTGTAAATGCCACCAGAGCGGGAGAGAAGACCCCAATGACATATTCAACTGTCTCTAAAGAAGATATATCGAAAAATAATTTAGCCCAGGACATCCCATATCTCTTAGGATATACTCCATCGTTGGTTGTATCATCAGATGCCGGAACAGGAGTAGGCTACACAAATATCAATATACGGGGAACTGATGTGAAGAGGATTAATGTTACAATTGATGGAATACCTGTTAACGATGCTGAATCGCATGGTGTATGGTGGGTTGATTTGCCTGATCTTGCATCATCTGCTGATAACATTCAGATTCAACGCGGAGTTGGGACTTCAACAAATGGAGCAGGTGCCTTCGGCGCCACTATAAATTTTCAGTCGTCTGCTCTGAATAAAGAACCTTATGCAGAAGTCAATTCATCCTATGGTTCATTTAACACTTCAAAAAACACAATAAATTTTGGCACCGGGTTGATTAATAAAAAGTTTGCAATAGATGCACGCTTATCAAAAATATGGTCAGACGGATACATCGACAGAGCTTTCAGTGATCTGAAATCATTTTATATCTCAGGATCAGTATATGGGGGAACGAGTATTTTAAAACTTATGATTTTTTCGGGAGTTGAACACACCTACCAGGCATGGCTTGGTGTTCCAAAAGATTCTCTAACAACCCACAGGACATTCAACCCGTATAATTATAAAAATGAAACGGATAATTACTGGCAGGATAATTACCAGCTTCATTATTCAAAAGAGATAAATAGTTATCTGCATGCTAATATAGCATTGCATTATACAAGGGGTAAAGGATATTACGAAAACCTAATTCAAGACTCAAAATTCAGTTCATTTAATCTGCCGGATGCAATTTTTAATTCAGATACTATAACAAGCTCTGATTTTATAACTCAAAAATGGCTTAAAAACGATTTTTATGGTTTTACATACTCACTCGATTACACGAAAAATAAAATCAGCACTGTAATTGGTGGCGGATGGAATCGATATTCAGGCAATCACTTTGGAGATATTATATGGTCTAAAATTGTAACTTTCGATGGTAATAAATACCGTTGGTATCAGGGGACTGGAGATAAAAAAGACCTTAATACATTTTTTAAAGTCAACTATTCATTAACAAACAGAATAAACCTGTATGCCGATTTGCAATTCCGGAATATTAACTATTCAATCGGAGGATTTGATGATAATCTGAAAGATGTAACACAAAATCATAAGTATAATTTTTTTAATCCAAAGGCAGGGTTCGTGTTCAATTTTGCTGAGAAACAAAAATTATATGCTTCGTTCGGAATTTCTCAAAGGGAACCCGACAGAGGGAATTTCACCGATGCTGATCCGGGGAAAACACCTGTCCCGGAAAAATTATTTGATTATGAAGCAGGTTATGAATTTGTTTCATCAACACTGATGCTTAAGGGAAACATTTATTATATGAACTATGTCGATCAGTTAATTTTAACAGGCGAAATAAATAATGTTGGTGCTACGATTTTGACAAATGTGCCAAGAAGTTTCAGACAGGGAATTGAGATTGAAACCGGAATCCGGATCTTTGAAAAATTAAACTGGTATGAAAATATAACTGTCAGCCGGAATATTATTCCGGTATTTATTGACTATACAGATAACTGGGATACAGGGACTCAGGATTTTGAAACTTTGAAAAACAGAACAATATCATTCTCTCCGTCTGTAATAGCAAGTTCGGTAATAGATTATATCCCATTCAAAAATTTTCATTTAAGTGCGAATAGCAAATATGTCGGGAAACAATACATTGATAATACACAAAATTCAGGAAGAATGTTAAACCCGTATCTGGTTCAGAATATATCATTTCTGTATACTATGCATAATAAAATATTTAAAGAGGTGACATGCCAGTTTGTTATTAATAATCTATTCAATAAGAAATACGAAACCAACGCCTGGGTATATAAATATAACGAAGGAGGTTCACAATATGTAATGGATGGTTATTTTCCGCAGGCTGGTATTAATTATATGTTTAAGATTGGAGTAAAATTATGATAGTCAATTGATTACAATGGAGACATTCAACTGGTTATCAAATAATTACATAGAAATATTTGGAGCAGTTACAGGGATAATTTATGTATTTCTGGAAATCAGACAAACCATCTGGTTATGGCCTGTTGGAATTATCACTTCTGCCGTTTATATATGGGTATTTTTCATGAGCAAATTCTATGCTGATATGAGCCTCCAGGGTTATTACCTGGTTATTAGTTGTCTTGGCTGGTATTGGTGGACCAGAGGGAAGAATGGGAGAATTGGAGAAAGGGAGAATGGGAGAGTGGGAGAANGGGAGGAGAGTGAATTACTGGTAACAAGGTTAAAGTTAAAGACAGGTGTCGTTCTGGCAGGTGTTTTTGTTTTGTTATACGCAGCAATGTGGTTTGTTCTTACCAGGCTTACAGATTCACCTGTTCCCGCGAGAGATTCATTTATTACATCTTTGTCAATTATTGCTACGTGGATGCTGGCAAGGAAGATATATGAACACTGGTAC
>JGIcombinedJ21911_10000578_pt1 | contig 12110 bp, 9 predicted proteins | sample BarGraNGADG00211_FD_21911 | JGI IMG/M metagenome (IMG submission 21911)
AGTACACAAAGAAGGCACAAAGTGCACAAAGTCAAATCTGCATTTTTCATTTCTTTGCGACCTTTGCGAAAATCTTTGCGACCTTTGTGGTTAATGGATTTCATTATCCGAAAATACGTATTTTTGAGTACCTATCCAATTTAAAAAGCCGGTACTGAAATGATTTTTTTAAGCGCAGTCAAATATCTGAAATACATTCTTCTATCTGGTCATAGGAAGGGACATGGAATCCACAGTCCATTTGCTTTTGACCTGGTTTCAAGGGTTTTCCGGAATAAAGTCGACCCTGATATTGTCTCTACTATTGAAAAGGTCAGAAAAAAAATGAACTGTGACGACAGATCCATATTGGTAACGGATCTTGGTTCACGGTCGGATTTAGCGAAAACAAACTTAAGAAGAGTGTCAGAAATTTCCAGATATTCACCGGTTACGGAGAAATATGCTAAGTTATTATCAAATATGGCAGCTGAATTCGGCAAACCACTGATAATTGAGCTGGGAACATCCCTGGGAATAAGTACAATGTACATGGCAGCTTCATCAGATACAAAGGTTTTTACAATAGAGGGTTGTAGTGAAACTGCTGAAATCGCAAGGCAGAATTTTAAAGAAGCCGGCCTGAATAATATTAAAATTTTTGAGGGTCCGTTTGACGAGGTTTTACCAGGTTTGGCGGAAACCGGTGTTAATCCGGGCCTTGTTTTTATTGATGGGAACCACCGTAAAGAACCGGTCGTAAAATATTTTAACCAGTTGGCTGAGATTTCCAGCGACAAAACAGTTATTATAATTGATGACATCAATTATAATAANGAAATGACAGAGGCATGGAATGAAATAAAGCTTCATGAAAAAGTTTCTGTAAGTATTGATCTCTTCAGAATGGGAATTGTTTTTTTCAGGGAGGGGATTAATCATAATAACTATATAATCAGATATTAACAAAAATTAAGTAATTAAAATTTATTATTTGACATATTTAATCTAATTTCGGAAATTCAAATTTTAAATGTTATGGATAAGGTAATTGAGATTCACGATATTGTTAAAAATTATCAGGTTGGATCAGTAATTGTGAGAGCTTTACGGTCGGTCACTATTAATATTGACAGGAATGAATATGTAGCTATTATGGGGCCATCAGGCTCAGGAAAATCCACTTTGATGAACCTTTTAGGATGCCTTGATACTCCTTCAAGCGGTAGTTACATTCTTAATGGGACAGATGTGAGTAAAATGGAAGATGATTATCTCGCAGAAATCAGAAATAAAGAGATTGGCTTTGTATTTCAAACTTTTAACCTTCTTCCCAGGTATTCTGCTCTGGAGAATGTTACGTTACCATTAATATACGCTGGTATTCCTAAACTTGACAGGGAAAAAGTAGCAATTGAAACCCTTGAACAGGTAGGTCTTGCAGACAGGATGACTCATAAACCTAATGAACTCTCCGGTGGACAGCGTCAGCGTGTTGCCATAGCCAGGGCCCTTGTAAATAAACCATCAATTATACTTGCAGATGAACCTACGGGTAACCTCGATAGTAAGACATCAATTGATATTATGGGTCTTCTTGATGATATTCATAGAAAAGGAAATACAGTGATTGTTGTTACGCACGAAGAGGATATTGCTAAACACGCTGCCCGTATAATCAGGTTATTCGACGGAGAGATTGCCCAGGACTATCGTAATGAAAAGTATATAAAAGCATAAAGTATCTGATCTCAGATTATATTACTTCTTGTTTTTCCTTTTTATTGAATTATGAAGATCTATACCCTTACAGGTGACGATGGTACGACTTCATTGTCGGGAGGCAGAAGGGTTCCAAAACATTCTATACGAGTGGAGGCATATGGTTCTGTAGATGAGCTTNTTGCGTGGTTCGGACTGTTAAGGGATCACAAAGAAAATCTCAACAGGAAAGAGGTTCTTATTTATATTCAGAGACAGCTCATGGATTGTGCGGCTGCGCTTGCATACGACAGCAAAAACAGTAGCAGTAAAATGATATTACCTGATCCCGAATGCGTATCGGTAATTGANAAAGAAATTGACCTGATGGAAGAGACTCTTCCTCTATTGAAAAACTTTATCCTGCCTGGAGGCAATATACTCGTATCATACTGTCATATAGCCCGATGTGTATGTCGCAGGACAGAAAGGGCAGTTTTAAGGTTAAACATAACTGAAGAATCGCCTGAAATCATCNGCAAATTTCTTAACCGTCTTTCCGATTTTTTATTCGTATTATCCCGAAAAATAAGCTTAGACCTTGATATTGAAGAGATTACATGGTCTGTTTAATGTGTAAAAAAACTTAAAAAAGGGATTGCTTTTTAAATAAAATAATATATATATTTGCAGACTTTGTTTTAAGCTTTACTTATTCAGGAAAATATGTATTGGACACTTGAATTAGCATCAAAACTTGAGGATGCTCCATGGCCTGCCACTAAGGATGAGCTGATTGATTTCGCCATTAGGTCGGGTGCCCCNATGGAAGTTATAGAAAATCTGCAGGAAATTGAGGATGAGGGAGATATTTACGAAAGTATAGAAGATATCTGGCCTGATTATCCAAGTAAGGATGACTTCTTTTTTAATGAAGATGAATACTAAAAGCGAGGCCGATCTTATAAAAATCAGCCTCGCTTTTAGTAATTAAATATATCAGATTTTTTCTTTGGCCTCAGATGATCGAGCCATTGAAATCCTTCGAGCCTTACGGGAGTGGCTGGTAAGGGCGGGTCAATAAATCCTTCGGAATTCTGATACTCATAAATCTCGGATATCTTGCCTTTATCGACAAGAACCTCAATATTTGCGCATTTCGATTGATTTCTACCTGTAACATTATCTCCATCCATAAGGTAATACAGCGATTCGCCATTACCTTTGATATCTAACTTGTACAATTNGTTATTTCTGAAATAACCGGTGAGTGACCGGCCTTTTATCTGGTTAAATCTTATAGTGTCTACCTGGCTTACTATAAACGCTTCGTTATATAATTCTAACCGGTCAGTCTGACGGTTTTTAGTAAATACTGCCATTGAATCAGATGTTAACTGGTTTTCGTCAGACCATATCGCAGGGGAGGTATAGAGTCTGATAACCGAGTCCTGAAAGGAATATGAAAGTGAATCGCATTTGGCTTGAAGATCCTTGCTGAAAACACGGCAGCCATGGTACGCCCTCATCAATCTGTAGGCTTTTCCGGTTGTGTCAGAAACCGAAATAGCATAAATAGTATCTCCATGCAGGAATAGTGAGTCTTGTTTTGTTATCTGAATAAAAACTGCCTTTTCAATAACCATAAATTTTTCAGGCTGTTTATAATACCAGGCATAATTACCCTCAATTACCAGATGATTTATTGTGTCTTCAATGATCACGTTCCTGAATGCTTCACCATATCCGGTACTATCATTAAAAAACAGCGAATCTCCGTGAACGATCTGCTTCCTGTTGTCTATCATAGCGTTTTTCCAGACAGAAGTGATCTCTTTTTTTGTGTCGTACCACCCTTTCTCACTATGCATATGCAGGCTATCACCATCTAATTCAGTCGGACCTGTAAAATATGCTATTTCAGACGAGGTATTGTAATCCATTGTATCAGCTGTCATTACATAGTCAGGATTTACTATTTTAACGCTATCTTTAAAATGAAACAGGTTTTCAGATACATTATATACTCCGATAATACTTGTAAGTACATTTTTGGCATTTGTTATCCTGCCTCTGTCATTGTAACGTGCAATTTTGTTTTTTACATCATAATTGATCGAATCTGTATAAAGATGAGTCTCTTTATTAATTAGTTCAACATTGCCTTTTACGAAGGCTAATTCAGTTTTTCCGTCATAAAAGAGGTAATCCCCAAAAAGATCAAGAGTATCGCCCTGTTCGATATGTATTTTGCTGAAGGCTGTCACCTGATTCTTATCTAGAAAAAAGTGTGCACTATCACACCACATAGTTATTTCGTTATGTACCATGTGTACNTTCCCCAGAAGATGGTGAATATCTTTTCCGGTTACCGGATCCGGCAATATACGATCTTCATCAGCATGCTTAATTTCTATTTTTTTCCTGGTTGTTTGCTTGATTGAAGTATCCTGAGACTGAAGTGAAGGAACAAAAAACAGGATAATCGCGGCATAAAGTATATGTCTGACNGAAATTTTACTGACCAGGTGTCTTACTATTTTTATTTCAACCATCCTTTCTGTAAAAAGTCACATGTTTTTAATTCCTCGCTTATTTTAATATAAGTGATACTAATTTTGTTTTGGACCCATTTTTCAAAAACCTGGGCCCGCTCCTTAACCAATGCAGCATCATAAAGGTTTTGATAATCATCTTTCAGATTTGCAGCATGCGCCGGTAATATATTATCAAGCTTAATAATTCTGAAAACCTCATTATTACTCTCATCAGTTGTTTTGAATGCTTCAGATATTTCACCGACCTTCATTTCCCTGACTTTCATATACATTTCCGGGTTTAATTCTTCAAGTGTGAACCAGGTGATCCGTGAAGCCGGATTTGGACTTACCAGTTTGCCTCCGTTTATCCTGCTGTCTTTGTGACTTGAATAGCGAAATGCAGCAGTTTCAAATTTGACGCTGTCTTTCCTGATGAGATTGGCAAGGCTGTCAAGTTTTACGATCGCTCTCGCTGCCTGGTCAGGTTTGACTTTTGGTCTTATAAGGATATGGCGGGTATTTACCAGGTCACCTTTTCGATCGATAAGTTGAATTATATGAAATCCAAATTTAGTCTCTACAATTTTCGAGACTGTATTCTTTGTGAGACTGAAGGCAGCATCAGCATATGGTTTTTCGAGCTCACCTCTGACCATGAATCCGATTTCACCTCCATTTTTTGCAGATACAGGATCTTCAGAGTACATAATTGCCAGGACATTAAAACTTTTACCTGCAAGGATCTGACTTCTGATGTCAAGAAGTTTTTGGCGGGCTTCAGCTTTATTATCCTCATTCGATGGGGGATCGAGCTGAATTATACTTATGCCATATTTTGCAGGAACAACCGGAAGGCTGTCCTTTGGAATAGAATTATAATACTTTTTCAACGCAGCCGGTGTTATTGTAATATTCTTGGCTATTTTGCTCTGTACTTCTCCGACAACTTGTTGTTCCAGAAGCTGTTTCTTGATATCCCTTTTGATTTCAAGCATACTCTTTTTAAAATATGTTACGAGAGCCTCTTCACTACCTGCGGTCCTGATTGCATCATTCATCCTCATATTCAAGTCGCCTTCAACTTGATCGTCGGTGACGATTATACTGTCTATCCTTGCCTGATCCATAAAGAGTTTTGAAATAAGCATTTGCTGAAATACACCGCACCTGAGTTGATCGACAGGTGTTTTGTTTCCATTTCTTCTCGCATCTGCGATCTGATTCTCAAGGTCCGAAAGATAGATAACCTCATTCCCGACAATAGCTGCTACCGATTCTACCAGAACCTGGGAATTAGCAATAAATACCCCTGGCAGAAACATACATATGAATGTCAGGTAAAATCTGAATTTTCTATTCTTCATTATATAATCTATTTTAACATTACGTTTTCGTTACCAACTTGAGATTCGTATAAGACTTCTTTGTACCCTCTTCCCTCCCGATAGCTATCGGGACNTCCCCACGGGGGAAGGTGTAAAACATCCCGCTTAGGCGGGATAAGAAAGGGGGGTTAAGGTAAAGGACATTTACTCAAAATTAATATATTTTGAAACTGTTTCTTTTAAGCGCTTCGTTATAAATTCCATTCTCAAGCGATTGAAGGAATTCGAATCTCCTGGTATTCCATATGATTCTCTTTATGTCATCTTTTACGTATTCAAACGGGGCAAGGGAAGACCTTAACCTGTAATCACGTATCGAGACCAGAAAAACTGCGGTGGAATCAGTGGTTTCGAAAAAAGTGTTTCTTTTCAGAAAATTTTCCTCGTTCTCAATATTCTGTTGAAGTTCAACTGACAGCCGGTCCATTGGCACCCACTCTTCGTTAAAATCATCGAACTTTTCAGCAAACTGATAACAATAACTTTCAAGTTGCTGAAGATCATTCTGATCATTTGAACGTGCAAGCAATTTTATTCTGTTGAGATCCGGAGCTTCCAAAGGTAATTTTATAAAAAGGGCTTTCACAATGTTTGAGTTAAGAATAAAACTATTTTCATTGGAGGCATAATAATTCTCAAGTTCTTCATCAGTTAACACAGTATCTAGCTTTTCAAGAATCATCTGTCGCTGATACTGATATATTACAAGATTTGACCTGGTCTCCTCGAGTTGCTTAGCTATTTCATCTCTTAACTCCGGTGACAGATTATCTTCAGCTTTCCGAAGGAGAAGTTGTCTCTTTGCCCATTTGTTGATATAATTCTGAAACAACGCCGCACTATCGGCTTCATTTACACCACGTTGAATCAATTTTGGCATTTCGTCATAATAGAGCACAATGTTACCTACTTCTGCAACGGCAATTCTTTTAGCCTGGTTATGGTTGTTTTTGCATCCGGCCAAAATAAAAAGAGTCAATATAATAATTACCGTTTTATTCATTTTTCAACTTCTTTTTCACTTCATCAAATACCAAATTATCAATCTTAACGCTATATTTTTTATTTAATTGTCTAATCCATTCACTCTCCAGGTATTCCTGGTACCCGGTCATCGCTTCTCCCTTTACATCATCAAATTTCAAAGGCAGGGGTTCCATGACTTTATTGATCAGAATTATTGACGGATAACCAGCCCTGTTAAACGCATGTGAACCAGGTATCCATTCTATTTTATCTATTTCAGGATCGTCGCCTTTAAACCATTTCCCCTCAATAATAATAAGTAATGAGTCGTTCTTTTTGTTGAATTTTTTGAGGAGACGATTGTCAAGATCAGATTTTTTAGAATATTTTTTAAATGCTGATGCCAGTAATTGTTCCCCACCTGGAGATTTTAGTGTATAAATCTTTGCCTCAATTCCTCTTCGTGACAGCCAATTGTTTTTATGCTCTTCATAATATTGACGCAGGCCCAATGAATCATTACTTACTTTATTCCATACTTTTTTGCCAGATATGTCAAAAAGAAGCATCCCATCGTGGAACTCGTTCATAAGATACCGGAATTCCGGATATTTTTTTTCGAGAATGGAATTCTCATATTTTATTAAATGATCAGAGGCCCTCGTCTCAATTGAACGAATAATAAATTCAGATGAATCTTTTGTGTTGACCATTGATCCTCTTTTCTCAATATAATTTGCAAACACATTAGTTGTAATAGTCTGATTAGCAAATGAATATAGATTTACTTCAGGCATTGTAGTCCGGTCGTATTTTTTTAATCCCTGAATGACCAGGGTATCGGTATTTCCGACAAACCAATTAAAGGCATCCTGGTTAATCTGAAAATTATACTCTTTTTTTAATTTTTCGATAAATGTTTTTTTGCTTATGGAATTAAGATACGACTGGTTGATTTTGCTTTCGAGGAATGATTTGGATTCGTCAAAGGTTCCGGGCACTTTTTTGTCCAGTAGTTTTATAATGTGCCATCCGTAAAGTGAATGAACAGGTTTAGTGTACTTGCCTGTATCGGCGATGCTAAATGCTGCCTCAGAAAAGTCGCTGATAACTTCGCCTGTTCCAAACCAGTCAAGTTCTCCTCCTTTAGCTGCTGATTCTTTATGATCAGAATACTTTTTAGCCAGTTCGGAGAAAGAAGCTCCTCCCTCCAGCATTTTATAAATATTATTTATCTCCTCTTCAGTCTGCCTGGATTGTTTCTCATCTGTTCCGGGCGGAACAGCTTTCATTATATGAGCAACCTTAATTCTGCCCCTTGCCGGGCGTTTATCCGTTACTTTAATTATATGATATCCAAAAGGAGTTCTGACAGGTAATGAAATAGCTCCTTTTTTGAGGGAATATGCGGCATCTTCGAAAGGCATTATCATCTGAAATACTGAAAAATAACCAAGATTTCCGCCATTTATCTTTACTGACTTATCATCGGAAGTGCCTCGTGCCACACTTTCAAATGGTTCCCCTTTTATAATTCTTTCCCTGATATCAGAAGCTTTTTGCCATGCTTTCAGAGTATCTTCAGGAGAAGCTTCCGGAGCCAATGCAACTAATATATGCCAGGCGTTAATTTCAGTCAATGATCTCTGGTATGCTTTCTGCAGGAGTTTATCCCTGGTTTGTGAGTCGTTGAGATAGTTCTGAGCAAGCTGAGTCCGGTAACCGCTGAGCTCATTCCTAAAGGCTTTTGTTGTATCAGATCCTTCATTAAGAGCATCTGCTACCTTAAGTTTAAATATTATGAATTGCTGCAGATAGCCATCGATATCCAACGTTTTTCCCGGCTCTATACTTTTTTTATACATCCTGATAAATTCTCCTGCCTGTATCTTGCTTCCTTCTACCGTCATCAATATTTTGGCATTCAAATCCTGCGCCTGGCAAATGACAGGGGACAAGTATATTAATATGATTAGAAAAGAGGATCTGATCTTCATCAGGATTTTCTGATACCTGTTATTCAAATGATTTTCTGCTGTAATTTGGTGCTTCCCTTGTTATAGAAACATCATGAGGGTGACTTTCGATAATCCCGGAGTTAGTGATCCTTACAAATTTACTATCTCTCTTAAGGACCCCGATATTTTTGGCACCAAGATATCCCATCCCGGCCCTCAAACCACCAGTCATCTGATAAATTACTTCAGCAAGTGTTCCTTTATATGGCACTCTTGCCTCAATTCCTTCAGGGACCAGTTTCCTGATATCGTCCTCAATGTCCTGGAAATAACGGTCTTTGGAACCTTGCTGCATAGCTTCAATTGACCCCATCCCTCTGTATGCTTTAAACTTTCGTCCGTTATAGATAATAGTATCTCCCGGAGATTCTTCAACCCCGGCAAATAGCGACCCGGCCATAATTGAATCGGCGCCTGCAGCAATTGCTTTAATAATATCACCTGAATATCTGATCCCGCCATCAGCAATTACAGGAATTCCTGAACCTTCAATAGCTTTTGCTACATTATAGATGGCGGAGAGTTGTGGAATACCTACACCTGCAATTATCCTGGTAGTGCAGATTGATCCGGGACCAATTCCCACTTTTACTGCATCAGCACCTTCATCGGCAAGCTTTTTAGCTGCCTCAGAAGTACCAATATTACCTGCAATCACATCAATATTTGGGAAGTTCCTTTTTATTTCCCTAAGAATATTGATAACACTTTTTGTATGTGCGTGAGCTGTATCAATACAAATTGCATCGACACTTGCATTTATAAGAGCTTCAGCCCTTTGCAGAGTATCAGAAGCTATCCCAACGGCACCAGCCACTCTGAGCCTTCCCTTATCATCCTTACATGAATTCGGGCGGTCTTTGGTTTTTGTAATGTCTTTGTAAGTAATAAGACCGATCAGCTTGCCTGATTCATCAATCATCGGAAGCTTTTCAATTTTATGTTTCTGAAGTATTCTGGCCGCAGCTTCCAGGTTAGTTTGATGATTTGTTGTGATCAGGCTTGTCGTCATTACTTCTGTTATCTTACGCGCCCGGTTGTTTTCAAAGCGAAGGTCCCTGTTTGTGACAATCCCTTTCAGAATACCATCTTTATCAATAACCGGAATACCGCCGATCTTATATTCACTCATTAAATTCATGGCTTCGGCGACAGTAGCATCGAGGTTAATTGTGATAGGGTCAAAAATCATAACATTTTCAGCCCTCTTGACGCGTTTTACCTGCGAAGCCTGTTTTTCGATTGACATATTCTTGTGGATCACACCGATACCACCTTCCCTGGCAATTGCAATTGCCAGCTCATCTTCTGTGACTGTATCCATGGCAGCTGATACAACGGGGGTATTTATCCGGATATTTCGAGTAAACATGGAACTGAGATCTACTTCCCTTGGAAGAACCTCAGAATATGAAGGTATCAGAAGGACATCATCAAAGGTTAAACCTTCATAAAGTATCTTATCTTTTAAAAATGACATCAGATGAGATTTTAAGTTTTTGATGGCGCAAATTACGAAAAAAAAACAGATCTCGTAAATACTTGTGTCTTTTAATGGTATGAAATCCATTAACCACAAAGTTCACTAAGAAGGCACAAAGAACACAAAGTAAAATCAATAGTAAATCTTTCTTTGTGAACTTTTGATTTAAACCTTTGCGACCTTTGCGTTTAAAAGGATTTGTAAAACATCATGTATCCTAAATTGAATAACAGTTCTTACATTTGTACTAAGTGTACTTCGGAATGAATATTGAACCATACAGACTGATTTTAACAAAATACTGGGGATTTACCACTTTCAAACCCTTGCAGGAGGAAATAATAAATTCTGTTGCTGAAGGAAGGGATACCCTTGGGCTTATGCCTACCGGTGGTGGAAAGTCAATTACTTTCCAGGTACCTGCACTGGCCCGGGAGGGAATATGTCTGGTTATAACACCTCTGATTGCCCTGATGAAGGATCAGGTAAATCGTCTTAATGATCTGGAAATTAAATCCATTGCAATACATTCCGGAATGTCGGGTGAGGAGATAGATAATGCACTTGAAAATAGCATTTACGGAGATTATAAGTTCCTGTATGTCTCACCTGAAAGAATTTCAACAAGGATTTTCCAGGCAAAGGTTGCAAGGCTTAACCTCTCCCTTGTAGCAATTGATGAAGCGCATTGCATTTCACAGTGGGGATATGATTTCAGGCCTTCCTATCTGAAGATTGCCTCCCTTAGAGATCATATATCCGATAAGGTTCCCTTTCTTGCTCTTACTGCGTCAGCTACTCCGCAGGTTATTGATGATATAATGAAGAAGCTGGCTTTCAGGGAAAAGAATGTTCTCAGAACCAGTTTCGAAAGGAAAAACATTTCTTACCTGGTCCGGAATGTCGAAGACAAAGGTACCTATCTGATCAAGACCCTGCTAAAAGTAAAAGGCAGCGGTATAGTTTATGTCAGAAGCAGAAAAAGATGTAAAGAAGTTGCTGAACTTCTGGTCGCTAATGGTATCAGCGCTGATTTCTACCATGCCGGATTAACGGATGAACTCCGTGACAAAAAACAAGCTTCATGGACAATAGGAGAGACCCCTATAATTGTAGCTACTAACGCTTTCGGGATGGGTATTGACAAATCAGAAGTAAGGTTCGTAATTCACTGGGATATACCTGATTCTATCGAGAATTATTTTCAGGAAAGCGGCAGGGCCGGCCGGGATGGTAAACCTGCCTTTGCAGTACTTTTATATACACCGACGGATAAAAGCCGGTTTATAGATACAGTAAGAAAAAAGTTTCCCACAATTGAAAAAATCAAAGACACTTATGAGGCATTATGCAATTATCTGCAGGTGCCTCTTGGTTCAGGGAAAGACAACGTTTTTGACTTCAATATGTACGATTTTGTAGCTAAATACAGGTTGCCCGTAATCGAAACTTATAACAGTCTTCAGTTTCTTCAGCGAGAAGGCTATATGGAATTTACTGAAGAAATAAATAATCCATCAAGGGTACATTTTATTGTAAGCCGCGATGATCTTTATAAGTTCCAGGTAGCAAACGAATCATTTGACGGATTTATTAAACTTCTTCTGCGATCATATACCGGGATGTTTAGTGAGTTTGTTCCCATAAATGAAGACTCGCTTTCAAGAAAATCCGCAGCAACACGGGATACAATATATCAATATCTCGTGAAGCTGTCAGCACTGAATATTATACGGTATATCCCGGGAAAAAAGACTGCACTGGTGATCTTCACTGAAGAGCGATTGGTTCGGAAAGCATTGATGATCTCCCCCGAAAACTATCTTCATGTAAAGGAAAAATATGAAATCAGGCTGAACAAAATGATAGAATATGCAGATTCAGAAGGCCATTGCAGGTCGGTATATCTTTTGGATTATTTTGGTGAAGAGTCGGACCGGTGCGGTATCTGCGATGTTTGCCGCGAGAGAAACGAACTGGACCTGAGTAAGTATGAGTTTGATGTGATTCTTGAGGAGATTAAAACTATTCTTGGAGA
>JGIcombinedJ21911_10000579_pt1 | contig 12109 bp, 14 predicted proteins | sample BarGraNGADG00211_FD_21911 | JGI IMG/M metagenome (IMG submission 21911)
TCCGGAGCACCCTCGTTGGCAAGGTCACCGAGGCTCCGATTGGCGACCTCGATTCGATCAACGTCGATCGGTACCCCACGCTTCCAGTGATGCGGCGAGCATATGAGCTCCGTGCCAACGTCACCTCTTATGACGCGGCCTACGTGCCCCTTGCTGAATACGGTCATTCGAGCCGGAGAGGATGACCGGTGCGCGAACGTGACGACTATCACCTCGCCTCGTCGAGAGCCGGAAGTGCGAGCAAGCCAGCGGTGGTCCAGCTCACGATTTGGTCATTCCAAAGCAACCTTGTGACAAGACCTTGTTATCTTGTAGCCTGACCCCATGAGAATTGCCCAATTCCGAGTGTCGGATCGTGGCCAGATGGCGTTACCTGCCGACGCTCGACACCGCTGGGAACTGGATGAAGGGGGCACCGTGGAGATCGCTGACCTTGGCGACGCGCTGCTCATCGTCCCCGCCGGACGTGGCGGGCTACGCAACCTCCTCCGAGACTCCATCGATGACGCTGGGGGCTACGCCAAGCTCGCCGCCGAGGTCGCAGCAGACGAGCCTGATCTGGCTTGAGCGAGCGCACAGTGGTGGTCGACGACCACCTCCTCCTACGAATTCTGTTGAACGACGAGCCGGCATCGCTCCGACCTACTGGTGCACGGGTGCTTACGACCGGGCTCTGGTACCACCGGCTGAGCCGAGCGCTCTGCAACCGGACAGTCGCGGGCACCCTTTCCCGGCGGCTCGGCAGAGCCGACCCGTCGATCGGGGCCGCCGCAGTCCGAGCAGTTACGGCGCTACCTGAGACCATTGGTCTTCTTTCGTTGCGTGATCTCGCGTGGCCGATGGCACGCCTCCTCGATGATGATGTGCGGCTCAATCTCATATCGCTGGAAGCCTTGGCCGCTGCCGAGCACGAGGACGCCGAGCTGTGCCTCGCCACCGCCGACGAGAATCCACAACTGCTGGCTGCGGCCGGCGCCCGCAGTAGGCCGGTGCGCCTCGTCAGGGACTGAACAGATTCAGAATGGTGCATCAACGGAGACTGCCCGCGTTTGGGCGCCACAAATGAGGCCGGATTGAACTGACTCATCAGCGTTTACATTGGCCGCCCGAGGGCTCACAAGCCGTCACTCGAGGATCCTTGGGCTCTCACGAACGACTCCGGTTGTTCAATGCCAACCGCTGTCATCGATCCCCCGCCGTGCAACGCAGCTCTTGGCAGCAATAACAGCCCGGACTCGCTTCTGGTCAGCCTTTTACCCTGGTGCTGTCTGTCGTTCTGCCGACTATCGCCCCTCGCCGACGTTCGTTGTCAGCGGTCGACGCCCAGGATGAGCCCGCTGGTGGGCACCCCGGTGCCGGCCGTGACCAGCACGTGGTTCACATCGTCGACCTGGTTGACGGACGATCCCCGCACCTGGCGCACACCCTCGGCGATGCCATTCATCCCGTGCAGGTAGGCCTCACCCAGTTGGCCACCATGGGTGTTGATGGGCAGCCCCCCACCCATCTCGATATTCCCGTCCCGGATGAAGTCCTTGGCCTCACCCCGGCCACAGAACCCGAGCTCCTCCAACTGGTAGAGCACGTAGGGAGTGAAGTGGTCGTAGAGCACCGCTGTCTGGATATCGGCCGGACTCAGTCCCGAGGTCTCCCACAGCTGCCGGGCCACCACTCCCATCTCGGGGAGTTCGCAGAGATCGTTGGCGTAGTACGAGGTCATCATCTCCTGACCGTCGCCCGAGCCCTGGGCCGCGGCCCGGATCACCGCCGGCGTACCGGGTAGGTCACGGGCCCGTTCCAAGGAGGTGACCACCAGGGCCTGTCCCCCGTCGGTCTCTTGGCAGCAGTCGAGAAGGTGCAGTGGCTCGACGATCCAGCGCGACGCCTGATGCTCCTCGAGGGTGATCGGCTTCTCGTAGAACCACGCCTTGGGATTGGTGGCGGCGTGCTTCCGATCGGCCACCGCCACCCGACCGAGGTCCTCGGAGGTGGCCCCGGTCATGTGCAGGTACCGCTGGGCGGCCATGGCCACCCACTGGGCCGGGGTGAGCAGGCCCATGGGCGAGTACCAGCTGAAGTGGGCCGCCTCCGCATTGGCCGCCGGCGGACGATCCTGTACGCCGAGACCGAAGCGGTTGCCCGAGCGCTCGTTGAAGGCCCGGTAGCAGACCACCACGTCAGCCACCCCCGACTGCACGGCCAGCGCCGCCTGTTGCACGGTGGCGCAGGCGGCTCCCCCGCCGTAGTGGATGCGCGAGAAGAACGACAGCTCGCCCATTCCCAGGCTCTGGGCAATGTTGATCTCGGGATTGGTATCCGAACTGAAGGTGACCAGCCCACCCACCTCGGCGGGCTCGATGCCCGCGTCCCGGAGGGCGAGGTCGACGGCTTCGGTGGCCAGGCGCAGCTCGCTGCGACCCGACTCCTTGGAGAACTCGGTGGCTCCGATCCCGACGATGGCGGTGTTGCCGGTGAAGCTGTGGCTGGCGGTACTCACCGGGCCACCCTCCCCGAGCCGGCTGCGCCGGCCGGAAGCCGGAGCCTCACAGTGCCGGTCACATGGTCCCCGAGACCGTTGGCCCCCCGCAGGGTGACCTCGATGCCCCCGGTGCCGTCAGCGGTGGCATCGTCCTTGGCCGTCACCGACCCGTTCAACGTCATGGTGTCGTCGGGGTAGTTGGGGGCACCCAACCGGATGTTGACATCGGTCAGCACCGTGCCGGGGCCCGACCAGTCGGTCACGTACCGGCCCACGATTCCGTTGGTCGAGAGGATGTTCATGAAGATGTCCTTCGAGCCGCGTTGGTTGGCCAGCACCGGGTCGTGATGCACATCTTGATAGTCGCGTGAGGCGATGGCGGTACTGATGATGAGGGTGCGGGTGAGAGGGATCTCGAGTGCGGGCAGGGCATCGCCCACCGAAACATCGTCGAAGGCGAGGGTGGTGGGATTCATCACGCCGACACCGCCTCTCCGGCCCGGAGGTCGGCTACCACCTGGCGCCCCAAACGGGCCAGCTGCGCACTCGGGGCCCCGAGCATCAGCTCGATCTGCTTCCCCCATAGGAAGTACCGGTGGATGGGATAGCCGATATCCGCCCCCATCCCCCCGTGCAGGTGCTGGGTGGCGTGCACCACCCGTTGGCCGGCGTCCTTGGCGAACCACGACGCCACACCCACCGCCCGTTCGGCGTCCAACCCGTGATCGAGTCTCCACGCCGCCTGCCACATGGTGACCCGCATCGACTCGGTATCGATGGCGGCATCGGCGGCCCGCAGCATGGTCCCCTGAAACGTCGACAACGGACGGCCGAACTGCTCACGGGTGTTGAGGTACTCGGCGGTCTGGGACAGCGCCGCCTCGGCCACCCCGACCTGCAGCGCGCACAGTCCCGTCCAGGCCCGATTCAACATCCACCCGAGGATGTCGGAACCCTTGGATGCATCCCCTGCACCCAGAAGGTCGTCCGGGGAGACCACGACATTGTCGAGGTGGAGATGGGGATGGATCTCGCGGTTGGTGGTGGCGGCCCGCTCGAGGCGCACACCGTCGGCATCGGGGTCGATGGCGGCAATCACCACGCCACCGTCGGACGTCGCCGCCGGCACCAGGACCCGATGGGCCACGTGGGCGAAGGGCACGGCAAAGGCAGTTCCGGATAGGTGGACACCCCCGGTCCTGCCTCCTGGATACTCCGCCCTCACCAACGGGTTCCCGACTCCCCCGGCCGCGATGTCCGCGGCTACCTCGGTGAGCGCGGCGGTGAGCATGAACCCTCCGTTGGCCACCCCGGGGAGAAGCTGGCTCCGCAGTTTGTCGGAACCGAACTCGGCGACGGGCAGGGACCCGAGGACCAACGTGGCCCACAGCGGAAGTGGCGCCACCGAGCGACCGTGGGCCTCGAGGATGATCGACAACTCCACCAGGCCGTAGCCACCACCGCCGTCGGCCTCGGGTACGGCCAGACCCAACAGATCGGCCTTGGCCAGCTCGGCCCACAGCTCCCGGTCGACCCGGTCCTCGGTGGCTTCCACCTCCCGTACCCGGTCGGGGGTGACTCGGCCGGCGAAGATCCCGTCGGCAGCCTGGCGGACCGCCTCTTGTTCTTCGCTGAAGGTGAAGTCCATCAGTGTGCCCCTTTGGAATCTGTGACCGTCCGGATATCCCCGATATCCGAACCGTCGACCGGATGGAACACCGGCAGGGTGAGCTCGTCATCGAATGTCTCGAACCGGGCCTGCACCGGCGTGCCGATGACCACCGCATCGGTGGCGATACCGGAAACATTTGCCACCAGCCGGGTGCCCTCTTCGAGCTCGATGAGGGCCACCACCAACGGGTAGTCGAAGGCCGAACTTTCGGATGGTGGTTGACCACGTAGCTGTAGATGGTGCCCCGACCCGACGACTTCACGGTGTCCCATTCGAACGACCGGCAGGTCGGACAGGCCGGACGGGGCGGGTGACGCAGGGTGCCGCAGTCAGAGCACCGTTGGATGAGCAGGTTTCCCTCTTGGGTTCCCTCGAAGAAGAACCGGTTGTCCTGGGTGAGGGAGGGGCGGGGCCGCTTGGGACGGGCTGTGGCTTCGGGTGAATCGGTCGCCGCCGGGCTCGACGCGGCTTTTGTGCGGGGGCGGAACTTGAGAATGCGGAACCGCATGGTGGCCACCGACTCGCCGTGCTGATCGGTGAAGTCCATCCGGTTGGTGATGAAGTGGCCGACGCCGAGCCCGGTGGACTTCTCGGCTGACACCGACTCGATGACCGACGTCACCGACACCCGGTCCCCCAACACCAGGGGACGCTCGTAGTGCTGATCACAGTTGGTGGCCACCACCGAGGTGAAGCCGCTTTCGTCGAGCATCGACATGAGCCTGTCGGTGGGACCGTCGCCTTGGGCGGTGCCGGCGGCCCGGGCGGCCTCGACATCCTGTGAGGCGCGGAGACCCCGCATGATCCAGGCCTGCAGCATGGTCGGCGGGGCGATGACACCGGGGAAGCCGGCGTCCTTGGCTGCGCCATCGTCCACATAGACCGGGTTGGTGTCGCCCATGGCTTCCACCCAGTGGCGGATCATGGCCTGGTTGACCTCATCGGGACCCTCGGAGCTCTCACCCGACGACTGGCCGGCGAAACCCTGCAGGCGTTGCTCGAGGTCGTCAGAGGGGGCTTGGGCGCTCATCGGGCCGACCGCTTCATACCCAGGCCGGCCATGGCCAGGATCTCCCGTTGGATCTCGTTGACCCCACCGCCGAAGGTGTTGATCTGGGCCTGTCGGGCCGCCCGTTCGAGCTCCCCGTGGAGCACGGCACCGGGTGAGTGCGGGCTCAGGTACCCACCGCTTCCCACAATGCCGAGCAGCATCCGGTAGACCTCGATGGTCGACTCGGTACCGAACACCTTGACCGCCGAAGAGTCGGCCGGGCCCAAGGTGTCGTTGGCCACCGCCGCGGTCATCCTCCAGTTGAGAAGCTTCTGAGCCTCGAGGAGGGCATGGGACCGGGCCAGGTCGGCCTGCACCCATCCGACATCACCCAGGTCATTGGCCAGAGCCCACTCCGCCACCTCGGCCCACAGCCGGTGGGCCAGGGCACCGACCGCGGCCAGGCCCACCCGTTCGTGGTTGAGCTGGCCGGTGATGAGGCGCCATCCTTCGTTGAGCTCACCGACCAGGGCGCTGTGGGGAACCCGCACCCCGTCGTAGTAGGAGGCGGTGGTGGCCACGCCGCCCACGGTGACAATGGGCGTGCACGAGAACCCCGGGGCCGAGGTCGGCACCAGAAAGATGGAGATCCCTTTGTGCTTGGGGGCGTCGGGATTGGTCCGGGTGGCCAACCAGATGTAGTCGGCCTGGTCGGCGCCGCTGGTGAAGATCTTGTTGCCGTCGATGGTCCACTCGTCGCCGTCCCGCACCGCCTTGGTGCGCAGTGAGGCCAGGTCGGTGCCGGATCCGGGCTCGGTGTAGCCGATGGCGCAGTTGATCTCGCCCTTCAGGATCCCCGACAGAAAGAAGTCCTTCTGGGCCTGGGTGCCGTGGCGCATGATCATCGGGCCCACGGTGTTGAGGGTGACGAACGGGAAGGGAGCCCGCGCCCGTTGCACCTCATTGAAGAAGATGAACTGGTCGGATGCCGGCCGTCCCTGGCCGCCGTACTCCTTGGGCCATCCGATGCCCAGCCAGCCGTCCTTGCCCATCCGGCGGACAATGGAGTGGAACACCACGCCCCCGTCGCCTTCACCGTCCAGGGCCGCCCGCACCTCGTCGGTGATCACCTCGGCGAAGTAGGCCCGCAGTTCCGCTCTGAGGGCCTGTTGATCAGAGGTCTCCTGAAGGTACATAGCGTTCGAACTCTCCCCTGGGTTCCATCTCGTGATCGTCGTCCCCGGCATGGGCGGCGGCGGTAGTGGCGCCGCTTCCAGCGTCGGCAACCTAACGGCATCGGAAAGGGGCGTCGAATCGTGCTTGGCGGTGGCCCCTTGGATGCTGTTCGCCTATGATAACTGATACATGTTCTAGTTAGTAATGCAAGTTGGGGGAGAAACCACATGGAGTTGCAGGACATCGACCTTTGCGACTCGAGGAACTTTGTGGATGGGGTCCCCCACCACTGGTTCGCCCACCTGCGGCGCGAAGCCCCCGTGCAGTGGCACCTGGATCCGAACGGGCAGGCCGAGGGGTTCTGGTCGGTCACCCGCTATGACGACTGCGTCAACGTCAACCGCGACTACGAGCACTTCTCCTCGGCCCGGGCCGCCACCTTGTTCACCGACATGGACCCGGAGAACCTGGCCTCCCTGCAGCTGATGATGCTGAACATGGACCCACCCATGCACACCCGGTACCGGCGTCTGGTGTCCAAGGGGTTCACCCCCCGGATGATCCGTGACCTGGAGGAGAAGGTGGTCACCGCCACCGACCAGATCATCAACGGTGTCTGCGAGACGGGATCCGCCGACTTCGTCGAGCAGATCTCCGCCGAGCTACCGCTTCAGGTGATCGCCGATCTGATGGGTGTCCCCGAGTCCGACCGCCACCTGGTGTTCGACTGGTCCAACCACATGATCGGCTCCGAGGACCCCGAGTTCCANATCTCTCCCGAGTCGAGCACCCAGGCATCGATGGAGTTGTACGCCTACGCCGACGAGCTGTGTGAGAAGAAGCGACTCGATCCCCACGAGGATCTGTTCAGCGTGCTCACCCAGGCCGAGATCGAAGGGGACAGCCTCTCCCAACTCGAGCTCGACCTCTTCTTTCTGCTGTTGGCGGTGGCGGGCAACGAGACGACCAGGAACCTCATCTCGGGGGCCATGGTGGCCTTCTTCGACAATCCCGATCAGTGGGATCGGCTGTTGGCCGACCGTTCCTTGCTGCCCTCGGCCATCGAGGAGATGCTGCGGTTCGTGACCCCGGTCATGCACTTCCGCCGCCAGGCCACCATGGATTGGGCCATCGGTGACCAGAAGATCTCCGAAGGCGACAAGGTGGTCTTCTGGCACACCTCGGCCAACCGCGACGAGTCGGTATTCGGCGAGACCGCCGACATGTTCGACATCGGCCGGACCCCGAACAACCACATGGCCTTCGGGGGCGGCGGTCCCCACTTCTGCTTGGGCCACAATCTGGCCCGCATGGAGATAAAGGTCATGTTCGAACGCCTGCTCGACCGGATCCCCGATATTCGCCAGGCTGGCGAGGTGCAGCACCTGCAGTCCAACTTCATCAACGGGGTAAAGCACCTTCCGGTGACATTCACGCCCTCGGCCCCCGTCACCCCCTAGCTCCCTCTCACCAACCGGTACTTGTCCTCTTCGGAAGCGGTGTCCCTGAATGCGATTCCACCAAGCCGTGACGTTTCTGCCCATCGACGAATCCCTCGCCCTGGCGTCGGCCACCGACGACCTGGGCTATTCGGGGATCTACCTCTCGGATCACCTGTTCAATCCCAAGGACCTGAAGTCGCGCTACACCTACTCGAAGGCTCCCGACGGGTCGCCGTTCTGGGAGAAGGAGACAGCCTGGCCCGACCCGATGTGCCTGATCTCGGCCATGGCCGCAGTCACCACCAACCTCACCTTCACGACCGGGATCTACATCGCTCCGGTGCGCGACCTCATCACCGTGGCCAAGACGGTAGGAACCACCGCGGTGCTGTCCCACGACCGGGTCCGGCTCGGGGTGGGAGTGGGCTGGTGCGAAGAGGAGTACATCCAGACCGGTCAGGACTTCCGCACCCGGGGCAAGCGACTCAATGACATGATCCCGGCCCTTCGGGCCATGTGGGCCGGAGGTTGGGTCGAGTACCACGGGACCCACTACGACGTCCCGCTCTGCCAGATGAATCCCTCCCCCACGCTTCCGATCCCGATCCTCTGTGGCGGCGATTCGGAGGCGGCTGTTCAACGGGCCACCACCTTGTGCGACGGCTGGATCAACACCGGATCGGTACAGCCGGACGTGGCCTTCGAACAGGTGACCGAATCAACGGTGCGTTGAAGCGGGCCGACCGCCAGAGCGACGAGTTCTCCATCTACCTGGCCATCCGGGGCATGCCCGACCTCGACCTGTACCGGCGGCTCGAAGACCTGGGCGTCACCGATCTCCTGTGTGCACCGTGGATGTCGGTCCGGGCCGGAGAGAGCGACACCCCCGAGACCGTTCAGGCTGCCCGGGTGGCGGTGTGCGAGCAGTTCGCCGAGAACGTCATCGCCAAGATGGGCTGATCGTGTCGCCGGTCCTTCCCGTGGCCGGCGGCCGCCGATGTTCGGCACTACTTCGACGCTGCCGAACTCACCGAACTTCTCGCCGACCTCGTACCCCCGAACGTTCGCCACCCATGGACGGATCGGTTTCGACGTCACCGGGTGAGTCGACCCCGCGTGCTGACCCCGCTTCAACGAAGAGTCGCCAGAATTGTTGCGATCTGACGGAACCGATCGAGCTTGTCCGCGCTCAACCGGATCAACAAGGGAGCCACCCCCTGTCCGAAGGCCTCCGCTCATTTCGATGTTCGAGTTGTCCCGCTCAGTCCTTGAGCAGTCCCCCAAGGATCGAACCGCCGGAGCTGCTGCGCGAGTTCCCATTTTCGGGCAGGTAAGGCACGAGCGCGTGCGCGAGCTGCGAGATCGGCATGGTCTGGAGCCAGACCATCCCCGGTCCCGTAAGGGAGGCCAGGAAGAGCGAGTCGGCGCCGAAGAGCATGTTCTTGATGCCCTTCACCATCTTGATCTCGAAGCTCATGCCGGCGTCGAAGAGCCCGACGTGGCCAGGGATCACCCGCAGGTTTTCGCCNGGGGCCAGGTGGTACTCGACCANCTCCCCGGANAGNGCGATCCACGACGTGCCCTGGCCGGTCACCTTCTGGAGGATGAAGCCGCTACCCCCGAAGATCCCGGCACCGAGCTTCTGCTGGAACCCGATGGAGAGGTTCACCCCTGAGGTCGCGGCGAGGAAGCCGTGGCGGTGGACGAGATACTCACGGTCCGCGGCAATGGCCACCGGGCGGATCTCGCCCGGCATCTTCGCGGCGAAGGAAACCGTGCCCGGCCCGCCCTCCGCCTGGTACTCGGTGAGAAACAGCCCGCCGCCGGCGACGGTCCGCTTGAGTGCGCCGAGCATGCCCTTGGAGCCGGCTCCGGACGTCGAGGTCGACAACTGGATCGACGACGTCATCCACGACAGCTCACCACCAGGCGAGACGATGCTCTGGCCCGGGTTGAGGTCGACCTGCAGGACCGGCATCACCGTGCCGACCACCCGATGGGCGACCCCGGCGGCGGCGTCGACCGCGCCTGGGTCGTCAGGTGAGGGCGGGGATCCCGGGGGTGGCGACTGATCCGACATAGGAGCTCCTTGGGTCGTTGCCGGCCGACTGACCGGCCTGGACGGTCTCATTCTGTGAGGCGATGACGTCTCCGGTCCGGTCGGAAACGAGAGCACTTCGCTCGTGAAGTTAGTTGTCGGTCGAGGGGTTGTCCACACATCTGGCCGCCCCATGCACCACCTCCAACAAGATCAGTTCGATTCGACCGGTAGCGACAGCCAGATGACCATTTGCCGGTCCCTCAACGGGGCGCCCGGGGCATACCGAGGCCGACCATGGCGATGATGTCGCGCTGGATCTCATTGGTCCCACCCCCGAAGGTGAAGATGGTCTGGCTCCGGGCGTTGTGCTCGAGGCGACCTTGCAGGACCGCGCCCGCCGAGCCCTCGGGAAGGTAACCGGCCTGCCCGACGACCTCGAGCAGTAGCCGGTAGACCTCCAGGGCGAGCTCGGTGCCGTACACCTTGGTGGCCGAGGCATCCGCCGGGCTCAGGCCCTTGTCAGCTGCCCACGCCACCTTCCAGTTGAACAGCTTGAGCACCTCGACCTTGGCGTGGACCCGGGCCAGGTGTGCCCGCACCCACTCCTGGTCGATGACCCGGCGGCCATCCGCCAGCCTCTCGTGTTGCGCCCACGCCCGCACCTCGGTGAGATTTCGCAGAAGTCCCGAGGCGGGACAGATGGCGACCCGTTCATGGTTGAGCTGGTTGGTGATGAGCTTCCATCCCTGATTCTCAGCACCCACCAGGTTGTCCACCGGGACGCGCACATCGTCGTAGAAGGTGGTGCTGGTGAAGTCCCCGGCGGTCGTGCGCAACGGCGTCCAATGGAACCCGTGCATCGGTCGGGACGATGAACACCGACAGCCCCTTGTGCTTGGGGGCGTCAGGGTCGGTNCGGGCGGCCAACCAGACATAGTCGGCGTACTGGATGGCGCTGGTGTAGAGCTTCTCGCCGGTGATCACGTACTCCTCGCCATCCCGGACCGCCCGGGTCTTGAGCGACGCCAGGTCGGTTCCCGCCGAGGGCTCGGTGTAACCGATGGAGAAGTGCACCTCTCCCCGCAGGATGCCGGGGAGGATTCGGTTCTTCTGCTCGTCGGTGCCGAGCGCCATGAGTGTGGGACCGACGCTGTTGAGGGTGAGGAGCGGAAGCGGGACTCCGGCCCAGTGGGACTCCTCCACGAAGATCATCTGGTCGATGGCNCCCCGGGCCTGACCGCCGTACTCGACGGGCCAACCCAGCCCGAGCCAACCGTCCTCCCCCATCCGCCGGATGTAGCGCGTATAGGTCGGCTCCCCGTCGCCGGTTCCCTCTACTTCGTCCACCAGGCGGACGAAGTACGAACGCAGTTCGTCTTTCAATTCCTGTTGTTGGCCGGTCAATGCCAGATGCATGGGGCACCTCTCGCTTCTCCGGCACCATAACAATCAGAGTTGGAGCCGGTGGTGGAACGTCTGGCTCAACCGGTGGTTGAGGCCTCGTCCAGACATGGCCCGGTGGGCGTGACTCCGGCATTGCCCACCAGGACGTCGATCGGGCCGCCTTCTCGTTCAACCGCGGCTACGTGCGCGCGTACAAGGTAAAGCCGAGGGCCTCGGCGGCGGTGGCTCGGCGAACGTCGTTGGTGAGGATCATTACGGTGTCATCGCTTGCATCAGCGAGGAGTTCAGCTGCGGCTAGATGCAGGGCATCGAGCGTCCGCACTGAAGTCCGCAACACCAGTTCCCGTGCTCGGACCAGCGTGGCGTGGGTGAGTGGCACNACGCCGATCGGACCGTCGTCCGCGGTGTGGTCGTCATAGGCATCAAGNCGTTCGGTCAACCCGGCCTCATCGATGCGGCCGTCGGATTTCGCACGCGCCAGCAAGCTCGCGAACTCGACATCAGCCAACTCGCAGATCACGATGGGATCCGACCCCCCGAAGAGTCATTGCCAATCCACTCGGCGTCNATTTCGTCACCCAGATACGCACTCCCGAGTGCGCTCGTGTCGGTAAACAGAGTCAACGTTCNTCCCGCCCGGTGCTGNCCATNTCGGCGGCGTAGCCGGCGCGGGTGTTGANGGCCGTCTTGAAGTCCAACGCCCAGTTTCGAGGCCGCCCGGTTCGCATCCCCCGCGGCATCAATCGACCATCGACCACTGCCGCCGCCTTCCACATGTGGCGGGGGGAACCTGGTCCGACCACGGCCGCCCGAAGAAGGCGGTTCACATAGGCATTGACAGACTCGCCCGTCCTCGCTGCTTGGCGCTTGAGGGCACTCGCCAGCTCATCGTCGACCCGGGTAA
>JGIcombinedJ21911_10000581_pt1 | contig 12085 bp, 10 predicted proteins | sample BarGraNGADG00211_FD_21911 | JGI IMG/M metagenome (IMG submission 21911)
AACTTCATTTGGAGCATTCTTGCTTCAGAAAAATCGGGAGAAATACGAAGTGCCCTGTCAACAAGTTTTTCAGCCCTCACAGTATCACCCAAAATCGCTTGAGCTTTGCCAAACTCAATTAGTGTTTTATAGTTCATGGTCTGTCTTCTTTCGATTTTCTTCAACGTCATTTCTAACTTACTGCGCTGATCACTATTAGAAGAATCCTTTGCAATTGCCGTTGCGTACGTTTCAATCGTTACTACTCCATTATCATACACGATCTTTTGAATGGATGGATAACCAATCATTATAATAGACAGAAAGAATAATATGATAAGCTCTTTAAGATGCCGTTTCTGGATCACAAATACTATTAAGATTATCAGGAGCGTAATAAACAGCAAAACGCCCAAAACAAGAAGAATAAATTCATAAAAATACAGTCCATCAATTGTTTTCATAGTGACCTCCTTTTAAATATTTTGTCATTAGTGTTGCGTTATAAATCGAACAAATTCATAGGTATATTCAAAATCAAATAGATTTTTCCTCCTTCATAAATTCATGGCGAATACCTTCAATGAGGTCGGTACTAATAAGTTCTTTACTGTTTTGCGCATAGGAACGCAAAGCAGCATATTGAACTGCACTTAAAATAGACGCTACTGTCAATTCATATTATGAAGCAATATCAGCAAGATTAATAGCTTCTTCCAGTTTAAGATTATCAGGTAATGATTTTCCCCAGAGAATTTTTCTTTCTCCGGCATCGTATCAGCTTCATCAAAAAATAGTACCCAATCTCTATTTTCGGCACGCCTGAATATGTTCTCAAGGTTTTTTTCAGATAATACAATTTTATTCCTGCTTTTCATGCTGTATAATTTCACAACGTCGTTTGTAAACTGCCAGGTCAATTGCCTTAGAACCTGTAATCAGCATTATGTTTTTTTGAACAATCCTGTTAAGTTCGTCCTCTGTCTGACAATTTCTTATTTGCTGCATTATTTCGTAATGCAAATCAGAAACAAATGTCTGACTGTAAATCCTATGTTTTGATGTGTTCATGTCTGTTTTACGTCTATCTATACAACGCAAGGAATACCCCGGCATCCTTTATAATTATACAACGACTTTCTTCTGTCTTCAGTATATTTTCTCCCATATTTTCTCATACGATTTTTTCTTTTGTTGCCTATTCTCAACAAAAGACGCTATTCTCAAACATGGCAAACCACTGAATCAGCCAGAAGTAAAACAAAGAGTTGGTATTCATAATTCTTATTTATTTGCATTTTGGGATCTTAATATTCTCTTTTTCAGTAAAGCTTATTTTTTATATTTTCAGGTGTGGCGGGAAAAACCAATCTTGAGTTTTGCGACAGTATTTTATTATCCTTATTATTGTATTCCAATTGTCTTAGAAGATGAGTTATAAGAGAGATATGAGTCGATTTTTTCTTATCTGCATTCACAACAAACCATGGAGAATGTCTAAAATTGGTTCTCATTAACATCTCATTCCGGGCTTTGGAATAATCTTTCCAGTATTTCTGGGCTTCCTTATCAATAGGACTTATTTTCCACTGTTTAAGCGGGTCAGTTTTGCGGTCATTCAGCCTTCTTTCCTGTTCTTTATTACTGATATCGAGATAATATTTCAGAATTATAAAGCCTGCATCCACGAGCATCTTTTCAAATAATTCCACTTCTTTAAAAAATGACTCATATTCCTGCTCATTACAGAAACCCATCACTTTTTCCACTCCAGCCCGATTATACCAACTTCGATTAAAGATTGTAAATTCTCCAGAAACCGGTAATTGGACAGTGTAACGCTGAAAATACCATTCACGTTCCTGCCTGTCCGAAGGTTTACCCAATGCCACGACCCTTGTTTCGCGCGGACTGAGGTGCTTGATTATTCTTTTAATAGTTCCGTCTTTACCGGCGGCATCTCTTCCTTCGAGTATTACAAGTAATTTAAGGTTGGATGAGATAATCTCCTTTTGCAACTTAACCAACTCTATGAAAAGATTGTGCAATATTTCTTTTTTCTTATCCTTCATCATGAAAGCGATTTTTTAATTATAATCCTTTTAACCATTACTGAAAAAACATGATCTGCCATGTTTAATAATAGATTACGTCCCATGACACCTAAACCTACCATTCCAATTTCATATTGTTGTTTTAAATTCTTATTTTCCATGATAAAATAATTAACGTTGCCAAACTATCTGGGTTGTTTCAAGTGGGACTGAAACGCCCGGGAAGTTTGGAATAATCCGGGGAGTATAATCAGCTACAGGACGAGTTGCAGACACAGTTGCCTGATATAGGTGTGGTTTGTCAGGCTCCTTTTCTTTTTTGATCAACTTTAAATCCTGCCTTATTGGAGTTCCGGCATCAGTTCCATTGGCATAAAGTTCCACAATCACGGCGCTGGTTTCCAGGTCATTAAGATAGACCTGAACATCGAAAATGTATTTATCCCCGTCAGTCTTTACCTTTACTTCACCAAAGTGAATTTTGTTCCACTTTTGCTTCAGGATATTCTGCCACTCTACGATTTTTTTGCTTATACTACCCTTATCGGCGGAACGAGCAAGGTAAGTTGCAGCCAGTGGCAGGTAATATTTTTCTGTATATTCCCGCACTGTCCGATTTGCAGAAAACCGAGGAGTCAATTGTGACATGCTGCTTCGTATTCTCTCTACCCAGGTATCCGGAATGCCTTTTTTGTTACGATTATAAAATTCAGGTATAACCTTCTGTTCGAGCAGATCATAAAGGGCATTGGCTTCGATGGCATCCAATTCAGGGTCTTCACCGTGTTCCTTTCCATCACCTATAGCCCATCCCACCTCAGGTGTATAAGCTTCAGCCCACCAACCATCGAGTTCTGATAAGTTAATGCCTCCATTTACCAGCACTTTCATACCGCTTGTACCACTGGCTTCCCATGGGCGTCGTGGAGTATTAATCCATACATCCACACCTTCGACAAGCCGTTCTGTTAAAAGCATGTCATAATCACTTAAAAATATCACATGAGGACGAACTTCGGGTTGCCGGATGAAATGAATCCATTTNGTAATCAGATCCTGCCCCGCCTGATCCGCAGGATGTGCTTTACCTGCAAGGATAAGTTGTACCGGGTGTTGAGGATCTGAGAGCAGACGTATCAGGCGCTGAGGATCGTGCAACAATAAATCAGGCCTTTTATAGGTTGCAAAGCGTCGTGCAAAACCCAGGGTCAATGTATTTGGGTCAAATAAATTTTTCACGTATTCAACTTCCATGGGTGATGCCCCCGAAGCCACCAATTGACGTGATAATCGTTTACGGGAATATTGAATAAGTGCATCGCGTGATTTATTACGCATTTCCCACAACTTTTCATCAGAGATTTTACTGATCTCATGTCCGAGGTTTTCCATGGTCCATAGCCAGCGATCTTTTCCACAGGCTTCAGTCCAGATGTCATCTGATTCTTTGGAATCCCATGATGGCATATGCACACCATTCGTTATATATCCTACAGGTATCTCATTTTCAGGCCATTTTGGGAATAGTGGTTCAAATATATGACGGCTGACTTCTCCGTGAAGCCGGCTAACCCCGTTTACTGCTCCACTTCCCCTGATTGCCAGGAAGGCCATATTGAACTTCTCCGATTCGTTTTGTGGATCCTCACGGCCTAATCCTAACAACTGATTATGGGTAATGCCAAGTCTCTGCCTGGCATATTCCCCGAGGTATTGCTTAATAAGTTCCGGTGAAAAACGGTCGAAACCGGCTGCTACTGCTGTGTGTGTCGTAAAGAGATTTCCAGCTCGTGTAGCAGCCATCGCAACATCAAATGGTTGTCCCGTAATCTTCATAAAGCTAAGAGCACGCTCCAATATAGCAAATGCTGCATGCCCCTCATTCAGATGGCATACCTGGGGTTTAATACCGAGAGCATTCAGCAAACGCCATCCTCCAATNCCGAGCACCAATTCCTGTTTAAGCCGAAGCTCTGGTCCTCCGCCGTATAATTCACTTGTTATTCCACGATGAACGGGNANATTTGCCGCATCGTTACTATCTAAAAGATAAAGTTTGATTCTGCCTACCTGAACCTGCCAGACACGAACCCAGACAGAATAGCCAGGCAGTTCAATCTCCAGTCGTAACCATTCTCCATTTGGCTGACGGAGCGGAATAACAGGTAATTGTCCCGGATCGTTATATGGAAAAAGAGCCTGTTGTTCACCGTTTTTGTCAATTTCCTGACGAAAGTAACCTTGCTGATAAAGAAGCCCAATACCTACAACAGGTACACCCAAATCGCTTGCAGTCTTAAGCTGATCGCCGGCTACATTACCCAGACCACCGGAATATATAGGAAGTGCTTCGCTTAGCATGAATTCCATGCTAAAATAAGCTATACATGTAAGAGGAGACTGCGGGTAACTTTGTTGGAACCAGGTCATAGATGTATTTGCATTTTCTTTTGATTGTAAAAGAACATCTACTTTTTTACGAAAGACCGCATCGGCCATTACGTGTTGAAATTGGTCCCTTGAAACTGTTTGCAGAACCACCCATGGGTTATGTGTGAGTTCCCAAAGTGCAGGATCAAGTTGTTGCCANACATCATCAGCAGCATGGTTCCATGACCAGCGCATATCGAGAGCTAGCTCTGCAAGAGAATCGCCCCCTTTAAGTTCTTTTGGCAGAAAACTATAAACAGGTTTNTTAATGTCTNTTTTTTCTTTCATGATGTTATATTCAGAATTTTTTGAACTAATATTCCTGAGTCACACCATTCTATAAAACCGTTAAATCCCATTATCGTAGAATATCCTGAAGTAGATAAAACACCGGATCGGTTATTAGTCATTGACCCCTATCGCATAAATTTTACATCATCAACCTGATCACCTTCTTTTCCTGGCGATCAGATTGAAGGGTTTAAAGTTAACCAGAGGTAAACAGTTGAATATTACACAACTCCCAGAAAAAGTTATATCATTCACAGATTTTCAGATTAAATCCGGCAATAAAAAAGGATCTATTTCCTTTGTCTGTTGTGGTCTGCGGTGTAGTACGATACATGCTTTTCCTGCATCATTTCATTGATTTGCTGAGATAGCGGGAAGAATAAATTAAATTTAATACCGGGTAATAATTCCGATAATTTCTGCATTGGAATAATAATTATTGTATGTTTATAGTGTTTTTAATATAAATACTACTTTCATGTTTGTATAAACTGAAATTAATTGACTTTTAATACTTATTTAAATGGAAAAGTTCAACCAAATAGATTGGAAGAAGTTCTTTTTTTCTGTTCTCAGGATGGCTATCGGATGGCATTTTCTGTTCGAAGGAGTCTCAAAACTTGTTATCCCGAACTGGAGTTCATATTCATATCTGGCCAATTCCACAGGACCATTTTCCTGGTTTTATCAAATGATGGTATCATCACCTGAAATTTTAAAAGTAATTGACATTCTTAATATTTATGGATTGATATTGATTGGACTTGGCTTGTTCATTGGTATATTTTCACGTCTTGCAGCACTGGCAGGAACTTTTTTACTGGCACTCTACTATTTTGCCTACCCTCCATTTGGAGCTTCCTTATTCAGTGTAGGTGAAGGCCATCTCTTTATTGTTGATAAAATATTTATAGAAGCCGGAGTACTTATATTTATAGTTTTTTATAAAGAAAAAGGATTTGGCATTGATTCTCTGATTGAAATAATAAAGAGAAATAAAGAGAAAAGCCAATCTCAGAAAACAAACGCCCCCCCCTATTCAGACTCGCGTCGCGAAGTCCTGAAAAATCTTGCAACATTACCATTTCTTGGCTTTATGGGATTTCTGGCAGCCAAGAGTAACAAAAAATATAATTTCGATGTTATGTCTGGCGCTACAATTCAATTAAACCAGGTGGCATTGAGTGAATTGAAGGGTACCTTGCCAAAAGGAAAGATCGGCGACCATGAGATAAGTCGCATGGTGTTAGGCGGAAATCTGATTGGTGGCTGGGCTCATTCGCGCGATTTGATATATGTGCCTGAACTATTCAAGGCGTACAATACTGAAAAGAAAATATATGAGACACTGATTATTGCAGAAAAAGCAGGTATCAATGCTATCAATATCGGTTTTCCGACTAATGCACTTCTTGCCAAGTATAAAAGGCTTACAGGAAGTAAGATAAAGGTTATCTCACAAGTGGGTCCGAATATGGAAAAGAATGATTATTACGAATTCATCAACAAAGCTATTGATTTTGGAGTAGATATCATTCAGATACAGGGAAACTGGTGCGACTGGCTTGTCAGAGATAATAAGATAGATGTTATTCAAAAAATGATGGATAATATAAGGAGTCAGCGCTATACCGCAGGTTTAGCCGCCCATTCAATCGAGTCAATTATTGCCTGCGAAGAAAATGGCATTATTCCTGATTACTATATGAAGACCATGCACCATGACCAATACTGGTCAGCTCACCCGCGTGAATTTCGTTTTCCTTTTGAGGTTGATGGGAAGGAATACCTTGACCACAACAGGTTTCATAATAATATGTTCTGTCTGTTTCCTGAGAGAACAATTGAATTTGTGAATAAGGCCAAGGTCCCGGTTATGGGCTACAAGGTGCTTGCTGCAGGAGCTATTGAACCAAAAGACGGTTTTAAATGGGCTTTCGAAAATGGCGCTGATTTTATCTGTGTAGGAATGTTTGACTTCCAGATTGTAAGAGATGTGAATATTTGCATGGAAACACTCAGTAATCTAAATAACAGGAAAAGAGAATGGTACGGATAAATATCAGATCATGATACTCATAAGGCAATTATCATCAAATTTTATAAAAGTATAATATAACATCTCAATGTCACGTATCTGTTATACTTAATTTTGCACAAAAGAGCNGNTNACAATAAAATATCCCGAGATGGTCGCAGAGATCTTCCCACATTCCGGTAAGGATAATTATTAGAAAGAATAGTACTTTTGTATATATGAAATTTATCTTCCTGATAGCTGCATTTAACGCGATCTTTTTTTCGGTTTTGTTACTTCAGAAAAAACCCAGGGCTCTTCATGACAATATATTGATATTATGGTTATTATATTTGGGGCTTTACATAGGTATATATTCATTTTACTCACATGAATTATTCATCCATTTTCACTTGTTATCGATCAGCTTACTTTCTCTATTTATGCTGCATGGACCCTTTTTGTATTACTATATTTTAACTTTAGTTTCTGATAAAAGACAGATATTTAAGAAAGACCTATTCCATCTCGTTCCCTTTATTTTATTTAATCTTTATATACTCATAGCATCTTTTTCTCCCGACATATCAGAAAAGTTAAACATTGAAAAACTTTCTCTGCATAATGATCCTCCTTTATTATTTTTATTCTTTTTGATTATAACAGCCTTTTCCGGAACAGTATATTTTTTATTCACCTTTAAACTCTTCAAAAGACTCGACATAAATATTTTTAATAACTTTTCCAATTCTGCAGATATTGATCTTGATTGGCTCAGAAAGCTGGTTCTCCTTTTTGGTGTAATATGGACTGCCTTAATTTCAATTACGGTAATACATCATGTCTTTCACATGTTTTCGATGGTCTTTTGTACTGATGGACTATTCCTCTCATTATCTGTTTTTGTAATTCTTATTGGATATTTTGGGCTAAAGCAGAACGTTATTTTTAATAATGAGAATGTTATAGTCACAGATAATCTCTCAAGGATTCAGCCTAAATATTCTGGATCCAGACTAAATGAATCTGAAGAGAAACAATATGCTGAGAAGCTTATCAGCTACATGGAGTTATTAAAACCATACTTAAATACTGATCTGACACTTCCACAATTAGCAGTCGAATTAGGTATTTCAAGCCATCTTCTTTCACAGGTGATTAATGAACATTTTAAGCTTAATTTTTTTGATTTTGTAAATCAATATCGGGTTGAGGCATTTAAAGAAAGAATTGTCAATCCTAAGTATGAGAATTTTTCGCTTCTGGGTATTGCCTTTGAATGTGGTTTCAACTCAAAATCAGCTTTTAACAGAATATTTAAAAAAAGTACAGGTCTCACTCCTTCTCAATTTAAGGCTACCGCTTAATAGGTCTCTTCTCTGACTATTAATTTTCCAAGTCCCACTTTATAATATAGGCACTGTTAAAACCTTTTTATATGTCCCATTTTATAATTTAGGGCGATTGCCCCTGTTTCATGCCGTATTTTTGACCTCAGATCAATTGATGATCCACTTATTAATTACAAATTAAAATCTTATTTATGAAAACACATGAAAAGGTAATTGTAGCTGAGAACTTAAAAGGCAATCGGGAAAGAAAAAGAAATTCAGAGATCAGATTAATCTCCATATTTATCGTCTTGTTGTTGATTCTTTCAACAAATGTGACATTCGCTCATTGTGATACGATGAATGGTCCATTAATAAAAGATGCCAGGCTGGCTATCGCTCAAAACAATATTAACTATGCCCTCAAATGGGTTAGTTCAAAAAATGAGGCAGAGATAAAAGATGCTTTTAAACTTATGATGAAAGTAAGGGAGACCGGCCCTGAGGGAAAAGAACTCGCCGAAAAATACTTCTTTGAAACTCTTGTAAGGATTCATAGAACTGGTGAAGGAATGCCTTATACCGGGATTAAACCTTCAGGTACTCCCATAGATGAAAAAATCATGGCCGCTGATAAATCTATAGAATCAGGGAACTTATCCCCACTAAAAGATATTATATCAAAAGAAAAACTGGCCGAATTGACCATACGTTTTAATAAGGTGATGTCATTAAAGAATTTTGATGTCAACAACGTTGAGGCCGGAAGGGAATATATAGAAGCATATGTCCTGTTCTTCAAGTTTGCTGAAGGTGAGGAAAAATGACCTTTGGCAGTTTAAACTTAAAGAAAAACAGATGAATGCGGTTACTCAGAATATTTGATAACTTCCATAGGACAACTGTCTGCCGCTTCTTTTATTTTATCCTCATGATCAGCAAAGTTTACCCCTTCGATTACAATTGCCACGTCTTCAAGTTTAAAAACTTCCGGACAAATATCTTCGCACAAACCACATGAAGAGCAACCTTCTTCTATCCAAACTTTTTTTATAGCCATGATTTTTTGTTTTATTATTATTTTAAAATGTTTTATATCGTTTCACGAACTAATCTGGCTGCATTTACCATTTCAATAATAGCTTTATTAGTTTCTTCCCATCCCCGTGTTTTTAATCCGCAATCGGGATTAACCCATATATTTTCTTTTGGGATAACAACCGAAGCTTTTTTCAGAAGATCAACCATCTCATTACGCGTGGGCACACGAGGTGAATGAATATCGTACACCCCTGGCCCGATATCATTTGGATATTCATATTCAATAAATGCATCCAGTAGTTCCATCTGCGATCTCGAACATTCAATGGTTATTACATCGGCATCCAGGGCCGTGATGCTTTGAATGATATCGTTGAATTCAGAATAACACATGTGTGTATGGATTTGCGTTTCATCTTTGACACCAGCATAAGAAAGGCGAAAAGCTTTAACAGACCAGTCAAGATACGTTTTCCAATCTTTTTTTCTAAGAGGTAAGCCCTCTCTAAGCGCCGGTTCGTCAAGCTGAATAATTTTAATGTTTGCTCTTTCCAAATCGAGCACTTCATCCCTGATGGCTAAAGCAATCTGATAGCATGTCTCTGAACGAGGCTGATCATCCCTTACAAATGACCATTCAAGGATTGTAACTGGCCCTGTTAACATTCCTTTAACCGGCTTTGATGTTAGAGACTGAGCATATTTAATCCAATCAACGGTCATAGGGATTGGTCGCAGAACATCGCCAAATATAATTGGTGGTTTTACGTAACGCGACCCATAACTTTGAACCCAGCCATTACGGGTAAATGTAAAACCATCTAACATTTCTCCGAAATATTCAACCATATCGTTGCGTTCAAATTCACCATGAACCAACACATCCAGACCTACATTTTCCTGCCAGCGAATGACTTGTTCTATTTCCTGTTGAATGAGGCGATTATATTCATTAAATGTGAGTTCTTTCTTTTTTAGCTTTGCCCTCCAGCTCCTCACTTCACTGGTTTGGGGAAACGAGCCAATCGTGGTTGTGGGAAATAGCGGAAGGTCAATGTATTTTTGTTGTTTCTTTTTACGCGACGGGAAGGGCTTTCTCTTCATTCCTTCATAATGTTCCATGAGGTTGATACGGTCCCTGACCGCATCGATATGAATAAGTGTGGATGTTTTCCGGCTTTTAATAGCTTTCTGGTTGTTTTTATATAACAATTCTATTGATTCATTTCCTTTACTGCCAGATAATTGCTTAAGAACAACTACTTCTTCGATCTTCTGCTTTGCAAATGCAAACCATTGTTTAATTTCGGGTGACAAAACTTTCTCATTGGTTTCCAAATCCAAATCGCATGGTACATGAAGCAACGAACACGAAGGGGCTATCATCACTCTCTCCTCTCCTATCTTCGCGATGGCATTATTTATTAGCTTTAATGATTTTTCAAAATTATTCTTCCAGATGTTCCGGCCATCGACAATGCCAAGAGATAATATTTTATCTTCCGTAATTAAATTCATTATTTGCTCAAGTTGTTCAGGCGCTTTTATCAGGTCGAGATGGATTGCATCAACCGGCAAGTTTGCCGCCAGTTCCGAATTGTCGCGTAAACCTTCAAAATAAGTGGCAACCAGAATCTTGATCTCAGGGAATTTTTCCTTAATCTGTGAATAAGTTGTCTTGAAAGCTTTTTTTTGCTTCTGTGTCAGGTCTAATGCCAGAAAGGGTTCATCGAATTGAATCCATTTTGCCCCATTAGCAATTAACATTCTCAGCATATCAAAATATACAGGAAGGAGATTTCCTAATAAATCAATCCGGTCGAAATCCGGTTCTTTTTCCTTCCCAAGCATCAAAAAGGATACAGGTCCCAATAAAACTGGCTTTGTGATAATGCCTGATTTTTTCGCTTCAAGAAATTCGTTTACTAACTTTAAATTAGTAAGACTGAATTTTTGATTTTTATAAAATTCGGGTACTATATAGTGATAGTTCGTATCAAACCATTTGGTCATTTCCATTGCAATAATATCTTTTTCTCCTTTCTGGTAACCACGTGCCATTGCAAAATACAGATCAAGCTTTGATTTATCGGAATTTTGTGCAAGACCGGTGTATCGTTCAGGAATGGCATTAACTGAAAACGCCATATCTAATACATGGTCATAAAATGAAAAGTCGTTAGAGGGAATCAAATCAATGCCCAAATCCTTTTGTAATAACCAGTTTTTCTGTTTTATCTCAACACCTGTCTGTATTAACTGATCATAAGTGATTTTTCCTGACCAATAACCTTCAATAGCCTTTTTTATTTCTCTGTCATTTCCGATACGCGGATATCCTAAATTATGAGTTATCATCTTTAATAAATTTTAATTGCCGATATTTTTCGATGCAAAAATAGTAAAAATATAATTATAAAAAGATATCAATATCTTTTTATAGAAAATTAATTATATCTTTGAAAAAAGAAATTAACGCTATGAATATCACGCCAAATTCATTGGAAACCCTGGTTGCTCAAAGAGATACGAATTTCGAATATATCGATAATCTTACATTGGGAGAACTATGCAGCTACATTGTTAAAAGACATCATGCGTATGTCCGTGAGAATATTCCATTCTTGAAAAAAAATCTTGAAGAAATTTGTCAGGTACATGGAGAACAACACCCTGAACTATTTGAAATCAAGGAGTTGTTTATTGGTTTTGTCAGGGACTTTACTGTGCACATACAGAAAGAGGAAATTATGCTATTTCCATTTATACATGGGTTGGAATCCGCAAAAAATGAGAATTCTCCATTACCCAAGTCACCGTTTCGTTCTATATCAGATCCAATTGTAATGATGATTGAAGAGCATCAGAATGAAGACCAGAGATTTAACAAAATATCTGAACTTTCTAAAAATTATCGTATTCCTGAAGATGCCTGTACAACT
>JGIcombinedJ21911_10000590_pt1 | contig 12014 bp, 7 predicted proteins | sample BarGraNGADG00211_FD_21911 | JGI IMG/M metagenome (IMG submission 21911)
TTCAGGGCAAACCCTGTGGCCGGGGTGACCAGGTCAGACAATGGACTTCGCCCGTAGGTCCCTTTGAGCAGCGCATCCAAAGCTTTGGGAAAAGCAAGTAGGCCGAATTGTCTGCCACTGAGCCCCCGCTGTCTGTCCAACAGAACAGCGGGGGCTTATGGCCTCACCCCCGGATTGACTCCGAGCGCAGTCAGCGCTCGAAACTATGGGCCGTTCGATGCGCTGCTCAGGCAGCACAACCAGCCGTCGCCTCCGCCTCCAGTAACGTCAGCCTCGGCCGATGAAGGCACGCCCACACGAGTCCAGCGCGCGGCTCAGATGGCTTTGACGACGCCGGCGTTCTTCACGGGCTCCGGACTGGAGTTGGCCATGTCGTTGCTGGATCCAAGCGCGTGGCCTGGAGGCTTCGACCGCGGCCCCGGTCGCCATGCTCAGCGAGCGCCACCACCGGATGCTCGGCGACTTGACGAGGCGGGCCGAGCTGGACTGCCCGTTCGAGTCGATCTGTAGGACTCGTGTGTTTTTCCGGACCGGCATCGAGCTCCGGTCTAGTTCGCTAGCCAAGGTAGTTGGAGGTGTCGTCGTGCCGGTGGGAGGGAGAGTACTGCGATCGGCTTCTCGTCAAGGGGCTCTGGCCGAGACCGTGGACAGGAGCGACGGCTGCTTGGGCTGCGGTGGCACGCTCTGAAGAGCCTCTGTCGGTCAATGGGTTTGGCCGCGGGGCGTTGATCACCGCCCAGTCGACCTTGCCGCCGTCGTCGGCGGGCAGGACTCCGAATGCTAGCCGGCCGGCTGACTGCGCTGGGCGCTTTGGGGGAACGTGGGCCTCGTGCGGGGTCGGCAACATGACGAGGTGGCGGTCGGAATCTGTGTGAAGGTCCTGCGGAATGCTCGGCTGCTGCACCATAGCCAACTCAATTCGGTGGTCCCGGAAGTGAGGACACGGGCCACCGAGGTTCGGGAGCAGCACGGGGATAAGCCGACGTCACCAGAGTCTGGGGGGACGAAGCACTTCAAAGTGTATACCCCAGACACGCCCGAACGTGTGGCCCAGGTCACATGGCCGCCGAGCTCAGATCTGAGGCCTGGCCGGACATTTCAACCGACGGGACCAACCGTCAAAGGAACCACATACGAAGGACGCTCGCTGAAATAGGCGGGGGTGGCCTCTGGGCAAACGACGCTCTTTCGTCTCTCGCCTGACCCTTACCTTGCCCGCGTCCCAACCCACCGGGACGGCTAGGTGGTCGACGGAGGCAACGAGCGGATCCTGACCCTTGTCGCATTCGGTGACTGCGTTGGGCCCGCCGCCCTCGTGTGCGGATGAATACGGCTCTAGTCAAGTCGCATTCTCCTTGCTCATCAGAATGGCATTCGCGTGTTGCGACCAGCAACCGAGACCAAGTTCACCGCTGGATCCCGGCTGAGCTTGCCGCCATAACCCGCTTTGTCCGTTCGGCGAGATCCGGGTCCCAGTCTGTGGACGGGGTCATAGAATCCTGTCATGACACAGCGTTCGACCCCATCGCCCAGCCTGACCTCGACCACCCCGACATCGACCAGCGCGACCACAGCCTCTGGTCGGCCTGACATCAAGCCGCGCAGCCGCGAGGTCACCGACGGGCTTGAGAAGGCCGCGGCCCGTGGCATGCTGCGAGCCGTCGGTATGGGCGATGACGACTGGGTCAAGCCGCAGATCGGCGTCGCCAGCTCCTGGAACGAGATCACCCCCTGCAACCTCTCCCTGGACCGGCTCGCCAAGGCCGCCAAGGACGGTGTCCATGCCGCCGGTGGTTACCCGCTGGAGTTCGGCACCATCAGCGTGAGCGACGGCATCTCGATGGGCCATGAGGGGATGCATTTCTCCCTGGTCAGCCGCGAGATCATCGCCGACTCCGTCGAGACCGTCATGCAGGCCGAACGCCTTGACGGCTCCGTTCTGCTGGCCGGCTGCGACAAGTCGCTACCGGGCATGCTCATGGCCGCTGCGCGCCTGGATCTTGCTAGTGTNTTCCTGTATGCCGGGTCGATCCTGCCGGGGATCGCCAAGATGAGCGACGGGTCGGAGCGNACGGTCACGATCATCGACGCCTTCGAGGCCGTCGGAGCGTGCGCCGCGGGTCGAATGAGCCGCGAAGACGTCGACGCCATCGAGCGTGCGATCTGCCCGGGCGAAGGTGCCTGTGGTGGGATGTACACCGCCAACACGATGGCCTGTGTGGCCGAAGCCCTGGGGATGTCGCTGCCCGGCAGTGCGGCACCACCGGCCACCGATCGTCGGCGCGACGGCTTTGCCCGTAAGTCCGGCGAAGCCGTTGTCGAGATGTTGCGCCGTGGCATCACCGCCCGCCAGATCATGACCAAGGAGGCATTCGAGAATGCCATCGCCGTCGTGATGGCTTTCGGCGGCTCTACCAACGCTGTTCTGCACCTGCTCGCCATCGCCAACGAAGCCGAGGTCGAGCTGTCGCTGGACGACTTCGCGCGGGTTGGGGCCACGGTGCCCCACCTGGCCGACGTCAAGCCGTTCGGCCGGTTTGTGATGACCGACATCGATCGCGTCGGGGGTGTTCCGGTTGTCATGAAGGCCCTGCTGGACGCCGGACTGTTACACGGTGAGTGCCTGACGGTCACCGGTCGTACGGTCGCGGAGAACCTCGCCCAGGTCCGGCCGCCGGACCCCGATGGTCAGGTCTTGCGTGCCATGTCCCAGCCCATCCACAAGAGCGGCGGTCTGACGATCCTGCGCGGTTCCCTGGCCCCGGAGGGTGCTGTGGTCAAGTCGGCTGGTTTCGACACGGACGTGTTCGAGGGAAGTGCAAGAGTCTTCGACGGTGAGCGCGCGGCGATGGATGCCGTCGGCAATGGCTCCCTGCAGGCCGGTGAGGTGGTGGTCATCCGCTACGAAGGCCCCAAGGGAGGTCCTGGCATGCGCGAGATGCTGGCTGTCACCGGAGCCATCAAGGGTGCGGGCCTCGGCANGGACGTGCTGTTGCTGACCGATGGCCGGTTCTCCGGAGGAACCACAGGCCTGTGCGTCGGCCATGTGGCTCCCGAGGCGATCGACGGAGGTCCCATCGCCTTCGTCAGGGACGGTGACCGAATCCGGCTGGATGTGGCCGCAGGAACCCTTGACGTNGACCTGACCCCGNAGGTGCTGGCCGAGCGTGCGGTTGGATTCACTGCGCCTGCGCCCAAGTACCCCCGAGGTGTGCTGGCCAAGTACCGCAAGCTGGTGGGAAGTGCTGCCGGCGGCGCGGTCTGTGGCTAGGGACTCCTGCCCGCGCCCGTGGCACAGGGGCGCGGCTTGGGAACCTGGCCAGGGCTGGGAGTCACGAGTCCAGATATCGGACATTTCCTCCAAATGCTGAGACGGTGAGCACCCCCAGTTGACACGGAATCGGCGGTGTCGCACGGTTGGGGCGTGGACCGATTTTTCGTACTTCCCTAGCGCGCAGACTCTCATCCGAGTCAGCGCGCTGCCCCTCACGTCCGGATCCGGACCGGGGGTTTTTTTGTGCAGATGGTCCGTGATCTCGGGCTTCTGTCGGACCACGGAACAGACGAGGCGCTCGTTTCTTGAAAGCGGTGACGAAAGTGACGGACGGCAACGCCCCCCGGCCAGGTTCGAGCCCGGCAGGTTCGAGCCCGGCAGGCTCGGCCAATGCAGAGCCAGGACCCCGACCCTCTCCGTCGGACCTTGCGGGCTCGATGCGCGCACGAGTCGGTGAGGTCGCGGCGCCGCCGGCTCAGGTCACCGGCGCACAGAGCCTGGTGATGGCCCTCGAAGCCGTTGGCGTCGACACCGTCTTCGGCATCCCCGGCGGGGCGATCCTGCCGGCATACGACCCGTTGCTGGACTCCACCAAGGTGCGGCACATCCTCGTGCGCCACGAACAGGGCGCGGGACACGCCGCTGAGGGGTATGCGTCCGCCAGCGGCAGGGTCGGCGTGTGCATGGCCACGAGCGGCCCGGGTGCGACGAATCTGGTCACGCCGCTGGCCGACGCCTATATGGACTCGGTCCCGATTGTCGCTATCACCGGTCAGGTCACGTCCCGGTCCATCGGCACGGATGCGTTCCAGGAAGCCGACATCCGCGGGATCACGATGCCGATCACCAAGCACAACTACCTGATCACCGACGCCGACGCCATCCCGCGCGCCATCGCCGAGGCGTTTCACATCGCCTCGACCGGCCGACCCGGGCCGGTCCTGGTCGACATCAGCAAGGACGCGCTGCAAGCTCAGACCACCTTCGTGTGGCCGCCGAAGCTCGACCTTCCCGGTTACCGGCCCGTGGCAAAACCGCACAGCAAGCAGATCCGCGAGGCGGCCCGGCTCATCCGCGAGGCGCATCGTCCGGTGCTCTACGTCGGCGGGGGAGTCATCCGATCCGGTGCCAGCGACGAGCTGCGCCGGTTCGTCGAGCTGACCCAGATACCCGTGGTGACGACCTTGATGGCCCGTGGCGCGGTCCCCGACACCGAGCCGCTCAACCTGGGTATGCCGGGCATGCACGGCACCGTGTCTGCCGTCACGGCCCTGCAGAAGTCCGACCTGCTGATCACGCTCGGCGCCCGCTTCGACGACCGGGTGACCGGTCAGCTGTCGACGTTCGCCCCTGACGCCAAGGTCATCCACGCAGACATCGACCCGGCCGAGATCTCCAAGAACCGGGCCGCNGACGTGCCGATCGTGGGCGACTGCAAGGACGTCATCAGCGATCTGATTGCCGTGGTGGGAAGCGAGCAGGAGGCCGGTCAGCGCGGGGACTACGAAGCCTGGCGCCAACAGGTCGCGCAGTGGAAAGCCACCTTCCCCTTGGGCTACACCTCACAGGACGGGTCGCTCTCCCCGCAGTACGTCATCGAGCGTATCGGTGCTATCAGCGGTCCTGAGTCGGTCTTCGTGGCAGGGGTGGGCCAGCACCAGATGTGGGCGGCCCAGTTCGTGCAGTATGAACGCCCGAACAGCTGGATCACCTCCGGTGGCCTCGGCACGATGGGCTTCTCGGTGCCGGCGGCGATGGGCGCCAAGGTTGCTCAGCCCGGACGCACCGTCTGGTCCATCGACGGGGACGGTTGCTTCCAGATGACCAACCAGGAGCTCGCGACCTGCGTCATCAACAAGATCCCGATCAAGGTCGCGATCATCAACAACTCCAGCCTCGGCATGGTTCGCCAGTGGCAGACGCTTTTCTACAACGAGCGCTACTCCAACACCGACCTGCACACGAGCCACGACCAGGTGCGCGTCCCGGACTTCGTCAAGCTGGCCGAGGCCTACGGTTGTGTGGGAATGCGCTGTGACTCCGCAGCAGAGGTTGACGCCACCATCCGAGCGGCGATGGAGGTCGACGACCTTCCCGTCGTGGTGGACTTCGTCGTCCACCGGGATGCGATGGTGTGGCCGATGGTCCCCTCCGGAGTCAGCAACGACCAGATCCAGACGGCACGTGGCCTCACGCCTGCGTGGGATCGCGAAGACTGAAAGGTGCAAGAGATGAGNAAGCACACGCTGTCAGTCCTCGTGGAGAACAAGCCCGGCGTACTGACCCGTATCGCGGGGCTGTTCTCGCGACGCGGGTTCAACATCGACTCCCTCGCGGTCGGCCCGACCGAGCACCCCGACGTGTCCCGCATGACGGTCGTCGTCGACGTGGACGAACTGCCGCTCGAGCAGGTCACCAAGCAGCTCAACAAGCTGGTCGANGTGCTCAAGGTCGTCGAGCTTGCAGGCACTGCGTCCGTTCAGCGGGAGATCCTCCTGGTGAAGGTCAGCGCTGACCTGCAAACCCGTTCGCACATCATCGAGACGGCGCATCTGTTCCGGGCGAAGATCGTTGACGTCGCAGCCGAAGCGGTGACCATCGAGGCCACCGGCGACAGCGACAAGCTGGAGGCGTTGCTGCGGATCCTGGAGCCGTTCGGCATCAAGGAGCTGGTGCAGTCCGGCATGGTCGCCATCGGCCGCGGTGCCCGCTCGATCACCGATCGTTCTCTACGGTCGGCCTGACGCGACAAGACTCACTACTGCGCGCCCATCAACCCTCGCTCACCGATACGGCACATCCGATTCCCACTTCCAACGCAANTCACGCAAAGAAGGAGCCCGACCGTGGCTGAAATGTTCTACGACGCCGATGCAGACCTGTCCGTGATCCAGGGGCGCAAGGTTGCCGTCATTGGCTATGGCAGCCAGGGTCACGCCCACGCGCTGAACCTGCGCGACTCAGGTGTCGACGTCCGGGTTGGCCTGGCCGAGGGCAGCAAGTCCAGGGCCAAGGCCGAGGCCGAGGGCCTGCNGGTGGTCTCGGTGGCCACAGCGGTCCAGGAGTCCGANCTTGTCATGATCCTGACCCCGGACCAGGTCCAGCGCACGGTATATGCGGAGTCGATCGCGCCCAACCTCAAGCCGGGCTCGGCGCTGTTCTTCGCACACGGCTTCAACATCCGCTTCGGCTACATCCAGGCGCCGACCGGTGTCGACATCGCCATGGTTGCCCCCAAAGGACCGGGTCACCTGGTCCGCCGCGAGTACGTCGACGGCCGAGGTGTCCCGGTGCTGGTCGCCGTCGAGAAGGACGAGACCGGCAAGGCGTGGGAGCTGGCAAAGTCCTACGCCCGGGCGATCGGTGGCCTGCGCGCCGGCGGTATCCGCACGACCTTCACCGAAGAGACCGAGACCGACNTGTTCGGCGAGCAGGCGGTCCTNTGTGGTGGTGCCTCGCAGCTGGTCATGTACGGGTTCGAGACCCTGGTCGAGGCCGGTTACCAGCCCGAGGTCGCCTACTTCGAGTGCCTGCACGAGCTCAAGCTCATTGTCGACCTGATGGTCGAGGGAGGCATCGCCAAACAGCGCTGGTCGGTCTCGGACACCGCTGAGTACGGTGACTACGTCTCGGGGCCGCGCGTCATCGACCCACACGTCAAGGAGAACATGCAGGCTGTCCTGGCCGATATCAAGAGTGGCGCGTTCGCCGCGCGCTTCATCGCCGACCAGGACGCCGGCGCCCCTGAGTTCACGGCGCTGCGCGCGAAGGCCGCTGCGCACCCGATCGAGGAGACCGGTCGTGAGCTGCGTGGCCTGATGAGCTGGATCAAGGCATCCGACACGGACTACGTCGAGGGCAGCGCAGCCCGCTGAGTCCGGGGGTCCACATCGCGGGCTCAAGCCNCCAGCCAGACTCGCGCGCNCTAAACTGATGCCGGGCACACCGTGAAGGTGTGCCCGGCACAGAGCGGTGCCGAGGTATCTTCCACCGGCCCCGGCCGCATGCCACCGCATGCACGACGTGCCGATTTTCCCGCTAGCTGTGAAGGACAGGTCCAGTGACCAAGCCCGTTGTCTTGATTGCCGAAGAGCTCTCGCCCGCGACCGTCGAGGCCCTCGGGCCCGATTTCGAGATCCGGTATTGCGATGGCGCCAACCGCGAGGAGCTGCTGGTCGCCCTCGCAGACGTCGACGCCGTGCTGATCCGCTCCGCCACCAGAATCGACCAGGAAGCGCTGGGCGCCGCCCCGCAGCTCAAGGTTGTCGCCCGTGCCGGCGTCGGTCTGGACAACGTGGATGTCAAGGCCGCCACAATTGCCGGCGTCATGGTCGTGAACGCGCCGACCTCCAACATCACCTCTGCTGCCGAGCTTGCCGTCGGACTCCTACTGGCCACCGCCCGCAACATCGCGCCCGCCAACGACGCGCTCAAGGCCGGCAAGTGGAAGCGCAGCCAGTACGGCGGCGTCGAGCTGCTCGGCAAGACCGTGGGCATTGTCGGCTTGGGCCGCATCGGTGCGCTGATCGCGGAGCGTCTTGCCGGTTTCGGTATGAAGCTCCTGGCTTACGACCCCTACCTGAGCACGGCGCGCGCCGGGCAGCTCGGGGTACGGCTGGTATCCCTGGACGATCTGCTGCGCGAGAGCGACTTCATCACCGTGCACCTTCCCAAGACGCCGGAGACCCTGGGCCTCATTGGCGAAGAGGCTCTCAAGCTCGTCAAGCCGTCCGTGCGCATCATCAATGCGGCCCGCGGCGGCATCGTGGACGAACAGGCCCTGGCCAACGCACTCAAGGAAGGCCGGGTCGCGGGCGCCGGTATCGACGTGTGGGCGAAGGAGCCGTGCACGCAGTCTCCCCTGTTCGAGTTCGAATCGGTCGTGGTCACCCCGCATCTGGGCGCCTCGACCGAAGAGGCCCAGGAGAAGGCCGGCGTTGCTGTTGCCAAGTCGGTCCGACTGGCCCTTGCCGGCGAGCTCGTCCCCGACGCCGTGAACGTGTCGAGCGGAATCATCGCCGAGGAGGTCCGTCCCGGAATCGCCCTGGTCGAGAAGCTCGGCCGGATCTACACCGCCCTGGCCGCGGCCGTCCCGGTGCAGCTCGACATCGAGGTCTGGGGCGAGATCACCGAGTACGACGTGAGCGTCTGGAAGCTGGCCGCTCTCAAGGGCCTGTTCCAGGACGTCGTCGAGGAGTCGGTGACCTACGTCAACGCTCCGCTGCTGGCCCAGGAACGAGGTTGCGAGGTACGCCTCCTGACCGATCCGAAGAGCCTGGACTTCCGCAACGTCACAACGCTGCGCGGGACTCTGTCCGACGGAAGCGTCGTCAGCGTNGCCGGCACGCTGACCGGCCCACGGATGATCGAGAAGGTGGTCGGGGTCAACGACTTCGACCTCGAGGTTCCGGTCTCCGAGCACATGGTCTTCTTGACGTATGTCGACCGACCGGGCGTGGTGGGTACCGTCGGTCGTGTCCTGGGCGAGGCAGGCGCCAATATCGGAGGCATGCAGGTGGCCCGGGNTGCCGAAGGCGGCCACGCTCTGATGGCGCTCACCGTCGACTCACAGATCCCGGCAGCGGTGCTGGCCGAGATCTCCCAGGAGATCGGCGCGACGGTCAGCGTCGCCGACCTCGACGACTGAGCTTCACAGGGCGCACTGAGCCTGAAAGGGCGCCTGGGACGTCCGCTGGCTGTCTCAACGTGCGAGAAACTCTTTGCCTGTGCTATGGCGCCCACGTAGCCTCGCGGGGGTATATGGCCAAGCACTGACGGGGGAAGGACGTGATTCACATGAGCGAAGACGAACTCGCTGCGCGCCGCGCGTTGCAGGAGTCACTGGACCTGCGAGACCAGGGACACACAGACGAGTAAACCTCAGCCGCAGCTGAGCTACGGCGCCGGGACTATCCCGGCGCCGTCTGCTATGCGTGCTGTTCGTCAGGTGAGATGGGGAATCCACAATGCAAGACGGCTCTTAGGCTGGTGAACATGATTGACTCCCAGACAACAGACACCCTGAACCTCGCCGTGATCGGGGGCGATGGCATCGGTCCCGAGGTGGTGGCCGAGGGGCTTAAGGTGCTTGCCGCGGTCACCGCGTCCAGTGGGGTCACCGTGAACACCACCGAATACGACCTGGGGGCCCGTCGCTGGCTTGCCACCGGTGAGACCCTGCCCGACTCCGTACTTGCGGAGATCCGCGGACACGACGCGATCCTGCTCGGAGCTGTGGGGGACCCCGGTGTGCCCAGCGGCGTCCTGGAGCGAGGACTCCTGCTCAAGCTGCGATTCGCCCTGGACCAGTACGTCAACCTGCGCCCGGTGCGGCTCTATCCCGGAGTGCAGAGCCCCCTGGCGCTCGATCGGGTCGCCCCCAATGGCATCGACTTCATCGTCGTGCGTGAAGGTACCGAGGGCCCGTACGTCGGCAACGGTGGCGCGCTGCGGATCGGCACGCCGGCAGAGATCGCCACCGAGGTCAGCATCAACACCCGCTTTGGCGTCGAGCGCGTCGTGCGCGACGCCTTCGCCCGTGCGCAGGCAAGGCCTCGCCAGCATCTGACCCTCGTACACAAGCACAACGTCCTGGTGCACGCGGGCGACCTGTGGCGCCGGACCGTGGACGAGGTGGGTGCCGAGTTCCCAGAGGTGAGCACGGCCTACCAGCACGTGGACGCCGCCACGATCTTCATGGTCACTGACCCGGGCCGCTTTGACGTGATCGTGACGGACAACCTCTTCGGTGACATCCTGACCGACATCGCGGCCGCCATCGCCGGCGGCATCGGCCTGGCTGCCAGTGCCAACATCAACCCGCAGGGAAGCGCCCCCAGCATGTTCGAGCCGGTCCACGGGTCGGCCCCCGACATCGCGGGTCAGGGCAAGGCCGACCCGACCGCTGCGATCCTGTCCGTCGCCATGCTCCTGGAGCACCTGGGCCGGCCCAAGGACGCATTCGCGGTGGAGCAGGCTGTGGCCTCGGACCTGTCCACCCGCGGGGCCGCGACCCGTTCCACCTCACAGGTCGGCGACGCGATCGCAGCCCTGACCGGCTGAGCCGGTCGACCCGACCCCTTTGCTCCCGCGTGGCAGGGAGTCCGGCTAACCTTCGGCTAGCAGACACCCCGCACGCGCCTTGGAGGAACCATGTCATCGGCAGCACTCTCGTTCACGGTGCAGGTGCGTTCTGACCCACTGCCGGACGATCAGCGCGAGGCTGTTCTGGCCGACCCTGGGTTCGGCCGCACATTCACCGATCACATGGTCNTGGCGAGCTGGACCACCGCTGAAGGCTGGCATGATGCCAAGGTCACCGCATACGGGCCGTTGTCGTTGGACCCCTCGGCGGCGGTTCTTCACTATGCCCAGGAGATCTTCGAGGGGATGAAGGCCTACCGGCACGCGGACGGTTCTGTCTGGACGTTCCGGCCGGAGGTCAACGCGGCCCGGTTCGCTCGCAGCGCGCGGCGACTGGCTCTTCCGGAGCTGTCGGAGACGGACTTCATCGAGTCGCTGCGGGCGCTGGTCTCGACCGACCAGAAGTGGGTTCCAGTCGCGGGTGGCGGAGAGGCCAGCCTCTACCTGCGCCCGTTCATGTTCGCCTCCGAGGCGTTCCTGGGAGTGCGGCCGGCGGCTGCCGTGACCTACGTCGTGATCGGCTCNCCCGCGGGTCCCTACTTCGCCGGTGGCCTGAAGCCCGTCTCCATCTGGCTGTCCACCGACTACGCGCGTGCTGCCCCCGGAGGCACCGGCGAGGCCAAGTGCGGCGGCAACTACGCAGCCAGTCTCGCCGCACAGGTTCAGGGCACCGCCAACGGCTGCGACCAGGTCGCGTTCCTGGATGCGCTGGAGCGCAAGTGGGTTGAGGAGCTCGGCGGGATGAACCTCTTCTTCGTGTTCGGCGACGGCACCATCGTGACCCCCGAGCTGACCGGGACGATCCTGCAGGGCGTGACGCGCTCCTCGATCCTTGCGCTGGCCGGCGATCTCGGCCTCACGGTGAAGGAACGTCGTGTCTCCATCGACGAGTGGCGTGATGGCGCGGCCAGTGGCGAGATCACCGAGGTGTTCGCCTGCGGGACCGCAGCGGTCGTCACGCCGGTCGGTCGGTTGGCGTGGCACGGTGGTGAGGTCGTCGTCGGCGATCCAGGGGTCAACGATGGGGTCGGCTCGGTGACCGCCTCGATCCGTCAGCTGCTGCTCGATGTGCAGTACGGCCGTGTGGCGGACACGCGTGGCTGGCTGACCCGCCTCGTGTAGCGAGCTGTCTATGGGTCTGGGAATAGACCATTGACAGNGAGCCCTTGATGGCTTTAGATCGTCTCACCCATGATTCATCGGTAGCCGATGGTCTGCCGATAGACCTTATAAGAGGTGAAGCGTGAGCGTTACCCCACCCGCTCCGGTTGTCGATGAGGACGCGGNCAGGCTGGCTGAGCTCGGCTACAAGCAGGAGCTGCACCGCGGAATGAGCGGGTTCTCCAACTTCGCCGTCTCGTTCTCGATCATCTCTGTACTGGCCGGCTGCATCACGAGCTATGGGATCGCGATGACCTCGGGTGGTCCGATCGCGATCTCGCTCGGCTGGCCGCTGGTCGGGGTCTTCGTCCTGTGCGTCGCGCTGGCGATGGGCGAGATCTGTTCGGTCTACCCGACCGCAGGAGGCCTGTACTTCTGGGCCGGGCGGCTGGCCCGCAAGAACAAGGCGGTCTGGGCCTGGTACGTCGGGTGGTTC
>JGIcombinedJ21911_10000591_pt1 | contig 11997 bp, 10 predicted proteins | sample BarGraNGADG00211_FD_21911 | JGI IMG/M metagenome (IMG submission 21911)
AGCGGCAGCGGCGATCCACCATCTCTTACTTTCCAAATTTTCATTACCATATTTATTATTTCCTCCTTGCCTTTTAAAAAGGCTGAATTTAGTTGGTGACACTTTAAGAAAACCTCCGCATTGGGTAGATGAAGGGCTTTTATCGCGTCATGAATAAATCAAAAAAACATTCATATTATACATTAGCAAAGAATATGCCCCTTGCAAGGGGCATTCCAGGAAGTGCAAAATATATTTGATTATTGACTGCGTTTTTCCCAAAAAAGAACAAATCTGTATTTTCTCTATTTTAAGAAATCAAAGAGATCATTGCTGGCCGGTGTTTTTCAGAGAAGGGATGGAAAGCGACCGTTAATATTGTATCCGGCGGCTGAATTATTGCGGTGATTATGGCTGGAAAAAATAGTCCAGCTTACCTGATAATAATTGGCGAAATCCGGCACGATATCGGACAGGGGTAATATCTCCCCGAAGTCGGGGTAACTTACCCCGTTACTTTTTGCGCCACCATGCAGTATTCCAAATACTGCCATTATATCAAATATATAATCATTTGGTATTAAAATTGCTGTTACCTGATAAACATCTAAAGAATCCTCAGGATGAAGGAGGTACCGCTATGGGAGGTGATTGCGGCAATATATATGAGCTGCGACCTGTTTCCATTATCAGAACTTTGCCACAAATCAAAGATCACAGACTATTCCAGTTGAAGTTGGAAGATGGAACAACATGGGAAAATTTCGGTCATCAACCCGGGCAGTTTATCGAAGTTTCCATTTTCGGCAAGGGAGAGGCGCCCATCAGCATATCCTCACCGCCAACTAGGCCTGATACTCTGGAAATATGTGTAAGACGCGCGGGCAAGGTTACAGAAGCCCTTTTTGAAATGGGAAAAGGTTCTACCTTCCACATTCGGGGTCCATATGGAAGAGGATTTCCCGTGGAGCATCTCAAGGGGCACAAACTGCTTTTTGTTGCCGGCGGTCTCGGGCTTGCCCCGCTACGCTCACTTTTGCTCTATGCCCTGGACAAGAGGAAAGAGTTTGACGATATCATCCTGATGTATGGCACAAATAATCCCGAAAACGTCCTATTCAAGTATGAACTGCTGAGCTTTTTTGACCGCAATGACATCAATTATCACTACAGCGTGGACAGGGACGACGAAGGCATCTGGAAACAATATGTGGGAGTGGTGACGGGTTTGTTCGACCACGCCGTTCTTTTCCCGGAAGAAACCCATGCTGTGCTGTGCGGTCCTCCGATCATGTATCGTTTTGTTTTGCAGAAGCTCCTGAGTNTGGGTTTTCCTAAAGAACATATCTTCATGTCGTTGGAGAGAATGATGAAATGCGGTGTCGGAAAATGTGGTCANTGCGCTTTTGGAGATAAGTATTGCTGTATTGATGGACCCGTTTTCCCCTATACAGAGATCGAAAAGATTAAGGAGGCAATCTGATCATGAGAAGGACGCGAACCGTATGCCCATTTTGCGGGTGTGGATGCAGCTTCTATCTTTTATCTGAGGGAGACAGGGTGACAGGCATAGAGCCCAGCCCCTTAAACCCGGTAAATAAAGGCATGCTATGTGTAAAGGGTTGGAACGCCCACGAATTTATTCATTCCCCCGAAAGGCTGACCACGCCGCTAATAAGGAAGNATGGATCGCTTGTAGAAAGCACATGGGATGAGGCATTAAAGGTTGTTGCGGACAGGTTCTTGGATATAAAGAAGCAATTTGGCTCCCGCGCTCTGGCCTTTCTCAGTTCCGCCAAAGTAACAAATGAAGAAAACTATCTCTTTATGAAAATGGCACGAGCGGCATTTGGAACAAATAATGTCGATCACTGTGCGAGGCTTTGACACAGCTCCACCGTGGTCGGTCTGGCCGCGACATTCGGTTCCGGAGCTATGACAAACTCGATTAACGATTTCGACGGTGCTGATCTGTTCCTCGTGATTGGTTCAAACACAACGTCACAACATCCCTTGATCGGATCGCGCATCATCAATGCTGTAAAAAGAGGAGCAAAGCTGCTGCTTATTGACCCCAGAGAGATACAACTGGCCGAGTTTGCCGATTTACATCTGAGGCATGATATCGGTACGGATGTGGCTGTGTTAAACGGCATCATGAACGTCATTATTGAAGAAGGTCTCGACGACAAGGAATTCGTCGAAACAAGAACGGAAGGCTTCGATCAATTAAAAGCCCTTGTCAGCAAATATCCGCCGCGAGTCGTGGAAAAAATTTCCGGCATCAATAGCCGCGATCTTAAGAACGCAGCGCGCATGTACGCCAAAGCGGATAAGGCAATGCTTGTCTATGCCATGGGCATCACCCAGCATACTACGGGCGTAGATAATGTAAAAACCTGCGCAAACCTGGCCATGCTGACCGGTCATCTGGGCAGGCCTTCGACGGGAGTAAATCCCCTGAGAGGTCAAAATAATGTTCAGGGCGCCTGCGACATGGGTGCATTGCCGAACGTATACAGTGGTTATCAACCGGTGACGGATTTGACTGTAAAAAAGAAATTTGAGGACGCTTGGGGTGTTGCGGCGCTGAACGACAAGGTTGGTCTGACCATCATCGATATGATGATAGCGGCGCAAAAAGGGGAGCTGAAAGCTCTCTATGTCATGGGAGAAAATCCCTTGATGAGCGATCCGGACACGTCTCACATCGAGCATGCCCTATCCAATCTTGATTTTCTCGTCGTGCAGGATATCTTTCTTTCCGAAACGGCGGCGAAAGCCGATGTCGTTCTTCCCGCCGCGTCTTTTGCCGAAAAGGAGGGCACGTACACCAACACCGAAAGAAGGGTTCAAATATCAGGAAAGGCTATATCTTCTCCGGGGCTCGCCCGGCCTGACTGGCAGATCATTTGTGAACTGAGCACCCTTGCCGGATACCCGATGAATTATAAATCGCCGGTCGATATAATGAAGGAGATTAATGCCGTGACACCTTCCTACGCAGGCATCACTTATGAGAGGTTGGAGCGTGGCTATGGACTCCAGTGGCCCTGTATCAACGAAGACCATCCGGGAACACCATACCTGCATAAAGACAAATTTAGCAAGGGCAAGGGGACATTTATACCGTGTGAATTCAAGCCCGTTGTCGAAATGCCCGATGAAGAGTACGACTTTATGCTCACCACAGGCCGTATCTATTATCAGTACCACACGGGCACCATGACCCGTCGCACCAGCATCCTGGATAGAGAAGCGCCGGCGGCGCTGGTTGAAATCAATCCTGAGGATGCAAAAAAGCTGGGCATAAAGAACAATGAAATAGTTGAGCTTACCTCACGCAGGGGTTCTATAAAGCTAAAAGCGGAGATTACGAAAAGAGTTCCGCAAAATGTTGTATTTTCCACATTCCATTTTCACGAATCACCCGTGAACATATTGACGAGTCCTGCGTATGATCCCATTGCAAAAATTCCAGAATATAAAGGGTGTGCCGTAAAAGTCAGGAGATGCGCATGAAAACACTGGCAAAAAAAGACCTCATCAAGGCAATGAATATCTGGGCTCAAAAACACGATGTCCTGTCCCCCACCAAAACGGCCCCGGGCGATTGTATATTCGATACGTTTCGGGAAAAAACATTTACACTCGACTATAAGAAGCCTCCGCTTTCACCAAAAGCTGTGTTTTTCCCCCACTCCGAGGTGACCTTCAAGGTTGAAAAAAATGAATACCGGGAAATCGTATCGGCAAAAAAGATGCTTATATTTGGATTACGCGCATGCGACATGATGGGAATTCTTCAGGCCGCAAGCTTTATGTCTCGTGATCGGAAGGATGTTTATTATAATGCAAAGCGGAATGCGGCCACGACGATCGTCATGGCCTGTCCCGGCCCGCAGAATGAAACCTGTTTCTGCACCACGACGCGCAGCGGTCCGGTCGCACAAAAGGGTTTCGATTTGCAGTTCTACGATGTAGGGGATGCCTTTCTGATTGAAATAGGCACTCCCAGGGGCGAAGAATTGTTATCGGCCATACCGCTTGCCGATGTAGATGACAGCCAGGCTAGACGGCAAATAGAGGAATTCAAGCAAAAGGCGATTCGTAGCATACCTGAGGTGAAATCGTTTATTAAAGCCATGAACAAACTAAAGGATGGCAAAGCCGATGAAAAAATCTGGGACAGTTTTGGTCAAAAGTGCATTACCTGCGGTGGGTGTGCCTTTGTGTGTCCCACCTGCACCTGCTTCAATGTTTATGATCATCAATCGTCTCCGGGAAATGGCCTTCGCGCACGGACATGGGATGCTTGTCTTTACGGCGGTTTTACCCGCGAGGCATCAGGCCATAATCCCAGAGCCAGCCAGGCTTTGAGACTCAAGAGACGTCATGAGCACAAACTNCTTCACTTCAANGAGATTGATATTCAGGGAAGCTTATGCGGCTGTGTAGGCTGCGGGCGCTGTTCCGATTACTGCCCCGTGCANATAGGAACTCTGGAGGTCGTGAAGGCAATCGCTGAATAATATAATTGCTTGGTAATTAATCCCAATATCGGAGGTCCTAATGTCTGAGAAAAAAAAGATACTGATAATTGATGACGATAAAGACTATGGAGAGGCGCTCAAGATCGTTCTGGAAAGTAACGGCTTTAAGGTTCTAAATGTTCTGAACGTTCAGGACGGTCGTAAAGCCATTGAAAAAGACAGACCGGCATTGATCATTCTTGATGTTATGATGGACAAACACACGGATGGATTCGATTTGTGCTACAGTCTGAAACATGATGAAAAATACAAAAATATACCCATTCTGATGGTAACCGCCGTTACCAACAAGACGGGGTTTAAATTCTCCCCGGAAACAGACGGTGAATACCTGCAGGCAGACGATTATGTGGCAAAGCCCATNCCGTCTGCCGAACTTCTCTTGCGGGTAAAAAAGCTTATCGGCTAAGCTTATGTATCCTACCGCCCGGCGTCTCTAAAGAATGTTTGATAATGCTATGTTATCTATGATAGTATTCAAACCACATTCCTAATATCGGGCTGAAATAATGAAAATCAATAATAAACGAACACAGCAGCTTTTTAAGTTAGACTTACAAAGCCGTCTTGCGTTTGGATTTCTAATTGCCACATGCCTCACGGGTCTTTTTGCCACCATTATCAGTATATGGACGATTAACAAAAGTACCATTGCAGAAGTACAGAACAGGGTACGTATGGATATCAATACGGCCAAGTTGATCTATAACAATTCGCTCGAGAAAATTACGTCCCTGATTCAGTTCACCGCCGAGGGGTCCGACCTGCGTGAGCTTATCAACAGGCATGATATCTCCAGCATGGCCTATATGAAAGCACTCATTCGAAGCGGGACAGCAACGCAGTTTGGGAATGACCATATAACTCTCGATATGCTCACGCTTGTGGATGCCGGAGGGAAGGTATTGTACAGAGCGTCTAATCCGGCAATCAGCGGAGACAACCTCCTGAAGGATCCCATCGTCAGAGACTGCATAGAAAAAAAGATCCCCCTCTCCTCAACCGAACTCATGTCCATTAAAGACATTTTAAGGGAAAATCCCGCGCTTTCAGACCGGGCGAAAATAAATATTGTGAAAACGCTTTTGTCCGCCGAAATCAGGGAAGATAAACTCTCGGAAGGTATGGTCATGAGAGCCGCCTATCCGATAATAGATAGAAACTCGAACCTGTTGGTGGGCATTCTGGTCGGAGGCGTTCTGATTAACAAGGACAATGCTATAGTGGATAAGATAAAAGAGACCGTGTATCACGGCGAAAAATACAAAGGACAGGAGATGGGGGTGGCCACTATATTTCAGGGAGGTGTGCGCATATCCACCAATGTTATGACGCAGGATAACAAAAGAGCCATTGGTACTATCCTTTCCAAAGAAGTTTATGAGCGGGTCATCAAAGAAGGGAAGGATTGGGTGGGCAGGGCTTTCGTTGTGCATGACTGGTATATCACCACCTATACCCCGATTTTCAACATGGATGAAAAGCTCATCGGCGTGCTCTACACGGGGATTCTTGAAGCCAAATACCGGGACATAAAATGGGAGTTAATCTGGATGAGCATAGGAATAACAATCTATGGCATGCTCATTGCGTTTATTATTTCCCTCCGTCTGGGCAACACCATTATCAAGAGAATACGCATACTGAAGAAGGCTACGGAAGCAATTGCCTCCGGCAACCTGGACTACAAACTATCGCCCGATAAAATATCGGGCTTCAACATACTGGATGAAGCCTTCAATGACATGGTCAGATCCCTCAAAGACCATAATGATCAATTACAAAAGATGCATCATCAACTGGCAAAAACTGAAAAATTGACCGCGCTCGGTGAGATGGCGGCTGGTGTTGCCCACGAAATCAATAATCCTCTGGGTGGAATCCTTCTATACAGCAACATCGTTCTGGAAGATATCCCGAAGGATAGCCCCGCACGGGAAAACGTGCAGAAGATCATCTATCAGACGAACCGCTGTAAAGAAATCGTACAGAGTCTGCTGGATTTTGCGAGAACGCCGACAGGCGAAATGCTTCCCCTTCAGATAAACCAGATCGTCAATACCTCTCTCAACCTGGTAAGAGACCAGTCCATGTTTCATGGAATAGGAATAGAAACCCGACTGGCGGATAATCTTCCCGAAGTAAGGGTTGATAGATCAAGACTGGAAGAGGTTTTTCTGAATCTGTTCATCAATGCGGCAGACGCCATGAAAGGCGGCGGAAAACTGACGATCGTAACTGAATTGAGTACAAACAACTCCATCAGAATTTCCATATCAGACACAGGCAAAGGAATAGATAAAGAACTCATTTCCCACATTTTTGAACCGTTCTTCACAACAAAGGAACCGGGTCAGGGTACTGGTCTTGGCCTTTCCATTGCCTACGGAATTATTCGAAAACACAACGGCACTATAGATGCGGAATGTAAACCGGGAAAGGGCACTACTTTCATTATATGCTTGCCCTCGTACAAGGGGAAAAACAATTCAACAGGTAACAATGCCGTCAGCAATTGAACCTCAGGAAACGGCCATCCGAAAATTCATGCCGTGTCCTGAAGCTTTCTCTTGCACAATCCTCTGAAATATCATAGCATTTTTCTCCGAATATCCGTCTGCGATGACATAAGCTAAATGGCAAAAAACGCCGGAACAAAGTTTAGAGTTCCGAATCATTGTGTTTAAGAGGTCAAGTGAAAGAAGCGGCAAACAAAAGCAGGAAAATTCTAATTATTGATGATGAAGAAGCCATCCGGGACGGATGTTATCAAATTCTTACGCGGAAAGGATATCATGTCGATAGTACGGGGGATGCTGTAAATGGTCTTCAGATGGCGCTGAAGGACTCCCATGACTTGATTCTGCTGGATGTCAGAATGCCCGAAGTGAACGGGATGGATATCCTGAAAAAACTGAAAGAAGAAAACAACATTTCCGCTAAGGTTATCATCATCACCGGATACGGGACAATACCGCTGGCTGTCGAGGCCATGCGTCAGGGTGCTTTCAATTTTCTCACGAAGCCATACTCCGCGGGTGAACTCAAGGACGCGGTCAACAATGCTCTCCAGACGGATGAACTGTCTAACGGCGAAAAAAATCTTTCCGTGCTGATCGGGTCCAGCGACTACATGAAAGAGCTTAAAGATTCGATCAAAAGGATCGCGCAGACCGACAGCACCGTTCTCATCACAGGGGTCAGCGGCACAGGAAAAGAACTTGTCGCACTTACTATTCATCAATTAAGTAAACGGGCTGACAGGCCCTTCATCCCGGTTGATTGTTCTTCGCTCGCTGAAAGCCTCATGGAAAGCGAACTGTTCGGTCATGTCAAAGGAGCCTTCAGCGGCGCCACGGAATCACGTGACGGCCGTTTCCAGATGGCGGACAAAGGAACCTTGTTCCTTGACGAAATTTCCAACATCAGCCTCAATATTCAAGCAAAATTATTGCGGGTCATTCAGGAGCAGGAAGTGCCGCGGGTCGGCAAATCATCGCCGGAGAAGGTGGATGTCAGACTAATCGCGGCGACGAACAGGGATATTCGAGCCGAAATCGAAGCGGGAAAATTCAGGGAAGACCTGTTTTACCGGCTTTCCGTCGTGCCTTTTAATATAAAACCCTTGAGAGAACACAAGGCCGATATTCTTCCCATTGCCCAGCATTATCTCGACTTGTACACAAAGAAATATAAAAGCAAAGTGCGGTGCCTTTCTGAAGAAGCAAAAAAATCACTGATGTCATACAAATGGCCTGGGAATGTCAGGGAACTGAAAAACACAATCGAACGGCTGTGTGTTCTTAGCGACCATGAAACAGTAAATTTATCCGATATCTTTTACTATGGCCAAGGCGAAGGAGCAAAGGCGCCGGTAGTTGATTCTTCATCAGGAAGAGTGACCCTGGTCGATGTCGAAAAAGAACACATCGAAAAAGCGCTCAGCCATTTCCACTTTCAGATCAACAAAACGGCAAAATTCCTAGGTATCGACAGAAAGACACTNAGGATCAAAATGCGTAACTACGGTATAAAGACAGAGCAGTGACATAAGGGGTATTTTACCCCTTAAAATGATTTCCCCTGCCCGTCTTTTATATTATTCATAAATAAATCAATATGTTACAATCTGGCATNATCCTTGCTCATATATAGCACAAAAGTATTATGGAGGTGATTGATCATGACGATTAAAAAGAAAATACTCCTAATAGATGATGACAAAGACTTCTTATTCGCCACCAAGCTTATTCTGGAAAAGGGCGGATACGAGGTATTTATGGCGGAAGATGGAAAAACTGGAGTGGAGATGTGGAAATCCATATCTCCGGACCNGGCCATCATCGACATGATGATGGAAACCTGGGGCGAGGGTTTCTCCGTATTGAACAAAATCCGCGCCACCGATATGGGGAAGGAAACNCCTCTTTTCATGCTGAGCGCTGTTGATCTTCAAGGTCCTTACAATTCCTTCGAACCCCCTCCGGAATTTCCCAAAATCAATAAGGTATTGCATAAGCCAATAAAGGCGGATGATCTTCTCAGATACATTGCTCAGGAATTGGGCGGCAAATAGTCATGACGAACAAATCTGAAAAGCCCCTGATTCTGATTATCGATGATGAAGAGGCTCTGCGGGATGGGTGCAGGCAGGTGCTGGAAAAGTGCGGCTACGCCGTGCTTACGGCCGAGCAGGGAATCGAGGGTATCAATCTCGCGCGGGAACACGTGCCTGATATGGCCTTTGTTGATCTTAAAATGCCTAATATATCGGGGATGGAAATCATTGAAATCCTCTCCCGGGACATACCTGATATTGTTCTTGTCATGATCACAGGATTCGCAACCATTGTTTCGGCAGTGGAGGCCATGCAAAAAGGAGCTTACGACTATCTGCCCAAACCATTCAATCCCGATCAATTAAGAGCGCTAACAAAGCGTGGATTAGACCACCGCAACCTTAAAATCGAAACAAGGAAGCTCAGAGAAGAAAAAGACCAGATGGAAAAGAACTTCATCACTTTCGTAAGCCACGAAATGCGTTCTCCGCTTGTTGTTATCCGGCAATACATTGAGGCGCTAAACGAAATAGCGGGAGACCGCTTCGACAAAGACGTCAGGGAAATCATTGAACGATGCAGAAAGCGCATCCAGAGTCTCGAGGAAATGGTTGAACATTGGCTGGACATCAGCCGCATAGAGAATGGNACCCTGGCACAGCAGAAAGTCTCTTTAAGCTTAGCTTCCATNATTTCCCGGAGCGTGGAGGAAATGACCCCTATCTGCCGGAAGAGGGGAATTTCTCTGGAAACAAATATTCCCAAAAAATTACCCCAGATAACAGGAGACGCGGAAAGTCTGGTACGGGTATTCACCAATATTATCGGCAACGCGACAAAATACACTCCGGGGGNAGGCAAAATAACTGTTTCTGCTCAACACGACGAATATTACACCACCGCCAGCATAGCGGATACGGGGATGGGCATTTCCCCAGACAAGCTTTCGTTGATTTTCGAGCCTTTTTTCAGATGCGGCGGAAAAAATGAAAAACACAGCGGTTCCGGCCTGGGATTGACTTTCTGCAAAAAAATAATGGAATCCCACAAANGCTGTATCGCAGTTTCGTCAAAGGAAGGCGAGGGAACGACGTTTGTGCTAACATTTCCTGCCCAAATTAATCCGGCACGAAAAGCGTCCGGGGCAATTTCTTAAATTTATTTGAAGAGTAATACCATTTCAGGTAAGCTAATTAAAAACATTAAAGACAATTTATATGAAATACTACGATGAAGAAAGCTATCGTTTTCATAAAAATGATGTTTCGGACAGATGCTTTTGCTGCAATCAAAATGCGCCGAGATTGCTGATTGTCCGGCATATTGAAAGTAACATGCTGGTTCACCTCTGTCCGGAATGCATGGTAAATAATAGTTCGGATTATCTTTTGGACAACACAAGGCCATGGCTTGGCGCGAAAAAGAAGACATAATATATCAATTTCAACTAAACAAAAAAAGGAGGCTTGGAGTGTTTCGCTCCAAGCCTCCTTGAAAGTTTTAAATAGTTACTTCCAGCNTATCGTCGTCTTACTTCTCCCCGTCGGAAACGATCAGCGTTCCTTGATGCTCCATTTCTTTGAGCCATTTGGGGTGTTGCTTTTTCAGCCAGGCTCTGGTTACCCAGCCGCTAATCATGGCTGAAACCGACCCGGGTGAGCCAATCGTCCCTAAATATAAATGGACGAAGAAAAAGGCGAAGATAATTAAAAATCCCAATACATGCAATGGATACGTCCAGCGCAAGAGCTCTATCCTTAAAGGAAAGTATACGGTAAACCACATAAAAAAACCGGTGATAAGCATGATCACGCCGAAAAAGGCGACGGTAAGGAAAAACATCTTCTGTCCGGGATTATATTTCCCGACTTCCGGCACTTTGTCCACATGCCACAAATAACCGCCTGCCGTCATTATCCAGTCAATATCTTCCGGAAAGACAAAAATTCCGGCTTCTTTCCACCACATCAGCACTGCCAGAACAAGCGAAATGCCAAAAACCAAACCGGTATAATTATGCACCAGTTTAAGCCCTTTCAATCCTCCCATAATTGCCCCGAAGAAATTGAGCGATTGATACATCATCCCTAATCCCGTGAGGCACAGCAGTAAGCAGGAAATAGCCATTAGCCAGTGGACAAATCTTTCATATCCTGAAGTCGCTTTAATTAGTCCTTTTTTCATACTATTTCCCTCCCTGCGTCTTTTCGTCTTGTATTACTTCTTCGGGGTCGGGTCTTTTGGGCCCGTGCAGAACATAATGGAGAAAAGAACCTCCGATTACGCCACCTGCAGCCAGCAGACTGAGTGGCTTTAACCAACTCTTCCAAAGAGTAACAGAAAGCGGCACTTTGGGATTTTTCTTAATGCCAGCGTAAACATCCGGCTGCTCTTTCAAAATATACATAAAATGAGTTCCCCCGACAAACTTATCGCCATAGGTAGATGCGACAACTCCCAAATCCTGTTTACGTTTGGCGGCAGCGCTCATTATAGCTTCTTTATCACCCCATTTGAGGGCTCCGGTGGGACAAGCCTTGACGCAAGCCGGATCCAAACCATTGGTAATTCTGCTTTCGCACATATCGCATTTGTAAACTTTCTCCGTTTTTGAATCATAACGGGGAATCTCAAACGGACAGGCTGCAACGCATTCTTTGCAGCCGATGCACTTTTCCCGGTCCATGCCCACGGTTTTAAAATCCTTATTGTAATAAAGAGCGCCACTGGGGCAAACCGTCACGCAGGCAGCATTGGTGCAATGCATGCACGCTTCTTTGCGGAAGAGCCATTTTACGTCGCCATTAGGATCAACATAATCCTGATAGTGAATAATCATATAAGTGTTTGGCTGCAAAGAAGGTGGATTCTGGTAAGTGCCTGTCGGTACAGTCTGGCCGGCCTTC
>JGIcombinedJ21911_10000607_pt1 | contig 11837 bp, 7 predicted proteins | sample BarGraNGADG00211_FD_21911 | JGI IMG/M metagenome (IMG submission 21911)
GGCTGATCGTCATCGGCAGGACGGTCGGGGTGGCCAACGGCTCAAGCGTCGACTGGTTCACATAGAGGGTGAAGGTGCCGTTGTAGCGAATGGTCCGGTCGGTGTTGAGCGGGAAACGCACGAACGCCGGGATGCCGACGAGCGCAAAGACCACAGCGAGAATCACGAGCAGCGTCCCTGTCCCGACGAGCCATGGGTGGTTTCGACGATGGCGCCCCGGCGGATGCTCCTCGACCGGGGCCGGCGGATGCGCCGACGGTGGAGCGTCTTCACGGTCGATCGGCAGGTGTGTGTCGATGGACATCAGAACCTCCCATCTCGTGGTGCGTCGAGGGTGCAAGGGCCGCTCGTCGGCTCGCACCATCGGGCACCACGTCAGCCCTGGTNATGGCACCTCAGAAGGCCTCTCGCAACAGTCCGAGCACATCGGCTGGATCGCTCACCGGTCGTGCGTTGAACAGCGTGGCGGTGTCGGCGAGCGCATGGAGCGCATCGGCCTCAAGCGCGTCTTCGGGGACACCGATCTCGCGCAGGGTCATCGGGTGCTTGATTTCCCGCATCAGGGCCTCCACCGCGTCAGCGGCAGCGAGCGCCGCGTCGTGATCGNTCANGNCNGTGATGTCGACTCCGAGCGCCTGCGCCACCATGGCGAGCTTGTCGGCGGCGTGGTCGGCGTTGAAGCGCATCACCTTCGGCAGCACGATTCCGCAGACGGTGCCGTGGTGGGCGTGGTGCAATGTCCCGATGGTGTGCGCCATGGAGTGCGCGAGGCCGACCTGCGAGGTGGAGAAGGCCCAGCCCGCCATGCACGCCGCGACCGACACCTTGATACGTGCCTGCTCGTCCTCGCCGTTCGCCACGGCCCGCGGCAGGAACTCCTTCATGAGGCGGAGCGCATGGAGCGCCTGGCCGTCACAGACCGTCTCCGCGAGCGTGCTCGTGAGGGCCTCGACGGCGTGNGTNANCGCATCCATCCCCGTTGCCGCCGTCAGGCGGGCGGGGAGCCCCATCGTCATGCGCGGGTCGAGAATGGCGACATTCGGGATGATGTTGGGATCGACGATGTACACCTTGCGGTCGAGCCTCGTGTTGTGGATGACCGCGACGTTGGTCACCTCACTCCCCGTGCCGGCGGTCGTCGGAATGGCGATGTGTGGCGTCTGCGGCTCCGTGAGACGCATGTAGGCCATGTAGTCGTTCACCTCGCCGCCGTTCTTGAGCGTCACGCAGACGGCCTTTGCCGTGTCGATGACGCTGCCGCCGCCGACGCTCACGATGCAGTCGGCCCCGAGTGCCCGGGCCTTCGCCGTCGCTGCGTCGACCGTCGCCAGGTCGCTGTCGGACGGGATGTCGTCGAAGACGCCCACATANAANTCGCAGAGCGCGTTCTGGACGAGCGTGACGAGCCCCGCCTGCGTGACGCCCGCATCGGTCATGATCATGGCCCGGCGACACCCGAGGCCCACCACCGCCTGTGGGAGCCCGGCGAGCGTGCCGTGCCCGGCGATGACGTTGGTGGGGGCCTTGTACTGCAGCGCGTCCATCCGGGGATCGTCCGAGAAGATGTTCACCATCTGGAAGTTGGCCTTGAGCGACGCGGCGCCGCTCAGGTGAATGCGCTTGACCTGGGTGTACTCCTCGAGACCCGAGCCGCCGAATTCGCGGCCCACCCCGGATTGCTTGTAGCCACCGAATGGGGCGAAGTCACCGAAGATATGGAAATTGTTGATCCACATCGTGCCCGTCCGGACCTGACGGGCGATCCGCTCGGCCCTCGCGTTGTTGTTCGAGAAGACGCCGCCGGCCAATCCGTACATGGAGTCGTTGGCGATGGCGACCGCCTCTTCGTCTGTGTCGAACCGCTCCAGGCAGACCACCGGGCCGAAGATCTCTTCTTGCGCGATACGCATNTCGTTTCTGACGTTCGCGAAGATGGTCGGTGCGTAGTAGTAGCCCTCCTCGAAGCCTTCTGGCCGGACTCGCCTGCCACCGGTGACGAGTTCGGCACCCTCGTCGATCCCGACCTGCACGTAGCCTTCGACGGTTGCCAGCTGGCCGNCGCTCACCAACGGTCCCTGATGCGTGGTCGGCAGGAGCTGGTAACCCACCTGGAGCTGGTCGGCGCGCTTGTGCATGCGCTCGACGAACTCGTCGTAGATCGTCCCAGAGACGAGCACTCGGGTCCCTGATTCGCAGACCTGCCCCTGGTGGAAGAACGTCCCGAAGATGGCCCCTTCGACGGCCAGTTCCATGTCAGCGTCGTCCAAGATGATGTTCGCCGATTTTCCACCCAGCTCGAGCGTGACCTTCTTCACCGTGCCCGACGCCATCCGCATGATGTCCGAACCGACGACGGTGCTACCGGTGAACGCGATCTTGTCGACGTCGGGATGGGTGCAGAGCGTCTCCCCCAGTTCGGCGCCCGATCCGGGAATGACGTTGATCACACCCGGGGGGATGCCGGCAGCCTGCGCGGCCTCNGCCATGATGAGCGCCGTGATCGACGTGAGCGACGCCGGCTTCAAGACGATCGTGTTCCCCATGACGATGGCGTGCGCGATCTTCCACGACGCCATGGCGATCGGGAAGTTCCACGGGATGATGCCGACGCAGACCCCGATCGGCTCGCGGCGGATGTACTCCCGACCCGGTGCGAGGAAGTTGCCGGAGAAGGGGATCTCCTCTTCCCACGGGAATTTCGTCGCCGCGTGATACCCCAGATTGCGCAGCGTCCCGCTCGCGAGCATTCCCCAGAACTTGCTGAGCCCGATGACCTGGCCGGAGTCCATGGACTCCATGAGTGCCAGCCGAAGGGTCTGGGCCGCGACCTGGTCCGCGAACTCATAGCACCGGCGCGCCCGCACGTCCGGCGCCAGACCGCTCCACTCTCCCTGGTCGAAGGCGCGTCGCGCCGCGCCGATGGCGTCCTCGGCGTCGGCGGTGCCCGCTTTTGCCACCTGCGCGATGACCGCGCCGCTCCCCGGGTCGACCGACTCGAACGTGTCACCGCTTCGCGCATCCACGAATTCGCCGTTGATGAAGAGCTTGTACGAGTCCATCGCCGTCCTCCGTTTCCGATCGGTCTGGTCGCCGTACTTCCAACCGTATGCTCAATCGGTTCCGCCGGTAGGGCCGAAAGGCCATAGTACGTCTCTTGCCGGGCGGCCCACATTATGTCTGTCCGGTTGTGTGATCGGTACGAGCACCGCCCTGTCCGTCACCGGCATCAAGCCCTGTTGACCTCGGTTGCCCGTTGTGGGGCTGCGGGTCATCGTCCCGAGGTACCAGGGCTTTGGGACCCTTGGCACTTCCGAACACTGCCGCCTGGCACGAGGATGACCACATTGGAGCGTGCCGAAGGGAGGAGCCCATGTGGTCGCCATTGGAGTGGTCGATGGATCGCCGCCTCGCATCCCAAACCGGCCAGCAGGGAACGAGTGCGAGAGCTTCTTCGTCGGTCGGTATCCGTCTGTTCTTCAAGCTCAGGGGCTCCCGGTCCCTGAATGGGCGTGGCTGAGCATGCTGGCACACGCTCCCGTAGACTTGCTGGCAGCGCAGGCGGCTGGGATGCGGAGAAGGCAATACCGTGAGCACCTGACCGTGCTGTGCTCGGAGCGGTGGCTCTACTGGCCCAAGAACTGGTCATGTGATGGCCGATCGCACTGGTTACAGCATGAAGGAGCTCCAGCACGCTGTCATCCTTAACGTGGAGCTCAACTGGAACCGCCCACTGTTCAGCGCTTCGGTGATGGGCCCGAGCCGGTTCGTCGAGGACGTGCGGCAGGCGCTCAATCGATTTCGGGGCATCTCTCATCCCCAGTGACACTGGATGGGTCATCGTCCAACTGATTCGAATCTACGGGGGCGGGGTGGCGTCGCCATCGCAGAGTGTCCAAGGGCTCAAAGAGCCATGGCCAGAGCGCGACTTCGCCAGAGTGCGACCACCTCCGGGATGATCTTCGCAATTGGGACCTTCGTCCCTGACCATCGTGACGGGAACAGTTCAAGATGGTCAAGTGACCGAGTTCCAGTGGGTGGATGCATCGGTTGACCTGTGTCCTCGTGAACAGTGTCGGCCCGCCTCCGACACGGAAGCGGAGATGGGATGGCAGACATGGCTCAGCGGCTGGAACGTTTCGATCGTGCCGAGGCCCTACGCCGACTGGGTGAGGAGCAGTTCGATGTTCTCGTGGTCGGGGGCGGTATCACGGGAGTAGGGGTTGCGCTCGATGCCGCGGCCAGGGGCCTGCGCACCGCCTTGGTTGACAAGGGAGACTTTGCCTCGGGGACCTCGTCTGAGTCCTCCAAGCTCGTTCACGGGGGACTGCGTTACCTGCAGCAGTACGAGGTCGGGCTCGTCTTCCAGAGCCTCTCCGAGCGCCAGACTCTTCTTCGCAACGCACCGCACCTGGTGCAGCCCTTGATCTTTGTGATCCCGCTGTTCGGCAAGGGTGGAGTGGTCGACAAGACGATCGCCCGCACGTACTCGCTGGGCCTGTGGATGTACGACCTCTTTGGGGGCTTCCGCATCGGCCACCTCCATCAACGGGTGACGGCCACGGAGGTGCACAACCATCTACCCACGCTTCGCCTGGATCGATTGGTCGCTGGCTTCCTGTACTACGACGCCCGGGCGGACGACGCCCGGTTGACCCTGGCCATTGCCCGCACGGCCGCCGTGGAGTACGGCGTGGCCGCCGTCAACTATGCGCCGGTCGTTGAGATCCTCAAAGACCCGAAAGGACATGTGTGCGGCGCACGCGTCGCCCCGAAGCACACGTCGCTCGATCAGATCGATGTGCGTGCCCGGGTGGTGGTGAACGCCACCGGTGTCTGGGCCGACGAACTCAGGGATCTCGATGCTCCCCATCGCCACGTGATGCGACCGGCAAAGGGCATCCACATCGCCGTGCCCAATGCCAAATTGCCGTGCGACGCCGCCGTGGTCCTGCCCTCGCCGTCCGATGGTCGTAACGTCTTCGTCATCCCGTGGGATGGGATGACCTACATCGGGACGACCGACACCGGGTACGAGGGAAATCTCGATCACCCGACCGTCGAGGAAGATGACGTCGCCTACCTGCTCGAGGCGGTGAATGCCGCGGTGACCGATCCTGTCGGGCGCGAGGATATCACTGGCACGTGGTCGGGATTGCGGCCGTTGCTCGCCAGTTCACTGGGGCGCAGGCGTCCACCGAGCGAACGGACCGCAGATCTCTCCCGACGCCATACGGTGCTGCCGTCTGTGTCCGGACTGGTCACCATCACCGGTGGAAAGCTCACGACCTACCGCAAGATGGCACAGGACACGGTGGACGCCGTGCTGCGCCAGCTTGGAGAAAAGGTGGGGCGCTGCCCCACCAAGCATCTGACCATCCAGGGATCGAACGGCATCGACACGCTTCGTCAAGCCGGTGTCGCAGACCGGTACGGGGTCTCTGAAGAGATCTTCGCCCACCTTCTCTCACGCTACGGCGATGAGACCCCCACGGTGCTTGACGTGATCGCTGAGCGTCCCGAACTCGGAGAGCGATTGACTCCCGGCCTGCGGTTCCTTGCCGGTGAGGTGGTCTACGCGGTCCGTCACGAGATGGCGACGACGGTGGAGGACGTCCTGTCGAGACGGACGCGGATGTTGCTTCTCGATGCCCATGCTGCCTCCTCGGTTGCGCTCCCGGTGGCGGAACTCCTGGCCGCCGAGCTCGGTTGGGGCCAGGAACGGATCGAGGAGGAGGTCGCCGGCTTCACGGCGTTGGCGGCGTCGACCCTGGCGGTGGTGCGCAGCGGGCCGGCATTGGCCGGGCCGGCAGGGACGGCATCCCTGGACCCAGAGGGATCGCGATGACCGAAACGGTGATCTCCCGCGAGCCGCCCATCGCCGTGGCTGCCGCACCGGCAGAGGTCACCGACCGCTTCGGGGACGGACGGGTCCGGCTCGACGATGCAGTGATCGGCCGGCTCCGAGACGCTTGTGCCGTGGTCGAGACAGCGCCAGNAGCACTGGTCGGCGCCGGTCGGGACTGGTGGCCGATCTCATTGCATTGGGCACTCGCCGGTGAGGTCGGTGGGCGCCCTGGGGCCGTGGCTCGGCCCAGCTCGATTGATGAGGTCGTCGATGTCCTCAAGGTCTGCAATGCACATGGCATCCCGGTCACCGCCGCTGGTGGACGCAGCGGGGTGACCGGAGGGGCCATCCCGGTCTTCGGTGGAGTGGCGCTCGACATGCGCGGCCTGGCCGGAGTGACCGGGGTCGACAGGACCTCAGGCCTCGTGACCGCATTGTGCGGCACCTATGGCCCGGAGCTGGCAAGGGAGTTGGAACAGCGTCACGGGCTGACCCTCGGGCACTGGCCCCAGTCCATCGACGTCTCGACGGTCGGTGGCTGGGTGGCATGCCGCGCCGTCGGCCAGTACTCCACTCGGTACGGGAAGATCGAGGACATCGTGAACGGCCTCGAGGTCGTGTTGGCTGACGGCCGGGTGGTGCGCACCGGCGGGCTTGCCGGCGCCGGTCCACGGTCGTCGACGGGACCCGATCTCACCCAACTGTTCCTGGGCAGCGAGGGCACCCTCGGGATCATCACCTCGGCCCAACTGCGGGCTCGGCCACTGCCCCCGACCGAGCGCCGGGCGGCGTTCGCGTTCCCATCCTTCGATGAGGGTCTCGAGGCAATTCGGTGCACGCTTCAGCGCGGCGCGACCCCGGCCGTGGTGAGGCTCCACGACACCACCGAGGCCGCTCGCAGCTGGGGTGTGGACCAAGGGCACCTGCTTATCGCACTCGATGAGGGGGATGAGCATGTGATCGAGGCGTCCATGCGGGTGCTGGCCGAGGAATGCCGGCACGCGACACCCCTCGACCCAGCCGTCGTCGGGCGGTGGCTCGAGAAGCGCAACGACGTCTCGGAACTCACTGAGATCACCCGGCTCGGCATCGTCGCCGACACCATCGAGGTGGCCGCTTGCTGGTCGGAACTGCCCGCCCTCTACCATGACGCTCTCGCCGCTCTGTCCGAGGTCCCTGGCAACCTGTTCGGCTCGGCCCATGGCTCTCACTCATACGTCGACGGTGGGTGTCTCTACTTCACCTTCGCCGGCCAGGGGACCGGCCCCGACGATCTGCCGGCCCGCGAGGAGTTCTACCGGCGCTCCTGGTCGGCGGTGATGGAGGCAACCCTGCGGCACCGCGGATCGATCAGCCACCACCACGGCATCGGACTGGTCCGTTCCGGCTACCTTCGCCAGGCGCTGGGGGAGGGGTTCTCGGTGTTGGAGGGCGTCAAGGCCTCCCTCGATCCGGAAGGTATTCTCAATCCCGGAAAGCTCGGACTGCCGTGCCGGTTCGGGTCCTCGCCGTGGGCAGAGCCGGACCCTTCGACCTCTCCGGAGCGGGGCGGTCAGAGGCCCACTGCCGAAGGACCGCACGACGGCGGGGCGCGGTCATGAGTGTGCTCGTAGTCGACGTGGGCACGACCGATGTGCGAGTGTCAGTGGTCCGTTCGGACGGCAGCATCGATTGCGCCCACCGACGTGAGGTGCTGGCCACTTCCCCGGCGCCGGGACTTTCGGAATTCGACGCGGTGGCGTTGGCCGCCGCAGTGCTGGAGACCGCTCGCGCCGCTCTCGCCCAGGCCGGAGCCGTCGACGGGATCGGTATCGCCTGCCAGCGGGCATCCACGATCGTGTGGGACCGGTCGACCGGCGAACCGGTCGGCCCAGGCCTCGGGTGGCAGGACGTCCGCACTGCGGGCACCTGCCTCGAGCTCCATGGGCGCGGCATCCATCTCAATCCGAGCCAGTCGGCCACCAAGGTCGCGTACCTGCTCGACGCGGCCGACCCGGAACGCCGCCGAAACCTGTGCTGGGGAACGGTCGACACCTGGGTGGCGTGGACCTTGTCCGAGGGAGGCCTTCTTGTCGAGGACGCCACCAACGCCGCGGTGACCGGTCTGGTGACAGTGGACGGCTCACAGTGGGACGAGCAGGTCCTCGACGCCCTGCGCATCAACTCCGGGGCGTGTCCCTCCATCGTTGACACCTCGGGGACGGTGGGACGGGCGACCGCCCTGCTGGGTGATCCGCCCATCGCCGGGATCGTCGGGGACCAGCAGGCATCCCTCGTCGGGCAGGGCTGTATCCTCCCCGGCTCTGCCAAGATCACCTTCGGCACGGGAGGCATGCTCGACCTGTGTGTCGGGCAGAGTCGCCCATCCTTCGAGGATCGGGGCAAGCACGGCACCTTCCCCATCGTGGCCTGGCGCCGGGCGGGACGAACGACCTGGGGTGTCGAGGCGACGATGCTCTCGGCCGGCACCTGCATGGAGTGGCTGCGCGACGACCTCGGCATCATCAGCTCGGCCGAGGAGTGTGACGAGTTCGCAGCCTCGTGCCCGGACAGTGGCGGCACATGGTTCGTCCCGGCGCTGTTCGGTCTGGGCACGCCCGAATGGGACTACGGGGCCCGGGGGACCCTGCTCGGCATCACGCGGGGGACGGGCCGCGCACAGATCGCCCGCGCCGTCCTCGAGGGGATCGCCCATCGTGGTATCGATCTCGTCGAGGCGGCCGAGAAGGACGCCGGCTACTCNATCGGAACCCTACGGGTCGACGGAGGCATGTCCAAGAGCGCCGTGCTCACCCAGGCACTCGCCGACGCGGGTGGGCGCCCGATCGAGGTTGCGGCCGTCGCCGAATCGACCACCCTTGGTGCCGGATTTCTGGCCGGTGTCGAGCTGGGGGTCTGGTCCGACCTCGGCGAGGCCACATCCACTGTGCTTCCCCGGACGGTCGTCGAACCGCAGCAGCAATTGGATCGTGCCGGTTGGGCAGCGGCCCGGCAACGGGCCTTGGGCACCATCCCCGAGCTTTCGGCGCTGGAGTTCTGATGTCCATCGATACGCCTGTACCCACCCACCATATGGAGCCTCCGCCGCCCGGGGCCCCGTCCGTGCCGCCGGGAGAGCGCCCCGCGTCGCGGCATCACCAAGCCTCCGCCTGGCTGATGAGAGTCGGAGCCCTACTGGTGGTCCTCGCTGTCGTCTTCGCACTTGTGGGGATCCCGGCACTGGTGCGCCTCCCGCTCACCACCGACCAGACCGTCCACTACAACGGCACGTTCAGTCTCTTCGTCAACCAGTCGACGCTCGAGCCACTGGCCAAGCCGACGATCCTGCCGTTGACCGTGAGCCGCCAGGTGAGGGTCCGCAATGGCAGCTTCGCCACGGCGGTGGTGACCGAGCAGAACACCATCCGTCCAGGGTCGCTCACCTACCACCAGAACTTCCAGTACGTGATGAACCGGCGCACCATGGCCTTCGAGAACGGACCCCNGACGATGATGTTCGACCAGCCGGCCAAGACCGACATCGCCGGGAGTTACCGGGTGAACTTTCCCCTCGGCACCACTGCCTCGGGCAGCTACCCGGTGTGGAACACCGAGACCGACAAGTCGGTGGCGGTGACCGATGGGCGCGGGCCCCAGGCTCTGCCGGGCGTGTCGGGCGTCCAGGTCATCGAGTTCACCAGTGACGTGACCGGTCCGGTCTCCCCTTACTACCACCAGTGGCTGGTCCACAACGGATTCCCCAGCTCGATCACGCCCGCCCAGCTCCAGCCGCGCCTCGAAGCGCTAGGCGTCAACGTGCCGGCCGTGCTCGGCACACTCCTCCCGGTGCTCACCCCGGCTCAGCGCTCACTGGTCGACCAGGTGCTGGCCGCTCCGGTTCCCTTGAACTACACGTACTTCTACCGGGGCATCGTGGGCGTAGAACCCCGTACCGGGGCGATGATCTGGGTCGACACCACCGCCGAAGGCGTCAAAGTGGCGCCGTCGCTGGCCGGTGTGGATCGGCTACGGCCCCTGCTCGACAAGAACATCGCCATTCCTGCCGTCGCCACCCTGTCGAGCGCGCTCGTTCGGCTGGCGGCCACCCCGCCCCAGACGGTGGTCGACTACATGTGGGATCAGACACGGACCTCGTCGCAGCAGATGGCCAATTTCGCACAGAGCCAGATCCGCACCATGGACCTCGTCGATGGAGTGCCGTGGGTCGTCGGTGGAATCGGTGTGGTCCTGATCGCACTCGGTCTGGTACTGCGCCGCCGCCGCTCGGGCGGTGCGGGAGAACCAACAGTGACAACGACAGACCTAGGAGGAAGGTAGCCATGGCACAGGTCATCACGGCAGCAGAGGCGGNGGCACGCATCCCGGACGGCGCCACGTTGGGTGTGAGCGGGCTCGGCCTCTGCGGCTGGGCCGAAGAGGTCGGGACCGCCATCGAGACCTCGTTCCTCGATGGCGGCCATCCGCGCGGCCTCACCCTCGTCCACGGAGCGGGCATCGGGAATGCTCTCGGTGCGGGGACCCATCATCTGGGTCACGAGGGCCTGGTGGCCAAGTGGTTCGGCGCCCACACCGGTGTAGCACCCGGTATGGCGCATCTGATCGAAGAGAACCAGTGCCAGGCGTACTGCATCCCCCAGGGGGTGGTGGTCCAACTGTTCCGGGAGATCGCCGCCCATCGTCCGGGGATGATCACCACCGTCGGCCTGGGCACCTTCGTCGACCCCCGCATCGAAGGGGCCAAGATGAACAAGGTCACGACCGATGACTACGTGCAGGTCCTCGAGATCGAAGGGAAGGAGTACCTCTTCTATCGCTCGTTCCCCATCGACGTGGCCCTGATCCGGGCGACCACTGCCGACGAGAAGGGGAACCTGGCCATGGACGAGGAGGCGCTGCTCCTCGAGCAGCTTCCCCTCGCCCAGGCGGCGAAGAACACCGGCGGCATCGTCATCGCCCAGGTCAAGTACCTGGCTGAGGGTGGGTCGCTCCATCCCAAGCACGTGCGGGTGCCCGCCCCGCTGGTCGACTACGTCGTGGTGGCCTCCTCGCCCGAGTTCCATCCTCAGACCGCAGGCGAGGCGTACAACCCGGCATTGTCCGGCGACATGAAGGTGCCACTGGCCAGCGTCCCACCCCTGCCCATGAATGAGCGCCTGGTGGTCGCCCGCCGGGCGGCCATGGAGCTGGTGGCCGGGGCGGTGGTTAACACCGGATTCGGCTACCCCGACGGCATCGGCAGCGTGGCCGCCCAAGAGGACGTCGCGGGTCTGGTGACCCTGACCACCGAGGTTGGAGCGATCGGGGGGGAGCCGGGTGTCGACCTCAACTTCGGAACGTCCTTCAATGCCGATGCCCTCATCGAGCATCACGCCACGTTCGACTGGTACGACGGAGGGGGCATCGACATCGCCTTCCTCGGCCTGGCCCAGACCGATCAATACGGCAACGTGAACGTAAGCCGATTCAACGGCCGCGCCGTGGGCATCGGTGGATTCGTGAACATCACCCAGGGCAGCCCGACCATCGTCTACTGCGGTGCCTTCACCGCCGGTGGCCTGCAGGTCGAGACAGGAGACGGCGAGATGCGGGTGGTGCAGGAAGGCAAGCACCAGAAGTTCCTCGACCGTGTCGAGCAGATCACCTTCAGCGGGGCCCATGCAATCGAGCGCGGCCAGCGGGTCCTTTATGTGACCGAGCGTGCGGTGTTCGAGCTGAGCGAAGAGGGCATGACGCTTATCGAGATCGCCCCGGGAATCGACCTTGAGCTCGAGGTGCTCGCCCAGATGGGGTTCAATCCCAAGGTCGCAGATGAGGTCGCGCTGATGCCGAGCGGGATCTTCAACCCTCGATGGGGTGGGCTCCGCTCGATCGTGGAAGGCCGTTCCCTTCCGGGCCGAGGACCGAGGACCGAGACGGAGACAACCCCGCATATGGATGGTGACAAGCGGTCGGCGCCCCCGACCGGAGGAGGTGCGTGAGATGGCAGTACAAG